>Ga0247770_1001864_pt1 | contig 14211 bp, 16 predicted proteins | sample UWRJL136409B6_FD_179943 | JGI IMG/M metagenome (GOLD analysis project Ga0247770, IMG submission 179943) | Plant litter microbial communities from Arlington Agricultural Research Station in Wisconsin, United States - UWRJ-L136-409B-6 | ecosystem: Environmental > Terrestrial > Plant litter >... | reverse complement strand
GCGCGAGGAGCGGGAGGAGAGGGAGGTTCAGACCAAGGAGATCCTGGCGGCGAGCAGCTGGCGGAGGGGATAGGATCCCAAAGGGAGGGGCTGGTGGTTCTGGGGGGGGGGAAGAGGCCAAGGGGCGGAGATAGCTAGGACAGAGAGGCGTAAGAGAGTCGTGGCCGGGAAGGTGAAGACATGCGCATACTTGAGACAGCTACAGATGAGAGAGCTTGGGGAAAGGGTTGACCTCCGTGTCTGTAAGCCCAAGGAGGAGGGGGTAAAGGTGGTCCAGGTTGGGCATTTACAGGGTGGCACCGTGACGGCTTTAGCGAGCATCATTTCCCACAGTTCTAGAGAGCATGGAATAGAATCAAGCGGGATGGGTCGCATAGCCTGGGGGTTGACCGGCATACTGGCATCACTTGGCACAATATCAAAAGGGCTTGGAATCCGCAGTCTTGTGGTTGTTTCATCCGAACGCAGAATACTTCGCTTAACTAGTGTCTCGTACCCCTGCCAGACCGGTGAATCTGATGTTCTTGGCCATCCTTGATAACATCGAATCGTTCGATCCTTATCATGATGAGCCGGGCCGAGCGAGTTCCATGCTTCCTTTCCTCCGTTCTCTGTACTGTCATACCCAGCAGCACTGTATGCACGTGTCCTCGCGTTCTATTGGCGTACCCAAATCGCGGGTAATCAATCCGCCCGCGCTGCATGACCGTGAGCGCGCCCTTTCAAATCACATGGGGAACCGTGCGAGACAAACACCATTTTAAGAAGTCCTAAAACCCCCAGAACCTTGGGGTAAACATCATCTCCACAAACCCACATCACCAGCGCTTATACACGTTCTTATTTCTCCCCAACCCAAACCACCAACTTACCATGTCCTCCCCTTCCTCCGCCCCCTTCCAACCCCTCACCGCTTCTTGCGCCTGCTCCTCCCTAAGCTACACCCTCCTCACCCCCCCTCTCATAACCCACTGCTGCCACTGCCGCTCCTGCCAGCGCGAAACCGGTTCCGCCTTCGTCATCAACGCCCTCCTACCTTCCACCTCGGTCATCCCCACCCCTTCCTCCCTTGCGCCGCTGCTGGTGAACACCCCCTCCGCCAGCGGCAAGGGACAAATCGTGGCGCGCTGTCCGAAATGCTACGTCGCGGTTTGGTCCAACTATGCGGGTGGCGGAGAGGCGATTCGGTTTGTTAGGGTTGGTACAATAGCGGGGGCGCATGGGACCGTGCCGGATGTGCATATTTATGTGGGCAGTAAGGTCGAGTGGGTGGTGGTGCCGGAGGGGGTGGAGAGGTATGAGGAGTTTTATAATGTGGACGAGGTTTGGGGGAAGGAGAGGAGTCTGGAGCGGTGGGAGGTATTAGAGGGGATTAGGAAGGGGAGGGAGGTGGCCGCGGCGGTTGCGGGGGAGGAGAAGAAGGATGGAGGCGGAGGAAGGGCATAAGGGATGGGTGTTTGTCCGTTGTCGGCCGACAACAGGGGGGTGGGAAGTACGACATGCGCCTAGCATGTGATAGCCCAGTAACGACTACGAAGAGTTGGTCTAATTATGACCAGTGACCGAACCAATCATCTCGTCCAAAGAAGAAACTCAGGAACGGCATACCATCACGCAAGTTTCTCGCTTGTCCGTTCTGGAAGAAGAACCCGCGGGCCCATCGGGATTGCTTCAGCTACAAGCTGTCACGCATCAAGGGCGTCAAGCAGCATCTCGCCAGGCAGCATTCCCCGATCTACTGTGAGAGGTGTCTGCGGGTCTTCCGGGATCGGCACAGCAAAAGTAAGCACTTGAAGTCCGACGAGCCGTGTGCCCATGGACTGCACTGCGAGTTGGACGGCCTCATCAACGAGCAGAGTGAGGACCTTCGCAAGAAGTCCAAGCGTGGACAGACCGAGCCAGAGCAGTGGTACACCATCTGGCACATCCTCTTCTCGGCTCTGAAACAGCCCGACTCGCCGTACATGGGATTTTGAGCAGTCGCAGGAGTTTGCCGAGTGGGAAGAATTCTGTCAGCGACGAGGCCCGACAGTTGTGGCCGAAGAGTTGAGTCGCCACATGTGGGGCGACGCAGGCTCCCCTGTCTGGTTACCCGAGTTGCTTCGCATCGCCCAAAGCGGATTCCGCGCAGCATTTGAAGAGTTCAGATCGCAGGCTGGTTCGTCTGTGCCATCGTCTGAAGAGCATGGCGCGATTGGGGACTGGTTGGGAGGCCGGGAGGCTGTGTTTCCAGGGGAGGGTGAAAGACATGACAGTCAAGGCCAAACCGAAATTCCTCTCCCGCAGTTTCCTCTTGGGTCCGATCACCCAGCAGGTGTGGTGGATGGAACGGACGAACGGGTCAATGCTGCCAGGCAGGAATCGGTAGAACCTCAGCACTTTGGAGAGTGGCTTGATTGGGATGCCAGCTTGTATTGATACTTATGGGCATCATAGGAGGGGACATTCCCATGCTATTGTTGGCTTCCATTGTTGGAGCCTTGTTGAATTCCTTGTAACTGTGATGCGGGCCGGGGTTTTTTTCACGAGGGTCGAAGAGAGGTGTGAGTGGCGGGAGGGCGCTCTTCGGGAAGAACTTGTCGCTTTCCGCTTTTGAGTTCCAAGCCGGCCAAGGTGCAGGTGAATGCAATAAATGCTCGCAAGCCGCACAGACAGCAGGTGTTTGATCGGGATGAAGGCGAACTCCGTGAATTCCCTCGCGCCTTTACAGTTGTGACACGGAGGCGACCATGACGGAGTGTGTACGTGATGATCTTTGCCCCTAACCAATGTGTAACCCACAAGGGTCCTATTGGCGACAGTGTTGAAACTAGTGCGTGGTGTTGCTGGGAGTGGAAGAAAATGCAAGAGCGGAAGTTGTGGCTGCAGATTTGATTTGGTTTGCGGAGATTCCAATCTTCAATCTTTTGAGCTGTTATGCAGTTTTGGAAAGTTCGGATGGAATTGTGCACAAAGTCAAAGCTTTCCAGGCACTATTTTAGTGGGTTCCTCGCAGGCCTACGTTTAGATGCCCAACTTTTGCTGATAGGCTAAGCATCTGATATGTCTGTGATGGTCATGTTGGCGTTGCGAGATGAGTCTTTTGTGACAAAGCGATTGTGCATTGCCATCATGATGTTGGCGCCGCCTCAATGCGGCCTGTGAAGATAAATTCTTTTCGACATGAGAAGGATGGCAAGAATTACACTAACCGGGAAGCAGTTCTCTGGAGAGCAAACGAGCCATGATTTGCAGGCGCTCCCCGGTATGGACCCGATCAAGCAGCCCCAGCCCTTGGTGCCTTCCCCGCCCTAGACCGAAAGCCAAGTTCGATTCCTCCTCTCTGCATTCGAGCCACAAAAGGAAAAGCTAGCATCTCGCGCCCCGAAGCACCATGATCGCAAAAGATAACCCATTCGACAGTCGACCCGCTTCCGTTCTGGACGTCAGGGAAAGCCGTGACCGTACACCAGCCGAGATCCGACACAAGGCCAACACACCGACTGATGGACTTTCAGGCCTTCACCATATCATGCGCCTATCTTCTCCTTCCCCGGTCCATCATCGCGTCACTTGATGGGTACGAACTAGTCGTCGCCATCGTTGGGACCTTCGACGCCTCTCTTTACCTTGCTCCAATCGGTCTCCTTCCCGGGTCCATTATCACCTCGCTTCACTCGTCGACCCCAGGGTGTATCCCCCTCAGCGCCAGTGATGCGAACCGAGTCGCGTCTGGCACGTGGGTTCCAGGGCGTATCCTCAACATAGTAGCCCCCTTCCGTGATACGGATGGAGCCGGCATCATCACGCTTGACGCGGTCTGTCCAGGGGGTATCATTGGTGCTGTCGCCTCCGGTGATGCGAGCCGAGTCGGTATCGTCCCTCTTTTCGACAGGGGCAGAGGCACCAACACCAAAGTGTCGGTTGTTGATGAACTGCTTGGCGTTAAGATCGTTGGGTTGGGCCAAGGGCGCGGCTATGGCGACTCCGAGGGAGACAGCCGTGCAGGAGGTGAGCAGAATGGCGGTCTTGATAAGCATCGTGTCTTGCAACTCTGTCGGCGACAAAGGATGGATACGCCGTCTCAAAGCCGGAATGTTCAGTGGAGGTGAGTCTTTAGGAAAAGACTTTGCAGGGAAAAGAGACGCCTTGAGCGGGGGTGGGCAAGAATCATTCGCCTTTTGTCTTGTTGTCGACATCACGATGCTTACAGCAACCCGGCGTAACTACAGTCCGCTATTCTACACCGTCGGATGTACCGCCACCCAGTATATTCCCCACTATCCGTGCTGAAGTCGCAACCGAACTCTTTGTTTGGCTCTATAACCGCCGGTTTAAGTCGGGATTCTAGTGCGATTGGTCGGCGCGGACGGATGAGACAATGTGTCTTGGCTTTCATTGGATCGCCGGGAGGAAATGTCACCATGCCCAAGCTCTGGCATCGGCCCGGTCGTATCCAGGCCTACATATACGATGGATGGTTAGTCTCCAATAATCACGCGACGCGTTGGCTTGGAGCCTTACTGAAACCCCTTAGCGGGCTGAAAGCGTTTGAGCGGATGCCACCGTCCCAGTCGATGAAAAGATGCCACCCGAAAGGGGCACTCTGGTCAGTTCATGGGCATCATAGCCTTGGCCAGCTGGCCACCTGCGGTCTTGCAGAGACTCTAGAATGCAAACATACCCTTTGGCTAAGCTGCGCGCGGTGTGAGTGTTCACTCACCACCTTGGTTTGGGGAGCTAAGGGACTCTAATGGACGAGAGCCTATGTGTAAGGCTGAAGCACCCAACGCCACCGTCGGTTGGTACTCTCTTGACGAGTGTGGCATCTTGTGATACCCACCTACTTACTGTATGTACAGGACGGCCGCAAAACCAACACCTAGTTTCAATAGCTCAACCTGAATAGCCAGCGGGGAATCTTCCAGGCCGTGATACTCTATACCACATCCGAGTATTACCACGATGCCATAAGTTCTGGCTCAACACCAGGTGGGATGTTGCATCAATCAAGCGGCAGCAACCGATAGTCCCCGGCTTCGCGTAATTAATTACCATCGTTTTGCTCCGATGCTGCGGGAACATGGCAGCCTAGCTCAATAACCAGCCCTCCAGTACCGTCGATGAGAGGGGGTACTGGCAGAACCTAGCAAAACCAGCGTCGGAGGGCCTGAGCGCGGGCGTGTGACAGCTCAGGATTACGAACGAAAAAGGAAAATTTGCGTGTCCAGATTCGTCTCAGAGTACCAGGCTGTATTACACCCTTAGTTCATGCAACGGCGGTACAAAGTGGCTGCCAAGGTATTTTCCTACCTAGGTGCCAACGCCAGCTAGGGATTAGGGCGTTCACCGTGACAGAGGAGAAGCACAAAAGCCCCCCGCTTGCATTTATTCCATGCCAATGATAGTAAACTCTCTCTCTGGAACGTAGAATTGCGGTGTAAGATCCATTACAAGAAAGAGGAAGAGAAGATATGCGAGGAGGATGAAGCCTGTGGAGGCCTCTTGCGCGCAGTTGCGCGTTCAGACGCCTTCTTCTCGAGAATGCAATAATGAGAATCAGGGCTGTACTGAGTGCTCTGTTTCCCCCACATTGTACTACTGAGGGAGGCAGTGGGAGCAACTCATCTGATACTAGGAGAGACAAATTAGAATCATACAAAGTGTTTTTCACGATTCTTATCTTATCGCGAGCGTGAGCAATGGAGAGGGCATCATGGATGTGGACATTCCCTGGTACTACAAGAACGGTAATTGGCACACGTCCTACTTCAGCCAAGTCCACATCTACTCAAGAACTACCCTTTCTTTCCGCATGCTGAGCCCATTTTCCTTTGGTAACACGAGCACACCGCGGCGGTGCTTCATACCGCAGAACTGGCACGGCTCCCGACTGTTGGGATCCAGGACGGCAATCGGACCGACGGCCTCCAGGCCCGCGAGTTTGCTCGTGTTGATGTGCCAGCTTGACGGTCTGAAGCCCCTGGTTTTGAGGAAGTACAGGGCTGCTAGGCTAGGATGAAAAAGAGAAGCACCTGCCATGCGTATATTGTTAGATTGTACTCGTTGACCCAACACCACAACTAGGTAAGGTACTGTGCCTTACACTGATATAGGAAGCGACAAAGTCGTGGACCTTGGCAGGCGGAATGAGCGTTCTCCAGCCCTGGAAAATAATCATCAAAGTACAAAAGACCAGTCCGTACAGAGCTCGAATCCATTGGAGATGCGATCGGTATGGATAGCGTTTTGCGGATCGTCTGTATTGGTTTCGCATTTCTGGTAGGATGTTGAGCTCTTCGTCCCTCTCACCACACGCCACAGCGTTGATTCTGCAGTGTCTTGTTAGCAGAAGACTCCACCCCGTAGCGCACCAAACAATAAGCCCCCCCCCCCCCCGGATACCTACTCTTGAAAGAATTTTAGAAACGCAAAACAGTTCACAGCATACACGATGAGTGTCGATGTGGACGCCGTGGCAATGATTCTCCCTAGCGTCTAAAAAAACCGAAAATAAATAAAAGGATTAGCCTTTGCACAGAGAGAAGAAACGGGGATGTGAGCCGGGATGAGCTTATCTTCTAACCTACCTCGGCAGACTGTTGATTGACAGACGAGAAAGCAATGAAGCCAAAAAGCCAGCTGACGAAAACGGCATTCATAGGAACTCCGAGGCGCGTCCTCTCCAGCCTCGAGCGAATGCTCTCCATCCACGACCACTGCGGCCAGGCGTCCCGGAGACTCGCAATGGCGTGGAGGAGCCGCGAAGCACCATAGAGGGAGTTGATCCCTGTTGTGCAGGCTGAGAAGATAAAAAACCCGTTGAGGACGTGAGGCAGGCCAATGACGTGCTCCCGGATGGCGGCGAGGACAAAGGCGCTCGAACGACCGCCCCAAACGCCATTGATGGTGAGGTTGCGAAGACCGGCATCCGAATAGGGAATGTTAAGCCCGACGGCGAACACGGCCAGGGTGTACAGGACAATGACGCGCAGGGCGATCTTGCGGGTGGAAATCTTGATCGTCTCTTCGCGCTGGAGATCTCGGTTCTCGGGCGCGGTCAGAAGGATGATGTCCCAGCCCATGAGAGAGAAGAAGGGCGTGACCATGGTGGTCCAAAAGGCGGCAAACTGTCCGGTCGACCCCGTCAAGACGATGGGCGGCTGGTCGGCCGTTTCGGCCCTGGCCGTGAAGTTGGTTGTAGCGAATCCCTAGGGCGTCTCATAGGTCCAGAATCGCGTCGTGTGGAGTTTTGGCGTGCGCTCAGGACCATGTTGATCATGATCAGACACACGAGGAAGGTGATTTTGACGCAGCCAAAAATGTACTCGAGACGGCCGTACTGCCGCACGGGCAAAAGGTTGACGAGAAGGGTGATGATGAGAAACAGACCGACCCAGACGCTGGGGTTCGTTCCCACGTGCCTGCTGGTCCTACGGCTGAGCTGGCTTACCAGGTGGATATCACACCTCCAGTTTCAACACGCACACCCCCTCCGAACGTTATCATCGATCCTGCCGCATTTCAGGCGACTAATCAAGCTTCTGAGCTTCCCCAAGCAGACAACAGCGGAGACATCAACAATTCCACATGGGTTTCGACGGGAAGAAACATCAGTAATATTGCACCTCCAGTATCATTGGCCGCCATGATTTCTCCGGATCCAGACGGAACCTCCCATGTGCCATGGAATAGCGAAGATACAAGGCCAGAAGCATTGAAGGTTATGACGGAGAAGGCCGCAACATCAGCTACGGCGACCGTAAATACAGCATACCACAATATCAGCAAGCCAACGTGTTCGCTGAACTTGGTCTGCTACAGATCCGGCGCGAAAGGCTGCGAGCTGCAGCAAATTCAATGCACTCTACGGTCAAAATTTCCTACTAACGAGAGCTTTCACAACACCATTGCGGCTAACCAACATCTGGTCTATACCGACGTCCAATTCTTTCTTCAGATGCGGCACCTGTTTCGAGCCAAAATTTGCGGCTTCTTTCGACGTCACTTCTCCCTAAAATTTCTCAGAGCGCTGCAGATTCTAGTCGTAAGTCCATGGTCTTTCTGAAGTATATAGACAAAATTCTAATGGCTACGTTAACAGTATACTCCAACCACGAGACCAACAGTAGTACCTTTTGACGACTTCGTTCTCCAGGAAATGATCTATGCATACCGAAACCCTAGTAGACTTCCTGACAACGATGACTGGATCAAATGGGGTTTCAGATTGCGACGCCAAGATAGACGGCACGCCGTTGAATTTGTCGAGGGCTGGAATACAACTCGTATCGCAATCGCTGGAACTATCCCCTGGCTCAGTTCCTGCCTCGTTAGGGTTATATGGACGGCGACCGGGAGCGATGCACAAACGGCTTTTACGGTTGCCAGTTTCATTCTAAGGTCCTCGTCAAGTAAGTCGGCCGAACTCGATCTCGAGATGCCGCTGCTCTACACTTGAGCTGTTCAGACTGATGACTTTTTTAGTAATACTGGCGTTACTGGCGATCATTAGCAGTGTTGAGTCTTCTGGGGGGACAACTAGATAGAATTGTTAGGGTGAAAACTCCAGGCGTGTCCTCCACCAGAACAGTGGATTGTAAGAGTGGCCACGGGTCGCACAATCATTGCCACCATTCAGAAACTATAAGAATAAGCACTCTGGCTCTGCCAGAGTGCGGAAACACACAAGCAATACAATCAAGCAATTGCAACCCCTCCAAATCCATCACATCTAAAGTGCAGTGTTTCTGACACCCTCTCTCCTCTGCTGTTCTTTTCTTACCTATTTTCAGAGGCTGCTACCACTGGTTTGAATAGAAACGGAGTAATCCGCTTGGGGAATGCGTTAGCTTGAGGGAACTGAGGATGGTGACATTTACAACTGTCGTAAATAAGGAAGACCGGAATAAAGACCTAATAGGGGACGTAAACTGGGTTTTATATGACTTTGGGGGGAAGGGAAGAGGAGCGAAAAAGGGGTGGTTGGGAGGTCCCAGTTTTCGGCCACCTGTTTCCCAAAAACTGGGACCTCGCGAAAAGTTGCCATTCGAACTGCAGAGTGCTGCCTACTCGTCTAAACCATATTTAGTAATTTCTCTGATATTTCCTGAGCAGCGCCTGAGTAGCGCCTGAGCAAGGTGGGTAGGGGTGGTGCGGGTGACTGGGGTTGATGAGGGCAACTTTTGTTGCCTGATTTCGATGTCAACGTGAGCGGGCCGGATTCCAGAGTGGCTTCACACTGACGAGACTGGGGGCTGTTTTTTGGGGGGGTTTTTTTTTTGGAACCTGTGGGGTCCTGGCTGGCAAGTGGTGCCAGCTAGCGTCACACCACACGCTACTGCAGCTTCCTCTTCACAACACTAACTGAATTCGTCCTTCTCATCCGACCCCAATCCCCGCGCTTTTCCCAGGACTAATAAACACCCCCCTTGGACTTCGAATTTCTTGCTCGCTGTCCGAGTTCTCCGAGTTCGACTGGATTAGTATGCCGTGTTCAAAGAGGTTTGGAAGTGCATTCCAAGGTGGTAAAAATGCCTTGATTGTACAAATGAGAGTGGCTGTAGAAGCCAGCGTTTTAAAAGGGGGTCCAGTGTTCCAGTTGCCAAGGGGTGGTCTTGGCGCACTGAGTGACTTTGTCACCCCAGAAAACACACACAAAATGTTGTGACCACGGATTGTGTCGCAGCATCTCGAGCTCGAAAACGCCGTTTCTACTCGAGGGATTTACGGCTATCATGATGATACAAAGAGCCACAGTGAGATTTTTGGGGTGATGCAGTCGGTGGTGTCAGTTTTAGCGGCGAATTGGTAACTGTTCTCGGTTTGGTGGCGCCGTCGCCTGATGCCTGGCCTGATCGCAACATGACCCAACACAGTGACCGATGGGTTTCAGGCGACGATTTAATAATGGGAGCGAGTCGAAGTCCGAGGTAGATTGTTGTCGAATGCAACCTTGAGATTAAGTTTTAATTTGTTTGGTTTCCACGATACCTACTATACTTTACGCCTGCACCTGCCACACACAATGTCTGGGCCAGAGGGTGGAAGCCCCATAGCATCTGAGAAATATTACGCCGAGTTCGTAGTCGTAATTATAACCATATGTGGCGTCATTTACGGTGTATGGGCCAGTCGATGGGAGCTTAACATTAACGCAGCGACAAAGCACTTGGGGCTGACATGTCAAGATGACAACGAGATGGGCTATTTTCTCCCCAACTTTCCCCCCTTTTGGAAGCATTATTTCTGGTGGTTCTGGCCCCTCTCAGCGATCCCGCCTCCCAAGATCCCAAGCCTTGCAGATATCATCAAGGCGGGTGATGATGGCATCTTCACGTCTGGCATGATCGACAATCTCAAGTCGGAGCCGCTGAACGTGTCGTGGAAACCCATCTACGAGGCCGTTTTCCGGGAGTACGCTTGGGCGCTAGACCAAGAACGAGACAAAGAGAAGGCGAAAGCGCTTGGGAACCTCCGGCGGATCGGAGGTATTGAGGACCAAGACATCAAGCGGTACCGAAAGTGGGCCAGATACGACGTCTGGAAGACCAAGAGGGTTGTGAGAGGGGCTAGATTGTGGGAAAATGCATGGCCCGCTCGTGTGCTTGGGTGGAAACGCATGGCGAGGGTGAGTAGTAGCCACTCTCTTGTGTCTGTTGCTGGTGAATCGGCTGCCTTTGCTAACGTTGCGTTTGCTATGCCATCCCAGTTACAGTACTGGGTTCATGACCTCGGAAGGCGGCTGAGAAGGACAATCTTTCCCTGCATCAAGGAGCCCGATCTTCGGGTGCTTATCAAAAGGGACCCCAATGCTCACAGCATCGCCAACGTCGACCCACATCTCCTTTACTACCCCTGGAAGATCATGAATCCGAGTGACGAGGGTGATGACGAGGCGTCACTGCAGTCCAGAGACGAGAGCGACAGCGAGTGGGGTGAGACCGAGAGTCAAAAAGATGGCTTTCGCAACATCGATCCAATCCTAGCATCGAGCATCCGTGTTCTTCCGAGCATCGGCGGAGGAGATGCCAAGCCCTTTCATCGAAAAATGGATCTGCAGCCAATCTGGATTCACCAAGGAAGCCCTGCTATCGAGCTTTCCGAAGAGGCTCTCGCTGCATTGGGCTTTTTTCTTGGTATCGAGTTGCAGGGGAAGCCTGGATCCTATCTTCCCAATGGTCGGGGCGGCTTTGGGCTGTGCTTGACCTCCAACACGTTCAAAGCCATGACGGTTTTGCGCATGGTCTATGGCAGCCGGGGTATGATGGGTACCACAATGGGCGGCAAGGGATACACAACGCTTTTCGCTCGAAACCTGGCATGAGGCTGTCTCCCTTTCGCTCGGGGGACATCAGACGACAACATCGAGACTCTAGGAATTACGAAGAAAGTGGAGCAATTGGTCAAGGATGGCCTTGCTATCTCGGACGTGTCCGGGACATCCGATACGTGGGACTGGCAGGAGCCTAGGCTGCGGATGCTTGAGCATATGCCTTCACCAGGCGCCATCAACTACTATAGCCAGGGGCTCCCCCCCGACACCGAAGACACTCAAAACCACGAGCAGCACTCTACTTCGGTCGCCGTCCTTTTCCCGAACGGCTCTTCGTCCCCTAGGTCCCTCGTGGTGGCAGTCGCAGATGGCCACACCAACCATCATCACAGCGAGCCCACCGACCCAGGGATAGGCACAATCTGGACGGTGCATTGGAAAACAAAGCAGCGAACACTAGCCGGCACATGGTGGGAGGCCGTAGCCGGTATTGCTTTCGGGGGTCTCGCCCCCATGTCCACTCAGCTGCTCGTGGACGTGGTAGATTTCAGCATCGGAACGCCCGTGTCGGAAAGCGAGGAACACATGAGGCACGACATGTTTGCCCTCGCTGAAATCATTCGTCTCGTCAGCGACAGGATAAAGAACATCGGGGGGGGGGAGATCTACTTATTTGGCAAACGGTTCGCAAAGCGGATGGACCAGGTCGGCTCGGGTCGGTTCCTTGACTACGGCAGCCGGGCGCTGGGGGTCTATGACGACACGATGACAGGGATTGTGCAAACCTTTGCCGTCTATTCGACGCTGCTCGAGGCGCTGATCGCCATGGTCCTGGGGCCCGATTCCGGGAACCCTTTCGAGACCGCGAGATGGAAGAGGGACATGGTTTTCAACGCTTGTGCCGGGGAGATCAAAGAGACCTATATGGCTGCGGTTGAGCATGAACGACAGAGGGTCCCTCACGGGGAGCGGGTTAGGATTGCGGACTTGCTCGATGGGAAGCATATCAAGGAGGCACTTCTTCGGAAGCCGCCCAATGCAATTACAGCAGCGGAGTGCGGGACCGTGGCAAGATGCATTATTATGGCCTGGACGAGGTTGGTTCGGATTGTTGACTGGCAAATCGACAGGCCAAAGGGACGGCAGACGCCGCAAGGACAGCAAGTGAAGGAGGAACTCAATATTGTTTTTGGAACATCTGGAGATCTGCAGATTGATCAAAGAGCGGAGATCGGGAATCCGAGTGGTGAGGAGAGCAACTCGGGTACGGAGGGAGTCGAAGGTGTTCATGGGGACCGAGTGGCAAGCAAGTCGTACCCCCCGATGTCGCTGGAAGACTTACCAGATGTCGCGGCATGGGAGTAAGAGTCAGAGAAGGGGTCAAATTCTCATCAGAATGTCATGGTGCAAAGGAATTTGTCTGCACACCTTACCCTAATCCCGTGGGCCTCGAGAGGCAGCCATAAAATGTCAAACTCTTCATCCGAAACCTTCGAGGAGGTAACCGTATCCGAGGCCTCCAGGCCCAGTCCGGCACTAGAGATCTTACCAGAGTAAACCTGGCGCCATCATTCCCAGACCGAAAGATAGGTAAAGTCCCAGCGGGACGAAACCGTTCTCCCTAGGTTGCGATGCATCTTTAACTTAATAAACGAGGGAGCTGGCAATCAACAGTAATGAAAGCGACAATGCTTGGCTAGACGCCATCGACCAAGGTGGGACCAGTAGGTATAAATACCTGTGCAGCACCGACCTAACAGGTCAATAGACAAGTACTACATGCCACTCGAGCTGTCCAATTATCGACCAAGCAAACCCTTCGACTTTGGAAAGAATGGCTTTACCGGCTCCTCGGAGGCTCCATCGTCTTTTGCCCTTGCCCTCCGCTACTTCATCGAGGGCTCCGACTACCTACGGTCCATCGGCTACACCCTGCTGCAGGCCGCCTGGGAAGAAGTCGAGAAGGGGGCGGCCGACGCCGCGGCACACTGGCGCCGGAATCACCACGACTTTGGGAACATGAACTGTCGTGTCCCATTCCTGAAGCAGCGGCGGGAGGCCAAATACACGCCTGGCCCGGAGGAAGATGCCGAGGCCCGGAGTGATTTGAAGTCATGCAGATCCACAGTGATGTTGTGATGGAGATGGATTGGCAGGTGAGCTTTTTACGGGATGGAGAAGTACGGGTCGTTGTTGAGGGTGAAGAGGGTGATCCATGGGCGACGATAACGCTGGGAAGTGAGGAGTGGGAGGTTAAGATGTTGGATGGGTATCTCGGGAGTCACAATGGGAGGTTGTGTAGGACGGGAAAGGGAGTTTGCTTTAGAGATATGTTGAGATTGGGATAGTTGAAGTCGGGTATTGGGCTCAGTTCAAGATTCATTCCTTCCATTTTGGGGGGGGGGGATTTGGTTCAGCAGCTCTTTTATTGAAGTGTTATGTTCACCCACCTACTTACCTACCCAGTTTTCAGATTTCCTTTAGCTTCTGCCGTGTTACTAGTGCCCAACTGGGGATCCTCATCGGTCTGTTTCCTTTCCTAGACCCCCAACCAGCAGAGCCAGTACGACATGCCGCCGAGGATTAGCGTCGAGACCGGGATTGCGACTGCAAAATAGATCCATATAGATGGAGAGACGGTGATCTGTGGCTCGCCGTAGTCAAAAAAACTCATGCTAAGAAAGGTCTCGAAGGGGGGGTGTTCTCGGTCAGCAGACATGCTCCAATTCAGGAAGGGGATGGGGGGATTACCGTTATGAAGGTGGTTGGAAGAAACACCGATGTAACGACAGCAAGTGGTCTTCATTGCTGTGTTATCCCGCTTGGAACTTTGTGCGATTCGGGAGGCCGTAAGGTTGAAATACTGCAACGGGAGTAGGGAGACGCCCGTGAGCGTCAGCACGAGACACGTTGCTGGGGCTACCTCTGCCCTGCAGAATATCCACCATGAAATGCCT
>Ga0247770_1001863_pt1 | contig 14213 bp, 10 predicted proteins | sample UWRJL136409B6_FD_179943 | JGI IMG/M metagenome (GOLD analysis project Ga0247770, IMG submission 179943) | Plant litter microbial communities from Arlington Agricultural Research Station in Wisconsin, United States - UWRJ-L136-409B-6 | ecosystem: Environmental > Terrestrial > Plant litter >... | reverse complement strand
CCTCTCCCCCGCCCCAACCAAGTCCAACCCATCCGTCACCCCCGGTATCTCATTCCACGTCCACTCATGGCCCCCACAGCCATTAGCCAACGCCCTCCCAAAACCCCCCTTCGGCACCTCCCCACCGCTCTCCTCCCAGCCCTCCCCAAACAAATACAGCGGATCAACCGTCCCAATGGCAATATTGATATTCGGCCCCGCCTCCCGCCGCCAGTACAGGAATGTCCCGCAGCCAGAGCAGAAGCCGCGCGCGTTGCCGGGCGAGCAGTAGTAGTTCCGCAGGGTTGTGGTCGGTGTTGTCCATGTGAAGAGGGAGGAGGGGGCTTTTTGCCACATGAAGAAGAGGTGCGAGGTCGAGCGGCGGCATTGTGTGCATTGGCATGTTCCGGACTAGGGGGGTGGGGGTTGGTGTTAGCATGTTCATAGTCAATCAAGGAAGTAAAGTGGGGGGGGAGGGGAGGGGAGACGGACATTATCTTTGAAGTCGTGGTTTGAGGGGAAGTGGGCTTCGTATTTGAGGCTTCCGCAGAGGCAGCCCCCAGTGATTTTTGAGGGGAGGGGGCCGAGGTCGTATGCTGCGGCGGCGTCCATGGTAGGGGCTGGATGTATTTTCGGGGAATGAAGTAGGTGCTGTTAACAGGTTGGATGTGGTGAGGAGGATATGGACCGAACTTTGAAACCTAGGTAAGGTAAAGTAGGTAGAGTCATCTTGTGCTTGTTTTATATTGACGGTGAGAAATCCCGGGTTACATCATTCATGTCAGACGGTGAAACTTTGGCCCGGCCGTGATGCATCGCCAGAAGTCATTTTAGGGAGGCGGTTATGATTGCACAGCTTGGTGTCGGAATAATGGGGGCGATACTGGAAGGTTGGTGACTTCAGGATTAAGCAATAGAAGAGATAAGAGAGTTTGTAGGAGTGTTGGTGGGAATCGGTGTTAGGGGTTACATAGATACTTGTACAAGATGTATCTAGGTTGGCTGGCATAATTCGGGCATTGATGTAGCTCCCCCAATGGTGACATCGCATGCATCATGGTACACTTCGCTGAATCAAAGGCGATAATATTTTTATGTAGTAGAAACGACAACACTACCTAGGTAACGCCCTTCTCCTCCGTCCACACCCCACCGGCGTCACCGGCACACTCGTCGGGCTTGGCAACATCACCGCCGACGTCGTCACCACCGGCAGCGTTCCACAAATCCCCGACCCGCTCGAATCCGTCGCCTTGGCCGCCCACTCGCTATACAAATGCTTCTCCATATCCTCAGTAACCTCCGCGCCGAACATGCCCTGCGACGAGTGGATCCCCACCCTCGCCGTGTCCGCACACGCACCGTTGGACGGCGCAGTGTTCGAGTGCGCCCAGCCTAGAACGAGGAATCCTACGCTGGTAGGTGCCGCGCCGGTCTCCCCGCCTTGGCTCCAGGACAGGCAGTTCTGGCAGCGGAAGAGGACGGAGTAATGCGTCGAATTAACGGTCGAAGAGACCTGCGTGAGCTTTGCATCCCCGGTGTAAACCGCCGGAGGCGCGTAGTCGGTTGCCCAGCGGAAGGAAGTCAGGACTTTATTGCCACTGGGGTAGGCAAGCAGCAGAAGTGAGCTGGTCATGCCGCCGCCGAGGGAGATGCCGCAGTATCCGGTGCCTTGGCACGTGAGGAGGCCGAGGAATTCGGTGGCGTCTGAAGAGAGGGATTTGGGCGGAAGGGCTATGCCCCAGGTTACGTCGCCGCGGGGCCAGGTGTTGAGGCTGATGCCGGAGGGGGCGTCGGTGTAGGGGACTGCTGCATCTTGGGCGAGAATGGGGGTGAGTACTGGGGAGTGTTAGTGCTGCGGGTCATTGGAGCGGATGGAGATGTTTAAGGTGATGGGTGACTTACATGGCAATGCTGCCACGAGCAGTGATGTGAAGGACTTCATGGTGACGGATTCCAAGTGAATGGGTATTGCTGACGACCTGAAAATGTAAGCAGCGAGAGAAGGAGAGGTTGGTGGTATGCCCTTTTTAACGAAAAAGGGCACCCCGCGAAATGGCACTCTGTGAGGCGCATGTTACGGTCGCTTTCGGATGCATGATGAAGAAGCTGGGACAGTTAGATCGAGCACTTTACGGCATCATGGCTCCGAAGCGGAAAATGGTAATGGCGGGCGGATGATTGGACGCCGGGAGTTGAGTTCGCGCGATAGGCTCCGTATGCGGGTATTTAGATTGCGCGCGCCACAGCCGTTCCCCAGAGTTTTTAGCATTGCAGGGCGGTAATCTCGGCAGCTGCCCGTTTTGCGATTCCCATGGCTCCTTTGATTGACTGCCCGCTGTGGCGTGTGCTGCCCCGGTTTTGGAAGCTGTCCGGATTTCGGTGTAATTCTTCGATTCCCTGCTTTTCGTTTTCGTCAACACAAAACAGCTGTAGCTAATTCGTCCTAAGCTTTCCCTGATTCTTCCCTGAGTTAGCGTGATCCGACATGTAGCTGCTGTACAGCCTCTTATTTTCAGTCCCCCGGCTGGAGTTGCCTTTTGATGGAACACATGGTGTCTAGCCCGCAGGAATGGTTCCCAGGCAAAAAGTCCAGTTCCAAGTTCACGCTCATAAAGAGGCGGTTCGGCTAGCAATCATGGCACAAGGCGGGTGACCATGTTACTTTCCAGCTTGCAGAGGGCAAGACATTACCACACGCTCTTTTCGAACACACAAGCTTCCAATTTAGAATGCAGTCTAACCTGCACATAACGATTGGCTCAGTTCTAGAAATTCTATCGTTATAGTAAGGATATCGCTACACCCAGACTGACACCATGCCCATCCACCCACCAATAACCCTAACCCTTACCCGAAGAACAAGGATTTTCCCATGCTTCAGGCAGTGATCAGGGTCCGTCACCCTCTGAGCATGGCGATATTAGTGGGTGACTAAGCAGTCCAAATAACGATTATTCCAAAAGCCAGATTATCGCTATTGCTCACCAAAAATTGCCGGGCGCGACGATTCCTACCGTTATATCCAGAAAATCGTTATGTCTATAATCGTTATGTGCAGGTTAGACTGTAAGAATGCAAAACTTTGCATAATAAGATCTGAACTACGCCGTTCTTTTAAACTCACATGGGTCAACGGCAAGACGCACTATGATGTGTAAAACGTTCGTCGGAAACCCCCCCTTAGCCATCCCAAGATCGCGAATTGTTATGCATCGCCATCTATCTCCGTAACATATCCCCAGCGCTAGAAAGATTTGAGCCTCTGCTGACATCCAGAATTGGACTTGTTAATCTAGAGAGACGCAGTTCAACTATTTGTCTTACGAAAGGGCTTGCATGGGGCTGGGACCCAACCGTTGGCGAAGAAGAACCAAAGAACCATACACCACGAGTTTTGGTTGACTACTTTCAAGGCTGCATGAAGGTTGCAGCCCGAAAAAAACGGGATTAAGGCTGGCGCCTCCCAATGCAGTATATCCCGGCAAAAAATGTGAAGGAGATTGCAGGTTCAGGGGCGCAGGGTGCAAGGCGGTGTCGCGCTAATCAACTACCCATGATGTTGTGCCAGAAGGAGACGAAAGAGACCGTGCGGGCCACCCCTGTTGTAAGACGGCAACACCAGATCGCCGCCATATAATTACCTACAGTATGCAACGACCGCCCAGCAATATTCCTCAAGTGCCGGATCATCTCGTTCCTACCTTCAAAGAACAGGCAGAGATGTCTCTCGGCGCCTTGACAACGACTTTTACTCCGGCGTCAACATGCATCCAGTCGTTCAGCCACCTTTACATCAATCAAACCCGGACTCTTACAGGACCGGCCATTGCTGGACCTCTCAGCGCAGGCGGCTGCTTCCCAGACAATTATGATATCCATATCGCCGACCGCTACTACTCCCCGGGCGTATGTCCGGTGGGTTATACACCGGCCTGCAGCTCTAGCAACACCATCGACGGCACTCTGACCGAAACCGTCGTCACCTGCTGTCCATCGTGGGTTAACACCAAGCATGAAACCTGCACTGCAAGAGCAATTCTAACTCGCCCCGGATACGGGTAGACTCATGAGCTGCGTAACCCCACAGTGGAGCTGGGAGTCAACGCTGCCCTGCTCCCGCATTCTCGAGGATGCGGACAAGATGACCGAGCTGACATACCTTAACCCCAAAAACGGCGGGCTGAGCATGCTCGTGCCCTGGACGCCCCTGTGGTACTACGGCCTCGGCATTCAGATTCGCCTTCAATCCACCAATACCGAGGCCCAGCCGGGACCCACTGGGCCAACCAACATTGGCAACTCGGGTGGAGGCAGCCAGGGGCTCAGCTCCGGTGCTGTTGCCGGCATCGCCATCGGCGTGACTTTGCTCGTGCTCCTGGTGATAGGCGGGGCCATTGGAGTCTGTGTTTTTCAGCGCAGAGCCCGCAAGCGCCAACAAGCACTCGCATCACCGCCGCCTTACAGCACCGCTCCCTACGAAACGGACGGGCAGGGTCTCCCCGCCTCGGCCGTGTACAAGACCGAAATCGCAGGACACCAGCGCCCAGCCGAGCTGTATCCTCTGCACCACGAGGCCGCGTACGGGAGCCAGGTGCATCTTGCGCTGCAGGAGCTCGAGCAACCAACAAAGATTTACGAGGCCGAAAACGGTATGAACATGCCACATGGTGCACCTACGTGGTCACCACCACCGACTCATCAGGCGTATGAGCTGAGCCCGCACCCGCAAAACTCCGCACCGCCAACGCCAGTTTATCACGGCGGCCTGGAACAGCAGCAGCGGCAGCAGCGGCAGCAGCAGACCCATATGATGGCCCAGGGCTGGGCGGCACCCCATTCTCCGGGGACATGGGACTCGAGGTGGGCGAGGTGATGATGGTTGTCATTGTAATGCTCGTTTTCTGGCATGAGGTTCTGAGGAACAAGGGTCTAATGGTGACAAATTCGAGGGATTAGTAATATCGCAGGAGAAAACCAGGTCGCGCTTTCCATAGAATCCAGATTTAGACGTGCGTCCGGCATATGAGCGCCCGCTGTTCCCCGTTGGAAGTCACATCATGATCCCTTAGAGCCGCCATTGCTTGGCTGTCTTGGCAGTCGTACCAACCAACAGGGCAACTTGGGGACGCTGAGTCAAGACCAGTTGGATTGAGAATGCTTCTCCGCCCTGTGCAACCAGGACTCCGCTTGCCTTTGTAGGATGTTGATAGATGGAGACGGAAGATAGTCCCCGGGCCGGATACCGGTAGCAGTACATTATCACAATAAAGGTGTTCTACCAAAAGCTGTACAGAAAATGCAATAAAGATTGTTGTTACAAATTACCACTGCATTAGAAAGCGCGAAACGTCCATTACTCTAACAAGTGGTAATTGCTACCCTAACATCAACCACCATCGATGCTGATAATTAGGTAATTCCGTCAACTTTGATCAGCCTAGATCAATCCCGGTTCAGCTCCGGCTAATATCTGCCCCCTTGGGCAGCTAGCCTTGATGTGAAGGGGCAGTTGAAGCAGAAAAGCCCAAAACAAATTTAAAAAAAACAGTCCCCGTGTAATGATTAAGGTTGTCAGTTTAATTCTGGCAGTGGGCATTTCTTTTTTGCTGTTCTTCCAGTTAGTCAAAGCGACAATCTCTCGTGGACTGCATTGATTTTATGTTTCGGCAAGGTGAACTTCAACTCCATCTACGATGTATATGAAGTGTGAGAACTTGATCTGGTCGGAGAGAAGAGTAACGGACATCAGTGCCTTAAGATCTTATGATGAGAAATATCCTGTCGAGTCATCCGTTAAAATCAGGTCCGACCCGTCCAAATAGCAGCGCCTTGGTTGGTAGCACATGAGAGGTGATTACCGCTTGACTGGATGAAAGATCGTCGTGTCATCGTGATATGGGGGGAGTGACGGATGTCTGGTAATGAGAGCGAAATGGACTGCAGCTGCAATTAGGGCTGAAGCCGGAGGCAAGTATGTTGTAGTTCTGGCAAAGTGCCAACTTCCGTGGGAAATAACTTTCAGTGACATACTAAACCACTATAAAGGGCTCACACTTCTCCTCCCTGAACGCCTCGCCTTGCATGATACCACACACATAACAGTCCCCAACGAGAGCACATCCGAGTTCTTCAAATCGAAACACCAGAGGTGTGCGTGAGCCGCGCACCAGAAATATGCTGTCGCCAGGTTGCATTGATGACGGACCGAGACCTAGTGGCAAATGACTGTCAGCTTTTACTCGACTCTGCGACATCATGGCGGCCATAAACGACCACAAGGGGTGCTGAGAGAAGGTGATTTGCCATACCCATGTAACCGCTCTTCGTTACAAACAGTCGTCTGTAAAGCGACCGTAAGCGCACGTAAGCGGTCTGAAAGGTTTGGCTTTGATTGTTGCTAGCAGGCGCGTATTTGCCGTTGATCGGTATATTCAGAGGCCTCTTGTCTTCGATTCTTTTCGCTGCCCTGGCGAGCCATTGGAATCCTCCTGCGCCCACCAGCCGCAGTGACACGCCACCAAACAGAAAGTGAATCTTGTTGACGATACTCAGTTTATCCTCACCGAGCCGTTGTTGCTTGAAGACCTGTGATGGGAAAAAAAGAAGCTGGAGGCCGGTGGCGGGGTTCATCGCTGTAATACTCTCAGGGATGTTCTCAAGAAAGATGGTTTCCATGAAGGCTTCCAGCATGCCTCGACCATCTGGGTACCTCTTCCGTACGTGTTCGAGGCTACCTGATTGTCGAAGCCAGCGCAGGAAAATGGCCATTGTCTGAGGGACCACTGCCGTTACTGAGATGGCGGTGCTGTCTTTTCTGAGCAGTACGTCGGCAACATCTCCGACTGTGGCGACTTCGTCGAAGCAAAAGCCATTCAGCTGAATTTGGTCGCCCTCGAATATGGCGGGACAGGAACTGGAGGCGGCAGAGGTGTTGACCGTAGCGTTGAAATCGTATAGATAGGTACCATCGATGGTTTTATAGCTCAGCGCGCTGGTAAGATCGCCTTTGGACCAGTCGGGTACCCAAGACGGCAGCTCATCGTCCATTCCCGTGACCCTTTTTCCAGCCATACCGAGGACGTCCAGGTTTTTCGCATGCTGTATAATCTTCATGGCAACATCCACATAGACCTCCCTCACGGAGGAGAGATAACTGGGAACGATCCCATAAACCGAATCTCCTGCTAGCTCCTCATGCATCCCCAGAAAAGCGTATATCTTATCCCGTGGGTCTGAGGCGTGCGCAACACGGTGGTTCTCCAGGAACGCAAGGAGCTTTAGGCTGGTCGAGGCTACTCTCGCTTTGTGGTATGAGAGAATGAGCTCCAAGACCTGAGCATACGCGCTCATGGTTGGTACCATGTCAACGCGTAAGAGAAACATTTCGCGAGTTAGCACGAGAAAGCCAATGCAGAACTCAGTCCATGGGAGCGAAGTGCTGTTGGAGTGGAGGTATGCCCCGCGAGACAAAACCACCTCTTGGATGATCCATGTCCTGCTGAACCAAGGCATCTGGATGAGATGCTTCACAGATCTCCAAGCATCGTCGGCGATGTCGGGGAGGCCGGATTCCTTCCAAAGTTGGCGGTCGAAGAACAAAATGAAGCAGAAATCCAAGTCCCAGCCAAATCGCACGCACAGGCGATGTACATTCCTCAGAATACCCAGTGCCTCTGTGAGCGGCTGGCTGGGCGTGTCGTTTCCCAGCCATATTCGGACTGCGGAGGCGCCGCGATAGATGCGGCCCATGAGGGGAACTTGGTGTTCCTTTTCTGTCAGATCTTCCTGGTTGATGCACAGGGCGTCCACCCAGAGACTTCGGGGCGACTCGGGCAACCGAAACGCGCTGAGCGCGTCGGCGAGGTTGGATGTGACCGATACGGATAACCCGTTGCAATGGAGCGTGGCTTGGGGAGTGGGGGTGGGCTGACCCCAGCAATATGACAGTGCATCGTATTCCCCAGGACTGGCAAGCGGGACATGGACCAGCTCGCATTTCAGCGGCGCTGCACCCTTTCCTGGCAAAAGTCGAAGGAGGCGAATCTCTTCATTATCGGCGGCGCCGCCTGCGAGTCGCGTGTATTCCAATTTAGATTTGGTTCCAATTCCGTCTGTGGCGCGCGAGGATGGTGGTGAAGTCTTGTCCGGTTGTATAGCGTCCTGGGGGTTGGGAGGGTTGACTGTCAGCTTGTACCGAATTAATGGCGGTGGCGCTTTGAGAGGTTCCATCCAGGGAGGCACTTCGGTTGGCGCCGGTAACTGAATCCCCCCCGAACCTCGTCGAACTTCGTCAATGACGTAGGTTATGTCCAGCATGGCTTCGCCTGTCGTTTCTGAGCCTGTTTGATGAGGTGGTGACCCGAGTGCAAGACCGGGTGAAATTGCGGAAGAGCAACGCCAAATAGGTCACCTGACACCTGGTGTGAGAGCGTCGCGCTTTCCAGTTTTTACTGTACTGCCTTCCCGGCGGCAACTGAAACGCCGCCCCTGCATATGAAGGCTCGGGCCGAAAGAACATGCTGCCCAGCCAGTGCGCAAGATGCCTTCTTACTGTTAATGAGGCAGCTCATGGTTTTTACTTCAACGTCGCTTTATTTCGGCCATCTCCAATTCTCGCCATGCACCTGCCCTTCATCACCTTAGAGTTGTTCCCAATGCCAGACCGCCCCCCCCCCGGGCCACACGGGCTTAGCGGCCGAACTGCGACACAATTCTCAACAAATGGGATAATAGTATAGTGGTCAGTACTTCTCGTTGTGGACTTGCGTCACAGCGACGTCAAACCGAGCCGAAGAAGGTGCGACACAGAACAGACCCGTTTTTTGTCACTGCACTACCCGCCGAAATTATTCCTGGTTATCCCAATGCTTTAGCGTCAGTGGTTTAGTGGTAAAATCCATCGTTGCCATCGATGGGCCCTGCGTTCGATTTGCGGCTGACGCATCAGGTGCAACCCTCACAAGTTCACCAAGCCCGCTTGGCTCAGTGGTAGAGCGTGTCACTAGTAATGACAAGGTCGTCAGTTCAATTCTGGCAGTGGGCATTTCTTTTTGCTGGTCTTCAGGTCATTCGAGGGAGATCTCGCGGGGGAAAACGTCAAGTGTCTCGCGGTGTGAGAGCGTGAGGACATGGCGCTCTCCAGTTCCTTTTGCCGCGCGCCTAGCTTCCCAGGCACGATAACACCCGGCAGCCGCAGCTGAAACAACGCCCCCAAGCAGCCTCAATTCAAGCCATATCGCATGTCCTGCATCATCTTAGAATACCAGCGGACTCCAAAGGACCACAGAGGCATCTTTGTACTTCACGTTGTGGGCTTGCGCCAACTGCGATTCGCCCTGGCAATGGCATATTGACTTTTTGACATTTGAGTGCCCGCGGGGGCTATGCCACAATGATGGACAAGTCTAACTCAAGCCCGTTGCACTGATGATGGTTATTGGTGATGATAGACTGTGGTAAAAGCTCTTTCTCGATGTAATATTGAGATCATGAGGGTTCAGCGGACCTGAAAAAAATAAAATAAAACAGGACTCATCGCCAAGGACATGGAGATGGACGATTGCTAAGGGCCAGAAACTGTCCGTCCTATCAGCGGCTACGTAGTATTGGCCGTCAGGTAGGCGCGGTCATTGTTACCAAGACCTACGCTCAGCCACTGCCCAGCGCTTATTGTTAGTAGCAAGACGAAAAGTGCCTAGTTACAACAATCTCAACGGTGGCCAACAGCACTTTCACCAGGCCCGAGGAAATCTGTGCCGAAGCGCCGACCGGAATTCAGGCTCTCGAGAAGTGTGTAGCCACGGAGAGGGCTTTCGTGTGCGAATGAGTTGAATGGGGTGCTAGGTTATTCGAAACTTGGGTTGCTTCCAGAGCGCCTGAGCAGGGACGTTAGGGCAGTGCTAAGATTTCACTGATGATGGGTGACTTAAGGTAGGTATATAAACACTGCTTCCAGCCACTACAGCTAACCAAAATGCAGCAAGTTTTTCAGCGCTCTTCCCTTTAGCAGCATACACGAAAGATCTCACGCCAGAAACACCACAAACATAACACCCTTGAGCAGCAACCCCTGAACGCTACACTGCAGAATACCCGCCCGCTGCCACTTCACACTGCGAAGAAAACCCTCCAGCATCCTTCCTCTACCGCGTCCCAGCATCACCGTCCGTCAGACAACTATTCTCACCAACCGTTCCTCGAACTATCCTCCAAAAATGCCTTCTTCATCAGAGGAAACGAACCAACCGTCACCAAACCCACCGATGGGTATGTATTGAACCAAACAGATAGACCAGTGCCCCACAAACCTCGGGATAGAATCTAACACTGCAGACAGATCCGACAAAACCGCATCCAGATGGCGGCTCCGGCGATTGCTGTCCCGGCCGTCTCTGTTGCTGCTGCCCATGCCCCTTTCCTATGACTTGCACCATATGCCCTAATCGATGAGTCTGAGAAGACCATGGTGGAATGAGCTTCTGGTTTTTTATTGTGCTGGTTGGCTTCACTTGTAAGGAGGATCGCGCGGGGTTTGTACATCGGTTTGCGGGATCAAATGATGAGATGGACCATCACAGCGTTGTACGTTACTTTGTTTTGAGAATATGCTATTTCGAACTCCTCATTCGCAGCGGCACATACATGATCGTGATTTTGTACAGGGTACACCTCCCGGTGTTTCGAATGGTCGAATACTGGCTCGGTGAGCAAAACTTGAACAAGATTGTTTCCGCCACAATAGTCTGGCTCAAGCCTGCGACGGTGCATGCCTGCTGGAAGTTCGCTCGCTACTAATGACAAAGTCACTCGTTTAACTTCTGGTGGTCGGAGAGGATTCTCTTCATCTGCCACTTCTGATAGAAAGACGCACCTCAATTATGGTTCTACCGAGGAGATTTCAGTTTAGCTACTGGTAATCAGCTGAAGATGTTGATTCATTTGATTGTGTTTTGGTGTATGTGGTGGCGAAGGTCGACCCAAGCAGGGTTAGGGTCGAGATCTTCAGTTAATGACGTAACTGAACCAAAATCTTCAACGCTCGCCCCTTTGGTATCACCAGTCGTGCATGAAACCAGAAACAGGCCTCTCCTATGCTTGCAAGTGGGGGGCATGGGGGCTGGGTAGTGGTCAATCATGCCGCTTACTCGCTTCGTGGCTCTCGCATAGCCTATTAATTAGGTCGTCATCAGATCCTCCTCCCCTTCCTCCCTCTCCCGCCAAAACAATCCCTTTCATCACAACTATTCGAAATACCCTCCCAAAATGGCTCCCTCACAACAGCAGCCCCTTCGCGACCAGGCCGCCAATAGCCCTGAGCAACCCGAGCCTGTTCAACTTCGAGCGCTGCAGACGACGCAGCCACCGGGATTTCAGCCGATGGGTACGTCATACTGCCCCGTACTCCACACGAATCCACCGGAACTCCCCAAAAACATGAACCCACGCTGACGCGGCAGACAGACCCGCAACGACCGCATCCCGAGACTGAACTCACCCTCCGTGGTGGCGACCGCGGCGGATGCTGTCCCGGCCGTTTCTGTTTTATCATTCCATGCCCCTTTCCTTGCGATTGCTGCATCATTTGATCCGAAAACCGTGTTCGCCGGGTGATCTGAACTTTTTTCATCTCTTGGATATGCTGGCTTTGCGGGATCAAACAATGACTGGATGAAATGGGTTTTCACGTTGTACATCGCTTTTCGCCACGAGAATATATCACATTTCGCTTCCACCTTCTGCGGCGACACAGACATGATCCCGACGTCGCAGTCGTGGTCGCACACGGTGCTCTTACACTTTGCAGTTTGGCGATTCTTTTTGAAGGTGAGGGACCCGAAGGCCCTTTCCCGAATAGCAACCCATCGGCCGAAACTCTGGAAAAACAAGTGTCCTGATGGCGGGTGGTGACCTGGTGCTGGAGGCACAGAAATGGCACCCATTGGCTCGCATCGATCGATGCGATGCGTCGCGTGACTGCCGAGCGGCAGCTGACGCCCGAAGTTGCACAGTGAAGGGAAATTCTAGCGGCTAGCTAGCCAACCGCCAACGTGTCCAGACTCCAGCAACAGATAGGCACGCCGTCGAGAAATAATCGTCAACATTAAACAAGACCACGGAGACCAGTTAGATGGACAATTTACAGCGGATGCAACTCTCGTCGACTTCATGGCAGTTCTCGGCGGCGTTGCATGCTCGGCGCTGTCTTTCCGGCTACGACTTCTGCATGTGTCTTTGGTGTCGTTAGATCGATTCTCACCTCAGAGGCCAGAGATGACCTGCTACGAAGTGAACCTCACCGTCAACAAGATAACCAATTTCCCCCTTATTGGGAGGTACCGGGAACGTTTCGCTCATAGCCCGGACCTGCTGGCTCTCGGCTACCCTGCACAGGCGCTGAGTTCATTACCATCACCGGGTCTATACTGAGAGCGAGGATCAGGCCAGTTGCAAGGATTGCTACCCGTATTACAGGTATTCTAATGATCCTCCTGCAAAGATATCATATCAGTGGAATCATTCCACAACATGCCGATATCCTAACAGTCAGCCCAGCCGACAAAAGTGGACCAGCCCTGCAGGTCAAATGCCTCGCCTAAACCAAGCGCTAACAGTTAATTCATATCTTGATTGAGCGAATGGATGAATAGATTTGCTTATTCTTACCCAGGATCTCGCCGGTATCATGATCTGTGCACTGACTGGCAATAGCTCCAGCAGCGTCCCCAATCAACCTACAAGGCTCCCAAATCTCGACGTCACCCTCTGTTGAGAGTTAGTACGTCAGAACTTAGCTTGTAACACTCAGGATCTAATTTTCATTATTATGTGACGTACCATTGCAATAATAGATGCCAGCTTGCCAGGAGCAGCTGACACCCCCACAAGACACAACCAAGGGGCCGGCGGGGCCGCGGCAGTCGCCAGTGATACGCTCGAGATACTTGACGCCGTCCCAGATTGCCCAAGAACGAGGAGCAGGCGCCGAGATCGCGGACCACCCACATTTAATATCTTGCTAGTTGACAGGGGTGAGCCTTCAGTAGCTGAATATCTAACTGACATCAGCATCGGTGTACAGTCTGGCGGGCGCTCAAGCGGGTGTCATTCGTGGCAGATGAGTCTTCGGCAGCAAAGATTGTGTATTTCGGGTGGAGAGCTTTCGCTTGCTTCTCGATATCCTAATATCCGGATAATCGTCATTAAATGCTCCTAGTTACATGATAGTCCTGAAAGCATACCTTAAAAGAGTTGCCGCTTAGGTAGACAAGCGGCTTTCCTTTCTCTAAATGGCCTCTCCATTGTATCGGGCCGATCGTATAACCATTGAGTGCCACGCGCCGCCCCAATACAGGACCTTGTGTCTCAACCGGTGAGCCGGAAACGAAGCTTGAGAGGAAGCTTGAAGAAAAGAGCAAACACCGTAAAGCTGCGAACATGGGAAATGCCTGAACCATAATGGCCAGAAGTAATTGGTGTAGTGCTGCAGGAATGACGGAAGTATTAGATCCATATTCGATGAGCTGAAACCTTTATCTGTCGAAAGAAAGTCCTGGTCTTATATAAACGGTACCTTCCATTGTCAGTTACCTAAGGTATATTTGTTCTGGCATGCCTCAGCCTCTGGTACTTGAGGCTCTGGTCAGCTATTGTGGACCCAGCTTGTTTGCACGGCAGGAACCGCCCACTGTTCACCAGGGAGGGCTACCGTGGCCCTACAACTCGCTTCCCCGTCACCTGAAATTCTCTAGTTTCTGGCCACGTGCCTCACGGTTTTGCAATGTGTTCGGATTACGTATCTCTTTGCCAAGTATGTACAAACTGCACAAACCTAGTCGTGAATGCAGGCGCGGATGTGAGAGCTGAGTGAGGTAGACTGGAGTCAGAGGATCTGTGCCGTGTGATCTTGAACAAGGCGAACGTACCACCAAGCTAAACTTCGAGTAACAGGTCATCCAAGATTTTGGCTTCCTCCAACGCTTCCTTCTCCGCAATCGTAGCCTTCTCGGCCGGCGCAACCACCACAGCGTCTGGCCTGGCCGACTCGTCCTCATCAACAACAGCCTGCACTTTGACCAGCGCAATCCTCGACCCAAAGATCCTCCTCTTCTCCAAAGTTACCTCTCCTGCTACTGCATCCTCACCGCCATCACTGCCAGTCAAAACCGCGGTCGCAGTTGCCGCCCCATTCTGCTCCTCCTCCTCACAAACCCACTCCCCCGCCCCTCCCTCCT
>Ga0247770_1001861_pt1 | contig 14225 bp, 2 predicted proteins | sample UWRJL136409B6_FD_179943 | JGI IMG/M metagenome (GOLD analysis project Ga0247770, IMG submission 179943) | Plant litter microbial communities from Arlington Agricultural Research Station in Wisconsin, United States - UWRJ-L136-409B-6 | ecosystem: Environmental > Terrestrial > Plant litter >... | reverse complement strand
GCCACGGAACCGCAGCGCGGCCGAGCACCAGAGCTTCGCTTGGCTGAGAGGACGGCTCCCTGAATACAACAAGACTTGAGAGCGTTAATTACTGTGTTCTTGGTTGACTGCGTTGAATCCGACAATTAAGAGTCTCAAACAAGCGATAATATTACTGCTTTTCTATCGGCGTGCAAATTACGATGTGTGCAGAGCCCCGATTTTCACGCGTTAAGCCGAACAAACTGTTAACGAGCAGCCCCTGTTGGGCATCAACGCTCGCGAACACCGCGAAAGCCTTTAAACGATAAAGCTATGGCTAACACGAAGGCCCCAGAAATCATCTATATAAGCTTGGAAGACTGGATACTCTAGTTGAGGAGCTTCTGGAGCTATGCAGAGAGAGCTAGCTTATGGAAATACGTGGACCTTAAAGGAGAAGAACTGTAGTTAACGGAGCTGGAAAAGCTAACGTTTTTAGACTTTCTGAGAAAGACTATTAATAGAGTTGTATATTACCCTAAGCAGCTTTTAGAGCTTACAGCTATGTAAATTATTAACTATTAAGGCGATCTGGAAGATTACTGGATTAACCTTATTAAACATGAAAGTCTAGAGAAGAGGCTAAGGGCGTTAAAGGACCACTTTTAGGTTTTAATAGCCCTTAGAGTCTACATGACTATAATTAATGTAGGGGAGAACCTTAAATAACAGTATATAGTAATCACAGAGGTAAATTAGGGTTAGAAGAATATTAGAATGATAGAAGTTTGTAAGCGTTATAAATAGTACCTTAACACGTTTGTTAAGAGTTATAAGAAGGTTTTAGAGTAGATTATAGAGTGGAATATAGTGATGAAGGAGGTTTAGTAAGTAAACGTTTTAGATTGTTAAACGCCGTAGATCTGGCTTACGGAGCTTACTAATACCCTTTACACGCTTTTAGCTTTTTATTCCTAGATTGTTAACTTATTTATAAAAGATAAGGCGATTTATAACGGAGAGTTACAGTTCTTTTAAATAACTAATAACCTTAAGTCTTAGTTAGTAACTATTAATATGTTAGGAGTAATAGGTAGAAAGACTTAAAAAGCTAGTTTTAGTGTTTAGGTAAAGTAAGAGGAAGAATAAGAAGGCTTAACGTTTTACAGTAAGAAAGCTGCGTTAAGAGTGGGTAAGTAAGTAGGAGGGTATAGTATTGATAATTAAGAGTTTTTAAGAAACGATTGAAAGAACTGTAAATTATATAGAGGTGTAGCGCGCTGTAGCTTTTAATATAGTAATAAGGGCTGTGAAGGTTAAGGAGGTAAAGGTAAAGGTAAAGAAGTAGATTTTAAGAAGAAGTGTAGTAAATGGAGCTTTAAGAGGGTTAGGTTTAAGAGTTTGGAAGGTCTGAAGAAATATACTGCCTGTAATAATAATTATAATCTTAAAGATTATTAACTAATATTCCCTAAGCTTACGCCTAATATGTGGAAATTGAACTTTACTGTAACTACGTTGATTAACTCTTACTAAAAAGGTAATAAGGCTTTTAATAAGGTTATTAAAAAGCTTAAGGAATAAGGGTGTAAAGAAAGTTAATAACTTATAAAGGAAGCAGATCTAGCGGTAGAGAAGAGAGCTTTTATAAGTTTCCTAATAGTAAAAGGCTCTTTTACAGTAGCTATATACCCCTTAAGAAACTTTATAATCCTGGATTTTAATATTACCCTTTATATTTTTAATAAGCTAATATAGTTTTATAATTATTATTACGTGTTAGAAAACGACTATATTTACACTGGAGATTTTACAGTTCCGATCTTAAGATACGGTAAAATAGACTTAGAGCTTACTTATTATAGTAAGAAGGTGCTCCTTCGCTTTAAGAACGTTACGTTCTGTTAAGGTTTTGCCTGTAACTTAGTTTTATTTTAGTAGCTTTATAAGTAAGGTATATAGTAGAATAATAAACCTTTAGCGAATTAATTAATTGCTGTAGATAGAACCGTGCTTGCTAACCTTATAAGCTATTACGACCAGTTTGTTCTTAAGCACGTTAAAAAGGAGGTTATATATGCCTCGTTTATAACGTAAAAGCGTTACCACATTAAGATTTGCGAAAAGAAGCCTACAGTAACAACCCCTTATCTTTAATACTTATATTTAGGTTACTTAGGTAAAGCTGTTATAAAGCACTTTATTTATAATGTGGAAGGAGTGCGCTTTTAAACTCTTAATTACGTAAAAGGACTTACAGGGTAATAACTTTATTATAAAGAGGTTGATTTTACTAATTACATTACCTTATTTCTAACGCTTACAGAGTGTAATAACTATATTAAAGGTAAGCTTAAGAGGTAAGAGAGTAAAAGGGTAAGACTGTAGCTGTAATTGCCCTGCTTACAGTAGGCGATTGACTTTTTAAATTATTATTAAGATGTTAAGGGTTACTAGAGAATTATATTCTTTACAGATTATTATAACGGCTTTATTATAAAGGTTTACTTAAAGGATAAGAAGGTTATAACGATTATGGGAGCTTTAGAACACTTTTAAAAAGCTTATAAAACCTAATTCTGCTGCAAACTTTAAGAGATAAAAGCTGATAATAAGCTCTTTTAAGTTAAGATGCTCTTTTGTTTCTTTTTACGTAAAGGTGTGAAGATTAAGCCTTTTACCCTTAATACTTAATAATAGAATGGGGGTGTAAAGTATTTAAGGGGTGTAATTAAGATGAAGGTAGCCTTTATAAGAGCAGGTTCGAAATTACCCCTTTACCTTTAGTGTGAAATTATCTCTTACGTAATATATTTAAATAACAAAACGCTATATTAATCGCTAAACTGGAGTATGCCTTATAAGAATATTATAGTTTATATTATGAAACTAAAAGGCCAGCCTTAACGAGCTTAAAAACTGCACTTAGCTTATCTGCGCACTTATAGCTGTAAAGCCTTTACCTTTATTACGGAAGCGATTTTTAGTGAAAATAAGAAGAATAAGCTTAAATTAAAAGCCTAGATTAGTTATTTAATAAGTTACAGGTCTTTAAATATTTATCAGATCTGGAACTCTCTTATAAATACTGTAATAAGTATGTAGGATGTAGTCTTTAATAAGATAAAGGTTTTTTATAGTAATTTAAAGCGTTTAAAAGATAACTTTAAGAATTAATTATTATAAGAGATAGAGGAGCTTTTAAAGGAGTTTAAGCTCTCTGAAAAGAAATAAGATAAGTATACCTTAAGTCCTATTAGAGAAGAGGAAGAAGAAATACTCTTTTTTAGTTTTAGTAAAGCACTTAAGTACGTAAAAGAGGTAATAAAGCGGCTAGAGAGTATTGTTATTGATTAGAGTGTATTTAAAGGGTGTGAATAAGGAGTAACTAATTACCACTAACCGGTTTTATTACTTAAGGTATTACTAACTTTTAAAAGTATACCCCCTCCTTATGTAGTTATAGCAGCTACTACTATTAGAAGACTCCTTAGCTTTTATAAAAGCGTAACGAATATAACGTGCGTGTAAGTAAACCACTCCTCTTACGATTAACGTAGGATAATACGTTAAGGTGGACTTTAGGAGGCAGCGTTTAACGCTAGCTGCTTAGTAGTAAGCATTAGAATGTTAAAGGGGAGGCGTACTATTAAGAAGGCTTTAGAGAAGGTTATAAGCTCTTAGAGTAATAGTAATAATAGGGACCTTAATATTACGACCTGCACCCGACACAGGCCTCGAGAGGACTGGCGCGGGTTAAGACAGAACGTATAGCAGGACGCTAACAGGTAAGGGGCGTTCCGAAGACGGCTTGTTAAGCTAGCACTCCTAGACGGGGGTTCAATGTTACTGTAGGTCGTTGTCACTATAATGCACAGAGGTGAGTCTGAACAGTAAGACATAAATGAATAATTGAATACTAGCGTGAGGAACCAAAGTCCCTTACAGTAGTTATAAACACAACCATAACTATCTATACTAACTAACTAAAAGGTACTTCGTATTTTACTTGTAGTGTTGCAAATACTCGTTACGCGAGCACCTTACATAACGCGAGCGTTCTACTTATAAGGTTTCCTTTACTTGTAGTGTAAGTACTTAGCATGTTACAAGCAGCACCTTATTAGTCGTAAGGGCTTTAGGTCTTTACACCCCTAGCCCAGTACGTTTAGACAGTATACACTGTCCTTCCTGCACTGTTCCTTCTGCGGGGGATTTGTCAGGCCGCCCTGGCCTAAGTGACGGCCTGTAAGGTCGTCACACAATTCCCCCTCTTCAACGTTCTTTTTCCATAAAGAACCTAAGAGGTAAGTTTCTCCTTTTACTACTTCACTATACAATAAGTATCTAGCTCCCGGGTCTTAAAACGGGAACAGGGCAAAAGCACTAACTGCCGTCTGAACCTTACAGCTTACATATACGCGTTTAGTAGCAAAATGTCCTTTTATTCTTTTTGTAAGTCTACTGACTTTCCACTTATCTGCTGGGTTTCGAACCAGTCTAACAGTTACGATTACTATTTAGAGAGGCACTAGCCTTCCTAATGTAACGCTTTTAGTGTTAGTGAAGCGAAGTTAAAGGCTCTTCTTATTAAAAAGTAGAACTTTAACTCTTAAGTCGAGTCTGCTACTTAGCAGCTCCACAAAGTTATTACTAAGCTCTAAGAGGCGTTAGTATGCCTAACGTGCCTTTATAAGCAGCGGTCTTGTCTTAAGGACTAGGCTGTGAAAGTATTTAGTTATAAAGCGGAACTGTTAGAGTTCTAAAAAAGTAAGGAGGTTAGGCTAAACGCCCCTCTTAATAACGTAGAGTCTTTTAACTAGGGGAACTTTCTAGCGGGGTCTTTACAGTAAGTAGCTGCTTTATAACTTAGTTTGTAACTGCTTTCTCCGATAAGAGGTTATAGGTCTGACTTCCCATAAGAGTCTTAATGACTTTTGCTTATTTTCTTTTTTTTTACTAACTTCTTTCCTTAATAACGTTTATTTTTTATATAGAGCTTGTTAAGAGCTCTAGAAGTCTTACCTCCTTATTAAGTCTAAAGTCCTTACAACTTTAGCTAAGATTTCTAATAAATATCCTTCTATACCTATTAAAGAGTTCCCTACCGCTTCTTAAGCTTTAAGTCTTACAGTAGTCTTACTCTTTAGTTTAGCAGTTTAGATGTCAGATCTTATCTTATTTTTCTGTTTTTAAAGTAAACTAGTTAGTTTACCTCCTTAAAGCTACACTAATTAATTTAACTTTCGCCTTACGTTCTTTACGGGTAGTTTTAGTTAGTTTAGATTCTTTTAGTGGAACTCTACAATTAAGTCTAAGCATTTAAAGTTCTTAACTAATTCTTATAAGTTACTCTTAATACTGTAGTCTAACTATTTAACGAGATATTTAAATATATTCTTTCCTCTTCGTAAATTTACGACTTCTTTAACGTTATATTTATCCTTATCAGTATCGATCTCGATCTTCTTTTCTAAAGGAACTCCCTTTAAGGCTGGTTTTAAAAGTGAGATATGAAAAACCTTAATTTATACCTTTATATTAGCGGGTAGGTTTAGTTCGTAATTAGAGGTAGCGACCTTCTTTTTAATCTAGAACAGTCTGTACCTTTTAAAGTCAAGCTTTTTATTAAGCCGTTTTAAACGTAGGTTTCGTGAAAAAAGGTAGACGTAGTCCCCCTCTTAAAAAGTTAATCTCTTAACTTATTCGCTATTATAGTGGAGTCCTTTCTTAAGCACTAATTACTCAGTTTAGTATTTATTAATAAACTTCTTTATTTATTCGCGTATGAACTTAAGTTCGGCTTATAAGTAGTTATACAGTTTTTACATTCAGTCTATATAGACTGTAGCTTAGGGGGTACTGGTAGGTAGGCTTCGATAGAGCTTAAGCTCCTTACTGTAATTAGTAAAGAATAGTAATATACCTATTAACTCGACTAATATTATATTATAAGTTATCTATACTGTTAGTAACAGCTTAAGCTAATTATCTTATTTAAAGTTAATGTAAGTTTAAAGATATATTATAAGTATCTAATTAACTTATTCCGTTTAGTTATCTGTCTGTAAGTAAAATGTTATTAAAAGCTTACTTTTCACACTTATTCTCTACATTAGCCCTTATTAGAACTTCGACACAATTAGCTTATTTTAATCTATAACAATATTATCTAGCTAAAAGTGTCGTGTAATTACCTCTTTCTCAAAGACATAAGCGAGTTACTTTGCTATTATGTCCTTTAAAGTTAACAGAAAGTAAGCTTATTTCGTTAATCTGTTGACTATTATAAGGATCTGGTTATAGGTAACTCTTATAATAAAGTCCTTAGACTTTAAGATCCTAGTGATAAAGTTAAGTAAGATTAAACTTTACAGCACCTATAGTACAGGAAGTGGTTTAAGAAGTCTATAAGGCTTATAGTGTCGGTTTTACTTCCTATAGTAGATATTACAATTATTAACTACTTCCTCGACTAACTTCTTCATTCTTAAGAAGGCGTACGCCTGCTAGACTTATGCAAAAGTCTTAGCTCAGCTTATATATCCTTTAAGTTAAGACTTATAGACCTGCTAAACGTACTTCTTTCATTTATCTAGGTTATAAATATACAGTTTCTCTTAATACTAAAGCCTTACTCTTAATTTAGGCGCGTTATTTACGCCTTCTAACAGCTATTTTAGCTAATAACTAATTTCGTTATAGTTTAGATACTTTAAGCACTTTTTACTATAGTCTTACATATACCTTAAGAAGTCTCTTAAAAGGTACCTATACTTACAGGTTCTTTCCATTAACTTTCTTACTTAGAAGTCCTATTATTACTAATAAATATTATACTTTATCTATAAGTTTATATAGACGTTAATAGTCTGTTCTAATATTTAGTTATTTAACACTTATAGCGTATGCTCTAGTGTACTGTTTTTAGCTTTATTAAATATAGTAATAGGGATTAGGACTAGATTAGTATCCTTATAGTCTTATCTCTAACTAAGAGTATTAGCTCGCTTATTATCTTTTCCTTTAATATAATAAATCTAGAAGTGGAATAGGGTTATTAATTCTACTTACTGTACTTACTATAGACTGAGTTCTTTTATTAAGAAGTACTAGAGGTTATTGTAGTCCGAAAAGACTTAGACTAATTCTTCTGTACTGCTTAGATACAGTGCCTACTTAGTAAAGCACTGAATAATCGTTATTAGTTCCTTATTATAGATTAGATATCGTAAGGCTAAGCTGTAGATTCCTTTCGATAAAAAGGTAACTAGGTAGCGTTTCCTATCGTCCTGGACTTAGCTGAGTTCTTTACTAATTGCGAATTCTAAGGAGTCTATTTCGACTCGGAAAGGCTTTAAGAAATCGGGAAAGGCTAGAACTAGCACTATAACGAAGGTATATTTAAGTTCTTCAAACGCCTTCTACTATCTATCGGTCTATTTAAACAGCTTTCCCTTACCTATAAGTTCGTAAAGTAGTCTTACAATCTTTATAAAATACTTAATGAAACAGCAATAAAAGTTCGCAAAGTTAATAAAAGCTTATAACTCTTTTTAGTTCTTTAAAGTAAGCTAATCCTTAACTGCCTCTATCTTCTTTAGTTACATTTCGAGCTTTCTGGGGGTTACTTTAAACCCTAAATAGTTTAGTTCTTAAACGTGGAAGTGGCTCTTCTCTAGGTTTACTGTTAGCTTTACTTTTTCGAGAGCTGTTAGAACTTATCGTATATACTTTCAGTATTCTTCTAAAGTTTTGGAATAGATTAGAACGTTATTTAAGTACATAAAGACAAACTTATCGAGGAAGGGGTAAAAGATACTGTCGATAAGGCCTTAAAAGGTCACTAAGGTGTTTATTAATCCTATCGGTATAATACAGTACTGGTAATACCTGTTGCGAGTCTGGAAAGCCGTCTTATGCTTATCCTCCTCCTTTATTCTAATATAGTTAAACCTTATAAGGAAGTCGAGGCTAGAGAACTAATTTACTTTAACAATCTGCTCTTACATTTCCATAATAAGTAGTAATAAGTAGCGATTCTTAATTATATTTTCGTTTAACGTTTAGTAGTTAACGACTATACATAGTTTACTGTCTCCCTTTCTTAAGACGAATAGCACTAGGTACCTTACTAAGGACTAAGATTTCACAATAAACCCGTTCTTTAAGTTCTTATTAACGTACTCCTTTAAGGTCTTAGCTTATTAGGGGTTTAGATAGTAAGGCTAGAAGCTACAGAGCTTCGCTTCTAGCTTTAGCTTAATTTCGTAATCCCTTAGTCCGTAATCTAGTAGTTACAGTATCTTTTTTCGAAACAGGGTAAACTTCTTATATTTAGCGGGTACTTTAGATAAGTCGATTTTTTCGCTTATCTGTAAATTAGCTTCTTACTTTCCTTTACTTTTTAAATCGTTATTTAAGTAATACGGTAGACTTTTTAGTCCTTTAACTATCTTTATAAACCTAACTTAAACCGTACTTAGTTCTAAGGGTTTAACGTGTTTTTAAGTGCTTTATACATCTCTAAAACAGTTCGGTGCCTTCTTAGCCTTTTCTAAACAGTAATCACAGCTGGGGGACTTACTGAAGGTAAGGTAGTTACTCCTTTAATTAATTATAAGGTTATACTTTTCTAGCTATAGTAAACTTAAGATTATGTTATACCCTGCTATTAGTGTAACGTTAAAGTCCACTTATTATTTATCCCCGTCTATTTTAATTAGGAGTAGCGAGTAGTAGGTGACTTTACCGTTATTATACTAGTATAAACCTCCTTCTCCATTTCGTATAGGAATAACCTCTTTATACCCTTTGTTAAGGAGTTTCCTTTAGTTAACTAACGAGGGGTGTATTAAGTTAGAAGTACTCCCGTTATTAATTACTGCTTTTACCCTAAACAGCTTCCCTCTTCTATCTGTTATATCGATACTAACGGAATAGTACTTATACTTCCTTAACATTTAAGTTATAGTAACTATCTGTCCTTAAAGTCTTATTTAGCTTAACCTTTAAGTGCCTCTTCTTCTTCTTAAGGTTTTTACTAACTAGCGAACTACTAATTTCCGGCCCTTTTAGAAAGCCTACAGCCTTTTCCTAATTCCTTCTAGAAAAACAGGCAGCTTTAGTAGATCTAGCGATTAACCTTTCTTAGGTTTTTACACTTTAGTGTCTAATTGACTTTAAACAGTATAATGTTCTTAAAGTCTTTAATAAGTCGATAGTACGCTTTACAGGCTTAGATTACAGTAATGTCTTTTTGCTCTTAGATCCGTTAATAGTCTTTCCGCTTCTATTACTCTCTAGCTTTTCCGTTAAGATGTAACGAGCACGTTACGACTAAGTAATTATTAAGTACCCTTTCTTACTAGTATATAGCGGGAGTCTAATTAACTATAATAACCTTCCGCTTATTGTTAGACTCTCTTATTAAGGAGTAAAAGACTTAGTAGTAAGCTAGTTTTAACTTTACCCTTATAATAACGTAGTCTTATCTCTGTATGCTTAAGAAGTGGTTATAAAGGGCTTTAAGCTTATAATACCAGTTAAAAGCGTAGTTATTATATATATAATTAATCTACAGTATATCTTTATAACTAAGGTAGTTAATATTAACTGCTAGTATTATAATTATGGAGTATAGAATAAGGGAAGTGGCGCTTTGTTTCTTCTTTTTCTTTACTTATCTTTAGGTACATTATTTCTCTTAAACCTTTTCCCAGAACTTAAGTAGCAGTAACTTAACTTATTCCTTTACGAAATAATCTTCTTTAATAAGTCAGTATTCAAGTTAGTTAGCGAAGCGAACTCTGTTGTGGAGTTTTAACCTAATCTCCACTGCTCTATCCTTAGACGTCACTGTGAGACTTTCGACTTATAAGTCCTTTATTTCATCTACTAATTCTTAATATTTCTCCTTCAGCTTCTAGACCCTTCGCTAATATGCTTACTTTGTGCCTTCTCAGAGGACCTTTAGGGTTCTAGTCTAAGGCATACCGGCTTTAGTGCGGGGCAGCTATCCAAGCTGTCCTTCTTCTAAGGAAGTAAGGGTACTGATCCATTTAGCGTGCTTAAAGTATTTAAGAGTCTTAAAAGGTACTGTTAAGAAGAATTTCCGTTTCTCCAGTTCAATTCTCTTAGTTTATTCTCTTTCACCTTTTAAGGCTTACTTTACCGTTCAGGTAACCTAGAGGGCTAGTTCTTCGACTCCTTTTACTATCTTAGTAACTTCTAAGTCGGGGTCCGTCTTAGACTTCCTTAGTTCCTAGGCTTACAGGGTAAGGTTTTCAAGGCCTGTAACAGCTAACCGGAACATTTCTTCCTAAAGTCAGTCTTCCGTAACCTATACTTCTAATAGTTTTAAGTTTCTACTTTAAAGTCGGTCTTCTGTAACCTACACCTCTATAACTGACTCTTCTAGGACACCTTTAAGAACTGGATATATTACGTCTTAAAGTTCCTCTTCTTCCTTATCTCCTAAATTACACTTATCTATTTAAGTGCAGTCTTCTTCATTACTTACTATCCTAATATAAACATCTCTTAAGTTAAACCTAATATACTTTCCTCCTTTTAGGATAGGTTTCTAACTAACTTACTTTAGTAACGGATATTATTACGTTATATAACCTTTCTTATCGCAGTTAAAACACTAAATCTAAGATAGATCCTTAAACTGCTTTTATTACTGTTATCGTTAAGGCTTATCGCAATTAAGTCGATTTTAATAGTTCACTATACTAATGTCCATTAGCCCGGAATAGTAACCTGTTACAGTTAACTAGTTCCCCTTCTTCGATTTACTTAACTAGGGAGTTTGTTCTTTCTAAAAGTTCTTTCGATAATGGTAATTATAGTACTAATTGTCAGCCTTAATAGCCATCTCGACTAGTTCCTAAAGACAGTTAAGTCGGTCTTCCCGGTAAAAGTCCCCAGTAACGTACTCCTTTAGACTGCTCTAGAATAGCATTACTAAGGCCTTTTAGCTAAGCTTAATCTTTACTGCTTCTAATTTAAAGCGCGTGGAGAACTTAAAGACTAAGGACGTTTACCTTAAGGCTATAAGGCGCTATTCAGCCCACTTAGGGGTATCTAATTCTCTAAACTCAGTTTAGAGTTAATTAATAAAGACATCGAAGTTGTCGAAAAGGGCTTAAGTTTCGGGAGCCTCCTTCCGTGCCCTATTTATAAAGAGGTCGTTAATTATCTTCGCATAGGGTTCATATTAGCGAGCGGCTACTTTATCTAATAGGGCTCTAGCAAACCTGACCTTCCCTTCTTCCTCGAAGAACTGCTTATTATAGTAGGTAACATAGCTCTAGAGCTAAGCTATCTAGGATTCCAGTTACGTAAAGTCTCCCTTAAAGCGTAACGGTAGAAAGAGCTTCACTCGTTTCTTCTACAAGCCCTTAAAGTCGTTATTCTCCAGCTCAATAACGTTAAGTCGGGCCTGGAGTTTCTTAATAAAACTAATATAACTCTTAATGTCTCTAGGAAAAGCTTTATTAAGCTCCTTAACTAGTCCTTATTAGTTAAGGTTTAAGTCTTTAAGGCGTACAGCTAACTTGTTAATGGTAGGGAGCTAAGGCTAAGCTTACGCCTCCTCGATCTCCTTTCCTTTTCTAGAGGTCGATATGTTAGTAGGAGAGAGGTAGTATCTGGGAATTTAATAAACAGCGTTTAGAACTGGACGTTAGTATTGTATTACAACCTATACTTAACACAGGCTTTAAGAGGACTAGTGTAGGTTAAGACAGAACGTATAGCAGGATACTAATAGGTAAGGGGCGTTCTAAAGACGGCTTATTAAGCTAACACTCTTAGACAGGGGTTTAATGTTACTATAGGTCGTTGTCACTATAATGCACAGAGGTAAGTCTAAACAGTAGGATATAAATAAACAATTAAATACTAGCGTGAAGAACCAGAGTCCCTTACGGTGGTTGTGGACATAACCATAACTATCTATACTAACTAACTAGGAGGTATTTCGTACCTTGCTTGTGGTGTTGTAAGTGCTCGTTACGCAAGCACCTTACATAGCGTAAGCGTTCTGCTCGTAAGGTTTCCTCTGCTCGTGGTGCGAGCACTCGGCATGTTGCGAGCAGCACCTCATTGGTTGTAGGGGCTTCGGGTCTTTGCACCCCTGGCCCAGTGCGTCTGGACAGTATACACTGTCCTTCCTGCACTGTTCCTTCTGCGGGGAATTCGTCGGGCCGCCCCGGCCCAAGTGACAGCCTGCAGGGTCGTCACACTTAAGTATAAACCTAAAAAGAAGGCGCTTAAAGGGCACCCTCTTAAAGGGAGAGTATACTGTAAAGATTTACCTGTTCCTTTAAAAAACCTTAAAGAGTTACAGTATTACCCTTAGAATTCAGAATTTATATAAGTGTAGGTAATCCACTTATAAAGTCATTAAGAGATAAAATCTTAAATTAAGACTGTAAAAAGTAGCGTAAATAGTTATTAAGTGCTTAATTATATATAGGTATTAATTTATAAGTTTAATAAATACGGTTTCTTACAGAAATGTAAGGTAAGATTAGTAATCTGTGGAGATTAATAGTATAGCTTAATCTTTAAGAGTACTTACACCTTTACATTTGCAGGCTAATTGTTCCAGTTGTTAATGGCGATTACAGCGCGCTTTAACTTTAAGTTAATCTAGTATAATATAGTTAACGCTTTTATTTACACTAAACTACCTTATAATATCTATATATAAATACTATTAGGTTTTAAGAAGAAAGGTATTATTCTCTTACTTTAATAAGCTCTTTACAGGCTTAAGGAGTCCCCTCTCCTCTAGTAACGTTATTTTAATACTTCCTTTCGTAAAGAGGGCTTTAAATTAGTACCTTATAAGCTTTATTATTTTATTAAAGGAAGTGTAGTTATTTTCTTTTATATTAATAATATAGTGGTTACTTATGGAGCTAAGTGGTAATACGCTACAGTAAAATTAATAGAGCATTTAGCGTAAACTTATAAACTCTAAGGTGGTAAGCTACTCTAATGGTTCCTTAGAATGGAGATCCTCCAAGACTGTAAGAAGTGCTTGATTTAGCTGAGCTAGTTAGAGTATATTACGAAGTTAGAACGCCTGCTTTATATAAGTTAAGGAGAGTATAAGAAGGAGATGGTATAACCTTTAAGGAACTTTATTATTACTAAAAAGCTCCTAATCTATTTAAAGGAGGCTATTACGGCTTTAATACAGGATTATTAACGTAAGGTAGGATTTATCCTTTACGCTGCCGTAATCTTTAAGCTAGATATCGCTTTTACGGCTTTTAAACTACCATAATTCAATTATAACCCTAGACCTCTCTATTACTACGTAGTTAATTACTATATCTACTACCTCCTGAGCTTATGGCACTTTATGTTAACTCTTAGGGGTGGGGATACCTTTAAGACCTGAAGTGACACCAGTTTTACTAATAACTTTAAGGATTGTAAGAGCTTATAAGCTTACGTTATAAAGCTTTTTAATAGCGTGGTAGGGTAGTAAGCAAATAAATAAAATACTGTTACTACATCTATTACAGAAGTAGAGCTCCTTACCTTAGTGTAAGTAGTAAAAGAGGTAATATATGTAGATTACCTGCTAAGCGAACTAGGCGTTTACCTTACGTACTGCAAAGTTATCCTCTAATGTAATAATTAGTAAACGATCAGCCTAATTAATAAGGAAACAGCTACGTTACGAACTAAGCTTAAGTATGTAGATATTTATAATTACTAGCTCTGGTAAAAGGCTGTAAATGGGAGGATTACGGTTAATTATAAGCTAACCGATAAGATGCTTGCTAACGGCCTCATTAAGGCTTTATTAGCACTAAAGTTCGAATTATTCTAGAGTATTATAAGCGTATAAGACGCTTTTTTATAACTAGCCGTGTGTGTGACGTGTAAGATCACGGCAGAGGACTTGGAGGCTAGGGAAGACCTTTTTGAAGGTGGTGAAGTGGCGGTTTCAGACCGGTTATTACCGGATTTGGAGTATGAGAGCATGAGTATGGGTGAGAGCGATTAAGGAGGCTCTGGAAACTACACTGTTTTGCGTTATTTCAACTGTTTTAAAGCTCTTATTCAGGAGTCAATCAACCACTTGGAAGTGGAAGATTAAGGGGGTGTGTCAAATTACGTAATCGCGCCTTGGCGCCACGGAACCGCAGCGCGGCCGAGCACCAGAGCTTCGCTTGGCTGAGAGGACGGCTCCCTGAATACAACAAGACTTGAGAGCGTTAATTACTGTGTTC
>Ga0247770_1001860_pt1 | contig 14228 bp, 17 predicted proteins | sample UWRJL136409B6_FD_179943 | JGI IMG/M metagenome (GOLD analysis project Ga0247770, IMG submission 179943) | Plant litter microbial communities from Arlington Agricultural Research Station in Wisconsin, United States - UWRJ-L136-409B-6 | ecosystem: Environmental > Terrestrial > Plant litter >... | reverse complement strand
CGCCGCTGACTTGCTCATAGTCTCTCCACGACTCGTACTCGTCTGCGACATCCTCAACGTAGGCTGCCTCTGCCATGGCTTTGCCCGATCCTTCACGCCCGCCAAGCCTGGAGGGGCTTTCGCCGGACCTGGCCTGGGCTCGCTCCGTAGAAGCAGCCTCTGGGTCAGGAATCGATGCCGAAGCTGACGTCCCCGGATCGCTGGTGTCAAATTGGCGCTTGATCTCCTCTTCGGTCTTCATTTGCCCCATCGACAACCAAGCCTTCGACCGTCGCTTCTCGTGCTCCTTTTCCAGCTCCTTTTCCAGCTTTTCGCGCGCAGCCTTCTCAGCCTCAATTCTTGCCCTATCAATCTCTGCTTTTGCCTCCTCTTGAGCCCTCCTCAACTCCTCCATGCGACGATGGAAAGCCTCTTCAGCGCCCCTTCGGATGTTCATCTCACGCTCCTTCTGTCGCTCCTCATCCTCCTGCTTGGCTTGAGATCTCTTGAAATCCTCAAGCTGCAGCTTCATTTGGTCCACCGTTGGCGACTCTGACCGGGGCGGTATCTTATCACTGGTGTCGGACTCCATGTCACCGTCATATGGTAGTGACCGGCGATAGTTAGGTCGAGTATTGGTTTCCGCATGCCTTTCGTTGTCTGAATCACCTCTTTCATAGTTATCCGAACGGTCTAGCGTGGACGGCGTCCCATCGCTCGTAAATGGGACATGGCTAAGCGCCTTCAGCTGCCCTGCCGCTTCAATCATTTCTTCCGTCTCTTCATACTCCCTGTTGCGCGACTCAAAAATGAAGCTGGGTTGAACAGGGTCTGTAGAAGATGCTGATCCATGCACTGCCACGGTGCCCTGCTCACTCTTATTCTCAACAGCTTCCTCGCGAGCTTGCTCATTACTAGGCCTTTCTTCAATGTGGAGCCTCCAATCGACTAAATCACTTGTCTCGGGAGTAGTGGGTGCTTGGTTGTCGTCATAGTCTACGAGAGGCGAAGAAATGGTATGTGGATAGGGGCGGGCCCCTGAGTCTGGAGTCCCTGCGCGTAATAGTAACGCCTCATCATCGGCCGAGTTGTCTTCGATTTCAAGAGCGGATGCAGCACTGTCGCTTTCACTTTCCTCATCCGAGTCCCTTACGTCCTGTTCTAGACTAGGGAGGGCGAATAGGGCAAGCTGTTCTAGATGGCGGCCCACATGTCTCGTGTACTGTCTTAGACATGTCGTAGGATGTTGGCAGATAGGGCATTCGGAAACAGTATTTTCCAAGGTCGGGCCTTTGCCAAGAGCTGCGACAGCCAAGAGCTGCTCTTCTGGGGCATCGGGGAGGTGCTGGCCACTGAGATGTACTTGAAGATCCGAGGCAGACAAATAGCTGCCATCGCACTGGAAGGGACAGGTCCAAGATTTCCAGTGGTGGTCAGAAAGATGGGCACGCCACCGACCTCGCCTGTCAAAGTCTGCGTTGGAATCGAGGCAGTCTTTGAAGAGGCAGGTATAGGGGCGAAGATCGCCGAAAACATGGCGTCTAGTTGTTGAACCTCAAGTTAGATCTCTATCACGTTCCAGAAAGGGCAATCCTAAAACCTACTTCCATGCCGCGCGGCTGCTAGCAGATATGATCCTGTAGCAAAAAGTGCACTCGAAGCTTCCCAGTTCCGCTTCTCTGGGCAGCGGTGGTACTCGCAGTGGGGGTGGTGGGAGAATCATCTCCCCATCTCGCACTTCCGGCAAGAAGCCAGCGGAGGTAGCATACGAGGTCATGGAGGCTGCTGTGTCGGATCGGTTGTCCTCGTCGATGATGCCGTTCCTGAGGTCGAGGTCCGACAAGGCCTTGATGCGGTCTGGAAGGGTTGAGGCGATTGTTTTTGGGAATCTCTCGGTGCGGCTGTCGTCTTTCCCCGCTGACGCACCATCGGGCTCAAGACCGGCAGCAAGCTTCTCGTGGTGGGCCAGGCGGTAGCGGAAGAACTGGCGACGACGCGTAATGGACTTTCCAAGCACATCGGCCATCTCCTGGCCCAGCTTGGGGAACTTGTCTCGGACATATGCAATGTCGTGAGGCTCTCGGTACGAGATGTCATCGGCACCGAACTTGCGGAACCTCTCGTGGGGGGCAGGGTTTGCGATGGCAACGGAGAGACGCAGCAAGCAGTCGGTGACCTCTCGGACATCGGTGCAGAGCGTTATGAGTCGTGACTCCAGGGAGGGTTCGCCTGTTTCGGAGTCGGTAAAGCTGTCCTCACTCATGGCGTCGGATCCATCGTCGTCCTTGGTGTTTGCATTATGATCTGCATCTCTCGGCGCAATGGTTGCGAGGGCATCTTGCAGCGATTCGGACGCATCTCGCAGCAGATACACAACCTGCTCCTGGAGGTGGGATGCTTCCCTGAGTCGGTAGTCGAGCGATGCGCGGCCTGCCTGGTGCGCCCCGAGGTTTCCTGCCCACATCTTGAACCGAGTGACCTCGTTTTCGAGCGATGGCAGGAAATGGTGGGTATCAAAAAGACTCGTGCCGGCTTTGACCGAGTCGACTAGCGCGCCGAAATGTCGCAAAACGGCCTGGACATGGCGTGCAATAGGCCCAAGGCCTGGGTCAGGATTATTACTATCCTGGGGCTCAGACCTGGTAGGAGTTTGTGTCTTCGCCGTAGGCTCCATGGCGAACTCTGGCCTCTGGCATCTGGCATGCGTTGAAGCAGGCACGACCCGGCCAAAACTGCACCAAGATTGCAGGGTTGGGTCAAGATCGCGGGGGCTCAGCCGCATGCATGAGGGGTTAGGCAGAAGCGGGGTCACGAAGCGGTCAACCGTTGGGTGGTTGCCCGACTGTTCTTTCCATCATGCACTTGGCAATCGTTGGTGAAGGTAAATCTCCTGTGAAGCGGCCATGTCCGGCTTCGAGATAGCGGGAGTGGTCCTGGGGACGCTCCCTCTTATTATCACTGCCGTCGAGGCCTACATTGGCTTCATGAAGGACTGGGGCAAGGTGGCGTCGGAGCTCAAGAGCATCAATCGGCAACTCAGCACGGAGCGATCGAAGCTGTACAACGTCTGCGACCAGCTGCTGAGCGACATTGTGCCGCAAAAAGACGTCGAGCCGATGCTCCAAGACCCATTCGGCGCCCTCTGGCAGTCCGAGGACACGAAGAAGCGCATCCGCCGCCGGCTCTGGAAATCGTACGACTCCTTCGAGACAACCGTGCTCGAGATCCGAGAGGCGCTCCAAACCGTCACCGACAAGCTCAGCGTCGATGTGACGCGCGACGGACAGGTGTGCACCACGCTGATCTCTCATCTCCCATCTGAGCCCTGGCTCTAGCGCGAAGTACTGACGCGCGTCCCCACCTACCCAGATCAGATGGGTCGAGAAGCGGGGGATGCCCCGCGAGTTCAGAAAGTTCCTATACCGCTTGGATAGGAAAGACTATCGGGATGCCCTCGATATCGTCTCCAAGGCGGTAAATGACCTCGAAGCCCTGACACGGCTCAGCGTCGCCCTCGAACCCAACAGGCGGAAGCGGTCAGGGGGCAGGGTTATCAGCATGCTTCGGGACCTCTCGTCCAGTGTCTACCGTGCTCTTCGATCCAGCATCCTGTGTCAGTGCAGCAGTTCCCATGACGTCAGCTTAGGGCTCTCGCCGCGGTTTGCGGACGTTGGGTATGAGGATAACGACGAGAAGGTCATGAGTGATACGAACTTCCGAGTGGCCATATCCTATGAAACAAAAGACCAAGACCCCGAAAGAAAGAAAATGTGGGATGAAGTCGACATCAGGTGGCATCCGGTAATTGCCAATACACAGACCCCGATACCCACCCTTTTGGTGCAAACACCTCCACCGGAAACAACAAAGCCAAGACGGGCCAGATTCGTGGCATTTGCCAAGACTCAGACGACATTTGTCACTTCAAGCAGGGCATCGACCAGCTCAGGGAAGGCGCCAAAGAGCATCGAAATCGCGGTGGCCAACATGACTCAGAGCCTTCAGGTTACCAGCATAACGGTTACCGACTCACCAGGTACCTCCAGGGAAACGCGGACTGCGAGTGCGCCACCCTTCGACCTTTGCAAAACGCTGCGGAAGTCTTATGACACACGGCCGGACTGTTACGGGCAACTGGTCGATTCGGCATGTCCCGAGCATTGTTTCAAGGTGTGTCCTCTGGAAACTACAAACAGCAGCAGCGCATGGTCCATCATCACCCTCAATGACGTCTTGTGGCGGAAGCAAGGACTCCAGCCGCTGTTGTGGCTTGAAGAGAAAGTCCGTCTCGCCCTGGCAGTCGCCTCCGCCGTCCTTCAGCTCAACAAGACCCCATGGCTCTCTGAGCCATTAACCAAGCGGGACGTTCACTTCTTCAACAGGGGTGGGTGGCCCGGGTACCAGCAACCGTTTCTTCGCAGGCAGATTCCGGAGCCGATACACGTCAGTTGTGGTCAGGGGGAGAAAAGGACGCCAGTCCAGCCAAATAACACGATATTCTGTCTTGGGATCCTGCTTTTGGAGATCATCATGGGCTCCACGTTGGAGAACATGCGCGAACCTCACGAAAGAATCGAGTTTCAAGGCGATAGATTTGGCATCATCCGGGATTCCATCACGGCACATAGACTGCTGCAGACTCAAGTTTCCTTGATTAACCCAGCCTACAAAGCAGTGGTCGAGCGGTGCGTCGGGTGCGGATCCTCCCAAGGGTTAGACGAGGAAGGCTTCCGGGAGAGGGTTTACAATGGCGTCGTGGCAGAGCTCGAGGCTATCCTGGAGTGCACAAAGCTTTCCTGAATTGGGGGTTTGAACAAGCATCATCTATAATACAGCATCTGTTGGTTCATCTTTGTCTTTGCCGTCAACTACGGCCAAGGCTGATTCCTGCTAATCTTCAAGATCACTATTGGCCTTCCCTTTATCTCAAAGTTTTCCGTGCTGCTAGCTAAATCACTCGTCAGAGATAGCGCTCACCTCCCAGCTGTTCGCCGTGCGCCATTAGCCCAGAGGTGACGGTACACCTCTTCTCTAGCATCGACAACGCTAGCTGGTGTCAGTCCACTTTCCTGTGGCGTATCTTCCCCATTTACACTCAGTTCGCCCGGGGCGGGTTCCCCAACAAGTTCAATGGTATCCCGCGCGCCGAACTCCACGACGGGAACCCAAGGTTCGTCGAGGTTTTGCGTCCCGTCGACCCTCGAGACAGCCCTGTTTTTCTTGCCACAGAGGCGGGCCAGCGCACTGACAAAGACGACGATGAATAAACAACCTATGATGGTGCCGATAACGATGCGCGTAGCATCTTCCGTACTTGGAGCACCGCTACTACTATAGATACTGCCGCCGTCTGCGTCGGGAGGAACCTCGGAATCTTGCGGGGCGGGCGCCGGCTCGGTCGTGTTGGCCTGAGCAGTCTCAACGATGATACTCTGGTACATACCGCTCTGGTTGCCGTATCGGTAGCGCGTGGCGTTTGCGACATCGTTAGAGTTATCGGCGATCTTGATCGACTTGATAAAGGCTTGAAACGGGACCTCGTTAAGATTGGCTAAGCCGCCAGCCCATCCGACGGTGCTCGGGGATGCAGCGGATTTGCCGGCAACCCTGGCCCCAAGCATCACCTTCATGGGGGTCTGCGGGAACCCATCGCAGCCACCCCGGCGGTCCTTCGCAAGGAGGGTCCGTATGGGTATGCCGTCAGTCATCCAGTCGATGCGCTCAGGGGTCCACTGGATTGAGTAAGCGCTGTAACTTGTGGTAGAGTATCTGAGCCGCTACCGTCGTACGTGTGGTTGCAGCCCTTGCTGAAGTAGTTGGTTTGGGTCTGTGATCCGTCTACGCCCACCAACTCGAAGGCAATCTCGTCCAAAGTGCCCGACTGCATGGCAAACGAGGTTACGATACTGGCACCAAGCGCGGCTCGCATCACAACATCGACACGGCTGGAAAAGATGTATTTCGATAGCTGGATGGTCGGCGTGTCGTTCCCTTTGGCGATAGAAAGTATCAGTCCCGTCGATCCGGGCGCAAACGACACAAGGCCGGTGATCTCCGTGAACAGCCCAAGGCTGTGGTCGCTGTCAAAGCTGATCGTCGTGGTTGTTCCTATCGCGGGAACGGGCGGGCAGCCTGGGTGGAGCAAAGTCAGCCAGTATACCAGTTTGCGGCCTGGGCAAACGGAGTTCTGAGCCTACTGTTTTCTGTCGGGTTGCATGATGGGGCCAATTGCATTCTCGCGACAGGTGCCGTTGCCAGTAGGAGAAGCACCGCCTTGAAGACTGAAATCACCATGGTCGTTTCTTCACGTCACTTGGGTGAACATGACGGGAATCACCTTGACAGACACGACATGGCGGGACAGACCAAGGTTTTATCAGCAACAGTTGACTAACATTGCGTTTAGAAGAGAGAATGCTGCGAGAGCTTTGTGATCGCGTCTCGGAGTCTGTGAGAGGCCCCACCTCTCTGGCAGTATTTCCAACGGCCTTTCTCCTTTCCTGCCAGCCCTCCTTTCTGGAACCACGCACTCACACGCACGCGCGCACGCGAATACAAACCATTTCTGCCTACCTCCGATAGAATCACAACGGGCTGGGGTTTGTGGTATCTCGGGACGGTTGATTGTGAAGTCCCATATCTGGCCTTGGGAGGAAGCAAACAGCGGCAATATGAGCGAGCTAAGACCCATTGCTAAGGAAAGGGGTTTGAGACACCAAAAGGCTGGCTACAATTTTTCTTTGTCTATGAGAATGAAGACCCAGAGGAACATTCGCTGCCAGTATCAATGACGTCGGCTTCGGGTCCGTCAAGTTCCCGTAAACCGGATTCCAAAACATCGAGGTGTTGGGATTACCATACTATTGACTGAAGCTTCTGCAGGGTGAGCCCTAGCTACGCGGGTGCGACCTTGGAATCCAGGTTGACTAATCCGATTTTGCACAAGAGTTATGGGGTCCCACTGACTAAAACGATTCCATCGTGGCCGCGCTGCTCCACATGGTACTGACCAACCGATGCACGCCATGCCATAGCCTTGGGATGGGATGTGAGCTGAGTTCCAAGAAAAACAATGGCCGAACTGTATAAATTCGCTCTCATTTGCTCTCGGTCGAAATGACAGTCTTCAGGCCCGTGGTCAGGTTCAGCCTCAGGTCCCAGCGACGATGCAGCTCTCTCAGATTTCTCTCGGAGCTCTCCTGGCAGGTGTGCCGCTCGTCACGGCGGCCTGCACCAACACGGCAACGTCGCGAGGATGCTGGGGCAGCTTCGGCATTGACAGCGATGTGATATCCACATGGCCAAACACGGGTGAAACGCGCCAGTACAACTTCAACATCCAATACGCCACTCGCGCCCCTGACGGCGTCCCCAAGCAGATGATGACGGTCAACGGCCAGTACCCCGGACCCACCATCGAGGCCAACCGGGGCGACAACATCCAGGTGCGCGTGTGCAACCGGCTTACCACTAACGGCACGGGCATCCACTTCCACGGTGTCCGCCAGCTCAACACCAACTTCGCCGACGGCACCGTCTCGCAGACCGAGTGCCCCATCGCGCCGGCCGACTGCCACACCTACCGCTAGCAGTCTACCCAGCATGGGTCCAGCTAGTACCACTCGCACTACTCGATCCAGTACGCCGACGGCGTGCTAGGCCCCATCGTCATCCACGGACCAAGCACGGCCAACTACGACATCGACGTCGGCCCCGTGCTCCTGACCGACCACTACGACGAGTCCGCCTTTGAGCTCGCTACGCGTCCGCTGATAAAACAGCTCGGCATCCCTCCAGTCGCCGTCAACGATCTCATCAACGGCGCTAATATCCACCTCGACGGTGGCAAGCGCCACGAGATCACCTTCACTCCGGGGAAGAAACACCTCCTGCGCCTCGTCAACGTCCGAAGTCATGTTCCGTTTCGCCATCGACAAGCATAAAATGACCGTGGTAGCAATGGACTTTGTGCCCATCATACCGTACGAGACCACGACGCTGCTCCTCGCCGTCGGCCAGCGCTACGACGTCATCGTCGAAGCCGACCAAACCCCCGACAATTACTGGGCGCGCGCTGTGCCGATGCTCACCTGCTTTGCGCTCAACCTCATCGCCAACAACGTGCGCGCTATTGTCCGGAACCTCTCTGCCCACCGGCATAGGCCACACCATGCTCGACGTCTGCCGCGACGAAGACCTCGCCAACCTCATCCCCTACATCCCATACTCGGTCGGCCCCTCCGCACTCACCCAATCCTTCGATGCCCTCCTCCTCCTCACGGCGAGCGACTCTCTCGCCCTGAGATGGCAAATCGGCGGTCCGGTGCCGTACAAACCGCCCAAGGACTCCCCCGTCGCAGACCAGATCCTCTCAACCCCTTCATCCTCACCCTTGAAAATCCCCTTGTCATTTGTCCCCATCGACCTCACCTCCCTGCCGAAACACAGTTGGGTCTACATCGTAGTCGAGTCCTTCCTCTCCCTACCCCACCCGCTGCACCTGCACGGCCACGATACCTACGTCATTGCGCGCGGAGGGGGGCTTTACTTAAGCTCGGTGACCGAGCTCCAGACGGTGAATCCGCCGAGAAGGGACCGAGGGGGGAGGTTGCGGGGATTTGGAGCGGGGAGAGAGAAGAGATGAAGAGGGGGTGTGAGAGGTGGAGGGGGAGCGGATTAGAGGGGAGGGAATGATAGTATAAAGGCTCGGGCCAAAAAAAGGGTCCCCTTAGCCAGTGTAAAAATGCTTTCTTACTGTAAAGATTACATGTGGCTTTCGTTACTACAGGCCATCTCCTATTCTGAAAAGACTTATATGAATACTGAAAACACCTTTCTATCTGCTAAAAAGGCCTTCCTACATTTTAATAACGCCTTCCTGCATATTAAAACGGCCTGTAATGCGATAAGACTAGACCTTACCGTTTTAGAGCAGGATTATGTGAATATTTTAGAGTGTATTTTCCTACAGCTAAGGGGACCCTTTCTTTTAGCCTGCGACTTTATATACTACGTGCCTACTTTCTACTTATTTACTGCAGTATGTTTAGAGAATCTACCCACCTTGCCTACCTGAGAATACACTAGCGCCAAACACGAACGGCTAACTTAGGGGTTTTCTGCACGGTTAGATTGGTGGTTTGGTTGCCAAGAAAGGACAGATTTGGGGGTTGCTTTTCAGGGTCAATTCGGCACCCTCAGAGAAGCCATCTCTCAGTTACAACAACAATACGACGATGGCGGCATCTTCAACGACTGGCGCGGTGCCGTCAAAACCTCCCGTTTCCAACGATTCCCACGATCGTCAGGTGCCGTATATAGAGTCCGACATACAGCTTCGTGCCTTTATCGGACTTCAGCGGCTGATCGTCGCTCGATATGAGCAAGAGCTTGAACTGAAAAACAAACTTTTACTCGAAGGCACCAAAACAGAGGAGAACTGCGACATCGCAACGCTAGATGAGGTGCATGAGCTGGTGCATAAGTATTGTGAGTCACCAGGCGCCTTTTCCCACTTCGATCGGTGCTGATAGGGTGTGCAGGCGAGGCAGTGGATGACCTTGAAGCGATGCTGAGGCGGCCGCCGTTGCCTATCAAACCTCGAAATGGCAAGAACAAGGAGGAACGCTCGTACCGGAAGATATTGCGAGAAAAGCAAGGCATCGAGCTTCGCCTCGGCAACGGTGGCCTGTCGTCAAGGCCGCGTCGCCGCGAATTCTTCAAAGCTTTGGTCGGCTACTTGGTCACCCTTCTGCTCACAACCATCAGGTTTGCCGTCTTGATAGTGCCCATGAACCTGATCCTGTTCATACCAGGACTATCTCGTGCAGTCGTGGTAATCATTGTCTCGGTCGCTCTCCTAATTCTCCTGGGCACCTTGCAGTTATATCGATTGCTGATCCTGAAATTGGAGGCTATGTCAACATTGAGGATTACTCCCTGGTCTCTGGAGTTGCACGGCTGGTTCGAGCCAATGAGTGGCAAAGGAATCGTCGGCATCGTCGGGGTATACGCCGCAGTTCTTTTTGTGTTTCTCGGCGCATATCTCTCCCCGACGTAGCTCCCGGATCAGGTGTCGCTTTTGAGACCTTTGTATCCAGTACCTTATCTGGCGCACCATCCAAATATATTCCTAGTTTGTCATCTCCTCGTCTGAATGTGAAGAGTCTGGATTCCGCATTACACTCCCACAGCCCCTATTTCTTTCCCCCCTCACCCTCCAAATCACCCCTAACCAACCCCCACATCCCAACATCACAAACTCCCCCTCCCTCTTCCACCCCGCCCGTCTCCTCGTCCCCTCCAACACAAACCCCGCCTTTTTCACAACCTTCTGACTCGCCCCATTGTTCGAATACACCAACGCCTCCAGCCGTTCAACATCCTCGGGCTCATAATTCTCAAACACCCAGCGCACAAACCCCGCCGCCGCATCGGTCATCATCCCGCGGCCCCAGAACTCCTCGCCGAGCCAGTAGCCGAGCTCGTAGGTAAGGGGCTCGTCTGTGGGAGCCGAGGGGGTGCTGTGCGGGCGGAGGGAGATGGAGCCTGCGAAGGCGCCGGTGAGGGGGTCACAGATTGCGCTGGGTGAAGAACTTGAAGTTAGGATTGTTCAAGTTGTTTGGGGAGAAAGAAAGAAAGAAAGAAAGAAGGGGGGATTGGGAGGATTGGGAGAAATGGAAGGGGGCATACTAGCTCAGGGGTTTCTCGGGGGCAGAGGCGTGTTTAACCCAGGCTTTGGCGTCGGCGAGGGTGTATGGGGAGGGAAAGTGCGGGCGCAGACGCCGGGCGACGTTGGAGTTGTTGGCGTGGTGCGCGACGGCGGGGATGTCGGAAATGTGGTAGCGCCGGATGATGCATCGGGGCATGACCACGATGGGCGCCTCGATCGGGGTGGCATCTTGAGCCGAGGGCTTGGTGGGGCTTGTTGACGAAGCCATTGGGATGTGAAAGTTGTGTCGTTGTTATAGAGAAGTGTGTTGGATTAGCTTCGGTCGATTCGTTGTCTTATATCCGCGGTTTGGGCGAAAGATAAGGTAAGTTGCGACTCATCAGTGAGTCACGGCGACGACGTTGGAGGTGAAGCGCATTGTGTGATCAGAAACGGCTGGAAATTGCACCCGCGGCCCCCATATGGGAAGGTGGGGAAGGTTGCATACAAGGGGGCTGTGCCTCCTCATCTTGTACCATTGCTGTCAAAAGACCCGATTAAACCCGGACAGACCGATAATTGGTGTGTGGCTGCAAGCGCAGAGCAAAATTGACAGCTTAGTCGGAAAATACAGTAGCTCTGTCTCTTTCTTGCTGTTAGACTAAACTGCAGGCCCTGGCTCAAAGTGTTTTACAAGGAGGAAAAAGCTGTGGAAACAGGACTGGAATGAGACTGAGACCGTCTAGTAGGTATAGCAGAGAACACCGCCCCCTGCCAAGCTGCATTGCGTGCTTCCGATATAAGCCAAGATCGTTCACAGAACTGTCACATACGACCATACCCACTGGAGAATTCGGGATCCCGTCCGCTCTCCCATAGACAAGCCAGTGAGTGCCAGACGAGTAGTTGGGTCGGTGACGACCAGCGAATCCCTGGTGTTGTATGTTTTTTGCCTTTCTTTTTTCCCCCAGCCCTTTGCATAGTGGATGAGATGTAGATGCATCCAGGGCTGTAACGCTCATCTCGACAAGGTGTCAATTACGACACCGGCTGTATCTGTCCATTTCGCAGGCCGTGGTGGCTCAATACAGATGCCAGCCCACGAGCTACCGAGAGGTGCGCGTAACACGTACTAGGTGTACGTGTGTGACTAATTAAGGCCGGAAGCCCTATTGTCAAAAGCTGAGCAACCTATGCCTTACCAAAAAAACCCAAAACAAACCAAAGGATCCAATCAAATCAGTTTCAAGCCTATACATCACTATGCTATACTAGAAAAGGATACGGTACGGATGGAGTCGCTGACGACAACAGTAACGTCACCTGTCTGTGCTCTTCTGTGGTTGACAAGTCATTATACCATTAGGGATATGTAGGCTGCCTGGTTAAATTTTCGATTCCTGCTAGAGAGATGCTAGAGAATTTAGTGGCTTTAACGAAAATTCTGATCTTAATAGGATAAGGTTCTCGACCTCGTTGACACTGGTGTGGATAGTTCTCCTAGGTACGTACTTTATTCTGCTGGCAGAAAATTATACAGTGTCTAACTCTCGTTCCTCCGTATTTTGCACCGTTTCTACAGACAGAATATGAGACCCAGTTCTCGGCCACGAGCCCAAATTTTGTCCCCGCTCCCGTAAGCTACGTACCTTTTCTACCGGCAGAAAAATTACTACACAGACTCAGCGACCAAGTTCTCCACCGTTACCGTACGCTACCGGCAGAAATTTACCGCCCAGCGTAAGCGACCCAGTTCTCGGCCATGAGCCCATATTTAGTCCCCGTCACCGTGCGCTACGTACCTTTTCTACCGGCAGAAATTTACCGCCTAGCGTGAGTGACCCCAGTTCTCGCCCCAAGCCCAGATCTTGTTTCTGCTATCTCAGGCTTCTTGCCTTTTTTGCCAGGACAAGACGTTCAGGTTACAATATCATCACAACTTCTCCAATTCGCACTTAAACGATAATTCTAGCATCAAAAATTCATTACGGCGCCAAAGCCAATCTCACTTTTATTCCCATGCACCAGGCCGTAGTTTGAGAACCACCAGATCTACCACGTTTGTGAGGTCCTTTGCGGCCTCGGCGATCTTGGCGACGGCGAGCTCCCCGGTGATGATGTCCTTGGCTGCGGCGGCGGTTAGCGGATGAGCGGGGGTATTGTAGCGGTGAAAACAAGTTGAGAGAGACAAAATGGAAAGGGAGAGATGTCGATGGCGTGAAATGTGAGGAGGGGGCGGAAAAGGAGCAAAAACGGCAACAACATCGAGCGCGAGGCCCGCGTGCTCCGCCAGCTGAACGCGATCGGGCCCCCGCCCCCTGGGCCGGGACGCCGTGCGGGCCTTTGCCCTCCGCGCCCTCGACCTGCTGCAGGGCGTGCATGCGGCGGGCCAGCTCCACCGCGACGTCAAGCCGGCCGACTTCTGCGTGGCGTTCCGCGAGGCGGCGCTCCGGTACGGGGAGGAGGTGTTTCGGGCCGCGGCGAGGGAGGAATGGGAGGAGGAGAGGTTGGAGGAGGATTTGCTGAGGAGGAGGGGGAGGGGGAGGATGGGAGAGAATCAGGAGGGGAAGAGGAGGAGGAGTGGGAGGAGCGGCTGGCGACGGTGGATCATGTCGGTCACATTGCTCGGGGGAGCGGTTTCTGGGCCGCAAAGTACTACCACCACTGTCGTCGTCGTCGTCGTCGTCGTCGTCTACAGTAGCTGGAGGAGGGTGGGAGTACTGCTGGCGGCCAGAGGACCACCGCTACGAGCCACGACAGCCACGACAGCACCAGTACCTCCAGCACCACCACTCCGAAAGAAGACGCGGTGGCAGGGGAGGAGACGACGACAGCAGCGGAATCGGAAGAAGGAGAAGAACAAGAAGAAGCGGACCCCGTTGCCGCCGCGCTCGCGGGGGCTCACATCATCGACTTTGGGCTGAGCGTGAGCAGCCGCGGCGACGAGTTCTAGACGGGCAGCAACGAGGAGAAGCCCCTCCGCCCCTTGCGGGAGGCCACGGACCGGTACAAGAACGGGAGCAATGGGTTCCTCGGCACGGCGGATTTTGCGAGCCGGCGGGCGTCGGAGAGGGGTGAGTTTTCTCTTTCTTTCTTTTTTTTATTGCCCCTTTTCTTATTTCTTTTTGTCTGTCGCTTCTTCCTTTTCTTTTTTGACGACCACCTCGACATGAGCCAGTTGCATGACCTCGTGGCTTTGTTCTCGGCCTACAAGATCCCGCTGGTCAAGTCCAACAGACCCTCCAGGACAGATTCGCGGGGATGACCCTCCACAAGGCTAGCTTCGTCTTGAGAAAAGCGACTACGTCGTCTCGAGTAGCCTCGTGGACTGGAGGAGACAAACATACCTCCTTACCCCATGGAACCTTGTCTGTCTTTTCAAACGACCTCCACCAAAGCCCATAGCCAACATTCCCCGTCGGTTCCTTCCTTTCGTTGGCTGTGGGGGACTTGGATAGACTATCTCCGAGGGTCAAAACACGGATATTCCATGTCGACTTGTCGAACTGCAGCGGCAGTTCTTGGCGCTCAGGCGCGCAGGCGCCTTACCGCTCCAGGCTTGGCTGGAGCGCAGGGGCCTTGGATCATGTGCTCTCCC
>Ga0247770_1001858_pt1 | contig 14240 bp, 10 predicted proteins | sample UWRJL136409B6_FD_179943 | JGI IMG/M metagenome (GOLD analysis project Ga0247770, IMG submission 179943) | Plant litter microbial communities from Arlington Agricultural Research Station in Wisconsin, United States - UWRJ-L136-409B-6 | ecosystem: Environmental > Terrestrial > Plant litter >... | reverse complement strand
GGCTTTGGTCTTCTTTGCGGCTGGGGGAATGGTGGGGGGATGGGATTAATGGACTTGCGCTTCTTACTGGGATCGGGCGCGGGAGCCGGTTGGGAGGGGGGAGTGTCAATTGGAACTTTCGCGGGACTGGCTTGAGCTTGAGCTTCCGCGGCGGGGGTTGCGGAGTTCTGGAATGCGTCAGTTTCTGGGCCGCTCGCCCTGGGTCAGTCTTTACTCAGCACGTCGCTCATCCCTGATCACCATTTCTGACAAAGCTGCGATGCAGTATGCTCAGAATTACTTTGATTCCGGCTTAGTGGGCCTAGAATTGGTCCGTATATAAAGATGGCCAAAATGGATCTCATTTCGAAACTACTTAGCGCTTGCATTTTTCTTATTTCTTGCCTAACTGCTGGAAACCCAAGTTAGCTTCTGTCCTCAGTCTTACGCCCACGCCCTTGTAAGCGGTGCCAGGAGCGCCTGCAACCCTTTAGCTACATATATATTCTAGGCTATATAAAGTACGTATATGATACTGGTAGCCGCACGTCCGCTCCTCAGATGTAACAGATAGTATAAGATGTTTGTGTCTACCTAGGCATAGACGGCTTAATACAAAGGTAAGCTAAGCAATTGTGTTGAAAGTTAAACAGCACTTTTAACAGGCTGATATAATTTATTAACTGTCTACAATCAATCCAGTGGAGCAAGCTATTAACTGTTATATGAGACGAATCTGGGCACACGAAATTTCCGTTTGTCTACCTGCCCACGTGACACTGCTCACCCCGGCTCAGGGCCGGCTCAGGATTTGCTCAGGATTTGCTCAGGATTTGCTCAGGCTTGCTCACCTTTGCTCAGGCTAAGTACCATTTTCGGCAGGCTACGCCGCAGCACGCTGAATTGCTTCAACGCTAGCCGAGTGGGCCCAGAATTGGCCCAGATATCAAGACGGACAAAATAGATCTCCATTTTTAAAAATAATCTGTTTCACCTTTACCTCTTGTATTTTTCGCAATACTTACCTGACCGCTGGAGACCCCTCGCGAAGATCAGCCGCTGCCGTCCTGTCTCCACTCTCACTTCAGCAAATGCCTTGCTGCTGTGTTGTTTCTGCCAGGACGTATTCACTGTGAGTACGGAACAATCTCAGAAAGCGTTGAAGACAGTAAGAGGTTTTATTCGCTGGTGGGCTTCAAGCTTTGTTTCCACCGCCTAGTTTGCGTTTCCAGCTCGAGGCCGATGTCACTGATGCGGTATTCCTAACTGAACCAGGATGCCTCTTGATGAGAGTAGACGTAGCGCTATCCATCTTCGAGAATCTGTCGTAATGTGCCGCAGATTCTCCGCCGGAAAATCAATCCCATTGATCGTTTATTCGTAAGACAATGCCATTGTAATTCGAACAGGTACGTCACCGCCACTCTGCGATCCCGCGCTTCCATTCTCCAAGAACACGTAAGTTTATCTCGCCGGCAATAGCGGATCTTCTTCCATCATGCAAGCATTTTCCAACATATTGGTCCATTTTCCGCTGGTTCCAGCGTGGCCGTGCTTGAGATGCTGTCGGAAGTGGTCTGCGCGGTAAAATTTCTTGCTCGAGTTGCACTCCTGGAACTTGTGCACATCCTGAAGATGACGGATCCGCTCTTCCCAGTCTTGCTCGGTGATAAATGCGCCGGCAGGATTTCGTCCGGATCTGGGAAATTCATCACCGCAGTAGCCACACGTATCTGCCTTACCAGGTTTCGTGGTACTGTCATGGAATGCACGCTCGTATCCTGTTAGGGCCGAGCAGGACCAGCTGTGCCGTCGCACATGGAGTGAGTTCTGGTGACGTTCGGCTTCGTTCTTGTTGTTGAAGCGATTTCCGCAAAACGAGCACTCGTACTGTTTTTCAGCCTCATGTGTCCTGTAGTTGATGTCAGTGATGTGCACTTGGCATATCCATGCACTGAAAACGTACTGCAGCTCCTCTTCCGTGTTAAACTTCTTGGGCTTTTTAGGACAGCATTCACACATATACGGCCCTTTTATCTTCGCTGCTACCACGCTGCTGGGATTTTTAGGGATCTCTGCGAACTTTCGGGGCGAGGCCAGCGGTCGCCCTGCCTGTCCCATCATCACCTGCTCGCTTGGTGCAGCAGACTCCACCTGCCTAATGTCAATCCCCAGACTGACGTTATTAAGACTGACGTTATCGAACGAAGCAGGGCGAGAAGGTGAATACACGGATGAGGGTGCTGCTGCGAAACCAGTCGATGCTGCTGGATCAGCCCCTCCTCGGGAATATAAGACTGAATATGGGCCGACCGCTCCTGCATCGTCACCATCGTTGTCGAAGACCGGATCGAGGGGCGCATTTGTGTCAAGAGCGTATTTCATGGTGTATAGGCGCGCTGCCCGAACGTATCCATCGTAGTTTGTGATGTATGTTTCGGCGATTTCGGGGACCAGAGGATTGTCAACATTGGGACTGGCCAATAGGCTACAGAGTGCAACCAGGATTGCACCAAGAGAGAAGGTGTTGCTCCTATTCTCGGAGAACCAAGGTGCATTCATGTCGATTAGAGTGCGCATATATCTCCTGAGGTTCTCATCGGTCCACCATTCCTCAAACGAAGCGCAGAGCTTCCCAGTGCAGTCGATATTTGGGTGGTATATTCGTGTTTGGAATCGAAGGGCCGGTGGCTTATATGGGATGAGCTTGACGGTAATCCAGAACACTCCTCCCTCGTATGGTGTGCCAGGAGGGCCTTCAATACTGGCCAAAAGGCAGTCGAGACGGTCCCTCATGGGGGATACGCTGATGAATGGTATCCTAGCTCGCCGGATCGACCTAAGCTCAACGAAGGCTCGCTGGGCGAGCGATGAGCCCTTGTCAGCTTCCTGGATCAGCCTTGCCGATCTCTCTCTCCATGCCTCTTCGTCAACTTCCCTGATGGCTTTCAACTGCGAGCCGTATGATAGGTCTTCGGACGTGAAGGTATGCTCTCTAGGTCTGCTGTCACGCCGATAGGCTAAAGACGCCATCCATCGCTGGTGCTGAGGAACATCTGTCGGCGATATTTGGGGCGGAGCCTGAGCTGCAGTCTCTTTGCTTTTATTTCTTGAGTCAACCCCAACGGCAAGTGCCGCATCGTATGCGTTAGGTGTGGAGGCGACGGAGTGTCCAATCGACGGCACAGTGGTGGGATGGGTGTGCGCGGTGTGAAATGACCTCCCATCCGTTGAGGATTCAATAAGTGAGATCCGGTAGCTTGCTGTGTCCGATATGGCCTTGAGAGCGGCGGATGCTGAGCTTCTTGATGCCACGGTATGCAACAGCCGGAGGCTTTTGGTGTCGGAGAGAGATTCGATCTCCTCAACAAGAGCGGCTTCAAGTTGTTGTTGCAGCAGACCTAAGGCTGTGGTAATGCTTTCAAGACTATCAAGTAGATCTTTGATAGCGGTTATCAGTTCACGACATTTGTCGTAGTCGTGAACGGACCATCGTGTGACTTTCCAGGTCGGCATGTCTTTTTGGGACTGTCTAAGCCGAGCTTTGAACTTGTCGAATTTTGACCTGAAGATAATCATTCCCATTGATTCGTTTTGGAGCAGAGTAGAGGACTGTGGCTGTGGACCCTCCTGGGTCTCATAACGCCCGGTTATTACATCTGCTTTGGCGAGAAGGTTTCTCAGATGATGGAGGGCCGACTCGATTGCAGGGCGGATATCGGGGCGATCCACAGCTGCATTGTAGCATGACTTTCCGTTTTCCCGAGGGACCAGCCCGAGAGACTCGCCCCAGATGAGCAGCCGTACCTGCTGCAAGGATAACTAGTGAGGTGTATCAGTTGGTCTTCCGCGTCTCAGGCATCAAGAATGAGAATGAATCCTCATACCTGTGTGCAGAGAAGGTCAAATTCTTCACTGAAGTCCTTTGCTCGGACAACAATATCAAAGTTCTCAACACAGGATTTGAAGAGACCCGCGATGCCCAACGTGCCAAGTACAAGCCCGGCGACCTCCATAGTTCTAAGTCAGGGTCTGTAATGTAGAGATTTTTTTATGTCTCACCAGAGCCTTGACTTTGAATGCGAAAATGAGGGGAAGATATCACGTGGGGATATGCAGAGTGGCAGTGCTGCCGGCGTCTTCCGGGCAGTGCATCCAATCCGATGCTCCCCGCATCCCACCACTCCTCCAAGCCCACATTAGGTCTAGGCTCCGCCCGAGGACATCGGTGCCCCGCCTCCCTCTAAAGCATAAAAGTTGTGTCGTGTTTTAGAAGCCTCGGAAGTAGTACATTCTCAAGTGGAAGAATGTCCTTAATTTGAACAAAAGAGACTGGCTGTAGGAGCCGGATTTCAGGGTGGGTGATCAATTTTTATTGATAATACTAACGTGCGTGATAAGCGAGTGAGTATTCTAAGCGAGTGAGCATTCTAAGCGAGTGAGCACTTTCAAAACCCATACATAACTCTGAAAAATTACAGATACTAACTTTGTTAACATTGCATATATAACCCTGAGAATTTAATAATATTAGTTACTATATTAGATACTACATAGTAGCCTTGGAGAGTAGCTTATCACTAAGCAATTAGGGTAACATTTAAATGCAAAACTTTTATCATGACCCTAACTGCGGGGCAGGGCAACACAGAACCGGAAGCACGAGAACCAATCACTTGGTGGACCAATCAGGTAGACAGGACTGCCCCGAACCCCTTGGACCCGGACCCGGGGCGCAAGAGGATCGGGGACGGACTAGACAAAGGGTATAAGTGCGACCAATGGAAGCACTTTGTGAGGGACTTGGTTCCTCACGCAAGCAATAAAGATCACTGTCTACCATCTTCATTGAAGCTCTTGGCTAGAGCAACCTGGATACGTGAACCACTTGTCTGACGGCTTGCACAACCTCGGATCTCGATCACACCCGCCGTAGGCGTCCTGCCTTACACCCTGCACCCCAGGTTGTAACAGTACGTTAATAACCGTTTTATTACTGTATTATCCCTCAGAGACGATAATGTATTTTCGGAACGGCCCCGTTTAATTACGTGGTTGCGCCCAACACGGTCTTGGTGTTGGTCAGGAGGTCCAATTTTCAGGACCCAGAGATCCCATTTTCGGACCCTCCTAACCCACAAACAAAGACTTAAGGGCACAGCCATGACCGTTTTCCAAGAGCCCCGGTCAACAACTGAGCCTCGCATTCTTATTATAGTCATTCTCACTACTCTGTGGAATGGCGCTGCCAACATATCCCCCGACATCTTGATCTCCTGTGTTCTAGCCGTGTTGGTAATCTTTCTGTTTTCATGAACATAACAAGAACAGCCACACCGAAATCAGACCAGGCTGGAACTTCGCAGCCAACTGAAGAGCATAAAAGTCTGGCTCTCCCATCGTTGTGTCCGAACAAGCTGTCAGTTCGTCGCTGATACGCTCCAGCGCGTCGCGCTAGCCGCCAACCTACACATTGCCAGCGGGTTACGCGACACGACTCGCTCAACCTCGTGCAGGCAGCCCTAGATAACAACGATAACCTCCGCAATATCGCGCGTAAAAGAAGGCGCGTCCTGCAATTCGCTTATTAATATGTATCTTATATAATGTACTAAGAACCAATGCAGTGCATCAGATGTGATGGCCCTGAGACTCTGGCAAGCTGACTCGTACGGAAGGCCGAAGGAATTGACGGCCCATATTGGGGACCATAACCAGCTATCGCTGTAAAGTGAGGGGACGAAGAGCTAGGTTTGTCCAACAAGAAGCGGGCGCTGTCAGTTTGCGGCATTACCGTAACAACAATCCCCTCCGCTGTGTCCAAGTCTTGGCCTGGCATTGACTCGGGGTGGATGAACAGGCTGGCCGTTATAGGGCGCTGAACCCCTGGGTTTCTTAGCGTGGCGTGTGCGCCACGACCTCAAATTTTTCATCGCGCTGCGCGCTCTGTATCTAGTTTTTTCTTCCATCAATCACTTCATCCGCAGTCGCAGTCCAATAACAGTGGCCACGGCCACGCTTTCTGGGTGTGTGGTTGTGTTTTTGGGTTGGCGCGCTCACGCGCCCCAGTTCAGCATATATTGGTACATGCTATGGGATAGTAAATGGCATCTTATTTTAATCCCTAAGACAGTATATAGTATACTGGCACCAAAACTAGGATGGTATTTAAAATACTAGTACCTTGTATAGGACTGTACAGAATATACTAGCATCTAGAATATACTAGTATATAATGTACTATCCTAGAGTATACTAGTACGTGAATATGGCATAGAACATCTATGTGACTAATGCTGAGCCCACTCAGCTAGAGTTCACATACGCGGCGCAGCCTGCCGAAAATGGTAGTCAGAGAGAGCAAAGGTGAATCAGCCTGAGCAAATCCTGAGCAGGAGACTGAGCCGAGCCTGAGCTAGGAGGAGCAATTTCATGTGCGGGAAGTACGGAAATGGAAATTTTGTGTGCCTAGACTCGTCTCACATAACAGTTAGAAGAGCAAACAGCTAAAGTCCACAAAGGAGGTAATTATATCGCTTCGTTAGATGTCTACGACCTCGTTTGCACAAACCCCCATTGTTTAAGATGATAGATGTCGCATTTATTGACATACACTGCCTGAATTTCATCCGCATAGCTTTATTTGTATCAGAATCCAAGCTAACAGAGTCCAAAGAGTACACTTACATCAACGATCTCTGTCAGAATCCCCAAAGCTCCGCAGATATAACTCCGATGGATTTCACTAGGTCAACATAAGAGGGAAAGATTGCTTATGATTCCCACGTTAAGGTGAAGAGGACGTGTCGAGACCGAGAAAAAATCAATAACTGAGCCAGGGAACGAAGTTTTAATTCCTTAGCGCCTTAGAAGAGGCGACGATTCTGACAGAGTGCAGCTGTTTAATGATCCTGATCTGGATCTAATTATCAAATGCGGTGAATGTCTAAGGTTCTATGTTACCCCTGAGTTCTGTTGCTGGAGCAACTGCAGCCTTAGAAAGGATAAGAGACGAAACTTTATTGAGGAAATGAATGATATATCTGTCATGCATTAGCAGCTTTGACTTTGGTATGAAAGGCCTGTAAGGTAAGGTCCTCAGTGCTGGGTCACGTGAAACGACAGCTGTGTATTACGACCTGCACCCGACACAGGCCTTGAGAGGACTGGCGCGGGTTAAGACAGAACGTATGGCAGGACACCAACAGGTAGGGGGCGTTCCGAAGACGGCTTGTTGGGCTAGCACTCCTAGACGGGGGGTTCAATGTCACTGTAGGTCGTTGTCACTATAATGCACAGAGGTGAGTCTGAACAGTAGGACACAAATGAATTATTGAATACTAGCGTGAGGAACCAGAGTCCCTCACGGTGGTTGTGGGCATAACTATAGCTATCTATACTAACTAACTAAGAGGTACTTCGTACCTTGCTCTGTCTGCTCCCTGGCTTGGCGACAGAGCAGCCAGAGCAGCTACTCTGTCTGCTCTCTTGCTCTGTGACAGAGTACCCAGAGCAACAGAGCACCTTCTGATTGGTCGTAGGGGCTTCGGGTCTTTGCACCCCTGGCCCAGTGCGCAGCACCGTGTGCTGTACTTCTGCACTGTTCCCTCTGCGGGGAATTCGTCGGGCCGCGCCGGCCCAGGTGACGGCCTGCAAGGTCGTCACACATATGCCCCTAATGTTTGGCTCTTACAGTCTCAATCGATCCACTCGGTCCCACCTTCGGCACAATGCGACAGCACGATTCAAACCACTCCATCCTACCTCGGTCATCAGACAAGAGGTCGTAAAACACTATGATTTGATGGCTGCTTGTCAGGCTGTTTAACATTGCGATGCGCGGAGACGGAAAGGGATAGGAGACGGCATGACGTGGCCCAATGGGAGTATTGCAGGCCTCTTTGCAGCTGCTCGCTGCAGTGGGTACATGATATGGTCGACCTCAATCGTGGAGTCATGCTGTACCACCCGTAAAAGCACCAGACGGGACTGTGTTTCTTGACCATTTATTTGAGTCGCTGCGACTGTCTTGCATGAGGTGATTTTAGAGAGCATCGTTTTTGATGTCCTGAGATAATATCAGCAGTTTCACTGATTAATTATATAAGACTGCACGATTCTAACATCCAAGCGGTGGACTTCATCCGCCGAGGCCGCGCAGGGCCACGCCTTTGTCTGCTAGCCATTTCGTCTCGACACTTCTGGTTCATCCACAAGCTAGAGCGCTACGAAACGGAAACCAAAACATGGAGCTCTTCCTGGGGGTTCCCGAGCACCTTGACCTGGAAACTCTGCAAATCGAGTTGAAGCCAGTCATGGAGAAACTGTCTATCTCGCAATACTTCTGCGACAAGCCGCGGGGAAAACCGAAAGGCTTTGTCCGATTCGTGCACGAGACTGACCGGCAGAAATTCTGGGACGCGCATGGCGAGGAGGCCATGCCCGAGGAAGAAACCGAGCCAGTTGGATCTCAGAACTGGCGACCACATCAGCACTCAACAATGCCACGACTCCGGATTCTAGGGAGTATGGTATCTTGCCAACGCAGCCGCCGAAAGCGGACAGTACTCAATCCTGCCGCCCCGGTGTTTGAGCCAACCTCTTCTTCTTGGAAACAGGAAAAAAGCAGTGCCGTGGTAATGACACCCCACGAACTGGATTGCGGCAACTGTCTATTCGTCCAAGGTCGTTTCGCATTTATAGGGGAGTGGCAACGCCGGGAACACATGGTTGCAAAATTCACGAAGTATGGGCTCACAGTCGACATTTGCAGCCTCCAAGTCCTTATCCACATTCTGTATGCCGACATCAACGAGCTCATTTGGTCGGCAACAGGGGCTGTCACTATCGTCTTGACTATTCCACCTACTTTTGTCAATCGACCTGTTAACATTTCTCCTACGGCGGGAATGCAGCGACTCCCGGCTATCGATGACGCTCATGGCAGAGTGTCCGGCTTTTGCACCGTTTACCAGTTTCGGGTGCCAGACGCAAACCGCTTGCGATACGACATGGGGGTACTCCAAACAAAGGGTATCAACGTGGTCGAACACGATGCCGAGTATTACCACGCTCAGGAAGCTCCTCATCTTGTCCCGTATCCCGACGGAATCCGCAGGCTGATGAACGAGCTCACCCGACACGAGCAGGCAGGGACATTGCCATTTGGCATTTTGTTTCTCTCTCAGGCCTTGGCGTACAACGGACACCTGCATCCCGCCAAAGTGCTGCTCCTCATTCAACAGTTGGCAGCTCTCTTTGCGGTAGAGCCCAAGCAAGGGCGGAAGAAACATCCCATCTCCACCGATGCCTTTAAAGCAGCGCTCTTCAGCAGCAACCGGGATCACCTCCCTTCACCCTCGGATAGCGAAAGCCGGTTTGAGGTGGACAGCATCATGGCGATGCTGGAAAACCATGAGGCGCTGATCCGCTCTGGCCGAGACATCAGAGCCGACTTAGCGTCGGAGCGGCAAGACAGGGCAAGAGTCTTCTGCGCCACAATCACGCCAACCCGCATCCTTCTGGGAGGGCCATCAATGGAAGTCGGGAACCGCATCTTGCGCAAATACGCTGGGAATTATGAATACCTTGTCCGAGCGCGCTTCTGCGACGAGAACGGCCAGGAGCTTTACAAGAACTCAAAAGTCCTCCTCGACAAGGTCTACGAACGGTTCAAGTCCCTCCTGCGGAATGGGATCCATATGGGCGGCCGGAAATATGAGTTTCTTGGGTTTTCCCACTCATCGTTGCGGTCGCATTCCGCTTGGTTGGCTGCACCCTTTTCATACGGCTCCCGGCAGTATCGAGCTGAGTCTATTTTCAAGGAGCTAGGAAGCTTTGTGAAGGTCAAACAGGCGCCCGCACTTATGGCAGCGCGCGTTGGCCAAGCCTTTTCCGAAACTCCACATGTCTTTCCCCTCGGTACCATCAAGCCTGAGTGGATCGACGACGAGGAAGTTGGCGAGTACTGCTTCAGCGATGGCGTTGGCAAAATCTCCCAGATGGCCCTAGAGAGGGTGCACAGCTCTATACGCCGACTCCGGGGTTATCCCACTTGCTTACAGATCCGCTGGGCTGGGGCGAAGGGCGTCCTATCGCTCGACCCGGGCCTCCAAGGTGAGCGGATCTGCATTCGTAGGGGCTCTATGGGAAAGTTTGACGGCTACGACAGAGGCGACCTTGAGATCTGCGGCGGCCCACCGAAACCCATTGCCATGGTGTTGAATCGTCCTCTGATCAAGATCCTTGAGGATAGAGGCGCACCTCACGCTTGGTTCTTGGGATTGCAGAAGAGGCAGCTAGCGGAGCTACAGACCGTAGTGGCCGATATCGGAACTACTGCCGACTTCCTCCAGAGGCGCTTGATTGGCCAGGCGGTTCATCTTGGAGAGCTCATCACATATGCATACACCAAAGGGCTCGACTACCGGCAGGATGATTTCCTCAGGAGTGCTATGGAACTGACACTCCGTCGGGACCTACGTGCTCTCAAGCACAAGGGTAGGATAGGGGTTCGGAAAGGGATAACCCTGATTGGAGTTATGGACGTAACGGGAGAACTCGACGAACGGCAGGTTTACATCACCTACGACTGGGAAGAAGGGCAGCTCGGCATTGACCCGCCGCCGGAAGATGGGCCAGTCATCGTCACGAGGTCTCCTGCCATGCACCCGGGAGACTTTCAAATGGTTTGGAATAAGCGCCCACGGGAGGGCAGCCACTTGGCCAAGCTGCGGAATTGCATCGTGTTTAGTAAGAAGGGCGAACGAGACTTGCCCAGTCAGCTGGCCGGCGGCGATCTTGACGGAGATTTATACCACATTATCTGGGACCCGGACCTTGTGGTCCATGCGTCAATCTCTCCGTACAAGGCCGCCGAATACAAAAAAGCAAAGCCGGTGGATTTGGGGCGACCTGTGGAACTGCATGATATGTCAGACTGGCTGGTTGAATTCATGCGGAATGATAACCTGCGCCAAATCGCTACAACACACATGATCTTGGCCGACCGAGTTGGGACGATGCACTCCGAATGCCTTGATCTAGCAGAGCTACATTCAGAGGCAGTCGACTATTCGAAAAGTGGGAAGCCGGCCGACCCATCTCGCCTTCCTAAGACTCCGACGCTGCGGCCTGATTTGTGAGCGAGCAGCTTCCCCTGTGATCTATTATTACATGTGTAGCTGACTATTCCAGCATGGACGTTTTTGGTCATCAGAATAGCGGCGGCCCGGCGAGTGATACCGCAGATGATGCCCAGGAACTTGGCCTGCGCCCCCGTTACGAATATGTGCGGTCGGAAAACATTCTTGGCCAACTTTATAGGGAAGTCAACGAGGAGAACATCTGGAGAGGCAACGCTGGCAAAGCTTCGTGGCCTCGTTCATCGCCGCAACGTAATTATGCCTTCTGGCATCAGCTACGTGGATCGTTGCTTACGCGAGCGCAGCGGATCGGACCGGTTGTATGGCTGTATCAATCGAAACGGGCAAGGGAGCTTTATAATGCGTCAGTACACACTAAACTCAGCTTCGCCTTTTATAGTGCTAAAACAGAGTATCGCGCTGACTGGGTTCAATTGGCAGATATCGTAGAGCCATTCAAGAGGTCGCCATCAGTCGTTCTGAGCACCCTGTTCGGCCACTCAGTGAGCGGGAGATATTTGTTGGAGTTATCCTCAGCGAAGTAGGTGCGCAAACAAATCGCCAACGCGATCGGTCCCTAAGGCTCAGGGACGAATATGACGAGATCGCAAGGTGGATCGCGGCGGCAATGCGCCCACCATGTCCCATTACTGGGTACGCGTCAGAGCTGGATAACTTGGAATTGTGCCTGGCCTGCCTATATCTAAACGGCGAGATTCTCGATACCCAAATTCCTAGGCACCTACTCGAGTTTGGCATAGAGAGCTTCCAGGTCGTCGCAGCTTCGGCGGTGATAGCGGAATTGGACTATTTGGAGGGCAAAGCAAGGCAGGATTGATATATTAGCCGAAAAGCCACGCGACGTTCGTACTCGAGTATCCGCTTAAGCTCGTGTTAGCACAACTTCTGTGCAACGGGAGGCCCAGTGCAACAGATGAAACCAATGGAAGAGCAATCATTAGCCAGCCATGAACCATATTTGGGGTATTGCTGAATTGTCATTTTCGATGTTTACCGCCATCGCCAGGCAAAAGCCTTCCCCCTCCCCCCCCCTAAAAGAGACGGCAGTTGGTAGCAAGGCTGCTGCCCGAGAATGACGCCGATCCTGAGGTAAGGACCGGAAACGGCCACACTCCGCTTTTCATCGCTATTGAACAAGGAAGCAAATCTATTGTCAAGGCATTGCTTGGGGGTGGCGCCAACCGTGATATCGAGGACTAGGCTAGTAAGACTCCACAATCGCTTGTAGTCGAAAGGGAGATGAAATCGCAGCGCTATTGCTTGAGGTTTAACCAGAATAACTTTTTCTCTCCACTGCGTTGATCTGAACCCCGAATAGGGTGAGGGCAGCAGGTCCGGCTTGTATAAGTGGTGAAAATAATGCCGATATAGCACATTCCTATGAATTGGGAGCCTACCAGGGCGAATTTGGCCTTTTTCGAGTCGCTGTCCCTGCTCGTTAGTAGGAGTTGTGTTTGATTTATGTTGGCCATTGCCGGTGGATGCGGTGGATGTGAGATGATGGTTTGGATTGTAGAAAGAAGGCTGCTTGGAATGCCATGCTGCCCGTGGCTGTTCAGGGTGGGCGATGACGGTCTGGTTCAGAGACTCTTGTTCCTTGTCGTAATTGAATAGGTAAAGACTGGAGGACAGTTGAGCGAGAGGCAAGTTCTCTAAGACGTCTAAGTAAGAATCCGGGAAACCTACATCTTTCCTCGACGCAATTAAGACTCGTGCAACCCTGTCCGCTCCCAAGATCGCGTGGGCTTGTGACACACCTATGGTCTCACCGGATCCCTGTGACAACCCCAAAGATCTCAAGACCAGCGCTAGTGACACTTGTGAGAGGGAGAAGCACGACTTCCCCGAACCATGCGCATGTGATTCGCTCAAATTGGGCCAAGGTGTAAGTTGGTCACATTCGGGGTTCCTCAGAGCTCCCAACAGCATTCGACAGTGACGAGTTGTATCTTGGAAGCCCATGAAAGGTGGGGGAGACGCGACGAGCCATCGTAAAGTCGTTCCGTAGGAAACGTACCAGCCATACCCCGGTCTCACTGAGAAAGGCATGGGGTGGGTTGGCACATCCATGCAGCAAAACCAGAGCCTCATCTCTTTTGTGTCCGTTTTCGGATCCACGGTCGAGAGAGTGGTGCTACTTGGAGTTATTCTGGAGCCCCATTTTCAGTCAGAAAGGCGCCCTGATCATCATTGCTTGACCGAGAGTCTTCTACACTCGTTTCAGACAGATTGACAAATTTGTGTCGCTCTTGTTAATTTGCACGACCGGGAGTTGCTCGCCACCTAATGATTTGATAGCGTCTTGTGATGGAATCTGGGGCTGATGCTTTTTTTCGAATGCTGTCTCAGCCGAGAGTAATATTCCTTCCGGCCGTTGTTATCTGTAAAACGCAGCTGCACGATTACTGATCAATTCGTGTGAGATGGCGTGCGGTAGTCACGTGGGCGACTGCGTGATCTCTAGATCAGAATCTCGCCGTTGGCCAGGGTAAAAAAAGCAGGCATGGCTACAGACTGAATTGTTTGGAAAGTTTGGAAAGCCCATGGAGCACAGAAGGCATCGTATATATACAAAGATTGTCTTGTTGATACTAGCAGACGCGCATCTATGAATGGCTTCAAACTTCCGAGCTAGTGGTCGTTGGCTGGATAGTTAGCCTGTGGTGGGTGGGTTGCTTTGCGCCTTCCGTGCGCAGGAAAATGAAGGCGGCACCACCATGCAGATCTTGAAAATTCGAAATAAGAAACACAACTTGACTCGGCGACAATAGCAAATCTTTCAAGAAAGCCTCCCAGTTCCCCACCTTCTCTATAGATCTCAGCCCGCCTAATAAGCCCCGTCAACGGTCCTTCCTGACACACTTTAGCCTCCGCATCCACCGCATCCGCTGCAGCTGCTGCAATTGCTAATGCTGCAACTTCCCCCGCCCCAAAAAGTACAACTGCCACTGTCACACCTGGCACAGCTTCTCTTTCTGAACAGGAATCAGACAACCTGACCTACTCCAGGGGTTAAGCGAGCCTTAGCACACCTCACCCGACCTACACCGCGCACCTCACCCGACCTACTCCACGTAGCTCACCTGACCTATCACC
>Ga0247770_1001857_pt1 | contig 14251 bp, 3 predicted proteins | sample UWRJL136409B6_FD_179943 | JGI IMG/M metagenome (GOLD analysis project Ga0247770, IMG submission 179943) | Plant litter microbial communities from Arlington Agricultural Research Station in Wisconsin, United States - UWRJ-L136-409B-6 | ecosystem: Environmental > Terrestrial > Plant litter >... | reverse complement strand
GGGCGTTCACGCGGCGGGGGGGCGGGCGGGGAGGGGATGGTCGGGCGGAAGTGAAACGGGGGAGGAGTGCGACGGTGGTACTGTCCTGCTATGCTATGTTGCGCGGCTACCTCGCGCTGACGGAAGGAAAGAATGGAGAGAGAAAACGTGGTGGGCCGCTGGTGGGCCGCTGGTGTGGTGTGGTTGGTTGGCTGGTGTGGGTGAGATTTGGGGGGATTTTTGTTCGTGAGGTCGTTTAACAAAATGTCGACTGCCGAGCGAGGACGGAGGGAGGGGTGGAGTGGAGCGGAGTTAGGCTGCTTACGTGCTTGAGTGTTCGTGGACGGCGGTGGTGGGACATGACGCAGTGAGAAAAGGCGGGAGGAAATTTCTGGGGGATGAAGCGAGAGGAAACCGAGGAATCCCGAGGCGGGGCAGGGGTTACTTCGGGATGGAGATTGACTGAGTGAGTTATTGAGTGGTAGGTACTTTGTTTGGTTCTGTGGAGGGGGAGGAGGCAGCCCTTGCGGTGATCCTTTCGGGTTCGGGTCGTGTCAGCACGGTATGTGGTATGTGGTATGTGTGGGTGGTTGAGTCTCATTTTGACAGATAAGCTGCTTACGGGGTCGAGCTGCCGGTGGTGTTATGAGAGATAGCCGGCGGGAACGCCGTTGCAATTTGTTAAGGGGAGGTTTATTAACCGTTGTGTGTGTGACACAGTGAGCATGTTTTCAATGTTCCTGTTGAGCTTCGGCTCAGTTGCGAGTTCCATCATCATGGGTGAGTGAGCTGTTGGTTGTGGCGAGTCGTTGCGCTGTCAGATGGTAAGCATCCAGCGTCTCAAGTTTAGTGGTTCTCCTCTCTTTTACTAGTATTCCGAATTAGAAACTGCCATGCCACTGGGAGGAACATTCGGTCGGTGCCAAGAACAAACTCAGCCCTGTGGAGCGAGCCATCGGTCGGCGTAAGACGGAGTTTTGTTTGTTTCGTGACCGAGGCTCACCCAAGGTACTCAGTAGTTTCCCTTCTTTAACTGGCATGTAACACAAACAGAAAACCAACCGGGAAAGTTCTCTCTCACTCACTCTCTTGCCTCACGTCACTTGCGGTCGGTCCGAAACGGCCTTGTTATTGTGCGAGTCTGCCCATGGGAGTTGAGGCAGGGCAACAACAAGTCGATTATCTCCCAAAAGGGAAGAGAAAGCCTCTCGAGAGGGCGACGATGACGATGATGCCTAATTTCCAATAAGCTGCGAACAAGACACACCAAAGACCAAAGAAAATGCTGCGCCCTGCCCTCACATGCCGCGGGAGACGTGTGATTTCTACGTTTACCTGGTCTAGAACGATTGGAATGCGAGCATGAGGCGAGGCCCCGGCTGTGGATTCCGAGCTTGGGTTAGGTTTGTGGCCATTTTGTTTCAAAGCACGTCCTGTCTGTCAGCAATTCCTTTTCTTGGTCAGAGCAGCCGCAGGGATTGTTTTCTGGTTGGACAAGGTCAACTCCTAGGATTTGGGGGCGAAGCAGTTGGTTAGCCTGGCTGGCTGGTGATGAGCGGAGTGAGATTTGAAATCGCGGCAGACGGGACAGAGCAGACTAAGGCAGGCACTGATGTATTATTATTTCTCCTCGGAGCAGGAACAGGAACAGGAAACGGAAGAACGTTGGAACAAAAAGTATTAACTTGTCGTTCTGGTACCTAGGCACCTAGGTATCTGCTGTCGCGGTTATGACTACTGCTAGAACTCTGCAAGAAAAGAACTTGTTGGTATCCGGAATTCCTTCCAAACCAAACCATGTGCTACCTCCCACAGACCAACCCGTTTTGGTATGAACATGTCCGAGACCATGAACCGAAGCAACCACACCGTGGCATACCACATGCGTGTGTCCCTTTCCCTTCCATCTAAGCTAGAAAAAACTGTCATTATGGACGCCGCCATGCACCGATCCCCCAGATTATCCTCTGTGTATAATTTCCATGTGTGCGTAGAGTTATATGTTTGTTGTCGTAATCCCATCACGTTCCAAAGAACCCCTGCGGTCGCCCTACCAGGCGTGAACCACAATCCGTAACCCCAAAACGCCGTCATGTCCAAAATTAGGGGTCACGCAACCCCCAAAAAGCTATCAATAAAAGCTAGTATCCCTTTTTGTATCCCGGTCTTAAGAAGAAGAGCAGAACGCAAAACATTGCTAAGCAGCAAAACAAAACAAAAAAAAAGCAAAATGGAGCATATCGCTCAGCTCACTTGGGTGGGAGCACCCATGTTGTCGACGTTCCAGGTGTTGCCCAACTGTATGAGCTTGCGCTTAATGCCGTCTCCTATCCTGGAGCTGAAGCCTTCTTCAATATTCTTGATGGCATAAGCCAATATATCTGCAGGCTTATCCAGACTGATGGGTGAACCATCGCGCCGTGTGAGGAAGGCTACACCGTCGCCGTTCCACAGATAGCCGATGACAGTAGAGTCCTCGGGAACGACTTGGTCAATGATGACCGGGCTCGTGCTGCCGGTGGCATTCGCGCGCTTGTCAGGTTGGAAGTTGGGGTCCAGGCGCGAGATGCTGTCTGCCCATAGGATGAGGGTGGCGCGATACATGGCGGCCGACCACCATGCGGGCCGGCGGTCGTTGGGCATTAGCCGTAGGAGGCGCGCCACCTGCCCGGAGTGGAAGATGGCCTCCTCGCGCTGGTAGATGCAGCGCTTGTGTCGGAGGGACAGCTCCCAATAAGAGCCGTCGTAGCCCTCGCGACGGGCCAGGCGCTCAATCTCAGGGAAGTTGGTGACGCCATTGAGGGAGATCAAGTGGTAGAGGACCAGGTTGCAGCGGGTGACGGGGCAGTTGGGGTTGGCCTTGGAGTAGGCCAACGTCAGCTCGTACCACTTCTGGAGGAGGGCCTGGACCTCTTCGAGTCTCAGGAGAGTCGATGACTTTGTCACCGTGCGCAATTCTGTGCGGCGAGAGCTCATGACATCTGAGAAGCAGGAAAGCATCTGGCGGAGGTGGGAGAGGAGAGCCTGGATGGGGTGGAGGATGAGCCTCAGCTGCTGAGGCGAGAGGCTGCCTTGTCGGCGGGACAGGCCGTCATGGAGGAAGTCCTGGAAGAGGTCGTATAGGCAGGGCGTGACGGACTGCACATTGAGAAGTTGGGGGTTGAGGTTGGCGGTGCACCCATAGACAGACTGCATGGTCGCCACCCACCGCTCCGCATTAGGGGCCATCCAGAGGACTTCGGGTCCCGGCAGAGGGCATTGAAGCTCCGTGATGGCAAACAACGGCGCGGTGTCATGGAAGAGACTGAGCTCCTGGTCCAGCATCACGTAGTTGTACACCAACCTGTTCTGGCTCTCGCGGTGCACCCACGAGCGCCACTGGAGCTCGGCGCTTGTCGAGCTGTTGAAGGTGGGGATCATGGGAGGCTGGGGATCCAGCATGCCGGCGTGCTTCAGCATGGACATGTACATGCCCCGCTGGCCCATGGCAATGTCCATGAGCCACTTGTCGCCGCTCCAGGCGCCGAGCACAATGAAGAGCAGGGCGCACCGGAGGGCGGTGGGGTCGGCCGAGAGCTCGACATCCTTCTCAACAATGTCGAAGAGCGAGATGCGGCACGTCTCGGTGAGGCCGGCCGACAGGTACCGGGCCTCAGCCATGGGCATGGCGGCGGCGCCCTGGGCAATCATGAGCAGCACAAGCAGCGTCGAGGCCTGGTTGTTCTGCAGCATCTCGTTGGGGTCGACCTGGCCCGCAATGACCAGGGGGTAGTACACCGAGAGACTGCGCACGTAGCTGCGCAGGAAGTACTCGAGAATCTGTGACGGTGGCAGCACGATGAAGTTGAAGTCGCCCGGGCTGGCGTGCCCCTTGGGGTAGCCGTTGCTGCTGCCGCGATGGATCTCCAGCGCCTTGTGCAGGAAGCTCTGCGTGATGGCGAGCATCTTGTCACGTGTCCGCGACGTCAGGGGCACCACCGACGCCAAGTCGGAGGCGTCCCAGTCGACCTGCTCGAGGTATTTTTCGAGCGAGTTCCACGTGCCGTCCTGCTTGCACTTTTGCTCGAGGCACTCGAGATGCACGATCGCTGTGCGCGGGCACGTCCCTGTGTATATGGGCTTATTGCACCGCGCCAGGTTCCACGCGCCCTCGGCCGCAATCACCACCTCGAACTCCGGGATCGAGCTGTCGGTGGGCGCCGCCATCGCCAGATCAACCGGTTTTAAAGGGCTGTCAAAATCAGGTGATGACATGATGCTGGTTCCCCGCGTGTGGATCGAGCCCCGCGATGACGACGCTGTCATGGGCTCCGACGCTGCCGAGACGTCGCTCAGCTCCGTGAACGTTGGCATCGACATGTCCGTCCGTGCTAGTGGCATGGCGTGCGAGTACATGTCCAGCTCGATCGAGTAGTCGGGCCATACCAAGAGATCTTGATATGTCGACTCAGGCGCCCCAAAGTCGCCGCTCATCTGCATGAAGTCCTCTAGGCCCTCCACCCGCGTGTGCGGCGAGGGGAAGTCGCCCGGGCTGACATGCGAGTGCGCGGGCGAGATGTGAGTGTGAGAATGTGTTGGCGAGTCCTTCTTGGTCGGCGACCCGCAGTGCATGTGGCTGTCCACGGCGATGACGGCCTCCATGGAGGGCGACTTCCCAGGCTCCGTCTTGGCCACGGTCTGGTCCATCTCCATGAACGAGGGGTTGATCGTCTGCGGCTGCCCAGGTTGTGGCTGCGGCTGTGGTTGTTGTTGCGGTAGCCCGTTTGGTTGTTGAGCCAGGTTGGTCTGGAATGCAGCGCTTGCTTGCGCGGCGCGGACGGCCGCTTTCGAAGATCTCCGTGCAAACCGGGCAGCACACGGCAGGTTCTTCTCGGCGCACCTCGAGCATGGCACCCTCTTGTCGCACCCAGTCTTCGCGTTGGCACAGTTCTGGCAGGCGATGGGCGTCCGCCCTGCAACGGTTGGAACACCGCCAGGTAGAGGCTCCAGGGGATCCCGTGCCTCGTGGTATGTTGAGTGATGTCTTTGCAGCAGGTCCCTGTGACGAGCAGAAGGTGTTAGTTGGACAAATCCCTGTGAAGACGAACAAGACGGGTACTTGCCTTCGAGCAAAGGAGAGCTGGCAAGCACCACAGCGGTGGGGCTTCACATTGGTATCTGGAGCAAAGGCATGTCAGCAAGTACTCGCCCAAGCTGTCCTGCTAGCTCGTCGAGGCACTACTCACGGCTCGGGATGTGTCTCTCGAGATGCTCCTTGCGGGTGAAGCTCTTCCCGCAGTAAGCACAATAAACCATTTTGACGGCGGTGCCTGGAGGCATTATTCTGGAGCCAGACAGGCTCTGTACATATCAGGACGTAGAAGACTCGTGATAGCGAGAGTGGTCGGGCCTGTTGTGGACGCGGTGCCGTGTAAGTCGAGGGGCGTCGACGACGAGGGGTATAGCGAGCGAGGTTCGTTCTATGCTGCTGCTGCTTCTCCTGCTGTTCGACGGTCGTGAAGCTCGGCCAGGGTGCGTGCCAGGAACCCGTTGACTTGGGAAGGGGGCGGAGGGGGGGGAGGGTATGTAGAAGAAGGACAGGCGCAGGAAGCTGATGCAGGAAGGGGTAAAGAGAGTCCCAAGGTTCAAAGCGATCGACGGGAATCGAGGAGGATTAGAAATTAAGCGTCTGCAGGAAACATGGAACTTGCAGCGAGCGAGCGAACGAGAGAGATTCTTCCGACACGAGGGTTAGTGAGGTTGTTGGAAGGACGGGCCTTTTCAATATCGGAAATATTGATAAGACAGCTACCCACACAACCACCAGGCAGGGCTCTCGCTCGCTTTTACCTGCTGCTGCTCTCACTCTCCTCGCTCACCGTTCGCCGAGGCGGTGCTGCCGCAGACTGAGCTCAGCAAAGAATGGGGCCCGTCTACGAAAGCGGCATGGGTGCCGTGGGAGAGGGAAACAGACAGGGACAGGGGTCTGCATGTACCTTGTAGGGGAGGAGGAGCACGACCAGGAGGAGAGGAGGAGCTCCCAGGTGGGTGTTAGTGCTGGGTGGGTATCGTGTGGTACGTATCTAGTGCAAGGTGAGACATGGAGAAAGTAAAAAAGGTTCCCGACCTGGTTGTTGACAGACAGTGTTCAGCCGCCGTCTAAAAAAAAAGGTACCGGGGTCGAGGCACCGCAGCCCAGCTCGCTCCCACACCCACACCCACCAGCCCAACCACAGCCCGCCCGTGGCCAACTACGCCATACTGCGTTCTGCGTCCTCCTCCCACACCAGCCATCGCGACGGTGCAGGTGTGGGCGTCGTCGGTGCGAGCATCAACCATCACCAACATGGAGGAAGGACGGTAAACGCCAAGCGCGGAAGCTGTCTGTCCCTTGAGCCGGATGGGGCTCGTGGAGACGACTCTCCACACGCGGCGAGAGCGCCCAGCGTCCAGCGGGGGCGGCGAGACCCTTAACCTTCGTACCAGAATTTGCAGGGCCGCCAGGCAATGGTACTAGGCCGCCTTAGCCCGCAATTATGGCCTCTAGCCGCGAGGCTCCTGCTGCGCGGCGGGTGTCTAGTGGGTGCGTGGCTGCGATAGTAGAAAGCAAAGCCAAGCAGGGTCTCGGCGGCCAGCTGTCTGATCTTCTTCCATCACAGCACCTGCCCGTCGTGTCTCTGCCCGCCGTGCGTGCCTCCCTGCTCTCTTCCGGCACTGCTTGGAGCAGACTGGCAGACTGGCAAATGGGAGCTGGAGGGGCGCCAGCCAGCAAAGGGAGCCTGCCCCGTTACTGGACACACCGTTCCCGGACGGCATGAGACCTGCCATGCTGGCAGCCCAGCACACAAGCCCGCGCCGGCGATCGCGTGTGAGTTGCAGGCACCGCAAGCAAAGTCCCGGAAGAAGGCCTTGAATTGCTCGAGTTGGAAGCCCTCCTGCTCCTCTTCCTGGTGGTGGATGCTATCGGCCGGCCTTTGACCACGGCTCCAAAGCATGGACTGTCTAAATGACCATGTAGCCGGGATTAATCTGCGTGGAGGACGGGTTTCAAGGGCAGTTCTTGACGCATTTGCCTCGATACGATGCTGTATGCCAAGCCACGGTTTCTCGTGCTAATAACGAGGCCCAAGGGTTGGGGAAACGGGGGGGATAACGGGAACTGTGTGGTGCGTGGGCGAGAGAAATATGGCGGCTGGCCAGAGAGCGAATCAACGCAGCGCGGGGGTAAAGGGTCGCAAGGGTGCCAGGCAGGGGACAATCGAGCAGCAACTCAGGGCTCGGGAGACCTGGAACCTGAAGCGCACAGCGACCACACCCCGCAGAACGCAGTGCGCCCAAAAGAGCTGGTTGGCGACCAAACCGGCGACGAGTGCCTGCCCCGCAATCGTAAGAACGGAAAAGTTCCTGATCGTCTCGTGTCTGTGTCGAGTCTCCCCAGACAGACGGCTTGTCGCGACCCAGATCCGGGCATACGCATCAGCTTCTGGCAGCAAGAAGCGAGCGGGCAGCACGCCATGCCATCTCTCTCGGCTGTTGACCTGAACCAAGAAACAGAATCGAAGATTGTACATGGCTCCTAATTACTTCATCGCGTCTCGGCATCTGTGGCACGCAGACATTTTTCGAAGAGGGGGGTGAGGGGTGGCCAGGAACGGCGGGAAGGCAGCTGTTGCTGCTGCTGCTGGCCCTGGCGCTGGAGGGGCGTCAACAGCGAAAAGGAATGCCCGCTGATAGGGCGGCAGAGGGAGTGCGCCCAGAGAGGGGGGTTTGCCAATTTGCCAGGTGTCGATAGGTGACCGATGCCGTCGAGCAAAAGGTCGAATGAACGCGAACTAAGCGTATGCAAGGTTCGGTGTTGTATCAGAGAAAAAGGTTGTCGATCAACCCAGATGATCGGCTTTGCTACGGTCACGCCCAGCCTGTGCCTGCAAGACCTGCAGAACGGGCATGGCCGCGGCAGGTGCTACCCCCCCTCCACCATCACACCACCAAGATGCCGCCCCCCCTGCCACCCACCCTTTTTCAACACTCTACCGTCATTCAAGTGCCTTCCGGAATTGCGCTGCCACCACCCCCCCTTTTCGCTCTCATTCATAAGTGTGCATTCAGTTATGCCCGACTGGGAAGACGTCCACCCACTCGGTCTTGGCCAACGTCGGCAGCGGAATGAGTAACCGTGGGGACCTTTCTCGAATCTCTCGTCCGACCTCTCTGCTTGGTTCGGCCCTGCATTCCTGGGAGGGGACCATGAGGGGACGCACCAGGTGCGAATGGGGCAGCAGGAAGCAGGCGAGCAGCCGGCTGCCGGCACCGGCAAAGCCACTTCACGCAAAGGCGATGCACGATTCGTTCATCCGCATCCGCCCGTGGAGGGGCTGAAAGCGCAGAGCGGCGGAGAGGCGGAGAGGAGGAGGGCGGAGGTGGCTCCTCACACGTCCCCAAATCGCGCCCCCCCAGCGATTGGTGCCCAATTTTGGGGCTCTTGGTTCCAGCGCCGAAACCTTACAGGGTGAGTTGAGCATTCTGAGAGATTCACCGCTGCTGCTGCTGCTGCTGCTGCTGTCGCCATTCGACGCTACCGAAGCTGAAGCTGAAGCCACCCGGCTTGTGACAGGATCGAGGATCGAAGATCGGGCGGGGCGTGTCGCGGCGAGCACCTGGAATGCTCACGTTTACCCCTCCACGATGTCGGGGATAGGGAGTGGCTGTGGCGCGCGACACCTCCAAAAATGTGAACTCTCCAATTTACAAGAAACATACAGAGGATATTCCAAGTCGCCCATGTGGTCAGCAGTCAAACGAGCAGCACCTATCTTGGGTCACCGCTTGCCGGGCTACGATGTAATCTTCGTCGTTGGTTTTACACGAACAGCCCAGGAATGGGAACGCTAACGCATGCGGGGCTCGGGCTTTTGATACTCACCCCATGGGCCATTGGGCTGTCCTGCGTGAAATCTTCACCACTTGACATGCAATCCCATGCGGTGGGCAGCCTGCAGGGTCCAGGGCCATCGGTTGGAACTTGGTACCCCAAAGCTCAACTCTGGCTCCCGGGTTCGGCTACGTGATAGAGTGCGCGCAACAAAGCGTCCAGCGGTGGAAGCGAAACCGAACAGCACATACTATACTCCACGCCCAAGGAAAGCGAGTGCAGCCGTCGGTATGGCGACGAGATAAGACGAATTCGACACGTACTCGCACACACACACACACACCCGTCCCTGTCGCCGCGTAAAGCTAGAGAGGAGACAGGCATGATTCGTTGAAGCTTTTCTGTTTCGAACACACGGCGATCATAGGCTAAACTGAATGTGGAAAACCTGGGGGAATTTCGACAGCGGCCCCAGGAGACCCCCTGCCCTAACAGCCTGACACTGGAACCCCTCCAGCTCAAGCAAGCCGCTGACGGATGCCCGCCTACACCACAAACCTAAATCCTTGGATGTGCCGTCAACAAAAACGTGCCAGACTGGCCAAGATAGTGGACCGTAGCGGTTGATTAGATATACCTATATATGTCGGTTTGGACGTTATATCGCATTCGTCATCTCTCCTCGCCGTCGTCGACGCTGTTTCGCGGCGTGTTTGCCCATCCTGGGAAAGCGAAGATAAACAGGAATACTACTCCGTAGTCAGATCTGCTTACTGATTACGGCATCGTTGGGAGGAGCCCTGTTGGCCTCGCTGGCGGGCATTTTTTCCTTGGCTCCCCGCTGGCAATTCCCAGTTCCCAGGCTGCCACGAACTGGGGACCTATTCCAGGTTGCGGAAGCAGCGTGGGATTTGGATTCATCGTCATATCGGCGAGAGTGGCCATGGGTTCCAGGGAGAAACGGAATACAACGCGGGTCCTCGCGGGTTGCGGCCCCAGAGACGGCATTGTTGACGAACGAAAAGCGCAAACCCGCTTACGCTTAAGCCTTCGTCTCCGCTGATGCGGGAATATCGTGAGGCCCATGATTCATAGGCTTCAATAACGCGCAAATTGCAATAGCGCCTAAAAATAAGCTCGCCCGTCGCCGCCACGCCTATTGTTTCCCGATTGCTGTGCGGCATGGCTTCCCAGAGAGCCTTGATAGCCTGATTAGCACTTGTAAATGCTTCCCCCTCGGGGCGGGAAGACTGGATTGCCCGTATTGCTTGGCCTCAAGCGATTCGCCAGTTGCCGGTGACTGTGTAGGCGTGTGGGTGTGTAAGTCATAGCTCACCTTGCCTACTCCCGAGACGGCTTTTCGCCCTCCCCAATCTGTGGAAGCCTCGTGTATCTGGGGCAGGTGGCCATCTGCTCCTCTGGTAGGCCCGCCGCCGCCGACGACTCGCAGGAGAAGCCGAGATACGGTAGCTGAGTGAATGGGACGACAACCAAATGTCATCAGTGCCCAGGCTGGCGACCAAGCCCCGCGCCACGACATCAACGGCCGAGCCAATTGGGAGGCGGAATCAGCCATAGATATTTCCGGATGCGGACGCGACATCACTGGTGTGTGCCTGTGCCACAACAACTACGAAGTTGTGCTCCTCTTTGCTGGTGGATGATGCGCTCGGCTGCGTTCTTCTGGATGCTGTGCGAGGCTTCGGGCGAGGTTCGATGCCACGCTGCTTGCTCCCCCCGGGCACGCAGAAGGAGAGAGGTCGTGGAGACGACGGCAGTGTTGTCAGCAGTGCGGCAGAGGCGTCCGAATCGTGCAACCTAAAGTTTCCGCATGTGCACTAGCAGCGCGAGAGGCGAGCCCGGCCGGAGGGGCGGCCTCGTCTGTTTACCCGCGATTTAGACGGTAGAGTGCTTACTGTGTGGGCGGGGCGGGAAGAGAGGCAGCTTCGTGTGGCTTGTCGCCGCCAAGATGGTGTGGTGGTGCTGCTGCTGCTGCGTGGATGATGGTGTGATACGCCGGCTGGTGCTAGCTCCGTACACAGGATATCTGCGCTCTCGCCAGACATCTCCCCGCGCCCTATGTCTCCTCGTTCGGAGCCACTGCTCATGGATCAACAGCGATTGCTGTATTACTGCGTGATCGCAACCCGATAGGCCGCCGGCGCCAAAAGATAGAGAGCGCCTCTTCCTTCTCTGTTGGCTCTCGAAGGTGCCAGCGAGGCAACGCTGGTAAGCCATCGATAAGAGTCAGTCGGCGGGGGTGGGGTTTTGGCCCTGCATCTGTGACCTGTGTGTCTTAGACTCGGTCCCTGAACAGTGGGAGCGGTCTGAGCTGGCCGAGCTTCTAGCGTGTTGCGTATCGAAATGTCTCAATTGTCCCGAGTCTCGGCGAGCACCTCTACGCATTGGGATTTGATCCCTCTCCCTTGTTGCAGCATCAGACGGGAGAGGCGTTTTTTTCTCGTTCTTTTTGGTCCATCCAACTGTCCTGCAGCGGCTTCCCGACTCCGGCGCAGGTTGGGTGTTGCTGAACCCCAACGAACTACCGCGGGCCGGCATTGCAACCGGGCCTTCTCGGACCAAAACAGGCATGTGCAACAGTCAACTGGAGGTTGTGGAACTAGTGACAAGAAAACAAAGCGGAACAAGTGCCGATCGTGACAAAGATCGCAAAATCGTATCGAAGCCTATGGCGAGCTGGCGACACGATTATGGACAGGTGCTGCGTATTCCTCGGGATCAGCCTGTCTCGCGCGCCGATGCTACCTTCGTGGAGCAGGTGCTGGCCGCTGTGTGGTGGGATCGTTGCGGAAGGATGGGCTAAGCTTCTTAGTCCTGTCGAAATCGCCTCAGAAGGTTGCAGAAAGTTGGTCAAACAAACAGGGCAGAGATCCCGAAGCGGAGCCGCTATTAGGGCGCTGGAATGCAACAGTCAGCCCAAGTACGGAATACGTAAGATCCAGAACGTGTGGATTAGTGGAAAGGAATCCAGCGTGGAGGTTTGGAAGCACTAAACTAGGAAGCTAGCCGCTGCCGATCGGGCAGTTCCTAGCTCGCAAGTGCGGAGAGATGCGATGCAAGATGCGGTGGCTGAAAAAGCCATAGAAATCGCCGCGGCAGGGCTGGTATTGATCTATTAGCTTGCCAGTGTCAAACAGTCGCCGCAAGAGATCCGACGGTTCAGATCCGGAGCAGGCAAAAAAAAGCCCTGGTTCGTAGGATTGCGAACGTGAGATCGATTTCCCCGTCAGCAGCAGCGCACAAGGCTGTGGGATTAAGGTATGGGGTAGTGTAAGCGCCAGCATGCGCTAAGCGATTTATCGCAGAAGGGGTTAAGCGCCTCGATAGTGGACGATCAACAGCTTACCGGGGTCTACGGATTGGCCATCGTGGTCAAGGCCTGGACCCAGCAGCTGCTCATCGCAATTTCCGCGCCAGCACGACGAGATAGCAAAGATTCGCGAAGTCGCCGTGATGACGCCTTTGCTCAATGCGTGTGTTTCGAGAAGGGAGCATCGAAACACGTCAAAGAGCGGCTTCGACACTTGCGAGTCACACGACCGCGCGCTTGTGCGGCCAGTTTTGGTCTGCCGTGGCGCCGTTGACGCACATTTAATATTGCGATTACCGCTTTCGACATCAAGATCCTCAAGCCAGGGGATCACAAACGCCACACGATACCAATCAGGCTACCACCTCCTGAGCCTTGCTTCTCCTTGCAAGTAGCTGTAATTTTTTTTTCCTTCTATCGTTCCCCATTTTACAGATGCCATTCATTTCGCTCCGTACCCCTGGGGTGAGCATGTCAGACTCAATACAACGCTCTCGCTGGGCCGCAGAGCCAGCTCCGAAATCTCCGTTGAAGGACCGTTTTGAAGTGCACTCCTCCCGCTCTTGCTGGGGACTCCAGGCGCGCTCAGCAAATCACCTCCCCCCACGACTAGTGGAGTGCATGCCCTTGGATCTGCTGGTGAACCGGGCGGGAGATACGAGGCGCAGACAACGCACGAGGTTTTTAATAATAGAGCCGTGGCTTGAGATTGCATCATCTACCCCTGCCCATTGGCTCTGGCTCGACCATTGGATGGCAGCGCTGCCCAAAGTTCAGCCCTCAGCCTTCAAGTGCTCCGTCGGCCGGTGTTACAACTCGATTCGACGGCAGCTCTCGAACGGGAGGGCGGTGCCCTTTGGAAGGCGCGAAAGCTTCTTTCTTGCGGATCATGAGATCTATCGCCGTATGCTGTGGAACAACGAGTCCCGAGACCGAAGACACCAGAGCGTCGGAAGAGAATCGTCCTAGACACCACCACCCGACCCCGGCCGCCCGTGAATCACTCAATCACACCGCTTGAGACAGACATGGGACAACTCAGCAAGCATCCATTGGGCTGGCTGGTTGGGACGCGATCGCCACCAGGTGTTGAGCAAGGGCACCGCAGCGATGCTCCACATGACGGAGAACTGTCGCATTGGCTACCGTTGACAGATACCCAGTTACCATTTCGAGAGAAGTCCGAAAAGACGCTTGCACTGCCCATGCATTTGTTGAGTAGTTCACCTCGGTGAGCTTACTCGAGAGGGACTGACGCGCCCACTAACACGACGCAGGATTTTGTTACAGATATGGCTTACCTTTCTGATCCTGATCATATCCTGGGAGACACGAGTGTACGAGCTTAAACTCCTTCGACGATACTTCTTGGTGAGAGGGGCGAAGGATTTGACGTGACGGCGGAATTCCTGGCGTTGGCCCACACCAGTCGGTGCGGCTGTCGATGCCCCTGTCAACGCCGAAGTTGACAGGAGCGCCAGGCAATGATCGACCAATAATGCCCAATCGGGGCTCGCGCGCTGGCTCCCCCTAGCCACACGTTATCTCAACCACCCACACCAGCCGAGGAGGACTGCCGCTGTCAGTTGCTGCGCCGTGCCAAACTCCAATTTTACACCGAAGCGAGCTGATTCCAACTTAAGCGGGGATTGGTGATGTCAACAGGAGGAAATGGCCTTCAGAAAACAGGATGCGTTCCTTCACGCCAATCCAGATCTGATATCAAACCTCCGGCCGCGACGGAACATCCTGCCTCTGGTCTGCAACTCGTATTCCCGACGAGCCAGGGTTGTTGGTCGCGCTAGACGTCCATTTGGTCCTTGGGTCGCCTGTCTTGATGGTAATCTTCACTAGATCAGGAGAGGTTAACTGGTGATCCTCGTGCAGGCGTCGGCACGAGCCATCCAAAGTCATCGGCGGTCGACAGCTGGCGGGACTAGAGTGGCCTGATCGACCAACATGGGCGCAGTTGTGGCAGTAAGTAGGCGGAGACGGCGGACAGGTATAAATCATTATCTGCGTGGGCGTTATGGGTTGAGGGGTCGACGAGGTTTCGATGCGACGATTCAGTGGGTGTACACCCGTCTGTA
>Ga0247770_1001856_pt1 | contig 14252 bp, 18 predicted proteins | sample UWRJL136409B6_FD_179943 | JGI IMG/M metagenome (GOLD analysis project Ga0247770, IMG submission 179943) | Plant litter microbial communities from Arlington Agricultural Research Station in Wisconsin, United States - UWRJ-L136-409B-6 | ecosystem: Environmental > Terrestrial > Plant litter >... | reverse complement strand
TATATTTAAAGTTTGAGCTTAATTGACTAAGTAATGGTTGTGTTGTGGGGGTAGGAATTTGTGGGTTTTGTGTGGCGCTATTGTTCCGCTTCAGGTAGTGTTCCGTTTCCGGGTGTATGAACTTAACCGTCGCGGTATGGGGATAAAAGACGTGTTGATTGCTAGACTGACAGACACCCGGCTACTTGGCAATGCCTGAAGAGATTGGCGCCGCGTATGTAGTTCGTACGCATACTGCATAGCACATAGCTTGGCGGTCAGGTTCACCTCAGTGGCCGTGTTCTCGGGCCAGACACCAGATCCTTATAACGCCACCGCCCATTTAAGCAGATGATGAACTCGACGACGTTGCCTATACACTACTAACCGCAACCTCTCCATTGAGCGGAAAGATCCAGCATACCCCCAACAACTGAGATCACCATCCCGCCCATCCGCCATGTCTTCACCAACTAATCTGCCGCCCGGCGCGTTAGTGCCGCCCAAGGGCGTGGTGGTCTTTGGCCCCAACGCCAACTGCACACTCGACATATGTCCCGTGGAGATATCAGTGTACGGATACCGCCCTTCGTTGGCTGCCAATGCTTCCTTTCTTGTCCTGTATGTGATCGCCGCGATCATCCACACGTTCCTTGGAGTGCGGTGGAAGCAATGGTGGTTCATGGGATGCATGCTCGCCAGCGCTGTTAGTGCCATCATTGGTTACGCGGGGCGTATCATGATGTACTACAACCCGTTCAACTTTGCGGCGTTCATGATCCAGATCAGTGAGTCGTTCTCGTCGGTGGTGATGTTGAGGTAGATGCGTGGATTGGAGCTGACTGGGTGAAGTTTGCGTCACGACCGTCCCGGTGTATTATTGTGCTGGTATCTACATTACGCTTGCTCTTGCGTAAGTCATCCCCATATTTTCTCTCGTTTTCTTCCCCTCCTATCTGGAGCAGGACTCGGAAGCAGGGCAATGCCCCGTGACGACTAACATGTCTGCTCCAACAGGATTACCCATTTTTCACCCGAGCTATCTCACTTCAAACCCAAGTACTTCTACTACATCCTCATCCCTAGCGACCTCTTTTCCCTCGTAGTCCAAGCCGCCGGCGGTGGCCTCTCGACCTCATCCTCCGGCCAAAGCCAGCTGGGCGTCAACCTCGCTCTCGTGGGACTGGCATTCCAGGTCTTCTCCATCCTGGTCTTTTGCGCCTTCTTCGCGGACTACCTCATGCGCTACTTCCGCTCCGGCACCTGGCGTGAAAGCCAGAAGGTCCGCGGCCACTCGGTGAAGTGGCTTTGGGTTTTCTTTGGCTTTTTGGTCGTGGCTGTTCTCCTCACGCTCGCGCGCTGCTCGTATCGTCTGGCTGAGCTGCATGCGGGATACCGGGACGGGTCGAGTTTGGTGCGCGACGAGGGGCTGTTTATTGGTTTGGAGGGCGTGTAAGTCTTCCCTTTTTCTGGCGCCCCACGATGTCTATGTTTTCCTAACGTGTTGGAAGCATGGTCATCACCGCGATGTTTTGCCTCGCCGTGGGACATCCCGGATTTGTTTTCACGCCCGATACCAAATTGAAGATCGAAGAATCTAATACTGAGGACATACAAGAACTCCAGAACCTGAAAAAAGTACATGTGTGAAGACCACCAGGTTGTGTGGCAAATGGTTAGACAGCAGGACGCAACTCGGCGACGAGTCCCACCGGCCCGACTTTTCCTGGTATAAGAGATGGCTTGACCACTCATTCTGTTTGTAGAATTACCTTAGTTTAATCACCATTGACCCAACCCGTCTCTCCTGATCCAGTCTCACATAAGGTAACCTTAAGGGTACCATGCCAACAATGAATCAGTGACTGTACGTCCCTCCCATTCGGGGCATCGGGTATTACAGGCTGGGCCATCCTAAGGGAGGCCCTGTGGTATCCGAGCGACACCGCGATCTACCGCGTCGTCAGTCTCACCAACCACCCGACAGACCTATTACAGCCCTCTTGCCGGACGATAATCGGATTACCATTTTAGGGTTGGCATTGACACAGTGTCGTCCTCCCTGGCTTGCATCGAGGGCATCGCCAAGGTTACTGATGTGTACTTCCCCAGTGCGCACAGACCCTCCCCCTTTTTCTTCATACGGGATAAAATAGTGTCTGTAGACCCCAGTGAAGCCGTGATCATCTCGACTTCCCTCGGCCGCGACCTCTGAGCCCTCAAAAATAGCAGCAAAGCACACCCACGAAGAGCGGTCAAGAAACACTAGCTTTCCCAGCCCATCAATCCCAATGATGTGCGCAACGTTTGAGGCCAGAGTGGTGATCCGGGAGCTTAGAGGGGAGACCACGCGTGACGTTACGACAACGGTCTCGCTCCCCTTGTCGGCGCACTCGCCATCTTGTCCGAGATCAAAGCAGGCAGCTTCAAACAATGCAATCCCCCTGGTGCTGCTTGACCCATTTCGATCAGAAAACTCGAGCGTGATGAGCCGTTTCTGCCGATCTCGCTGCGAACATAGAAAGGCTGTTTCAGCAGCCACTCCGGGTCGTGGTCTAAGGAGAGCGAAAACAAGCCCACTACCGACCAATCATCCCAACGGCGGACACGAGCCTCGGTGCTGGAAATAGACATGGCACAATGCTCGGATACTGGATGGGAAATCCACTTGTGGGCAGCACCCAGTATGTGCGAATCCTCCCATTCGAGCTTGTGCTCGTTGCCGATGAGGAATAGGTGGTCTGACTTGCGCGTCGATATAATGAATTTTCCTGCCGCCTGTCCTACCAAGATGCCGACGATGGCATTCTCAGACTCGAGGCGGGACTGGAATAGGGGCGTTGTGTCGACTTGAAGCCGTGAAATCGAGATTTTATGTGATGCGATTCTATTGGATGCATCAACACTGAGGAGTTTGCTTTCCTGTTGGTACCACGCCAGGAGACGGATGGATGACTTATGGCCAAAGAGTTGACTCAATTGCATAGCTTCTGCGGCTATACAGCATGACAACGCCATCGTCTTTTCCGCAAAAAATGAAGTCGGCTGTGGGGTGGACCAGCACGGCTGTGATTCTGGCTTTCGCCTCTAGGGAAACTGTGTCCACGGTTGAACTCGCCGAGGTAGCAGCTCCACTGCTTTCATCGCTCAGGGAATCTCTCAGCAGTGCCTCGGGCTCCCAACTCGTAAACGTGAATGACTCCACCTGCACCTCCGGCGGCAAGGAGACGCCCGTTGGGGCTAGGGGCAAGAGTTTAGCAGTTGGCTTGGAAACACTCCAACTGCTCGTCGGCAAAAGGGTCAATGAGAGCGAGGTCGCCATCGAGATACGCTACAGCAAGCAAGCCGATATTCGGGTTCGGATTGAAGGCAAGGGCAACCACAACGTGCCTACTAGTTTCTCCGGTCGACATTTTCTTTCCGCAACTGCCGGCATAAACGTCGTCTTCGATGTCCCAAAGTATTATTGGTTGGCCATTATACGTAACGGCAAGCATCCCATGGCTGGCGGAAAGTGCGAGGGCAGAGGGAGTTTGGCGGGGGGCGGGACGGCTGACTCCTGGCCCGTCGCTCCAGGGAGTCTGCAACGGCATCGCCTGGTTGTCTTGTCGAATGTCCCAAGAGGCTATGTAGTTCTTGTTGCATGCGACTAAACCCATGTCGCCGTCAAACACCAGATCAAGCGGGCGCGGGGGAGCATCAAAGTTGTGGGTTATCCTCCCAGTGGTGATATCCCAGATCTTCAACATCTTCATGCCACAGGTTGCCATGAGATCGGTCTTGCTCCTGAAGGCAATGAACCTCACTGCTTCACCGTGCTCCAGAGTCTTCAATTCTTGATAGGATGTAGCGTAATAAAGCGAGACCCGTCCTGACGTACAACTAACGGCGAGGAGGTCTTCGCCGTAACTTAAGGCACTTGGTTGGTCTCGGCGAAAATCAATGCACGTAAGCCTATCATCCCAGTTCTCTTTCAAGGCTCCCATGACGGCAACTCTCTGACCTGGGTAAGAGGCACTATGAATCTGGGATCCAGTGGGACAGAATGGTGGTATTAGCGAGTAAATCGACGATGGGGAGACTGTAAGAGCGTTTGTAAATAAGGCCGAAACCCGCGTAAGGTCGGCCGCCTACTCCCGAAGTATCCGTATTCGCGGGTTTAACGGAGAACGTTCAACGGCGCACGCGTTGGCATAAGTTTTGAGATGTTTTGAGGTGCGTATGAGCTGGCTGAGGGATTGGGATTCGGCCACCGCCTCAATCCAGCCAAGGACGTTGGACTTGAGGAATAATTCGACGAGTTTCAAAAGCTCTGTAGCCATGGGATTCGCCTTGGAGATGTGGTATGAGTACGCGGTGTGCGCATAGGCGGCAAATGCGGACCTTGTCACCATCATGTTCCCTGGGGGACGGCGCCGGTTCCTCGAAGGCTTCAAGTTCGTTTCCCCCCTCCAGAAAATAAGTGAGGCATACCTCCGCCATGCGGGTATGCGCGCTCACTTGATCAAGGGTGAACTCGGGGTTTGACTTGTTGTTGAGGAGGAACTCTCTTGCCGTTTCATCCACCATCTGAACCTTCCGAAATTTATCGACAACGACCAGATGCCCGCAAAGCGAGACAATGCTCTCCTCCAGTCGCGGGAAGACGTCTTGGATGTCTATGCTGAGAGCTTCGCTCAGCTCTTCGATCGTCATTGGCCGCACAGCAAACACCGCCCACGTCAGGACGGCTTTGGCAAGGTTCTTTCCTCGTGTGGTCTGCGACATGAAATCTAGCGTCCGCAGGTGCAGTGATTCCATGCCTCTTGGTACGTCTTCTAGCACCTGGCTAATCTCATTTTTGCTGTGGCAGCTTGAGAGCTCCTGAAGAACCAGGATTGTCCAGAGAAAGGATCCTTTGGATTTATCAAGGATCTTGTCTGCCAAGGACCCACGGTCTTCAGTCTCCACGGCCTTCAGTGTTCGGGTACCTCGTTCAATCAAGAGTCGAATGTCTTGGACTGTGTCATCTGTGGAAATCGAAACCGACTGTATGATGCCAGGCGGAGCATTGGAGAAACTCGCATCCACAGCATCGGCATCGGCGGGATCCCGACTGGTTATCAAAATCCGGAGAGGGACCTTGCGATCAATGCTCGATATCATCGAATGGAGGACGGAATGGTTGGAGCACTCGTCCAGGGCGTCGATCACCCAGTACTGTCATCCTACGCCGGTTTCAAAAATTCCGGACAAAAAGAGGATCCGCCATAGGGTGCGGTCATCGACGTGGTCCAGTCGAACACCGTCATCCCGTAGCTCTAGAATAGCATCGCCGGCTTCCGTGCTCGAGCAGGCCATCTGATAGGCAAGCGATCGAAGACAGCGACTCAGGTCAGACTTGGTTTTATCCCCGTGTTTGGAAAAAAAGTAGCTGCATATCTCACCGGATTCTCGCAGATGATCGATGACATAACTGGCGAGAACGGATTTCCCGGTAGCTGGACTCCCCTTCACCCAGAGCGTCCTTTCATCGCTTGATTCGCCGTCCTTCCATCCGGTGTATTCAGCTTTAGTTGTAATCCACTGGCATCAACCATGTATGCGAGCTTCGCTAGCATTGAGATAGTCGTCATCCAAGACATCTGGAGCTTCTAGATACTTCTTGAGGTCTCGGTTCCTGTGGCGTTTCTCCTTGACCTCCTGCTCTGGTGCTTTGGAAACAATGTTTGCTACGGTCGAGGCAAGTGCGTCGCGCAGAATTTTGTAGTTGACATCAGCTGGCGTATCGAACTTGCATATTGAGCGGTGGTCAGCATTCATGGGTATTTGTCTCTCGTCGCGATAACCCAGGATAGCAGACTTGGGGTCGACAATGAGCGCGCTGAAAAGCCTCATATTCTGCGTCTCATAAAATGACCAAAGCTCTAGATTCTAGATCCGCAGAAAAGTGGCGAAACTCATCGTTAATGACTTGGATGGCTGCAGAATTTCGCTCTAGGTCGCCGACGTAAGCCCGATCATAGGCAACTTTGAGCATGTTGTGGAGTGTGCTGGCGGAGTCCGCGCCACGATGGGGGGTTGCCAGGAAGTAAATGGCAGCAAATCGCCCAGCCAGGACCTTCTGCGTCCTGTCTTGACAGGCCAGGATGTATGCCTTCTTTATCACCAGTCCTCCCATACTGTGTCCGACGGCGATGATGTGGGTCCGAGAGTCTGCGGCAAGGCAAGGCGAAGTGCTGAGCGCGCCCAAGAGCGACTTGCCGATATGGTGTACGTTGAGACAATCCTCCTTTCCTTTCAAGTAGTCCGAGTCGTATCCGAAGCTGTGGATGCGAACAGACTTGAAAGAAGGATCATCGGGGAGCCACTCCTGAGGCCAATAATGTGACCGCGCTGGTGTATTGCTCCATGTTTTTCTTGAACCACCGCCAAGCCCGTGGACAAATATGAGGTCGATCAACGGCTCTGCTGGTGAGCACAGGAGGTGGGGTCGTCGACGGGGCCATCGAACTGACTGATGCTTGTTCTGGAAAATGTTTTGGAAAGCGAGAAAGGGGTCTTGACGGTCGAGGAGGGGCGGCTCAAGTCGTTTGATGGACCATCGACAGGAACGCTGGCGTCCTTGGGACGGCGTTGTTTTCTAGAGAACCGAGAGCAATTTGAGTCAGCAATGAGCGCAAAGAAGCAAGAAATGGCAGGAACTGCAAAGCATTGCAGCGCGCAATTGGAGCCAGGCGCGGGCGGCCAACGCGCGAAATCATGCCGACCGATATGGCGATGCATCTGCGCTAACGCTCCAAGGTCCGGAAGGTTGGTCGTAAATGGGGACAGACTAATGTTTTGCGAGCCAGAGTATCCAACAGTTACGGTGGGCGACCACGAGGCCTTTATGGAATTTGCCTTGGTTCAGGCGGCAAAGTCGCCCCCAGCATCCAACAAATTCTGCGTCGGGGCCGTCCTGGTTGACGAGGATAAGGGCGAGGTCCTGTCGACAGGGTATTCGCTGGAGTATCTGCAGGATTACAAGGGCGATCGTGGGACGACGCACGCCGAGCAGTGCTGCTTCATCAAGATCGCCGACAAGCACGACCTGCCCGAAGAGCGCATTCACGAGGTCCTCCCCGCCAATACGGTGCTCTACACGACCATGGAACCATGCAGCGAGAGGCTCAGCAGCAACACAACTTGTGTGACGCGGATTCTGAGGCTGAAGGACGCAATCAAGACGGTTTACGTTGGGATTCGTGAGCCCGGCACGTTTATCGCAAACAAGAACGGCCAGGAAATGCTGGAGAGCAACGGTGTCAAGGTCGTGTATCCTGTTGAGCATCTGCAGCAGAAGATTGTGGAGGTGACCATGAATGGGCACTGACGACGGATCCTTGACTGCAGCTGGGACAATCGATTTCACCCTGTAGCAAATTTGAGTCAACAAAATATTGATCGAGTTCATAACATCGATAAAAACGCCAGGAAAAAAAAAAAGAAAGAAAAAAGAAGAGAACTGAAACTGAGATGCTTCGTAACCTGAAGTTCTTCGACAATCACAACTTGAACACATGCCGCGGACTGCGCAACCCTTCCAGGCTGTTTCTTCTTATTGGCTATATTTTGGGTTGCAGTTAGGCGCCCGCGACTGCGCCCTTTTTCGGGCACCCTCACCTGAGGCTCCGTGCCTTCGATCATCGAGGTCAACTTTGCATTCTTCTGTACCCGACGGTTGCATACCTACCTTAGTTTCCCTTTCCTTCCCCACTTCACCTGAATCCCCAGTATCAACTTTTGCCTCTCAGCCGCCGCAATGAACCACGACGGCATCGAGTTAGAGGCGGGAGATTCCAAGCCTTGGCTCGATCCCGCCGTACTCAAGGGTGGGGTTTCCAGCCAGCAATCCCCCGTTCGTTCCACGTATTGACGATATCAAACAGCACTCCCCGCGGGATGCACCGTCACCGCAACCGACAGCCACGGCGTCAGCGTGTGGGTGACAAAGCCCGGCAGGATCGACGTCTTGCTCAGCAACGGCACGCCGCAGTCCTTCTTCATCAAGGTGAAGTCCAAGGAGACGGGACGGAAGATGGTGCAGGGCGAGTTCGAGTCGATGCGGACGATCCACAGCATCATCCCCGAATCCGTGCCCGAGCCCGTGGCCTGGGGCACCTACACCGACATTCCCGACACGCAATTTTTCCTCTGTGCGTTCCGGGAGATGGCCGACGACATGCCCGACCCGCTCAACCTGGGCGCCCTGCTTGCGGCGATGCACCAGAAGAGCGTCTCCCCGACGGGGAAGTTCGGGTTCCACGTCACCACGTACGCCGGATACCTGCCGCAGTACGTGGGGCGGGAGGACACCTGGGAGGCGTTCTTTGCCAAGAGCATGCGGTGGGCGCTGGATCTCGAGATTGAGAGCAAAGGACCGAGTGAGGAGCTGGACAGGCTATCGCGGGTTCTGTTCGACAGGGTCATCCCGAGGTTGCTGAGGCCGCTTGAGAGCGAGGGCCGGACGGTGAAACCGTCGTTGGTGCATGGAAATCTGTGGTACGCGAACTCAGGTATTGACGTGAACAATGGGCAGAATATGATCTTTGACGCGTGCTGCTTGTATGGCCATAACGAATGTAAGTCCCTTCCTCACTTGCTGTATTATGCGCTGGTTTGAAACATTGAAATAACAGCTATTACACCACCCTAAAATCGACACCACGAATTTCCCTTTCCTTCTTTGGGACTGAGCAGTTGCCACCTTAGGCTAAGGTAGACTGAGCCAAATGGAGTAAGGGGTCACTGTTCTGAGCTGCCTCGGCTATAGTTGCCACGCCAAAAATCGCTGTGGACTTACAAAGACCCAGTTTTGGGTCCTCGTATTACCACCACCGTCACCGTAACCTTCTCAAACGCCTAACCGCGCTTTCCTTCACTTATAACCGCCAGCGTTAACGAGACTCAGTTCTTGACCCCTCATCCTTCTGCGCCCTGGAGGTAAGTACTTTTCTACTAGCTAAATCCTAGTTCTCGATCCCTGGCCTAGATTTGGTTGTGTGATTACGTAGTTTCTACCGTCGGAAATTACTAGTTCTCACATAAATGCTTCATCACTATAAAGCTTCAGTTAATAGCCATTTTAAGCGAAAGCGCGATGATAGTTACAGTCTATTTTGTAAACTATCAATGATAAAGAGTATCCTAAGTTTTAAAAATGGTAAGTTAACCTAAATTTGAGACTGTGGTTGGAATTAAGAGGTGACAGTGCTATAATTCTACACGGTCCTGAATCTTAGCCTAGGATATACTAGTATATGCCCTGGGATAGTACGTAATACTCTAGCTTGAAATCCAGGATGGCATATGATGATATACCAGTACTGATGGAATGTTACATGATACCCTATCTCGAAAAATTGGGATAGTATATGCTATCACACGCTGAACGCCCCTGACACCTACTGGCCCCACCTGACTCTATGAAAGGCTTGCCAGAGGTTCAGCATCGTCCTAGCTTGGCAAACCTTGGTGAAGCCACTAGTGAAAGTTCCAACGTTGGTAAGTGCCACGAAGTCAGGAGGCAGAAGTGTTGAATTTCCTGGGCACCCTCCACCTTGGGTACCCCTACCCCAGAAAGGAAGCCTTGGAATTTGGCCGGTTGTGCGACGCTACACTTCTCTTAACATCATCTATCCGTGAATCGCATGTGACACCCCGAAGGTCAGGTGATTGTGTTCTGTGGGGCCGAGTACTGAGGTGGGGCCCCTGCGCAGACACGTGTGTCAAATTCAACCGACTGTTTAGGTAAGCAGCGGTAGCGCGGCTGGTCCGCGCTTTACGTGCTCACGGTTGCTCTGCGAGCTTCTCTCCAATACAACACTCTTCACGGCTTCCAATTACTGCGTTTCTGGTGACCACGTTGAATTCAACAACGTGGAGATAAGATTGGCATATGAGAAAAGCTCTATGCGCGAAGACGGAATTGGAGCTGCAGGTTGGAGGCATTACCCCACCTTTCTCCCATTGCCCCCTTTACCGCTGCTGTAGGCCTCATTTCTCGGCACTTCCCCTTCTTTTAGGTTCTCGTTTCGCTGAAAGACTATCTTTGTCTCGGTCCTGCCAACATGAAGCGTAATCAACTGTAATAACAATTCGGCACCATGGAGTCCATCCCGCAAGTCCAATACCAACACTTCATCCCCAAGTTCGTCCTCAAGAACTTCGCCCATACTTACAAGCCTGCAGGGCCTCGCCCAAGAGCTAGGAAGAAAGGAAGCGAAAACAACAATCATGGCGGCGGTCCTCGTCGAGGGGAGCTGGTGGCTCGCAACATTGATCTCACACGCGAAGATCCCATCATCTGCGAAAGTCCAATCAGCCGACTTCTCGGCGATATTAACATGTATGACGATGCAACCAAGCCGTCACTCGCGGAGCAGCGAAGACTGGAAGAGCTCCTGGGCAGGTTCGAGAACCAAGCCGCGCGCATCTTTGCAAAGATTACGAAAGCGTACGGCGAGCATCAGGAAAGGATGCAAAGAGAAGGGGGGCAACCAAGTCTTGACGAAAACGGCAGCGTCTGTCTGACACGCAGCGAGCGCGACTGCATCCGCAAGTTCCTCTTCATTCTGTTCTACCGCAGCCGTCAACTCCGCTGCCGCTTCGACCACGGGACGGCTGGCGACTACGACGGCGTTGACAAGGAGTTTGTGCGCGAGCACATGCAGGAGAAAGGCTACCGGCGGCCGCTGAACGTGTGGTTCGACAACCTCAAGGCTATCATCGATATCGACATGGACCTAGAGGGCAAGTGGAACGACGAGCTCCCCAAGCGCATGTATCCCGACGACGCCCTGTGGTTCATCAACCACACCGAAATGTATTACATGTCTATCTGCACGCCCGCCAATCCCGAGCAGGAGTTTATCCTTACCGATAACAGTTATGGCGTGTTTGAGGGCCCCATAAACTTTACTCGGGACCAAGAAACCGGCGAAGTTGAAGAATCCGTCCACTGCCCCTTGCACCTCTTCGCGCCCATATTACCAAAGCTCATGATCGTCCTCCGGTTCTTCATGCTGCCCACCCCGCTCGAGGACGACGACGAAGAAATCAAGAAGTCGCGGGAAGAGATGAGGAGGGACTACCTCGATCGATTCTTCGGCGCCGACCTCCTCAGCAGGACCCGCCTGAGTGAATTGCCAGTCGCCAAGGCGAGAAACAACTATAGTCAGATGGTTGACGGCAGGCTAGTCCCCCTGCCCGGGTACGACGGGAAGCGAAAGAAGGAGCACCGCTTCGACTTCGCCTTCTTCCCCATCAACTCGTGGCACGTGAACTCCATCAACGCCCTCCTGCTCGACAACCTGGACCAGTCGACCAGGGTGGTATTCGATTCGACGGCCTCGCTGGCCAAGACGCTGGAGTGGTATCTCGCTGCGCCGTGCCACGTTGCCGGAAAGGTTCTAACCGGGATGCAGGACGGCCGCGAGGAATGTTTGAGGAAGCTCGAGGCCGTTTCACGCTCGCTCGGCTCGACCAAGAAGACGGTCACGGGCAGGCTCAAAGTGCCGCTGGAAGCCCAGGGAGACGGCAACTTAAAAAAGAATTTTGAAGGTAGTCGTAGGATGTGGAAGAAGCTCGCTGTGGACGAAGACAAGGATGTGCGCGCTTTCGTTGAGAGGATGGAAAAGCCAGAGGGGGGTTCATTTCTAAGCTACACCGCTCTAGGTATGTGATGGATTAAACCCAGCCCCGAAACTTTCCCCCCATTCTGTTCTTCACCTGTTTGGGGGTTTCCATAGAGCCCAAAAGAGTACGGGCGGCTGATGGGGAACATATTTTCACTAGGAGGCGGACCACACACAGTGGACGAGGACGTTGACCAAGCGAGACGAATGTGGGCGCTTCGTGTTCGGATTGATAAGTTCTCTGGCGCGTGTGGTGTTCACGAGTCCATCCGCCAGCGGAATCGGGACCTGTTGGAAGCTGAGTACAGGTGTCTCCCAGCCCACCGTTTCATCATCTACGCCAAGTTCTGGCGGTGTGGAGCAATCCAGCATTTCGCCAACACTCATCCGAGGCGTACAAAGCGTCCGCCTCCCGAGATTTCGCTGTCTGGGCCAGAGGATGCAATCGCGCAGGGTACGCTGCCGAGCCTAGTCTTATGCCGGAGTTGTCACTGATTGGGATCATAGTTCAATCCATCATCAGCACCGACCGTCTGAACCGATTGCTCTACAACGTCATTGCCGTTGACATTAAACGTCGAGAGCCAGAGTCTCTGTTGTCGGATATCTGGGAACCGTTGAACCCGTGGGATCCTATCAGTTTTTTAAAATGTGCAGCTCTTACAGCCATCATCAACGAGCTTGGTAAGCTTGAGAAACTTATCGAATTAGGAAGTTCATTTGCTAATGATCTGCACTTCGAGGCTTCATCCGTGACTGTGGTGAGCTAGCATCCTATATCCCCCAGATAGGTATTCATAATAACCGACAGACACTCAGGGATAAAAGAGGTTGAGGATCTGGCGTGCCAGGCCCAGGTGGACATCTTGAAGAGAGACCTTCACAATCAAGAGACCATGGGAACAGAGCTGACCGTCTTGGACCTCCTAGAGGCGGGGGAGAGGATTGAACTGTTGACCCGATTCAGGGTCCGAGAGAGGTTTGCTGCTGCACTGGCTGCCAGGATACGACCTGAGCCATTGAAGAGGTTGAAGGAAGCCTTGTTTGAGTTTGCATACCCAACTCCCCCAGTCTGGTTGCGCTGAAAAGAAGAATGCCCTGTCTTCGAGATGATATGGAGAATTGGGAGGGTGCTATCAATTAGGGTTGATTCGGCTGCAGGCTGTTGTTGTTAGAGGGGGCTTCTATCAGAATCATTGCACTTAGGATTGAATGAGTTCAGACTGATTGTATTTTGTGTATCATGTGTGTGTCTTAGATCTCTGGCAAAGCCATAGATTTTGTTCTTTATAGACTGTACTGTTTTACGAAGATTACGTCTACTCGCTAGCTTAGTATTTTGACCGCATTCCTGTCAACCTAGCAGAGCCAGGCTGCCAGTCAGCTCGAACTGACAGGATGCCCCGAGGGGAGTATCCTTAGGACCTTGCGAAAAGTTGCCATTTTAACCATAAAGTACTATCTACTCCCCTAAACCATGTTTAGCAACTTCTCTAATTATCTCCCGATTAAATCCTAAGCAGTACCTAAGCGGCGCCTGAGCAAGGTGGCTACGGGCGGTGCAGGTCACAGGGGTTCGTGAGGGCAACTTTAGGGTAAAACAAACACTCAAAACAGTGCACACATTGGGCGTTCTGCACCGTGATTTAGAGACACGCAATATCTTGTACGATAGTGGCAGGCTTATGGTTGTGGATTTCGAGCGTGCAGATTTTCGCGGTCGCCAATCTCTCAGCTTGATAGCGCTCGGAGAGGTTACGTCAAGTGTCGAGGATGGCTGAGCTTTCTGATTATATCGAAGTCGTGTCCAGTTCTGCTTTTATCCGGGATGACACTGCCGAGGAGCGGGTGTGTGTGGGCATTGAATCAAGACGTTGGGGACAAAGTACACGACGCCTCCGTCGAGATCGACGCTGACTGCTACAGCGGCGCATTTGCCCGGTAGCTGGAGGTCCGTGAAACATACAGTTACTCCAATACGTCTCTTGTCCTTCCCGCTACCGCAGAGACGTCTTATAAAAATTGCTAATTTTAACGACCAGTAAGTGCTAAATATATGTATTCCTAAACAGATGGGGGCAATAGGTTTGGGGCCGAGTATATCGATGCATACAACACATTCGTTCAGGTCTCACCCTCTGAGGAGGATTTTGATGGTCATTTGGATCTTTACAGGTTGTGAGTAGATTGTGGCATATGATCTTTTGTGTTGATCTCGCCTGAGGACTGACGTTGAACTAGGAGGTTTGACACACACGTGTCTGCCCTGTTCCACGAAAACAAGACGCTTCGTAAACAGTAAGAATATATATTTTTAGGTATAATATTGTCTCCCACTTTTACTAACTGTAATAGGGTCCTGGATGTCATGAGAGATCTTGTACAGAGATATGGCCAAGATACTTGAGTAGATGTATATGGGAGGTGAGTGTGGTATCTTATTGTAACTGAAGAGGAAGACGACCATATACATATGTGAGTAGGTATGAGAGAACGGCATAGCGTCATTAATTCAAGTGTATCCCCTAGAGAATCCAAGCCATGAGAAGGAGCCCGGACTATAACCCCCAAACCCCAATACCCCCGAGACGACAAGAACCCATGTACCCAGCTCCA
>Ga0247770_1001855_pt1 | contig 14252 bp, 8 predicted proteins | sample UWRJL136409B6_FD_179943 | JGI IMG/M metagenome (GOLD analysis project Ga0247770, IMG submission 179943) | Plant litter microbial communities from Arlington Agricultural Research Station in Wisconsin, United States - UWRJ-L136-409B-6 | ecosystem: Environmental > Terrestrial > Plant litter >... | reverse complement strand
GTTAAACACAGAACTGGAACTTCTTTTACTATACGGCTTATAATAACAAAGATATTACTGTTTAAACCTAAATAATAATAATAACATTAACATAAACTCAAATATCTCTCTGGTTTTAATAGCTATTCCAAATCGGGCTTTAGATTATAAATTACAGTTAAAATCTTCATATAATACTACTGTATTCTATATTATAAACTAAAATAATAACTGTGAGAGTCATGGTTTTTTCACTTTAAACCTGAATATCTCCCTTCACTTGACCCTAACCCTGAAAATAGAGTGAAATTCAGATTCTACATCACGTGATGCATATTAAAACGTATTATTTGATTATGTAAGCTAATAATTAAAAACTATTAAATTATTACTTTAATTCATCTAGTTAGGTTAAAAAAAACCTTTAGTTCTTCACAGATAGAAATAGAAATAGTATAGTGGTAAATAGCGTAATATAAATTAAAGAGGTTCTTAGTTCGAATTGCATTTATGAAAGTGAAAAAAAAAACTGTAAACTGTAAATTGTAAAATAAAGCCTGTAAGCCCTGTAGAATAAAGCCTGTAAACTCCATAGAAGAAAGCCTGTAAACTTTGTAGAAGAAAGCCTGTAAACTCTGTAAAATAAAATCTTTAAATCTTAAAAAATAAAGCTTTAAAATTAAGATTTATTTTTAATTATTTTTTTATCTCTTTAAATAGATGTATTGGCCTCCGGACAGGTTTCTGTCGCTTTGTTCGGTGTACTTATTTAAATAAGCTTAATACCCTACGCCAAAATTGCTAGGAGCGAAAGTGAGGTATGGAGCGCCCCGTAGCGTAGCGAAGGGCCGTCGCGTAATGACGAACGAAGCGACGCCAGCAATTTTACTTATATAAGATAAGGTTGTAAAGTATTTAAATCACAGCTTATATAAACTAAGCTATTAAGTTTATTACTCTTCAAGGAAGAGTATATATCCTGAAAAGTCCAATTAAAGTAAAGAAAGTTATTATATCTTTACTTATAACGTTTAGCTTAACGTGGTTATAATTAGAGAAAAGATCTAAGAGTGAGATAAGCTTACAGCTTCTAAACTCCTTACTAAACTCTTCTACACCTAATGGGTTAAAGGTATTACGAACTGTAACTCCATTTATCTTTTAAGTATTATTAATCAGATAAAGACTGTTATCCTTTTTTTAAATTATAAACTAATTATTACAGTATGCTATATAAGACTTTTTTAAAACTCCTTACTATACTTTATCTTTAAGGATTTAAATAACCTTAGGAATAAGAGGCTTTAAGATAGGAATATAGCTAGACTGTTAAGCCTTATAAGGGATAGTTTTAATCTTTTATAAAGGTATAATCTCTAAACTGATCTAACCGCTTTTTATAAAGTCTTATAAAAAAGCTACTTCTCTGTTATAAAAGATATAAATAAATAATTTAACTTCTTTTAAAGTCAGGCCTTTTGTAACTTTATTAAAGATGTCTTACAGCCTCTTCTTTATTAACCTTATCCCTTATTTAATTAAAAAGAACTTTAATAAATAACACTTATTAAACTCACTACTATATTATATATGCTTTTCTACTTTAACCATTTATTTACACTTCTAGTCTGGATCTCCTTTAAGAATAGAGCCGTTAAATAAAACAGTATTAATTAATTTAACCTTCTTATCAGCTTACTTATATATAGTAAAGCTTTTAACTAAAGCAGCTAATTCCTTTATATTTAATTAATAAGGTTCTTTCTTCTTATAACACTTACATATCCCTAAAACCTCTTATAACTAATAAACTTCTTCCTTTAAGGTTATCTTCTTCTAATTAAAGGTAAAATCATCTAATAATTAAAGGGAAAGAGCTTTACATTATAAATTATTAACTAATAGTAAGGTAAAGCGTTTAAAAATATTATTAAAGATAGCCCTGCCACTTTTATTATTTAGGAATTTAATAAGTTCTTCACCTTTCTTTAAACCTACCCACTTAGGGATATACTTTTATACTACAGGGTATGTCAGTCCCTTTAACACACGGGTATATTTATTAAACACGCTGTTTTTTAGTTTAATTAAAACTATTAATTACTAATATTATAATATAAGCGTTACTAAATAAGACTTTAACTGTTATAATACACTTAGGTTCCTTAGAATCTCTAAAGTGTACTTAGTCTAACTAAATGTTATTAAAAAAGGGGACCTTAAGAAGTAAATTATGATTTATAACTTTATATTTAAAGATAAAGAAGTGAATTAAATATAGCTTTTTATAAAGGAGTAGTAATATCTTCGTCTCTCTAATAAAAGGAACAAAATCTGTGTTATTAAACCCTTATAACTGTATAGTTATATTAAAAATAAGGATGTTAAGTGCCCTTATAAGTATATACGTAATTACATTACACTTTAACTTAAAGTCTAAGAGAGTTAACACCTTCTTTAACTTAAGAGACTTAATATTAAGGTAAAGATTAAAGAGTAAATACAACTTTATAAACTTCCTTTTAACATTTACTACTTTAATTAAAACAGTCCGTTACGTAAAAGTCCTTATAATATCTCTACTAAGGTCTTAAAAAGTGTTAGTAATAACCTTCCTTTTTTTAAGATCTCTTTACAGCCTGTTATAATATAAGTGTAACTTACTATTACTATTAACACTTATTATTATTATAATTATATTCTCTTTAAACTTTCTTTAATTAAAGAGCTTTAAATAACTTACTCTAGTTAAGAGCTTACTTAAGATATTATTATTTAGTTTTACAGATCTTAAATATATAAGAATTAGCTGGTTTCTATCGTCTTTAAAGTAAGACGTAAATGTAACTTTTAAAGGCAGTAAGAGTTTTAACAGTTTTAGAAACGACTCCTTTATCTTACTATTTAATAATTAATTAAACTACTTATTAATAACCTTATCTGGGGGTTACTTATAAGCTGAACTTTATAAGGGAATAATCCATATTAGCACCTTTTATTCCTTAATCCTTAAGGAAGTTATTAGCATTTCTTTAACTTTTTCACTTATCTTTTATATATCTAAAACTAATTTCTCACGATTAAAAGTAAGAGCAACCTTAGGATTTAATCTAATTTTTAATAACTACATATTTTATAGTGTAAAAGGAGCGGTGTTAATTATTCCTTCCCCTTAACTTTCACTATCCTTAACTTCCTTAACTCTCCTTTTTTTAATAAGGGTAGTTAAGGCACATTACATACTTAAGTCTATATCCGATCTTAAATCACTATTAGGTTTAACATTAGAGCTAGGAAACTTTAAAGCTTAAACATAGATTTAAACACTTTACTAGTACTTTACTGTTATTTTAACTTTATATAGTTTAAGGTAGTTAATAACTAGTCTCCCGTTAGGATTAAAGAGGTGGTTAATACCTGTCTAGGTAACGCTAAACCTTAATTCTCCTTTAATTAAAGGATTAGGGATATCCTTATAGTTAGGCTCTAGCCTGTTTATTATTTTAATTAAATTCTATTAGATTTAGAATCTTAGTATTATATTTTTAAGTTACCTGTACCATTCCTTAAACTTAATATAGTAAGGCTTTTAAGGTTATAATACTAATCTTATAATAACGTAAGGTTTAAGAATTAACCTCTCCTTTATTTTTATAACTTCCTCTCTTAAAAGTCTATTATCTTAGTTAAGTCTCCCTTACTTACCAGTAACTGGGTTTAGGTATAAATTATTATAAGTGTAATGGACTAGTCCTAATTATAATAAGTAATTTATAATATAATAAGTAATTATAATATAATTAGGTTATAAACACTAATAATATATAAGAGTTATAAATCCTTAACTGTAAATTAAAGATAAGTAAGTATCTCTTTATTTTCTTAATTATTAAGTAAAGGTTATAGTTAGTTCCTTACTTTTAATAAACTGTACTGCCTTCTATTAGTGTTAAGTATAGATTAGTTTAACTTAAAAGATATTAAGCTGTTAAGGAATATTAATATTAAAATGTAACAGGTTTAGCTTTAATTACTTAAGGCTTTTAATTAAGGTATCCACTTTCCTTTCTATCGTTAAGGTTGTAAGGTAAAGTTCTTTAATTCTAATTAAAAGGGGAGGACTTTTAGTTTTAACCTTTAAGGTAAGAAGGAAATCCTTTACGTTATCCTTAATAAGGATAAAAGGGGTTTTTAAGGAAGTGGTTACCTTAACTACTCCTTTTAAGGGATTAAGAAGCTGTAAGTGAGTAAACTCCTTATTTAATAAATAACTATCAGATATAAAGCTAATAAACTACTTTTTAAACTTATTATAAGTGATGGTCTTAATATCCTTATCAGACATATCCTTACACTAATAAATAACACTTTTAATAAGGGGATTAAGTGTATTATAAAAGTATTATGTAATATCCTACTTAACTTTCCTGTACTTATCTGTATTTAACTAGGCTAAAAGTTAACTATGTTTTTAAATAGCTATAATAAGGCTTAGGGCCTTCTAATTAATAAAGTGGTTATAAAAACAGTAAAGGGCTTTAATTAGCCTCTCCTTTTAATAAGGGTCTTAGTATTTCCAGTACTTCTTTATTTAAGTCTTTAGTCTATCTTATAAGTATAATTTTATATTTTCCTTCTTATTACAAATCTCTACCTTTACGTCTTTCTTACATTATCTTATCTATTTAAGGAAGTGTGTCTTATCTGTAAGGCTAGTGTAGTTTTTATAATACTTATTAAATGTTTTTAAGTAATTAGTAATATATTCTTTATTAAAGAGCTTATTAAGCCTTATATCTTAGGGAGTTAGGAACAGCTATTACAGTAATATAGTGTTTTAATTAATAAGAGACTGTTTTAAAAAGACTATATTATTAGATAGAGTTATTAGGGTTGTTAAGATTAACGTTTCTTTAATAAGGGTTTTTAATATCTTATTAAGAAGTGTTAATAAAGTTTATTAATACGTTTAATAACTGTAAAGGCTTCTTTTTTATAACCTAATTATAATGTTAGTTTAATTAAAGGAAGATTAGTATTTTAAGTTTAATAATACTATCCCTTTATCGTAAAGGTGCCTTACCACTAGTCTAATTACTTAAATAACGTATTATTTTCTAATTTACCTGTTAAGAAGGACTTTTATTTTAAGGTAGACTATTAAAATTACCACTGTAACGTTCTTAACCGATTTTAAGATTATAAAGCTAATAATATTCTCACTTTTAAACTAAGTGGCTGACATTAAGTTAAATTTAGGCTATAGTTAAACACTAGCTACTGGGTTCCCTAATCTCCAGTCTTATTTTCTCAGATCCGTTTAATTAAAAGAACGATATTATTAAAAAACTCTAACAGTGAAGAATAAGATGTATTTTAGCACTGGTGACATATAGCTGCTTTTAATATTTAACTGTAATCTTATAATTTTACCAAGTTTTTAACTTAATAGAATCTTCCTAAATGTTAAGAACGCACTCCACCCACTTTTTAAAGATTATAATAGTTTAATTTAAGGGAGCAGTGATAAAGCACACCCTTATAGCAAACAGGTGCTAGGGATCTAAACATTTTATTATTATTATTATTATTATTAATAGTAGCTGTGTAGGGCTAAACCTGTAACGCTGTGATTTTAATAAGATATTAGGCATCACTTAATACTAATGTTTACTTTAATTAATAATAATTTTATTATGTTTAGGGAGCTTTTAGACCAGTTTAGCCTGGCTGCTAAGTAACTCCTTAATAAAGCCCCCATTTAAACTAATGCAGTAATGTAACAGGGAAGAAACTATAAGGAAAACCACACCTATAAAATAGTGCTGTTAGCTTAAAATGCCGACTCCTAGACTACTGGTCCTTTAATTAAAGGAACATAAATGTAACTAATGTAAAAAAACAGATATATACCTAGTACGGAATAAAACCTAGTATATAATAATACCTAGCATAAAACGGAGCCTAATATGGAATAATAAAGGAAACGTAACCGTGGATTAGGTTATCTTCCTTCGATCAAAGGGCCAGAATGTCACTGGGCTTTTAATAGGAGGTCTTTATAGTGAAAATTGTCAGAATGATGATTGTTAAAAGAAGCGTGGTTTAAAGAACCACGCGACGCAGCCCCTTTTTACGGTGGCACGCGCTAGAGAACGCATTGCTATGTACATAAGCGGCTATAATAATATTATATACAGAGCCTGAAAAGAACGACAGGGTTAGCCTGAATAAACGCCCCGAGTTATTATAAAGACTTTAAACTTAATAAGGAAGTTAAGCTTCTAGAGCTAGTAAGCTTTATATACGAATTATATATATAATAGTATAGAGAATTAAGAAGTTGTAGATTAGTAGTTTATAAGATAACTTACCTCTTATAACTAGAAGATTTACATTTCGTTACAAGTTTAGGGAAGGAGTTAAAGGGTAAAAAGCGATCTAGTATACCTTAAGGTCTCCTAAACTAATTATATAATAATATGTAGCAGAAAAGTGTATTTATGAGAATAAGCGTTATTAAGAAAATAAGTTACTAAAGAAAAAGAAAAAGCTGTTAAAGGCTTAAGATTAGACTGATTAGAGTAATTAAGTTAAGTTCTGGACCTATAATAGAAGATCTTTATAAAAGTTAAACTTACGACCTTTTATTAAAGAAAGTAAGTATGTTACCGTTACGTTAAAAAGCTGTTTTGTTTATTAAAGGAAGGAAGTTACGAATTAGGTTAAAAGGTAATTATTAAGTAAAGTAATCTTCTAGAGAGAGAACTGGTAAGCGTCCCAGCTAGGAAACCTCCCTAGTTGAAGGACTTACTAGCTTTAAGAGGAGTAGCTAATTAAGCCTTTTTTTACTTCTGGAAACGAAGGATCTCCACTTAGCTAAAAGTAGAAAAGGCTTGCTTTTCTATCCTGTAATGCTGTTTTTTAATCCAGTTTAGTTAAGTAATAACCTTACGGAGCTCTTAAGTTTTCAACTCTAAGGTCTATGCAGTAACGTTATATTTAGCGTTAAGGTAGCGTTTTTTAGAAAGGAGCTATTAAAGGAAAACGTTACTGTAACTAAATGCGTTACATAACGATAAAGCTCTTACTAACAGGTATTTTAAGTAACTGTTAGACTGCGTAGTAATAAGGTAAAAAAGCGATTTTGAAGAATAATAGCTATAAGGTGACATTTACGATTTAAAGGTCGAAATGAAGTTAGTAAAGTTATAATATCAAAAGGTACTGTTCTTTATAATACGTTTTTATATACGATTAGTAAGTATCTTTACGTTATGAAGGAAAGAGCGTTCTTACTTTAGTTCTTTATGGAAAAAGAATATTAAAGAGGGGGAATTGTATAACGACCTTATAAGTTGTCACTTAAGCCGGGGCGGCCCGATAGAGCCCTTATAGAAAGAACAGTGTAAAGAGACAGTATATACAGTACTGCGTACTAAGCTAAGGGTGTAAAGACCTAAAGCCCTTACGACTAATTAGTGTTTACTTAATCCTAATAAAAGTGCTTACTTATTAAGTATTTTTAAAGTTACTAAGTAAAAGGTGTTTAGTAATAAGGTACTTAGTCCCTTATTAAGTAAAGTACTACTAAGTAAAGTACGGAAGTACCTTTTAGTTCGTTAGTATAAATAACTATAGTTATGCTTATAACTACTATAAGGGACTCTAGTTCCTTACGTTAGTATTTCATAATTTATTTATATCTTACTGTTTAGACTTACCTTTATGTATTATAATGATAACGACTTATAGTGACATTGAACCCCCGTCTAGGAGTGCTAGCTTAACAAGCTGTTTTTAGAACGCCTCTTACCTGTTAGCGTCCTGCTATACGTTCTGTCTTAACTCGCGCCAGTCCTCTCGAGGCCTGTGTCGGGTACAGGTCGTAATACCTCTTTAATTATACTGCTAGAGATATCGATAACTAAGACAATATCGTAAGGGACATGTACTAGATTTGTATTAAGGGGCTTGCGGGGTGGTTAGATTTTAACTAGGAGACCGTCTGCTGAAGGAAGGTAGTGGATTCTTAACTCTAGCTGATTATCTGTATCTGGGAGAAGGTGTTTTATCCGTATTATCAGAATCTGTTTTTCATTCGCGTTATCTTCGCTTTCTATGTAGTCGATTTCCGTGAATTCGCTCCCAGTATATTCGATTTCCGTGAAATCGCCGTCTATGTCTTCGATTTTCGTGTATTCGCTCTTTATGCTGACGGTAGATACTCTTTATAATAGATTCCGTAAGGCTTTAGTAATGTCTTATATAAGCATACTAGTTCTTAGGTGTTTTTAAAGACTCGTTTTAGGAGGTGATAAGCGAGGTGTTAGGGAAAGTAAGTTAGATGCAAGTGAGATTAGGAAGTGAAAGGTAGCAATGGTTACGTCGGTAGGGTCTGAGTTTTAAGATATACCTAGAAACACTTTATAAGTATCGCAATCTGCCTGTGGCGTAAGGGGCGCAGACCTGTACAGACGGACCCATTTCTAGGCCACTCTAGACTTATTGAGGCAGAGTCTCCGCGTTGCCTCCTTTGAATATTTTACGAGCTGGTAAGGTTCTCTGGGATGTCAAGGCTTATCTTACTGGTATGCCGAAGGGCTGCGCATTGATAATTGCTAGTAGGCAGCTAGACGTAGAGTGAATACACTTTAAACTATGTGAATGTTGATAGGGACCTGCAATATCATGCGACTTAATCTGGGATGATGTCACTAAAGCAGGCAACAAGGCGTTTTTGCTGATGAATTCGCTGTTGTGTGAATTGATGAAGCCCTCGCAGCCACTGCTACACACACACATATAATTTATTGACGCCCGGCGGCTAAGCCGAAAGGGCAACTATAATAATATACATGTACAATTCTCAAGATATGAATTTATCTCCTGAAGCCCTTACAAACTTTCTCATTCTCGATTCAGTCCACTCGTGTGCTATTCCTCTTGGGGTTCTCGTGGATTAGTGATGTTAGCAGCCTTGCTTGAAGTCGATTCTTCAAGTGTTTAGCGTCCTATCTTCAGCGGCTAAAGCGGCGTCTGCTGTGTAGGCACGAGGTGTTTGGAGTGAATTATATCAAATGAGGTCTGGGTATTGCGATTCATCGTTAGTTGGTTGTATCGAGTCGGCCCGTTGCCATCGTATATCGTATCGTTGCTCAAACAGCTCTTATGTTCGGCGTCCATTTTTTATTATCCGATAGTGACTTTCCTCCCAGATAGAATGAAATGTTGCTCCGAAAGGTTTCCGTACACTGATCTGTGCGGTATGACGTCCACTTTGTGCATCGGAAAGGAAATGCTCTACGGTCTCTATCGCTCTTCCGCATGCGCATTAATCTGTTGATGCAGCTGCAATTCGGAACAGGTAGGAGTTTAGCCTTGCCATGCCTGTCCTGAGCTGGGCGAGTATGCTTGCTTCCTTCCACGACCGTAGATCCCTTTTGGCCTGACAAAATATAAAAGGACTGCGATCCTTAGTTTTCACCATTTCTTTTCCCCTGAACCTTGTCGTCTATATCCTATACTCGTCTTCCTTCTCGAGACAAAAGCCTAAGAGGTGAACATCGGGACGCGATTCCTATCTGCTTAAAACTTTGAATCCCGCAGCATTAAGGGAGGTAATTTTGGAACGAATTCTTGGGGCTTAACCAGTACTAATCGAGCAACCTTGCTTACAATTCGTTGCGGCGGCGGACGGGAAGGAACCGCTGGTTTCCAACGGTGGCAGTCTCGATGACGTCTGACCAGCTTTAGCCTCGCGTGGTTACTTCGGTGTTCGCATCTGGGATCTTCCCAGATTCAGTTACAGCAGCCGGGTGGCACATCCACTTCTCGAAGCGCTAAAACCTTCGGTCTTTTTGGCGTCGTCGACGATACTAACAGGCCTCTCGCCAGATCCCAAGGATCCGAAGCCACAGCTTGCTCGCGCAAAAGTTCTGAGCCATTCCATCCCAAAACAGCCGTGGGTCCATCGATCAGGTTTGTCACTCAGCCAACAACCGCCGGTGTCTGTGTCGAGAGACAACTCGAGTAATTGACGCTGTCGGTTCGGCACCTTCCAGCTGGATCGCAGCCCAGCGAAAACAAGCACGGTGTAACCGAATCTCAGTCTTCCATTACAGGGGCATGGACGGCGACAGAGGTCAGTGGAGGCAGAATGACCCGCCTGCCCATTCCGCTTCCAGCCCCCCATACCAACCGTCACCGCACGACCAGCAGCAGCAGCCGCACTCCTTTGCCGTAACCCATAGCGACAGATTTCGGCCGGCACCTCTTAGCACATCGGCTTTCGGGACAGCCCGAGGAATAGGCGAGTCGGCCACTTACAATACCTACTCTCAAGAAACAACGACGGCCGGGGTTTCCGCCAGCTGGATGCCGCAGGGCTCGATTTACCATCACACCCCTACAGACTACGGGCAGGCGGATACACGACAGACGCAAAGGTTTGGTGGCTAGTACAACCCAACAACCATGATACACAATGTGCCACAGCCCCCGGGCCTGAAGAGCACTGCTGTGTGCGATACGAGCCAGCAGTTTCCCTCACGGCAATCAACACTGCAGATAATGGCCATGGATGTCGCCAGGTCTTACTTCTCCAGCGACACTAGCAGCACAGCAACGGCATCAGCCCTTCAAGCGCAAATGGGACCCTCAGGCGTATCCCAGGTATATGAGATAACTGCCATAGGAGGAATGGCTGGCCAGTCCTCAGCTACTCAAGACTTTCAGATAGAAGAATATCCCACAGCCGAAGGGAGCCTGGATACAGCATACGCGTCATATCAGTCAACGCTCAAAGCCATCTTTCAATAGATAAAAGATAAGTCCTTAACTACTGCAAGCAAGTCCCTTCTCAATACGTCCGACCGGCTTCTGTCAAATTTTACTGAATTAGGTAGGGCCCAACCTAAATATCACTCCCTAGCTAACTGAATTCTTTCAATAGGCCTCACTTCTGATAACCAAAATCTCCACTCTAATAGTATCAAGCTTTAGAACGACTTCAATTACGCCTAGTTAGCAATACTCCAGGCGCAGAAAGACATAATGGAGGCAAATCAGCGCTAGAAAGGTCTCATCCCTCAAGATAGGCTGGAGGGAATAGGCAAAGAGCTTATCAGGTTATGTGACAGCATAAAGCGCCACGGCCTTATTAATTATAAGTATAGAGTATGGGAGGAGCAGATCATTACAGGTGCGTCGTTCCGCTATTCCCAAATGCTACGTCCCAGGTATGCTAACAAGTCCGCCTTTAGTTCTCGAAAAGTGTCTCGATCTCTACCTACAGATAGCGCCAGACACACGCAGGCCAGACCACAAGCTCCCCCCTCCGGTCCGCAACCCTTACGAGGTTCCAGACCCCAAGGATAACTGTCGTAGATAAATGAACGAAGGAATATACGAGCTAAAACCAAGGCTTAAAAACAACTAATGTTTATGTTAAGTGTTGTTAGTAAAGGGATGTCTAGTCGCATTTGCATTGCTTATCGATAAGGCCTCAGAGGACTAGAGATACCAAGACCAAAAACAGGTTCGGGTCAATCTAGGGGCTCCTTTAGAGAGGGCGCCGGCAATTATATCTATTATAACTCCTTACAAAATTCTAATGCCTTATCTCCTTCAATTTCAGCGGAGACATAAGTCATGATTTGGTAAGAATTACATTCGTGGGGCGGTACCTGTGTGCCGCGTAACTCGTTACAGCCTCCCCTGTCCGGAGAGGTCGCCTCACGGGAGACAGGGGTGTAGCAATAACTGTGGCCTAAAGCTAGATACTCCCAACCTACGAATGGTGATTGATGATTTTAATGGGTCTTGCCGTGCAGCTGCCAGTGCAGACGCCGAGGACACCCATCCACCTTCCATTCGGATAGTCCCGTCTTCCAACCTCCATACCCAGGTAGCATCTTAGTATTTGGTATCGACGGAATTCGCATATAAGTGCCAAGGTGAACCACACAAGCGACCTAAGGACCAAGACCCAAGCACCCGTATTACAATCCACACCCCTCACATCACACCAGCACTTGAGGCAAGATGAACAGCTGGGACTTTCCTCCCCCACCCGGGCAGGAACGCCACATCCCGCCCCCCACCAAAACCGGCACCATTCCCTTCAAGATCCCCACGACTGGCAACCTCTACGAAACCTACTACTCCCTCTAAGGCACCCTCTCCTCCGACATCCCCCCCCTTATCTACCTCCACAGCAACCCCGGCATCATCCACGACTACCTCCTCCCACTCTCCCTCCTCTCCCACAACTACAGCATCCCTATCCTCATGTACGACCAAGTCGGCAGCGGCCGCTCCACGCGCTTCCCCTCCGCAAAGGCGACACCACCTTTTAGGAACCCTCCCTCTTCACCGCCGAGCTCTTCAACCTTATCCACACCCTCAGCATCCCCCGCTACAACCTCTTCAGCCACTCCTGGGGCGGCATACTCGCCACCGAATACACCCTATCCCAGCCCCTCACCTCCTCTAGCCTCCGTAAGCTTATCCTCTGCAGAACCCCCTCTAACATGCCCACCTTCACCCGTATCACCTCCTCCCTCCGTAGCAGCTTGCCACCCGAAGTAATCTCCATCCTCGACATCTGCAAAGATACCAGCCACACCGAATCCCCTGAATATCAAGAAGCCACCATTAAGTTCTACCGCCGTCACCTCTACCGCGCCGTGCCGTTTCCCCCGGAACTGCTCGCCTCGTTCAAGGTCATTGCCGAAGACTCCACAGTGTATAGCACCATGAACGGGCCGGCGGGATTCACCTTGACGGGATCGCTAGCGCAGTGGAGCGTGCTAAAACGGCTGCAGGAGATTACGAGAGAGAAAGTGCCGGGGGGAGTGTTGTTGCTGAATGGGTATTTTGACGAGGCGCAGGATACGTGCGTGCAGCCGTTTTTTGAGAGGGTGGAGGCGAAGGTGAAGTGGGTGCAGTTTGGGTTGAGTTCGCATATGCCCTGGTTGGAGGAGACGGAGCGGTTTTTGAAGGTTGTTAGGGGGTTGGTGAGTTCTTCGGGTGTTTAAGATGAGAAGAATGAGAAGGAAGAGGAGATTTTGGAGTTGGTGAGTTGGGCTTAGCGTTGTGAGGGGGGTGGAGTCAGGGTGTCGCTCATTTCTGGTGACGGTAACCTGGTGTGCTGCCTATCTGGGACCCACAACCGTGCCCCTATTGAGATTGCCCCATTGCTTGCGAGTATCAAATGCGGCGGCATAAATAGGTATTGATCGCGAAGACCCCGATTTCCAATCATCTCATCGCCTTCCCTTGTTGATCGACACAAAAACTCCAAACCTGCCGCACGCTGCCACTTCACAATGGACACCGCACAAATATCCCCCCCATGGGGTTCTCTACCAGCCGAGCAGTATCTTATTCGCAAATGGAATCAATATCCCGCACTCGCACTCCCTGAACGGCGCCGTCAGCTCATTCAAGACTTCCTCGCCCTCGACTTTATCCCAAGCCAATGGGACGCGGTACGTCCCTTGGGCCCAGCCCCTTCAAGGGTCCTCGACATCAAGACTCCCACCGACGCCGAGATAGAGACTATCTTGCGCCCATGGCGTCCTGCCTCGGTGCGCGCCCTCGCCGCCTACATCTGGGCCACGGGAAGTGGCTACGATTTCGTCGATAGCACCTGGATCCGAACCCTCTACGACCCCGACCAAGACAAAGCCTGGAACGATCTCCTCTCGGAAGTTCCTGAAAACTACTTCTTCACAAACTCCTCCGACTCCACCCCCTCTCAAAGCCTCAGCGAGCCCTCTGCATTTTCCGCTCCCGGCCTCACCCCCGAGCGGGCCTGGAACCGCGCATTGTTCTTCCTCCCCGAGTTTGCGAGCCACATTGCGGTGGACCGCTACGATAGACACCTAGGCATCCCTGATGAGGATGGCTACGTCGTTGGGCTTCGCGCTGATGCCCAGGACGAAATTCGGCAGTCGGGCTTCCCTGTTACGAGACGTTCAGGCGAGGGGTGTCCGGACATTGACAGCTACATTGGCCTGAAGCGGCTTCAGATGGCGTTCACGGTGCGAAATGTGGTCATTGTCGATGCGGAGGCGCTGAGGACCGGGAAAGTGTGTATGCTGGCGCTGGATGTGAAGGGGAATGTGGTCAGGTGGTTCCGGTTGGAGCCGGAGGATATTGAGATGGAGCTGGATACGTATTCACATGAGGCGATGTTGCAGGAGGCAGGGTGGCTGGAGGAGATGGAGGAGGTTACAGGGGTGGGGGAGAAGTATAGGCCTGATGGG
>Ga0247770_1001854_pt1 | contig 14258 bp, 20 predicted proteins | sample UWRJL136409B6_FD_179943 | JGI IMG/M metagenome (GOLD analysis project Ga0247770, IMG submission 179943) | Plant litter microbial communities from Arlington Agricultural Research Station in Wisconsin, United States - UWRJ-L136-409B-6 | ecosystem: Environmental > Terrestrial > Plant litter >... | reverse complement strand
CCTCCCCTTAACAACAAGGGGTCTTACTAGGGTTGTCTGAGTCTTCAGATAGATCAAAAAGGCGTGAGTTGCATTACAATAGGCCGTTGGGGAATGCGACAGAGTCTATCACATCAAAACACGGGCCACTTAAACAAAAACAAGGCATATTTTACACCCGATAAGGGGGCCTGTCTTTTAAACGGAACCTTTATATTTCTGCAAACATTATTCAACATAATCCTTCACTATAGCCAACTCCCAAGCTACACCCCATCCAAACTAGAAACTAGACTCCCTCCTCATAGCTGTCCGCTTCTCACTATCCTTAGTCTCTATCACCTGAAGCGACACCTCCGATAAAACATCCTGCTCCTCCATCCCTTCCCCTGCCTCTCCCCTATAACACCCTATCCTCGGATTCTTCGGATCCTCAATATCCAGCCCCGCCAACAACTCCTCCCGCTCCGTAACAGGCACATCCCCATCTCGTTCCGACCAGCTTCCCTGGCCGCCTTCCTCGTACGCGAGGCGTTGCAGCTGGAGGAAGCTGTTTGTGCTCCACTCCAGGCGTTGGTATCTCGCGATGCCGTGTTTTCGTTGAAGACAGGTCATGATGGGGTCGAGGATGTAGGAGAGGAGGATGATGACGAAGCCGAGGGTGAATATGAGGACGAAGCCGAAGACGCTGAAGGAGGTGTGGTCTTTGCTTTGGATCAGCTGCGGGGGGTAAGTCATACAGGTTGTTAGGTGCACAGTTTAGGGGTGGTGTCTTACCTGGTTCACACACATGGCTTCCTGGACGGGGATTGTAGGCGGGACGTTGAATAGCTCGGCATGATCGGGGATCGTAGGTCCAGAGGCTGTGATAATGGGCGCTGCTTGCATCATGGCCATGTTGATCTGGAACCAATACGTCAAGTCTGTCATCCATTGGGTTGCCGGGATTGCGGGCTGTTGGCCGTTGCTCCCCAGTTGGTACCGTGCTAGCAGCGAGCAGGACCGGAGTGTCATGGGGATCCGGTGGAAGGAAACGGTGTCGGCGAGAATCCAGGTAAACCAGTTAAGCCGCTCCACGAGGTCAGGGTTGGTGTTGTTGTCAAACACGCCGTACGCTCTATCCACCGGGTCGTAAATGGTTCCCAGGGGAGAACACGCCGACTCTGCTGGTTTGCTCGGGTTACAGAATTGATCTTGAAGCCTGCAACCAACGGGTGAAGCGGCTTCTTTTTGCCGAAACTCAGTCACATTGCGTACGAACTTCTCGCCTGTCAGGGTGTCGAAGAACACACTGGGCCCTTCGACCTTTTCTGATTCGTACCATGGATCCTCGGTTGTGTTGAGGAATCCAGCTGCGTTGGTGGAGAGGAAAAAGAGTATGATCTCGGCATCCGTCTTGTTCAACGTGAGTTCTGTGCTGGGGCGGAAGTTGCTTCCTCTGGATGTGAATTTGCCGCCTGTGAAGAAAGCAGATATGACACTAGATGAGTTGTTAGTAGAGTATAAATTGAAAAGACCTGACTAGGTAGCATTGTTCGTACCCGAGGTCATAGTCAATGCGTCTCCGAGACTCATCTCGCCAGATGTAGGTATACTCCGAGAGCGGTCTGTCCTCGTATATGTACGTCGTCGAGTTTTGGCCAGGGTCGGAATCATCCGAGACCCGAAATTTATGTCCCTCGGTCACCAGAGGCGCGCAGTGAAGAACTCTCCGGTACTGAAATCGTTCCTCAGGCTTGGAGTTGATCCCGAAGTGTGTGTGGCTGTCAAGGAGCCCACTATCGAGAAAAATATTCTTATCCTGCGTTCTGCAAACAGAACTGTTGAACGGACAGCTGGCGTTCGTCGTCACGGTCATCGGGAACTTCTGAGCAATAAAATCCTCGCATTCCGATCCCCTGGATGCCGCGCCATAGCACCGCCTCGCATAGTTCGCCGCATTTTCGACCTGCCTCCCTCGCTCGACCGCGAAGAGGCTAATGAAATCCTGATAGCGATTCGGGTCGAACTCCTGCTGGGTGCCGAGGGCGCTGCATCTCCCGCCCTTCAAAAGGACCTCGCCGCCAATGTTGGCAACCCGAGTCGAGAAGATACTGGCCACTGTGGACAAGGCGACGCAGGCGAGCGCTATGATAAAGATCACGAAAAGGCGCCGGAACGCTTTCTTTGCTCGTTTCCGCCAGGCGAGGAAGAGGAGTGATGCAAGCCGGAGTCCGGCTTCGGGTTCGGAGGCATTGCGGAGGATGGCTTGCTGCTGCTGGTAGAGACCATCCTGAGGAGTTGGTATGGAGAGAGAAAAGTGGAGAATGAAGCAGATTGTCCGCCACAGCGAGGTTCCGACTATACGGTTATCAGCATGGATTCATATCATCAGGGAGTTGAGATGGCGGGCCAACAGACCCCAGGCAATGAAAAATGCCACAAATGCAATCAGATTGTTTGCATCGGCCCTTGGCAACGTCAACGTTCCGCCGAAAACCGCGCCTCGAGACCAATTTATCCAGAGACCGGTATAGATATCAGCGGCTTGAGCCTCACTCGAATCCATCGTCGTTGTGGGAGCTGATACCCTAGCATCGAGGGGAGAAGGGTCGATGCGGAGCCCCGGCAGTGGTTTTGTATCGGACACATGGCCAGCAAAACTTTACATACATTTGTAATTCGTTCGTTTGATGTTGCATCCACGGTTGATCGGCGCGGCTGGTATTTTGATAATTGGTGTATATATATAAGCCGAAACATGCTGGTCATAGTGGTAGAGACCCGCTCACGTTGCTGGTTGGGTGGGGTTGAATATTTGCAGATCAATGGGGCCACTGGCGCAGCCGCATTTTCACTCGGACTTTGTCGCTCGAGCTAAGAGTCCGAGACAGCCCTCATTCGTCTACAATTTTAGAAGCCAGAACAGCCATCCACCTGAGACCTAGGTTCCGAAAGAGAATGGCCACACCTCAGCTATTTATGTAGCAAGCTAACGCATGCAACCCTAACCCTACAGATTATCTTCGCCAAACACGTAGGGTCCCACATGTCTATCTTATCTCCTGTCCAACAGAACCTCCATTATGGGTTCGAGCGGCAAAAAGGGTTAACAAAAACAGAACATGCTCTTGAAGAGATATCTTGCGTCAGCCGCGAATCGAACGCGGGGCCCATCGATGGCAACGATGGATTTTACCACTAAACCACTGACGCTGTGATGTATACTTTACATGTAGTCTGTGGTGTTCCGCAAGTGGCAGGCATCCTAACCGATTTCGAAAGTCTTTGAGAATGTCTCGTTATACTATGGCCTCTGTCTTACTTGCGCTATAATCCTACATATTGGGCCTTGCGCAACCCTGTAGTCAGGCTAGTAAGACATAAGCAGCTATTTAACAGACCCTACCTGCATCTTGAGAATGCAGGAAGGTCTATGATATTAAATTCTATGCCTTGGGTGCATTTAGTGTTATGTGTGGGATCATAGTGCAAATGAGACGGAGGCCATAGTGCAAAGAAACATGCTCTTGGTGTATAGTAGACAGGGAACCCTAGATATATAGGTAGATAGAACCCTCGCTGCTCTGGCACAGCATTCACCAGATTCATAATTTGAATGGCAACAACATCCACCCAACAGCAAGAGCAAGCACCGTTGCCCGGAAAGCTATTAGGGTGCTAAACCCCAGTATTGCTGATCTGCATAGGTCAGAATCCGGGGGCTCTTCCTACTGTAGGACCGGTGCTGCTCGGGTACGGTCCTGGGCTAGGTAAAGGTGGTGGATCCCAAGCAGAGGACCGTCCTTCGCCTTCCTCCACTTGCCAGTGCCTGCGCTGGATGCGAGACGCTAACATCCTCGCTGCGTTTGTGCTGTTTCCCCCCCACAGCCTCCGCAGGTTATCCCAGTAACCAAGGCCGATGCCGTAGTGCGTTCCAATTTGCATCGGCGAGAGTCGGTCTAGGTCGAGCACGTCATCGCTTGCTTCGGCGTGTAGGAGGGCGCAAATGACCCTGTTACTGGCGTTGAATTTGGCTGCGACGTGGAGAGCTGTCGATTTGAAGCTGTCCATGGCTTCTGGGTTCGCTCCGGCTTTAAGGGGGATATCGACGAGATCGAGGTTGGATCCCACAACGGCGACATGGAGGGGCGTATAGCCATCAAGGCCTGGTAGCCCGGCCTTAGCACCTTGGGTTAGCAGCAGAGACGCCACATGGGTCTGGCCGTATTGGCAAGCCAGCAAGAGAGGGGTCATCCCATAACAGTTGAGGGAGTTGGGATTTTGGCCGCGATCTAGGAGCATCTGGGTCACCGATGCCAGACCTAGCCAGGAGCAAAGGTGCAAGAGGGAGTTGCCTTCTCGGTCTTCCACGTCGAGCTTGGCGCCACTGTCGACCAGAGTTTGCATTCGCAGCAGAATTTCTCGCTCTTGCCTCTGCCGTGTCTGGAATGGAAAGGTGTGTAGGAAATTGGGTGCATCCGACGGCTGCAAAGCCCCGAAATCGGCCTTCCAAGAGTAAGGGGGATGCTTCCAGTCATCGCATGTCGCCTGGAAGATAGAGATAGGCGACCATGGTGAATCGAGTATGTCTTGGTTGCGTTCCAGGTTATTTCCAGTGTTTCTGCATATGAGTGCGAGCTCATAGGCCGAGGAAAGTAGTTGGTTATCGCATAGAATATGGGGACCTAGCCCATTGGCCTTCCCTGCAGCGACCAGTGCGGCCTCGGAGAGAATAGAAGCCCATGTCGATCTCCGGTCAAGATCGAAGTTCCTTCTGGAAAGCATAGCTGCAACTCTCCCTGCAAGATGTATTATGCTGTTTGGTAGCGACATACTCGACCGAGCCTGGACCGCATGGTAGAGCAGCCAATGGGCGGAATATGTTTGAAGGAAGCTGATCTCCAAGTGGGCGCCGAAGACTGACAGCTCGTCCTGACGCAGCGGCTGCCGCCTCGCCAGATGCGGGACACAGAGGGCATGAGCGCAGGTCCGGAGTATCATGACGTGGCCTATCTCGTTGAAGCGGGGGGTTTGAAACAGGCGAGCGCCGTCACTAATGAAGAATTCCCGTACCGTCTCGTGTATGAATTGAAGAATTTGGTAAGTACTCGTAATGGATTTGACCTCAATGAGACCTCGCGACATGGTACAAACTTTCCTCCTCATACGCTCTGTGTCGCCGTCCCAAATGAGGGACAATGCTTGAAGCCCGGGGCGCGTTGCCCCGAAGCCCGTGGCAAAGGGTTCGACGGTCTTTTCGGAACACACTTGGATGGCGTGAAGGCTGGTCAAAGGGAGCGGCGTATTTGATAGGAGCACCCATTGTATCAGCTGCATTGCCCTTGCCCGCTCTTTTGAGCCAAGGCTGTTGATGAGTCCCGAAAACAAGGTCAGGAGGTCTTCAGGCACTTCCATCAGCGACTGTTCAATCTCGAACGCCGTCTTACCTTCATCTACATCCCGAAGGACAATATCGATGACCAACACCACCCAGAGAAAAATACCAGACGATTTTTCTGCTATCATGGTGTGCAAGAGGTCAACCGATTGCGGGTTCGGCATAATATCGTAGGGGATCCGACGACGGATGTAGCACAGGATATCCTCGCGATTCCCGTCCTCGACGAACACCTCAAAGCTCCGGGGGGATGTGATTGTTGGGTAGTGGCGGCTGGAGAGACAAATGTCGAGCTTCTGGTTGGCAACCTCGACGGTTTCCAGTAACCTCGTCAGGTAACGCACAACCTCCCTCGCGCCTCGCTCCTCGCACTCGTCGAGAGCATCAATGAGCAAAACAATACGAGGAGCAGAAGCGGGCCGAGTCCGCACGGCGCCCAAAATGAGATTCTGCAGTTCCTCCTCGTCCGGGTGCCACTCGCTCCTGGCAGACCTGGATTTTGCTCGGTAGTGATCCGTAAAGTCGCTTCTAAAGTGTTCGTCTTGATCGAATAGATGCCAGGACAACCCCCTGAACATGCCAAGGGGGGTGCACTCAAGGCTTGTGCCACGCGCGTTGAAGAAGAATCTGCTGACGATTAAGTCTTCTCTGGTACGACCCCTAGCTCTTTTCAGGGCTTCTTTGATGATTGTTGACTTCTCTGCGCCAGGTTTACCCTTCAACCATAAGAATCGCCCGAGCGTTGCTGGGTCAGATCGGTCCGCCCAACGTTGATATAGATCGAGATTGAAAAACCAGTCGCAGGTATTTGGTATAGGCTCTCTGATAGCGGCTTCTCTGAATGACATTCCCGCAAAATACAACTTCTTGGAACATTCTGGACAAGGTATGTCTCAGCAAACTTTCAATGCGAACAGATATTAGTTAGGTCGTATCCTCTCTTACGTGATTCAACTGTGAACCTATTAGCAACTCTTCGTCTGCGACGCTAGATGGGTGTGACCCATACTTATTCGGTACTTGGAGAACTGTTTTATTAGGCTTCCGACCTTCTTGAACCCTGGATCGTTTGGTCCATGAAATCGACACATGTCCATGTGATTTGCGGAGATGGTTTCTGCTTGCTCCCTGGGATCTCCTATACTTGAAGATGTATTTGGGACCACCTGTATTGAGTTGTAGTAAGAATCTTGTTCATTTACAATTGGGTCAATGGGGAATGGCTGACCTTGCCACCGAGAAATCCAACTTTGATTCCGGTCAGGGGTTTCGCTTCTTGGAAGGTCTTGACTTGGAACTCGGAGCGTTGCCACTGGTCGATGAAGGTCTCGTGGCATAATTCCAATTCGGGCCCGTCCAGCCCTAACGCCCGGATGATTTGTGGGTTCGTGTCCATCCTGAGAACAGTTTGGGCGACTCTTCGCACCATGTCTCCTACAGATGCCACATCGCTCCCACGATGCGGCGTCCCCATAAAAACGACACCAATGGTGGATTGGAAGACGTTCTGGACAGAATCTTCCCGGGTCATTTCAGAGCGTCGCAGCACCTCCTTCACGATAATACCCCCGAGAGAGTGAGCGACGAAGAGGATGTCTCGGTCCTGCTCTCGAGCCCGGGCCAGGCCAAACAAAAGATCCTTCGCATGAGAAAAGATACTGCCCTGATCCACAGCAGCGTAGCCTTTGGTAATCAGAGTGTCGTATCCAAATGTTTGGATCCGGGCCTCGGGACACAGCTGAGGAAGCAGGTCTTTTGGCCAGTAAACGGAGCATGGGGCAGATGGCGGCGGCGTGTTGGCGGCGTACCCGGGCTTGTGCCGTTTCTCGAGGAATCTCCTCGCTAAGGAAGTGGGGTGTTCTGACCTCGTTTCAGGAGCTGGGCCGTGTCCGTCGTATCGCCATGTTCGCTCTGGGTGACCTTGAAGACCATGGACAAATACGATGCTTTGCAGGGTCGAAAATTAGAATCAGAATCCGAGGGATGCTGGGATTTGAGGGCGATCTTGCCGCGCAGTGACACACGTGGGCTCAACACCTACTCGACCTCGATCTTGCCGCGCTCCGGTGCATAGAGCTCCGTCAGGCCCGTCGATGCCACGGCCATAGTCTCAACTCGATCACGACGAATAAGTGAATCGATTCGGGGGCGTTTCCGTTAGAACCATAACGACTGTATTGACTCAGAGTTGAGACGGTGTCTGGTGCAAGACTCGCTCGTCCTCGTTGGGCATCGAGGGCATGAGGCTTTGCTCATTTTCTTGGGAGGGGAAGGGGCTGTCCGATGCAGGAATCAAGGCAACTAACTCCAATCGCGGGGAGGCTCGTCGGCCACAGCCACAGGGACGAGGGATTTGGTCATGTCCAATCACCTGACATCACGTTGGCAATCCCACAACCAAGCCAACCAATAGCTGCAATCGAATGGTATCGCACCTTCACCCCGAAGTGACCAAAGCAACTCAACTCAGCGCTTCTCCAGCTCTACGTGGGAGTCGCAAATGGCCTTTGCGCCTTTGGCGTGCTTCTTGACGGCTTTGATCTTGGTTTCGTACTTGGCGCTAAGCTGTGCCAGCTTCTTGTCAAGCTCTGCAAGTACTTATCAGACTTCGGGGGGAGCGGGCCGTTCGTCTCGATATCGCCGAGGAGCGTCCTTTCAGGATGATAGCGGGTGATGGTGTTGTGGTGATGTTGCTTTTCCTCCATGGACGCTCGTCGCTTACTTGGCAGTGATGGCCGGAGGAAAAAAAGAAAGGGGACCAAGTCCAGCAGAAAAGTTATTATATACTGGGGTACGGGTACGGATGTGATATACCTTGCCGTTGCTGAGGAGAGTTGTGAGGCGGAAGCCAACTTGAAATCCAAATGCCTCCATATCAGATTCGTTTTGGTCAAATTACCGGGCAATTTGCGCTTGATTCTCCAAGCTGAGCTGACCCTGCACTAAGTCTCGGGTCAAAAAGAGCGCATCAGCTATCCCAATGGATAGGCGGCCGTGTCGCATTCTCCAGTGACCCCATCTGATACACACAAGCCTCGCTAGCACCCTCGGACGAAGCCCATTTAGGCCCATTTAGGCTCCTTTAGGTTCCAACTCAACGTCGTAGCCTTCCGAGATAGCCAAACGCCCCCTTCCCCAACACATACGACGTCCACCCAATCGCAGGCAAAGCAACGGCTAGAATAAGCCCGCCGCTGGTGAAGAGACCAGAAGCAAAGAAATCCAAGGTCTCAAGGCTCTTCCGCTGCCCCGTGGGTTTGAGTGGTCTTGTAGCGAGTGACCTCAGCTTTTGTGGTGTGACCCCTTTTCCTGCTCCGTCAAGAAGCTCTTCTGTCGCCCGCAGTACCTCCACCAGTGCAGGGGAGGCGACATATTGCGGTCTCGGAAGGGAAAGCATTTCCGTGGTGTAACGGTAAGCAAGATCCGGGGCGTGTGCGAGGGGGGCAGCTGGCCCGAAGAGCAGCTGTGTTGGGATGTGGTTCACGCATGAGATGTGACAGGGGAGGTATTGAGAGAGATATTTCGCAGAAGCGGGCTCCGCGAAGAAATATCCTGCTAAGAGGGTGTTTCTATCACACATTGTCAGCCATCAGACCGAAAAGGGAGGGGCAGAACGTACTCGAACTCCTGGGAAAACACTGCGTCCACCAAACTAGAGCATGTCGCGATCGGCAAATACTGTCCGGCGATCTTCATCTTCAAGAGAGGAGTATTCCTAACCGACCACCGGTTAGCATCACATCCAGGGACAATATCAAGGAAACTCACCTGTCAACAATCTCCAGCAGCTTGAACCCCTGCCCCCCAAAGCTCACCACCTCCTTCTGCGCCTCTGCCTCCCGGACCGCCATATCCACCGGCCCCAGCTCCTCCACTGCACTCGCTCCCCTCTCCGCAAACGCCCTCGTCGCGTAGCGTGAGCACGCCTCGTAGAACTTCGCCTTCACAAACTCGTTCACCAGCACCAAGTCGGGCGCGTACGGCGACCCCCCTCCAAAGCTGAACCGCGCCATGGTAATCGCTCTCGCGGCCTCCTCAACATTTGCCGTGCGATCCACCACCGCAACCGTCCTCGCTCCCGACGGCGACACAAGCTGCCTCGTCGAGTCACTTTGCCCGCTCTCCCCCTTCTGATCCACCACTAGCGCCCGCCTCAGAACGTCCTCATCCTCCACAGCCCCCTCGCTCACCCAGAATGTATTCGCGTCCAGCGCCTTGGTCAGCACCTCCCGCAGGAGATCATCGACTGCGTGTTTCCCCTCGGTCGGTAACTACCCCACACACGTTAGCCCTCTCCCTGTCCCGTCACATATCCCCTCCCCTTCCCCTCCCCTTAAACACCCCATGTAACATATAACTCACCTCAACAACAACCGCATTCCCCCCCGCCACCGCCGCCGCCAACGGCACCACAACCCCCCAAAACCTCGTATGCCACCCCGGCCTTACAACCACAATCCCCACCCCTACCCTTCTCTCAATATTACTCCTCTCCTTGGCCACAGCGTATTCCGCCTCCTTCTCGCGCGCAAAGTCTATCCCGTCGTAGAAATGGCGGACTGCGTCGAGGGCGGACGCATATTCGGCTTCGGCTTCGGCGGGGGTGAAAGATGGGTGCGGGTTTGAGGAGAGGGTGGCGCAGAGGGCGGAGGCGTTGGTGAGAAGCGCGGAGTGCAGGGACGAGAGCTGGGATTGGCGGTGGCGCGTGGAGGAGGGGAGGCCTTCGAGGGCGGAGGTGGAGAGGCGGGAGAGGGGAGTTTCGAGTGTCATTTTTGGGGAGATGGTGATTGGGAGTTTGGTTGGGAGTTAAGGAGAAGGGGGGAGAGTTGGAGGTGAGTTGGTGAAGTTCGAGGTGTCCTGGGGCAGCAGCCTACACACCCCTGTCGCGCGTTGCGCCGCCGGGGAATTTTAGAGTTGGGGATCTCCATTCACCCAACTGGTTCCCGTCTCGGTAAGGGGGGTGGGGGCCTAGTCGGAAGGTGGGGGAGTGCCACGCCTGCAGGCGCTGGCAATCAACTCTCGGCGACCATTTCTCACTGCCGGGCTCACCTCATTCCTCCACAATCCGCCTAAGTTAGTTGAAGTGTTATCGCCGCGCTCACCTTGGGCGTTTCCCTCTTGCACATCGCAAGCAAGATGTCAAACAGGACGACGACGACAACGCTCCAGCAGGACCACCTGCGCGACTACACGATCCGGCTGACGGGTGGGGGGAGCGACACGACCGCATCCGAGCCATCTCCAGAGTCAGCAGCACCGACACCAGCAACGATTGAGAACCCGCCCAACTGGGAGACAGAATATCGCGATGTGCCGCCCTACCGGCCGATAAACAGGCAGCTAGACCGCGATTCGAGACCATGGGGGTCGAATGCAGTAGAAACTCCCATCATTGTTGCCATGATGCACGGTGTTTGGCTCAAATCGGTGAGTGCAGGGTGCATTTCTGTTTGTGAGTCGATGTGCTGAGACTGCCAGTCTGTCGCGTGGCTGTGGAGGAAAACTGGAGGGAGGTTTGATGATGAGGCATTCAAGATGACAGTAGGAGGGGAGTCATGATGAGGGTCCTGGTTGAAAGGTGAGATGATGTGCAAGATAGACGGCGTGTTGGACAACAATGCGCGGGTGTTATTTACACGGGTAATTGAACGACGTGGTGTTGATAAATCCTTTGGCAAAGATTTCGGCACTTATATGAGCCTCAAATAATATCCTCAGCATTCATATCCAAAAGAGTCAAACCTTCTCAATTCAAGTAACCCATCATGAAGCCCATCAGCCTGTGACTCCATCGGACCCCCGCGCTAGAGCCGGACTTCGGGAGCGACCGCCGCTTGTGGATGCGCCTGCCGCGTGTTTGCCCCGCAAAGCCAAGGGGCTTCTCCGCCCCCACCGTTCCGACCCGATCCCGTCATAGGGTCAGCATTTCATGCCAGTGATCCCTTGATATCACCAGAAGACAAAGCCGTTCCAAGACTCACCGCAGCTATGGCGAATGTTAAGACCCCTCCCCTCCGTGATCTTGAGGAGACCTTCCCGGACCCGGAAAATGGCCTCACCTTCATAAAGAACGTCTCCATTCCCCTCAAGGCCTCGCCCCTCCCCATCCGAGCGAATGTCTACGTGCCCATCTCATCAGAGCAAGGCGCAAAATACCCCGTGCTAGTCACCTACGGCCCATACGGAAAGGACATTCCGTACGAGACCTTCTTCCATGGCTCTTTCAGCGAGGTCAACCCGGAGCACCGGTCCAAGTACTCGGCCTGGGAGACTCCTGACCCCGTGTACTGGTGCCGTGAGGGGTACGTTATTGTGAGAGCTGACGAGCGCGGTCTCGGCCAGAGCCCCGGCCTGCTCGACACCATGAGCAAGGGCACGAGCGAGTGCTTCTTTGACGTGGTTGAGTGGGCTGCCGAGCAGCCTTGGTCGAATGGCAAGGTTGGCTTGCTGGGCATCTCGTACTATGCTGGTAAGTGAAACTGCGAGGGGTAACGGCCGCCGTATTCTGACCAGGTCCAGGTTCTCAATGGCGAGTCGCTGCGCGTCGTCCCAAGGGTCTAGCTGCCATCATCCCCTGGGAGGGTATGTCGGATTACTACCGCGACAGGTGCAGACACGGCGGCATTTTCTCCAACAAGTTCATCAACATCTGGTGGAACCGCCAGGTTCTGACGAACCAGTATGGACGGGCAGGCCGGTCCAAGATTACCTTCCCACCCGATGGGCCAGGTGCTCGTGGCCAAGAAGAGACCATCGAGGGCGATCTGCCAGACGATGTCCTCGTCGCCAACAGGCAAGACCAAACGCGGGACAACGAGGCAAACCGGTTTCGCGACGACGAATACTACGCCAGCAAGGAGTTCCGACTCGAGGACATCGAGGTTCCGGTGCTTAGCGTGGCGAACTGGGGCGGCATCTTGTTGCATCTGCGCGGCAACGTCCTAGGATACACCCACGCCGGATCCAAGCTCAAGTACCTCCGCTTCATCACCGGCCGGCATGATCTGCCCTTTTACTACAGCGAGGAAGTCGAGATCCAAAAGAGCTTCCTCAACGCGTTCCTCAAGGGCCAGGATACCGTCGGCTGGAGTGAACCGGGCAAAGTGGCGCCGGTGACGGTGACGCTTCGAAAAGGCAACATCGGGTTCAACGATGCGGAGAAAGAGAAGGCGTATAGGAAGAGGGAAGAGAGCGCATGGCCGATTCCCGGAACGCAGTATACCGATTTCTTCCTCACGCCAGATCTGTCTCTTGAAACATCAAAGGAGAGCGGCGCGTCGAAAAAGGTCGGATACAAGGCGCTAGGAAGCTTGGACAACCCACAGGTGGTCCAGTTCATCAGCCAGCCGTTTGAGAAGGAGACTGAGATAACAGGCCACATTGTCGCCTACCTCAATGTCTCGGTAGTACCCGAGAATGCAAGTGACGAGAATGACATCGATCTCTTCCTGACGCTGCGGCACCTCGACTCAGCCGGCAAGGAAATCTTCTATACCGGCACGGCGGGAGATCCGGTACCGCTCTGCAAGGGCTGGCTGCGGGTGAGCAACCGAAAGGTGCACGGCGAAAACCCCAAGCACCGCCCGTGGCTTCCGCATCGAGAGTACTTGTCGACCGACGTGCTTCCGGTCAACGCCGGTGAGGTGTACGGCGTCGAGGTCGAGCTGTGGCCGACGAATGTGGTAGTTGACCAGGGGAACCGAATCGCGCTGGAGGTTGGCAGCGGTGATACTCAAGGATCGGGCATCTTCCAACACACCTCAGAGATTGACCGGTATGTTCCTGCCCTCCCCTCTCCAAACAGAATAACTGACAGAGTCAGGCCCGCATCCAAGTTTGCCGGCCAGAATTATATCCATTTTGGGGCCGGGCTGGATAACTTTGTCACCTTGCCGGTGATCCCACCGAAGTAGAGGACAACTCGCGGAATCGCACTCCGTCTCCGGAGGGCGATGAAGTCAACGTGACAGGCCGTGATGGAGCCGAAGTGGGTCCTCCATCTAAAGCTCTCTTCCCTGTCCGGCTGCGGGGTGAAACGCGGCGAGCTCGAGCGGAAGGTGGCCGAACGCCTTTGGGCCTCTTCCAGCTGAAGTACACAAATCAAAGCGAAAGTCAAGATCTTGACTACATCTCATCGTGCAAGAGAGAGTTATGTAACGAGTTTGTCGCTTGATAAGTCAATGGATAAGCTGCCCCAATAGCCGCATATTTGGGGTAAGGGATGCCAAGCTTTCGCATGGGGCACGAATAGGGGGCCAATTGGCGGCTGAGTGGGCCGCCATTGGCGAGGCCAGATTGCGAATGCACGGAAACCACTTTTTTCCGCCATCGTCATCTATCTTCCTTGGCCAGCCAGCTCTTGGGACTTCGACAACCATCCCAAGCTCCTTCGCCTGTCCATCCAGCTTCCCTTTGTCTCCGCGTATCCGGCAAAATGGTTAACTACAAGTGGTCTGCTCTCTCTCTGCTCGCCTTGCGCGTAGCTTCCGTCTTCGCCGCCGACGTAGGTCCCACCCTCATGCCTGACAGTTGCTTTTGATCCCAGGTTGCTGACTGCTGTAACCAGGCTGCTGATCCCAAGCCCGCCGTCGCCAAAGAGACACCCGAGCTCAAGGTCGACATCGTGACGACCTTCCCCGATGCCGACATCTTCGGAGTCAAGCTTGTGAACGGTCGCTTCACCAAGGCCCTGATCGACATCACCAACCACGAGGATGGCCCCATTGACATTGTCTTCGTTGGCGGCCTGCTCAAGACGACCCAGCCTCTCCCCGAGGGCACCCCCGAGGCCGCGAGCATCCTGCGCAACCTCACGGTGACCCGCTACGACGTCTCCATCCCGGCCGGCGCGAAGCACACTGTGCCCTACACCTTCGCCCTCGACATGATGCCCCAGGAC
>Ga0247770_1001852_pt1 | contig 14266 bp, 16 predicted proteins | sample UWRJL136409B6_FD_179943 | JGI IMG/M metagenome (GOLD analysis project Ga0247770, IMG submission 179943) | Plant litter microbial communities from Arlington Agricultural Research Station in Wisconsin, United States - UWRJ-L136-409B-6 | ecosystem: Environmental > Terrestrial > Plant litter >... | reverse complement strand
CCCCCGGCGGCCTTTGGCTATATTACGTGAGGTCGGGCGCTCCGGGGTGCCGAGTTCGGCATCCTGAGCAAGCTGGAGGCCCTCGACGGCCGCTTGGCATTGCTCCGCAATATTGCGGATGATGTGGGCAATGGCATCGGTCTTGTCCTTTAGATGGCGATCCGCCACATCAATGAACGTCTGTGTCGAGATTTGCCTGCTTGCACGGGCGAGGTTCTTCATGAACCGGGCGTCAGTCGCTTCTGGCGTTCCTTCAACAGGTTGCTCCTCAGCTGCCTCTTGCGAGGCAAAGCCTGCCTCAATCTCTGCCGCAAGCTCATCGGGCGATGTGAGTGTCTTGACCAAATGCTCCATATGGTGGTGTTGGCCCGAAATCAAGCTGCGCAAATGCAGCACAACACGGCGAGCTTCGTCGCGCTGCCGGAGAATCGTGACATTCGTATGCTGGAGAGCAGTGAGCTCTTTCCTGTTCCTCTTACGCTCCCGCTCAAGTTCTTCTGCAATTTCTTGCTGGAGAACAAGTGCTTCGAGGGCATCGTCTCGTTGCTTCTCGGTGCCGGCGAGACGGACAGACAAGCGAGCGTTGTCGTCCTTCTGCTGGTCGATGAGACCACCCAGACGACGGTTCTCACGCTTGTGATTCTCGATCTTGACCTTGAGATCTTGCGTCTCTTTGGTGAGGGTCTCAGCAAAGGCTTGGAATTTAAGGAACTAGTACGAAAATTAGCAAATGCGAGCCCGGAGCATCGAAATTTGAGCGTTGCCAAGCTTACCTGCTGTTTCCAGCTCTCCAACTCCTCAACCAGGTAGTTGTTCCGCTTGGTGACCTTCGCGAGCTCGGTCTCCATCCGCCCCTTAAGGTTGATAAAATCCTGCCAGGCCTCCAGAGCATCGCGGGAGTATTGATTCCGCTCGCGAACAATCTCATTAAGGTGCCGCATCGAAACCTTGGTCATCAGCGGCTTCTTTACAGTTCCGCCGAAGACAGCCTTCAGTCCACTGTTCCGTCCAATCTTCTCGCAAACATGGTCCATAACAGCCATGACGGTATCCTGGTTCCACCACTCTGGGTCTTGAATTGATTCAACCTCACCACGCATCACAATGATCTGGCCGGCTGGAACGAGCTTTCCGCCACCATACGCGGACCGCAGATGCTGGGGAACCCCAGAAGGCGTGACATCACCATTGAGGGACTGAGTGAGACGAGTCACAAACTTGTTGCGCTGGTTAGCGTTGAGGGCGGTGGGCGGGCTCGAAGTCAGCACGAAGTTGCGGTCAAGATCGACAACCAAAGCATCGGTGGGCGCAGTGAACAGGGTGCGGCACTCGGCGGTGATGCCTAGGATGTAGGGGCCTGGCTCTTGGACGAGCTCCTTCGCGTGTCGAGCATGCACAACTGGGACGTACAGGCCGCTCCATTCGTAGACTCGCACACAATACCTCACAGTCTCGGCCGCCATTGTCAGCATAGCGGGGTAGTGGCTGACAAAGATAATGCGACGAGTAGGAGATATGGCGGCTTCGACAACGCCCACAATGTTCGGAATTGACAGGCAGCAGAAGAGCGGCCACATGGCAAAGTTTTGGAATCCGGTGGGCGATGAAGGGAACTGGTAGCACAAGGCATAGTCCTTCATATCAATGCGGACCAGGTCGTTGAGCCGGGGAGCCGGAAAGCTCAGGATCCGGGAAACCTCCTCAGCATGGAAAAGGTTCGTAGCCTTATTCCAATGAATCCACATACCGCGTAGATAGTCGCCAAGTAGGTTGTACAGCGGGTACCGAGAGAGGAAAGACAAGCAGTACGGAATCCAGTACTGCTCGTCAGAGTTGTCGTAGAAATCTGGCTCCGTCCTCTTCCTCAGCTCTCGGATGGTCTCAGCGCGCTTCTCGTCGGCACGCGACCAGACACGGAGGCAGATGCCGTAAAGGGTGTGCGATGAATCCTGCTGGAGGACAAAAGAGTGGTGAACGCAATGAGGCTGGCTCCTGCCAGTGCAGATCTCGACATCATGCGGGAAGCAAGCCTAGTATCACAGTCAGTATACAAAATCAGGAGAAAAGAAATTCTGCTAAAGGACCTACTCTCATAGCAGCATGCAAAGCCCGTGCGATTTCGTTATCCTGCTCTAGTCTCGGGCTGCTCCCCAAAATCTCTGGGAGCCAGAATTGACCAACGGCGCCCTTCATGTGACCGATCTTGCCCTGTGTGGGCGCGGGAGCCTTGACCCATTGTGAAGGTTCACGGCCGACACCGCAGACCATATACGCGTGCGTAAGGGTCTTGGGAGTCCTCTGCTGTGGCTTGGAGGCGAGAGTTGAGGGAATGGGCTGTGTGATGCGGGAGTGGAGCGACGAGGTGCGGCTCGGGATGATGAGGTTGCTGTCGGCCTGGTCGCGCTGGTCGCGCGTGCCGGGACGGCCCTCGCGGTCGCCGGTCCGCGGCCTCTGGAAAGAGGAGTGGGTGTTCAGTGAAGGCGCCATTTTGACTTTGACGCCTGCCGGCCTTATCTCAAAGCTTCCGCCGGCTTGGATCAGAGTAACGGCTAGTCCACTGTTCGTCTGGGGCCCCGTAATTTGGCGGAATTTAAGCTCGCGAAATAGTTTGGTGACGAGACGTGTCGACCACAAACGCCTGCGGGTTGGGAAATGACCTCAGTTACCGTCGACAAAGAAGTGAAGCTGCTATCGCTGAGGCAATTGCAGGTTCCAGGAAGAAGCAGGGCGCTGCCGAAGCTGTATCCGAGGCAGACGGCGGCACTGATCAACGCGCAACCACAGGTTGCTGGCAGAACTCAGCACACTGCTAGGGAGCTCCTGGAAGAAAAGAAAGAAAGCTGGGCGAAGAACAAGGAGGCCCGTGGAGAGTCGGGAATCAAGCTTGCGGAGGGGAATGAGAAGTGGAAGAGGGACCGGGCACTTTGAAAAGAAAGGCGAGGGCCTGTCAAGGACCTAGTTTGGGACGAGGAGTGGCCCGGGATCTGGCCGTCCGCCGTCTCTGGTACCACCACGCTGAGCGAGAGGGATTCGCTGCGGAGAGAGGGCAGAAAGCGTGCAGCGTGCAAACGGCCTGCATGGGAATGGGAACCTGGGAGGTCTGCACGCTGCAGCCAAGCTGCAACGGGGGATTGGGAAATAAGGAGGTCACCAATGCCACACCAGCACTGGCCATTCTGCAGCTAGGGGCACCCGCCCAGGGGTTGAGCAGGGGTCCGAGGGCGAGGAGATAACCACTCATTTCGGGAAGGGAGTACCCTGTACTTCCCAGCGTGTCGCCATTGGGCTGTTTCACCACCACGGCCTTGTCTCTGTACATGGGGTTTCGAACAGATGCCTTCGCACCCCTTGCTTTCCTCCCTTCCAGGGCCATCGCAGCCCCAACGAGTCCTGGTGCGCGGAAAAATGAGCTTCTTCCATTTTGTCAGCACTCCACGATGGCCTGGAAAACCTCTACTGAGTTACCGGCTGCCAACATCAGAACCAGCGCTCTCATCTTGTGCGTTTGCAGCTTCCGCCGGCCAGCTATTCACAATATCGGGATGTGCAGCCTCCCGTAGAGCCGCAGGCTATGACGGAAATGGCCGTCATCAGATGGAGTCTGCAACAGCAATCCAAAAACCGACAGGAAAGGGGCGCACAATACGGACTCGGTGCCTGAGATCCCAGGCAGAATGCGTTGTGCTAGTGCATGGAGATCGAAGAGGAAAAGGGGCGAGATCGTCGCCTATCCATGGTTGTGCATTTCCACCACGCCACGTTCAGAAAGTCCCGAGTCGCGACCATCACGTCAAAAGCCGCGTCACTGGGTCATTGAGGGGGTTTCGAGGCCCACTTGTCCCATATTATTCAAGTCTGTTTCCCAGAGTCTGATTTGACGTTGGAGACCCTGGGGAGGTTTTGGGACGGAAAATTCACGACTGCTGCAAACGCCTCATAGCGAATGTGAAAATCAGCCGTTGAATACAAACGGAATGGTCTTCCTGCTGTTGAGAGAGACCAGATCTTCCTATGCTTTCCATCTTGACAGGGTTCACATGCAGTTCCTACCCGCGGGATCGGGCTGTCTCAAAAGTTGTCCAGATGGCATCCGATGTCAGCAAACAAACGGTCCCAACTTGATATCATGGTCACATTCGCGTCGACGAGCAGCGTCTTGAGCCTGTCGAGAAGCGGGTAGGTAGAATCATCCGAACAGATAGCGGCCCCCGTACACCTCGGTTGATACTCGACACCCCAGCAGGGCAGACTTCTGCTCACTCAAGCAGTTCAGAACGATCACCCCCGCGATGTTTGTTGTCTCTGGGATTAGCAGGCAATTGGTTGCTAGAATTCGCACAACGCTTACGAGTTGGCGATACAACGCGGATAACGAACAAGACCCAAGAATCGTCGCGCGCACAAGCCTCCAGGAGAGGTCCTTAGGAACGCGCGCTTTGACCTGTCTTTCGAGGGTTTGCGTGATTGTGCAGCAGCGACTCCATGTCGATTGGTCAGGTTCCGTCCACTGGAAGGTCACTCGGGCTGGGCGGACAGAAATGGTCAGTTCTCAGCTCGCCTTCAGGTCAAAAAGAAAAGGTTAGAGGCATAAGAAAAGCCAGACGTTTACTAGTTTACTGCGGCCTACCGATCGGTAGGTGGCCAACTCATTGAACCTAACCAGTGACAACGGAGCGTTGAGCCCATATCGTTCCTTTTTCCCTACGGAGTACCTCTAACCAATGGTCCTGATCAATACAAGCTACATCCATTCCAGCTACCCCCACTTCACCCAGCGAGCACGCTAGCTGGATGGGATCTCCAGCGCATCACAGAGCTCGGAAACACAACGCTGTGGACTGTGCGATACTTTTCTGATCCACGAAACCGCATAAGCACTGGGCATATGATCGACGGCCACAGCGTCGCCCTCTGCAGCCATATTAGGCACGAAAAAGCCGGTGCAGCACGGGATTGGTGTGATGTTTCCGGCGTCGCATTCGGTACTGGAAACGACAGCATTACTGTGGTATGATGGGTAAAAAGAATGTCCCAGTCTGGTATAGCAGGGGTTTGCGCCAGGGCCGCACAGGGCAGAAAGACCGCCGTGAGGCCGGAAAAACCTCTGGTGGGCCAGTTTGAAGATACCTGACAGGGGTGTTTTCTTTTTGCACGATACCACAGTACGGACTGATGCCTATAGGCGCCATGATCAATTTCATCTCACCCCAATCTGCAGCGTCACAGACTTGTTTATACCATCATGACACGGAGTACATCTAGACCACAGCTAAGCTTGTTTGTGCCATTGTAACCCCACCTTTGGTTTTGCACTTTCTCCCTAGTCTCATATCGCCGTGCGGGATATAGGTGAGGGGGCGCCGTCCTCCCGTCTGAAGCCACACGCCCAGCCTGGTTCGTCTCAATAGCGCCCCAATTATCACTTCAAGAACCCCGGGTTTGGAGTCCAACCTTGACCAATCATGTTGCGGAACTCAGACACGACTTCAACAAGCCGGGAATCGAGGAAGGGAGGACGGGACTGATTAGCGAGGCGGGTAGAGCCATCTCATCTTTGGTCGTTTGCCACGGGAATGACGAGGGAAAGGAGTCCCGGCGACAATAATCGATTACCGTTGGAATTAACTCGGACCCGTGGACAGAGGCTATCGAATTCCAATGCATCGTTGGGAACCTAGAGGTGGATCTCCTGCACTGACGCTCCATACCACTTCCATCGTTTCATGGTAGGTATCGGCCAGGATTCCCAAGCGATTCCACAGTACTTGCGTCCATGGAACGAACGATCTACCGCGAAACGCTACGCGCTCCAATATGTCCTAAGCATATGTGTAGTGGGAGAGCATCATCCTTTGTCCCAGCCACCAGCATATCTGCATTAGGTAGGTATACCTACTTAGTAGAAAGAGCCACGCCCAGACAGCCCACGATTCTGTTGCGAGAGGTTCAGTCGACTGATGCTCTTCAATGACATAGCTTCTTGTAATTACGGCGCAGGCTGGAACAAACGGAACACGTGCGATTTGCCCAGCCTCGTTTGCACCCCTGGCTAATCCGGTGTGAGACGAAGAAGTTTGCGATCCAACTCCCAACTTACAAAGGAATTGAGGACATCTTCCCAGTGATGAGTATCGACCCGTAGTAGGCATTCAGGTACGGATCATTCAAGAGGAGCAGTTTGCTACCTTACCTATGTATGTTAGCGGAGGTTGTTAGAGGCATGCTTCAGACCCCCACCCCCTGTCGAGGCGAGCCGTCGTATCACATTACCGAGAACCATTGTTGTATTCTTTCGCAACAAATTCCATTGTCAGCGGAGCGTGGTGCAATTCACCGAGGTCTTATTTGTAATTGACCGAAGTCAGGCGGGTGTTGTCCAAGGCCCTTGCGGCATTCCCAGGGAGCAGAGGAGGCCCTCTCCTCAGACCATGTGTCGCCTTCGTCGCTGCCCCAGCAAACGTTCTAGGTGCACTTTTCTGCTCTTGGCACCCCATGATTTTTAGATATGCTCACTGGATCATCTACTGGTCGTTAGTATAAGCCTGCATCGGGCAGTATACGTTATTTCAGTTGAAAGAGTGGCGGATTTGTCGTGTGCCGCCTGATGTGGACCCCACTGTGACATGGGGTGCCGGAACGCCAAGAATCCGGGGTCGCAGCTGCCTTATCGGAATTTCTTGAAGGAAAAAGTTGCGATAAAGGACAATCGAGAATCAACATTTTCACGTCTGTCTTAAAGGACAAGAGCGAGGCCATCGCACCTACCCGTCATGTCTGAGGCAGTACTCAGTACCCTTTGCGGCATCTGCCACGCCCAGCCTCCAAAGTACAAATGCCCCCGATGCGGCGCCCGTACCTGTTCGCTGCCGTGCACACAGAAGCACAAGGCGCGCGCCGAGTGCGACGGAGTCCGGAACCCGCGCGCATTTGTGCCTATTGACCAACTGCGCACTCCGGCCGGGATAGATCACGATTTCAACTTCATTTCGTCCATCGAGCGCGCCCGCCAACGCGCCGAGAAAGACCTTGTTGAGGTTCGATGCCTGCTCAGCGAGAAGGAGGTGCGTGCAAAAGACCCCAAAGATGATGAGAAGCAGTTCCGGAAGGTGTGGTATGGCGATGAGCTGCACCATGTCCCCGTTTCATCCAAATCGGCGGGCGGATCTGGGGGAGGAGACGTGGGTGTTGATGGATTCGACAAGCACGTCCGACGGCGGCTGCGACAGCTGGACATTGAGGCAGTTACAATGCCCAAGGGGATGGCAAGGCAGAGGGAAAACGCAACAGCTTGGAATAGGAGAACACTGAGCATCAACTGGCAGGTTGAGTGGCTCGTGTTTGGCGCTACGGGGCTGGCCGCGGGGTCTCAGGAATCACTACAGCACCCGGTCCGGATACTGCGCAAGATCCTCGAAGGGAAGCCATTAAACGAAGCGCTGGTCTCGACACTTGGGTGGTATCGCGGCCAACTCGACCGACAAAGCCGTGAGCAGGGTGACAACGACGAGTCGGAGGCAGAAGAGGAAGAGCACCCGAGGAAGCGAAAAAAAAACCGAGGCAGGAAAAAGCCACAGGTGTCAGCAGTACAAAACCCGACATCTACAGCATGGCCCTCAGGCATCTACACAATACAATCTCCTGTCAATGGAGAATGGAACCAAAGTTCCAGCTCTTCCTCAGTCCCGAAGGCGGCCGACGAGGACGCTGCCATATTCGCCAAGTGGCAGTTCTTTCTCTTGCAAGCCCAGAAACCATCCAAGACCAAAATCGCCAAGGCCCTAATTCCGATATCCCCTATTGGCACGCTCGCAACGGCACTTTCCGGTCGCACGGTTGTGGAGTTTCCTACTATTTATGCGCTTCCACCAGGGCAATCGCTCCCCGAGGGGTTCGCGGCAGGACCCGTGGAGCGACAGAAAAGAAACATCGACGGGGTTATGGAGGACGACACTCAGGCGGCATCACGGCCGCCAAGAAAGAAGCCAGCCTTTGAGCATCATCAGAATCAGACCCGCGGCAAATGGGACGGTCCCCGAGGCGGCCGCGGCCGAGGTGGACGAGGTGCCAGAGGCGAGCGAAACGTACAGTTTGAGCAGCGATCGGATGTACCTGAGGCACTAGAGGAGGGTGAGATCAACAGTGATGGAGATGAAATGGAGGTTGACAAGATAGACGACGACTACGACAACGCACGCCCATTCAACACCTATGGTATGGTGAGTGTTGAGTCCAAAGTAGGGACCGCTATGAAACCGGCCGGGGGTCTTGTCGACTACGATTCATCTGGCGGCTCAGAGTGACACCTGCCGAGTCGTACTGAGGCATTACCTAGACAGCTTCATGTTATTTCTTTTGGGACTGATGCCAACAAGGCTCGCTCACTCCTGTAACATTTCTATTTTACAATGATACCTAGGGAATAAAATCAGTTACAACATTGTCCTTGCGTTGATTCCGCACTCCGAACTCCCGATATTCCAGGCGGTTAAAATGTTTCGGTGTCGGGATGTTGGAGTTGATCCAAACTCTAGACACACGAACTCCATCGCACAACGCTATTGAGCACTTATGGGAGTGAGTTGCTGCCGCAACAAGAAGGTATGTCCAATGTTTCTCCGCAGAGTGGATGTTCCCCTTTTCTCGCGACCGCAGTGGCGGCGGTTCGGGAAATAGCTGGCCATAGGCACACCACGCCCGCCCAGGTGATTCAGCCTTCCCCCCGGGCATATCGATGACGAGAAGACCAGGTAACCCGACGAGCATCCCTCGAGCCAGAAGCACAAAATTGTTCCTTCCCGTGGGTCTCAAGCGCCCGTTGATTATTGAGCTACCAGTATTTCTGCAAATGATAGCCGGGATTGGCGCTGGTCATGCTATATCTGAAGAAGAGTCATACTCTGGCCCTCATATACTACCAATCGCCCCAGCTCGGTAGCCAAGGAGAGGGTTTGTAGATGAAGAGATTCTAGTGGACGAGTAGGTTACCTATCCAGACACAGGCATAACGACATGGCCGAATTCTGTTAGCAATTGGGCCGAACGGAAAGCCCAAACGGCCCGACGCCAGCGGCGCCGGAAACAAGGGCGTTCCCTGGGAACCAGACTTGCAGAGTCAGACTGGAACTAGGTTCATATTTGTAATAACCGGGAGAAGCTGAATGGTCCGCAGCAGTGCGGTGCCAGACCCGATCGCTGGGTCGTGAATTACTCGGCGGTGGTTACCATTCCTGCATTGAGAAACTGATGATGCATTCCGGCTGTAACTGAAGCCGGCACTAGTGTTTCCTCGGTGTCTGGGTCTCCCGGTCCTACCCGTCACCGAGGTCGACGTCGATAATCTTAATCGAGCGGGCGGGAGTGGCGAAAGAAGAGCCCAAGAAGGATGGCTGTTCACAGCTAGATTTCGATTTCTGTCGTGGCCGAATACGATGAATGCCAATTCGCAATGTTGGCTTTTGATTGTCCAATCCGACAGAGTGCTGGAGTCAGGCACAACAGGTAGGTGCCCAGTTGACATGTGAAAGCAGCACGGTGTTGGTCGAGGTTCTCGCCCGGGACCCACAGCGGACCATAGCGGAAGATGCACCCGCTCCCGCCTTCCGGTTTCTGTAGGCTCTGCTCCTCTCGATGGACGCATCCGGCGCACGTCCGGCGAGCCAAGGGGCCTTCCCCTCCTCGCATTCCATAAATCACCAATGTTTGTACGTACTAGAATCAGCGTCCCGAGGCCGACCGGGAATAGAGTTGATTTGCCACGCTGGGGAAAATTTTGCAAACAAGCTATCGACGATGGTCCTCGCTCCCGTCAGGCCATTTCTGTAGTCCGGTGTTATTTTTAACGTTACACTCTAGTGGGTGTCCCAGACATACGCACCCCGGCTCATCGACGTTGTTCGGTGTGACAGCGATGCAGTTCTGATTTGTCCCAGGAATGAAATGCAGTGGGAGACAATGAACCCGAAACAAAAACAGCAACGACACTGCAGCTATAATATAATGCTTCATTGCCATACCAAACTGCTATAACTGCCCTTCTGGACAGCTCCAAGCCCTGGATTTCGAGTCGCGAATGTGAACACAACCATGATACTACGCAGTTTTGTGGAAGCGCCAATATAAAACAGGTTGATGACATCAAACTGCTCAAATAGTTAGACAGTGTAGGCACTCCATAATGAGCAAGTGCTCAATTGCAATGATTCCTTTGGCGGTCATTATCCGTCATCATCAGCCAGAACATGCATTTACGGTTCTACAACAGGATGCGGCCCAGACTGTGGCGCCCAACGGCTTCCACCTCTTGCGATAACAGACCGCGCCCGCCAAGACCTCGATTGAAGAAAAGGACTGCTGTGGTTGGATGGAGGTGCTGGCAGGACCCAATGATTTGGTTTCAGGGAGCTTGGGCCATGCTTTCACATGTCAAGCCAGGCAGAGTGTGACAGGCGAACTAGCAGGGACTGGTGCATCTCGGGCTCAAGCCTTATCAAGTGCAGGGGCCAGTTTGGTGGGTTTGGGACAGGATCTGGCGGGCTTTTGGCGCCAGAAGCAGCGCTGCCGTCACCACCCCCACCTTGCACGCGCAAGCAGACGGGCAGCGGCTTCCCATCTTTATCGCCATCAGGTCGATTTTGCCGTGAAAGAGACCCTTTGCCACGGCTGCTTGGCTGCTGGTTGGCCCATAGGCCGAGCGCTTGCGTCCTCCTGCCCGTAAGCACATGAAAATCGCCTTCCCCTGGGCCGTCCATTTAGGTTTCGCTGGACCCGAAGCTCCTGACATTCCACATTGCCCCGACACTCTTGACTCCACGACCTTCTCTTTTTCATCATCACAACGCCGCTCAAGTTGTATCTGATAGCTCCTGAGGCTTGATTCGGTTGTCCGCCTGATAATTGTCCAGTATAAATTTGGCTTGCAGTAAGTGCCGCCTCCATCAGCTCCTCACCCCTTATACCTTCCACATCCTACAATAACCAGGACGCCTCTTTCGTGTCTCTTCGCATCCTCCCACGTCACACTACGCCTCTCACATTTACGCCCCTCTGCCCACTCATCCTTCCGTGTCGCAACCATCACACATCCTAACATGCCTCACCAGACAAAACGCAAGATGGCCAACAGCGTCCAGGTCAACGGAGATGTGCCTCACTCGGCATTCATTGATGTAAGTGACGACTACTCATTTGGGGCCAACAGCCTCGTGGCAGCCACATCTAACCAACGCCACAGCATCTCCTGGCCTACCCCGTGGTGAACGACAGCGTTTCGACCTTCAAGTCAAACCCGTACGGCCAGAGGTCCATTGAGCTCGGCGACTCGGCTTACCGCACTTTCGCTGCGCCCATCATCCCCTACCTCTCCAGGCCCTTCCAGTATGTCACGCCATACGTCAAGAAGGCAGACGACCTCGGTGACAAGACACTGTCCAAGGTCGATGAGAAGTTCCCCGTTGTCAAGAAGCCGACGAACGAGATCTTCAACGATGCCAAGACGATCGCGTTGTTCCCCCTGCGCGTAGGGCAAACGGGCAAGGAGCATGTCTTCAACACTTACGAAGTTGAGTTTAAGAAGGTGGATGGAAATGGTCTGGCTTCCTATGGCAAGGCTGCCATCACGACAGCGCTCATCCTCACTACCGAGACCCTGACTACCGTCAGCAGCTACCTGAACAACAGGGGGAAGGATGCCAGGGAAACCGTTTCCGAGAAGGTCAGCAACTAAAGAGGTTTCATCCTCGCATGTTTTACTACGAATGCCGCTCAACGACGTCTCTCTGATACCCACACCCCCGAGTCTTTTGGATCTCCGTGCAAGTGAAGAGCCGTCTAGTTACCTCGAGTAGCTGGGGAGGGCTCACTAGGGGAACTCTGTTAGCTCCAGTCTACCTCTGGCCGAGCGCGAAACTATCAGCATCAACTGTTGCCTGGGATACTCACGACAAGGCGGCCCCAAGCGCAACTTCAAATCCGGATCCACAGGCTTGTCTTGGCTAGGGGAGCCAAAATCTCGAGGGTTCAATTCTCTTTCTGCTCGAGGTTAGGGGGAGGACTTTTTATCTATTTCCTTTTCTTTTGTCAAATGGCGTCTTCTACTAGGGAGCCAGGTTATTTGTATCGTATGGTGCACTGTAAATACGACCATGGCACAAAACTAATTCAGTTTTCATGTATGGATTGTCAGCCTGCCGGGGGTTTCTAGGGGCTCAACGTTGTGGCTGACACAGGAACGGGCGAAGGATGGGTTGCTCGGCAATTATAGAAGTTTTTTCTCTTTTTGAATACCTGCAAAAAAGATACAATCAGGATTCCAGACATTGGCACAAATTTCCCAGTCTCAGATATTAACGACAGAAGCAAACCAGATGATTCCATGGACTGATGAAGAAGGGATATTGGGAATATCATCTTTATTATGTGGTATATAAGCAGCGTCATCCTGAACGCCATGTCCCATTCCCCTAATGGAAACAAAGATTGCAAGCTCCCATATATGATGAAGATGCACAATAATCGGGTATATCCCACCTGTCTATATTTACATCATTGCTGTGTGCACAGATCACTATCTGTGCACGAGCGCATACAAAAGATCCATTATGTACTTTTCATCTTCGTGTCCGAGCTGCCACCTCTCCCTGAGGCTCTCGTATGCGTCCATGACGGCTTCGCTGCTTGAGCACTTGTCGAACGAGGAGAGAATCCAGTGAGCCATATAGCTACTTATCTCGATACCCGGCGCGCCATCGTCAATGGCGCTCAAGAAAGCGCCCCAGATACTATTCAGCCGTTGCGCGCTCCAGGGCGAGCCCGGATAGCCGCCATGGAGTGTAAAGCCCTTGAACAAACACAAGAATATGCTGCCGTGGAGCGGGATCTGAAAGTACTTCATATCATCGAGGAACCTTGCGACACTCCGGAGGTCGCCGAGCTTGGCGCCATAGTAGTTGACGAATATGAAATACGTCTGCAGGCTCGGATGTATAAGTGTTGACTGTTGGAATCCCGGTTGGAGGTCTTTAAAGCGGCGACCAAGTTTGGCGAACATGATAAGCGACCGTGTGATAGCCTGGTCTGTAGTATAATTTCGAACGGGGAGGGCGCTCTTGTTTGCAGCGGACAACTTCATACGCTCATAGGTTTTTTCGGCAGCGGCTTCCTCCCCCGACCGCAGCAGGCCTGATATAACGGCGTTGAGGGCGACTGTATCGATCATCTCGCCTGCATGCACCATCTCATTATATGCAGCCCGAATCCCACCCGAGTCCATCTTCAGGCCGAAGAAATGGATTAGACTGACAAAGTGATAGCGGTTAGGGCGATGACCACGGTTCTCCATCTCTCGGTAAATCATCTCGGCGAGAGTGAAGTTGCCGGCTTTGGAGGCGACGTCGAATAAGATGTTGAACGTCACATCGGTACCTTTGATACCCGCCCCCTGCTCCATCTCACGCCAGAGCTTCAGAGCTGATTCGGTCTCGGCCTCGGTGGAGACGGCCACATAGCGGCTCGCGTACGATATGGCACAATTCCATTCTGTGCTTGACAAAGGTATCCCTGCATTTTTGACGTCTGCGATGACGGCAAAATACCGTAGCATCGATTTGGAATTCTTCTGTTCAGGCTGACCGAGGGCCCTGAGAAGCTGGTGTCGAAGGCGGCCCTGAAGGTATGGGATTCGCGGCTCTGGCAACCGCAGGTACATCTCATAGACATCATCCAAGTCTATCCTGTCACGCTTCCCGCCTAGGCGGGCGTTGACAGCGAAGGCGAGGTCCCAGATGATCCGCTTGACCTCGTCATCGGCTGGTGTTACTTGCTCCGCGGACGGGAACATGTGGTCGTCTTGGTTGCGCGCAACGGTGACGGTGGGTTCATCGGCGGGAGCGTATCCTCGGAGGTACGGGTCGCGGAAGAAGCGGAGATAGTCATCCACTTTTCCGACCTGCTCTCCGTCATACGGATCGACGAGCTCTAGCAGCTCCTGTTTTGACATTGAGACGCTGGGCGTGGTCTCGGGCCCAGCCTCGGATACGGGCGATGCTTTCGTTTCGATTGTAGGCGGTACCTTCGTTGGGTATTTCCGGAAGGCGGATGGAGAAACGGAGCTTCGCTCATTGTTGACCTGCCCATTGACGTTCCCCCTGACGGCGCTGGCACAGCTGCTGGAATGGCTACGCACCCTTTCAGCCACCCCGCCCCGACGCCCATGGCTATGATGGGGACGGCTGCTGCGGAGGATGGCAAGGCCGGCGGCGGCAACGGCAGC
>Ga0247770_1001851_pt1 | contig 14275 bp, 14 predicted proteins | sample UWRJL136409B6_FD_179943 | JGI IMG/M metagenome (GOLD analysis project Ga0247770, IMG submission 179943) | Plant litter microbial communities from Arlington Agricultural Research Station in Wisconsin, United States - UWRJ-L136-409B-6 | ecosystem: Environmental > Terrestrial > Plant litter >... | reverse complement strand
GCTACACCTCCGCCGGGATAATAAAGGTTAGCGTGGAATGGGGTCCACTGTTATGATTCCAGGGTTTCCTATGGCAGGGGCTAACAGTGGGTCCCTGGCCGTGCTAACCTTTATTACCCCGGCGGAGGTGTACTTGATTCTCAAAACCATACCATTTCAACTACCTCTTAAAATCTCACAAAGCCACCAGTGGTTCACTCAATGGCATGAATCTGGGATGGCTGATCCTCCTTGCATGATCCCGTTTGCCCCGATTGGCTTGAGCTCGATTTCGCTTGGCTCGGCGTTGTCGGAACAAGCTGTGCTCAAGTAAAATAAGCTGTCAAGAAATCGTGGGTTATTCAGTCTGTCCAGGAACCTTTGACGTCTGTTGACTCTCACATCTCTAAGCTCCGCGTAGAGCACGGGTTCGGCCGACGTGCCTTGCATCCCAAGCTCGCGCTGGCAAATCAGAAGCGCTCCAGTTCCTGCGTAAACCCCCAAGATGAAGGCGGTGAGCTCTGAGACAAGTGCGGGGCAGACAGGGGCCTAGCGTACTTGGTACCTGCTTCTCCGCACTCACTAGGGGGAACCCATGGTACCCGGTACCCTGTGTGCTGTCAAGCGCGCTGGTCCACTGCCCCTCCCTGATTTTGTATCCACAAATCTGTCGACTCCAGCAACACTTCCTCGACTGTGACCATTTCACCACTCGCCCTTTCCTCTGTCAGTTTGCCTACCGCCGCGCTGCGCGCTCAAATCATCTCCTGCTACCTTCCGGACGACGCCACTTAGCCCTTTTGCGAGAAAATCAAGTCGAAATGAGAGGCGAGGTAAGTTGCGAGTTACAAGCTCCTGCTGTCCAGAGTGCATGATACCGGCCCAGCGATCGCTTCAGTTTGGGTCCCCCTATTCCATGCAGCTATCGCTGGACCTGGGAAACTGCCACGGTCAAGCAGCGGCAACCACGGCCCCATGGCGTCTAGGACGGCGATTATGCAACATCATGTATCTCAGGAACACTCAAGTTAAATGTTCCAGTATCTGGGTTCATGTACTTCTCGGACCTGTGGTGCCAGGCACCCGAGCTTCTCCTTCCGAGACTACTGCCAACGTCTTGCCAGCCATAAATCCCCCGCACAAAAACCTGTCGTTGCCGATATGAGGTGCGAGGTGGCTGACAAGGCGATGAATAGATTCTCCATCTTCATCTGGGCCAGGCTGGAACCCAGCTCGGCAACAGTGCCTGGGAACTGTGAGACCTCACCGCTTTTGTTGGGCTATCCGGCCTCCGCTAACCAGCATGTTCCAGCTACCTCCTCGAGCATGGCCTCGGAGCCGATGGCCGCCCGGACCCTAGCGTGAAAGATATTGGCGATTCTGGGTCGTTCGAGACCTTCTTCACTGAGACGAGCAATGGCAAATACGTCCCGCGCTCCCTCTTCGTCGACCTTGACCCTTCCCCAATCGATGAGATCCGCACTGGTAGCTACCGCCAGCTATTCCACCCCGAGCTGTTGATCAGCGGAAAAGAGGATGCCGCCAACAACTATGCCCGTGGTCACTACACCATCGGCAAGGAGATGGCCGATAGCGTCATTGACCGTATTCGCCGTGTCGCTGGTAAGACACGCCTCCTCCCACACGCACCCTTGCATGTGCGACGACTGACGTTTTGCGGCTCAGACAACTGCCAATCCCTCCAAGGATTCCTCATCTTCCACTCTTTCGGTGGTGGTACAGGATCCGGCTTCGGTGCACTTCTCCTTGAGCGCCTGGCGACTGACTACGGCAAGAAGTGCAAGCTTGAGTTCGCTGTCTACCCGGCGCCCCGGGTTTCTACCGCTGTCGTAGAGCCGTACAATGCTGTTCTTTCCACCCATAGCACGATTGAGAACTCGGACTGCACCTTCTTGGTCGACAATGAAGCTGTGTATGACATCTGCCGTCGGAACCTGGATATCGCACGGCCCAGCTACGAGCATCTCAACCGCTTGATTGCTCAGGTCGTCTCGTCGATCACTTCGTCGCTGCGTTTCGACGGTGCGCTTAATGTTGATCTCAACGAGTTCCAGACCAACCTGGTGCCATACCCTCGTATCCACTATCCCTTGATCAGCTACGCTCCTGTCATCTCCGCGGCCAAGAGCTCTCACGAGAGCTTCAAGGTCTCCGACCTCACTTTCCAATGTAAGCTATTCACTGGTTTGCTTATAAACTCGTTGTGCTAACGATTGGCAGGCTTCGAGCCCAACAACCAGATGGTGGTTTGCGACCCCCGTAACGGAAAGTACATGGCTGTCGCTCTCCTCTACCGCGGTGACGTTGTCCCGCGTGACTGCAGCGCCGCCGTTGCTGCCCTCAAGGCCAAGGCTTCCTTCAACCTGGTCGAGTGGTGTCCTACTGGCTTCAAAATTGGTATCAACTATCAGAAGCCCGTCGCAGTGCCCACTTCTTCGCCCTCCGATGGTGGCTTGGCTTCTGTCGACCGCTCTGTGTCCATGCTTTCCAACACCACGGCCATCGCTGAGGCCTGGTCTCGCCTGGACTACAAGTTCGACCTCATGTACAGCAAGCGTGCTTTCGTCCACTGGTACGTTGGCGAGGGTATGGAAGAGGGCGAATTCAGCGAGGCTCGTGAGGATCTCGCTGCGCTTGAGAAGGATTATGAGGAGGTTGCCGCCGACTCGACTGACGCCGACGATGGCGAGGCCGAGTATTAAAGGGCCGAGAAATGTGCGTTGTTGCGAATTAGCAGAGTTGATTACTAGCGACTGCGTTGGAGTTGGAAGACAGATGTCTGTTTCTGGTTTCCCTTCGGCGGAGAACATACCCCCTTCACCCTGTACAGTGGTTTTCACGCAGGAAGCGATCGATGACAGATATTGATGACGAAACAATAAGCCTTTCTTTCCCTTGAGCACCTTTTTGTCTCTGGTGGTATTTCTTTCGTGGTAGATGTGGATGGTAATCCGGCGGATTTAAAAGGAAGACAGGTGGTAGCCGAAAACGGTTTTGGTTTTCATCAAGACAAACTTTCTTACCACCGTTATTCACACCTTTCTTTTCCTTGAGATAGCAACCTAGTTAACCCGATGAATACGGAGCACCCTATCAGGAACATTTTGAGAAGTAAGATCCTCTGACGTAACTGGAGGTATGTCATATAAAATCGTCCGGTTGACACGACTCCAAATGAAGTGGAGACGATTACCCTTTCCCCTTCAATTTCAAGGTAAACTATTATTGTTGTAGGTGTAAGGGGCTAGCTAGTGGTATAGACGATACACATCATGGTTGGCGTATGGAATGTGACCGGCCTTTTGGTTCTTACAAAGCCCACTCACCTGAGCCCCCCATATACGACCCCGCTACTTCTTATCGCGGCTACAACGCCCTTTTGCAAAGCCCAATGATGGACGTCTTGCACACATCTTGCTATTTTCGTGATTTACTCCTCGAGTTACCATTACTGCCTTACTCCAGGGCGAGAGGTTGGTTCTTTCACTCGGGGTCATCGTCCAACCTGCACTGTCTCGAGGCATCCACTCTGCAGGGGATCAGCCAATTGTGTAAGTTTTCCCGCAGGTTTTGAGTAACAGGGGCAGAGTGCGCAGGCAACAACACGCATGTTTGGTGGCTTTCACCGCTGACTGCCCCAGGTGTCCACGCAGCCTTACGGCACTTTCAGGAAATAAGTTTTTTTCCCTCGTCTCGCTTATCCATCACTACAGGAAGTAGTCTAGCCGCCTCTGAAGGCATATACGGGATTCAAAACACCAACAGCATCTAAATACTTTCAAGACAAAGGGCCTGAAACTCAAGTTTACTTGTCCCCACCACCTCCAGACTTCCACTTCGCGGCTCTCATTGCTCCCTTTCCACCAGACTTGGGCCCACCCTTCTTCTTGTGCTTACCGCCACCCTTGAACTTTAAGTCCTTCGGTCGGCCGTCCTTTGAACTTGCCCTGCGTCCTTCAAAGACAATATCTTCGGGGGATTTCATCACCTTCTTTCCGTCGGTTTCGGGGGCCCGAGCACCTGGAGCGCTGTCTCGCCGCCGTACAGCATGGGTCTTGTCCCACTTTTTCTTCTTACCTCCAAGTTGCGAGGCAGCCGATCGGCCAAGAAGCTTACCTGCCCGACCAGCCAGCGTCTTGTCATCGGCAGTGACCTTTGGCACATAGCTAGTGTTCTGTTGGTCCGGCTTTCCCTTGCCCTTCACGTTGGCGAGCGGATTCTTGCCATGCTTGGCCTCCATTGCTCTTGCTGTCCTGTGCGGAGCTTTGCATCGGCTAATACGGAGCGTGCGAGGAAGCATAGGCGGGAATTTCTTTTCGTTGAGGAGGACGGCAGACTCGACAGCATTGACATCCTGTTTCCTATCAGTACCTCTCAGACTTGGGGAAGCAATATGGGGGAGGGAACTGACATAAAATTGAACATAAGCAAAGCCCTTGCCAACACGGGTGATGGGATCCCTGACCACACGAACGCTCTCAACCTTGCCGGCTTCCTTGCTAAATACTCGCCAGAGCCCCTCCTCGACATCCATTGGAATCCTTGTCCGCCTCTTCTTCTCAGTCACCTCCTTGCCATCCTCGTTGATCTTCGTGTCGAGAATGCTTTCATCGTCGACGAAGCCGAGGTTCCCAACAAAGACGCAACGTCGGTGATCGACAGCTGCCGGATGTGCCACGCTGTCGACCCTGAGGTGACGATCCAAAACGGTAGTGCCGTTGAGCTCGGCAACGGCAAGCCGTGCCGCCGCGCTGGAGCTGTAGACGACATACGCATTGGTTGACTTTGTCGTGGCCTCCAAAACTGACTTTTTGATATATGCCGCACGTTTGGGTATCGCAGCTGTTGAGAAGGCTGTTGAGCGGAACCGTATCGACTCAATCTTCTGCGGAGGCGACGCCTTCTTGTCCAGGATGGATGAAAGATGGGCCATTAAAATCTTCTTGGCTGGACGAGATGTGACTGCTTCGGCAGAGACGTTGCTGAGGAAGACCGTGCGGTTTGCTTTCTCCAAATCCGTTACAGCAGGATCGGCTGCCAAAGACTCATGTACGGGAACAACATCATCCGAGCCCGAGTCGGCATCGTTGTCAGAAGCGGCGTCGGTAGCGTCGGCCGTGGCTGGCTCATCAGCCTTCAGACGTTTTCCGGTCGGCTGCTCCTCATCGACCAGTCGGTCCAGGTACTTGGACTCGAGGTTGTCATACTCGTCCCTCTGCCTCCGCTTTCGTTTCCGCGGGTCCTCTTGAGCGCCCAATTCGTGAGAGACCTTGACCTTGGGGACTTCAGCGGCTTGGTCATCTTCACCCGCACCAGAAGCGTCACTTGCATTGTCGGATTCGGGTTCCTCATCCGAGGACCCCTGCCCGCTAACCGAATCGTCGAGACCTGACCCCTCCGACAATTTCTCCAGGTCGACCTCATCCTCGTCTTCGATTGTTGGTTTGCCCTTAGGTTTCCTTGCAAGCGGCTCGGCATATCTTGATTTCTGAGCAGGTTTTATCGGTCCGGCCTAATACCGTGTCAGCAGATGCTTCGCTTCGTGGAGTCTGTCTGCGCTCTTTGGCACTCACGCTGGTCAAGAAAAGAGCATCGAGGACGGGATCGACTGCCTTTTTCGGCGCAGTCAATGCGGACTTGCTAGGAAAAGGTGAGCTATGATTCTCGGCGAGGGGCAGAAATCTCGGGCGTTCCTCACCTTTTGGCCATGCTCGCGGGGTTCGCTGCTTGAGCAGCAGCTGTGGGGGAGCTGTCAACGACTCTAATTGTCGCGCAGTTGGAGGCAAATCGGAGATCAATCCTCGAAGATATAGTTCAGAGAGGCAAGTTGAGTTCGCGGCACAGTCCAATTGCAAGAGGGCAAAACAGAAAGTAGCAGCTTGCTGCTGTTCGCTGTTCCACCATCCGATTTTTGGCAGGGCATGCGCAGCCGAACCCAGAAAATCGCTTTTCGCTTATCGTTATCAAAACTGCCGCTCGCACTCACCGCCTTCACTCAGCGGCGCGGCAAGCCGCAAGACCCAGGTCACCCGTACTCCCTCCCGCTGGTTTGATCCAGCTCTCCTCCAAGGTTGTCAATATTCGGTTCCCCCCCTCACCCTCCGTCCCTCACCTTCGTTGCGCATTCTTTCAACCCAAATCCCGCTATACAAAATTGCACGTATTTCATTTTTTTTAACCTCCGGAAGTGCTGTCCTGCCGCTCAGCTGGTCGCGCAACCTTCCCATCCGACCGACCATCTCAAGCTGCCCGCTTTGGGACCTCGTCCAATTTTGCGCTCCTCCTCTTCTCCGCCCACAACCTCCATTGGCGCAACCATCGTAGGGCCCCCTTCGGCCAAGTCGCATGGTTCACGATGGCCACAGGCGATACCGCCCCGCCTTTGGCACTTTCGAGCTCCCCTCCGCCCCTTCTCGACAATAGCCCTAGCAACCTCTCGAGCCCGCTGAGCGACGTCGAGGACAAGGACGCAGATCCTGATGAGATGGAGCTCGATATACAAGAAAATAGTCCCGGTCGTCCCGGAACGCCGAAGCGGAATGGCAACGGCGTCAGGGAAGACTCTGACGCAGACTCGGACTCGGACGACGAGAGCAAACTGTCGGACATGGACATCAATGACTCCGAAGCCGAAACGGAGCGACTCTACGATACCCCTCCAAAGAACGGCGCGACGCGCGACATGCTGAGTATTCTCGGTGAGGTCGGTAGTCGGCAATTCGTCGACCGCCGCGAGAGAGTTTTCGAGCGCAGCCCAAGCAAACTCCAGCAGCAACTGCAAGATGAACTTGAGGCCGAAAACGCGGCAACAGACAACGAATCTCTTTCCGAAGCCGAAGACGAAGAGGACGATGCGTCAGTAGCTTCGAGCGAGCCCGAACCAGAACCCGATCCTGAATTCGGCAAGGAGAAGCGACCGCGATCGCCCTCCCAACCCAAGAAAATCCAAGAGGCAGTCTTTTCTGCAGAGTCTGCCGCTTCGCTGCTTGCAAGGCAGGACTCGCAGGAATCTCGGAAGCGAAAACGCACCTCGATAGCGGAGCAATCCGAGTCGGAACAACCCCTCAGGAAGCGAACCGGCTCGATTGGGGCTCCAGAGGGCGAATTTTCAGCGGATGACGCCGTCGTAGCAGACGATGAGGGCGGTACATCTACAAACCCTCAAAGCGGCAATCACACGGGCGAAGAAGACAACAACAACCAGGCCGTGTCGACCGTACCGAAGAACAAGGAAGATCCCGTTGCTTCTGTCGAGGATGACACAATAGACTCCGGCAGATCCAAGAAAACAAAGCGGAATGTCGCAAAGAAGCGAAAAAGCAAAAGCCCTGAAGAATCCGCTGGCCAGGCGACAGAAGAAGCTCAGGACGACCCTCCAGACGATGCTGAAGACCCAATTGTTAGGGGCACCGCGACACACGTTGATGACGACCATAACGAAGACGCCGACGAAGCAGAAGCCGCTCACAAAAATGAGGAAGAGTGTACGTAGGCGGCAACCCCGTCGATTACGCCGAATGCTAACATGCGTACAGTGGAGAGAAAGAAGGCCGCCTGGGAAGAACTGACAGCCATTGAGAAGCAGTTCAGTAACTTTCGAGAAAGGTAAGCCTGCTTGGAACCCTATCACTGGAGTCTTGCTAATTGATGAGAAGACTATACCAGGAACGCCTAGACCAGCTTAACCAAGAGGAAGCGATGCTTAACTGCGACAACCCAACCCACCCCGAATATCTAGCGATGCTGAAGTGCATCGAAGATCGACGGCAAGAAAGAATACGGCTTAGCGAGCTCGAAATGCAGCTCAAGATGTCCGTGCTGAGGAGTCGAGCTGTCGCAGAACGATCACAGATGATGTCGCAGTTTTATCAAGCCGTGCGTGAGTCGAGGGAGAAGGTCCTTGATGAGCTGGGGCAAGAATGGTATGAAATCCAGCAGGAGCGCAGACACTATGCCAATACCATACCGGATTATGGCATTCCCTTCCCGACGTCAAAAACGCAGACCGTTAGGCAGGCGGTTGCGTACAACAAGGAGGTGTCCATTCTTTCTGGGTTCGCCAAACATGTTGGCTTTCCCGCCGCGCCGACAATTCATGGCGCATCCGAAGATCAACTGGAGAGTGACCTGGAAGCTATGGCTGTAAGTTGAATTCCTTCGTGGACGAATGGCTAGGTACCTCGCGCGTGGGTTTTTGCTAACAGCGATCTATAGCGCTCCCGCGAGCCTGTACCTCGACCAAACCATCCGCAGACCTTTCAGCCACAGGCACTACAACCAGAGAGGTCACCGGCTAGGAACTTATTTAGCCTTGTAGGTTCTGCTGGCGAGCAATTTCTCGAGCAAACGCCTTGGGCAAACCCAAATCACCCATCCCACCAGCTCCAGCGCCAGCAGCCTGTCCAACCTCCCTACTCAGGGCCACCGTCTGGAGATCGAAGACACTCACATCAACCTGGGGGCATGTTTTCCTCAAGCACAACCACTATGAACGGTGATTCGCCCGTGCAAACGCAGAAAACACACCCTCCGGTTGTCCACGAGAGTTTGAAGCGGATGACCGCCGAGCAGCCAAATAAGCGCGAGTCTATTGCTCAAGCATCTTGATGATGTTTTCTTTCCATATGGCGTGTGGACGAAGCATTCTTATGGGGTTGAGGTATCAAAAATATTTTTATGGGACATCAGCAGCTCGAATTTGCTGGCTAATATTCCCCGCGTCAATGACGTTGATGAGGAGTTTACATGGGTTTGTGGTTTTCCGGGTTCGATGGGTATTGGGAAGAATTGGTGGGTTGTTTGATGTTACATAAGTACATGTGTGTGTATACAGCATGACAAGCCTTTTGTATGGGCGGGCTGGGTGTTTCGGGCCTTGTTATATACCTTGTTGAATAGCTCCTTTGCTGTTATGTCGCAATACAACGAGGCTCGTGGCCTCCTGAACCCCACGACCCGTTCCCGAACGTCGCTCTCGACGCGAAGGGCTTAATTCTTCGGCCCCCGAGTCGTCCCTTGTGGACTCCTTACAGGTGTATCTGGTACCTTGACGTCGACAAATTCATCCTGGCCAACAACGGAAATGGTATATGCGTCTGGCGGCAGCGTCACGTCAGCCCATAGTTCCCCGACCCCAAAGAAAGCAATGATGTAATCTTAATCGACCGGGCGCAGCTTATACGTCTGACTTACAGATTCCGGCGGTGAGCAGGCAGAATCCGGCTCCCATGAGAGCATTCTTGACGATGTACGGCCGTCGAGCGCGGATGAGGGCGGGTGAATGGCGGTTCTCGCGATAGTAGCTGTTGTGTTGCATGCTGTAACGACAAGTTAGAGTTTCTTTACATATCCAATCGTCGCATACAGGGCATCTGATGTTGGACTTACCCAGCCATTTTTGCGTTGGTTGACCCTGACGGATCGTTGTGTGTGAAAGAAGCGACAGTTAGAACGCCCCAGCTGCGTCAGAACCGTGATGCGCCGCGGCAAGATGCTGAAAAGTGTCGGCTGGTTCCGCTGTGCTTCCCCGACTCGATAGCTTATCAAGCTGAAGCCAATCATTTGCTGCGCCGGATAGGAGGGAGCTCCGTCGCAAACGGCTGTTCTTCGGCTCATTGAGCTACAAAAAGACTAGGGTGTTCATGTGGGCCGCTGCAGCTAGCCCAGCCCACGTCAAGCGCGTTCAAGGCGGCCTCGGCGCAGCTTCAATCCAAGGCTCCAAACTTTTGACGGCAAAACCGACCATCGTCCATCGAACAGCCAGTGTTCTGGATTCTACGACGCCCCCATCTCCCCGATCGGTCCAACCTGGCTTCGCTTTTTTACATTGAGAAAGCCGATTAGCCGCCCGAAAACTATTGCTCATGCTTCGACATCTCTCCCTCGAACACGACTGTACTTTCCACGCCGACCACGAGACGCCCGCTTTCGTGTCGCATAGGATGAGCAACCTACCGGACCACAAAGTTGATATCTAAATTCACTGGGAGAGCGCGCTGGATTTTTGGGGATCGACCGCCGAAAAGTCCATCCTCGATTCGAGGGGACGGCATTGGCGTGAACTGCGGAGGTCGCTGCAGCTTCTTTGATCTTCACTTTGCCTGGGCTTTCGTAGATTTCTTTGACCATCATTTTCTCCCGCGCATCCCGTCACCAACGCGCTCTGACACAACCGCATTTGCACCCAGAGCGCTCGCTCGCTCTTGACCAAACCATCATCATGGCTGCTCCTGTAAAGCCGCTCTCGGTCGCAGAGCAGATCCAACAGCTCAACGCGGCACGCAAGATCGTTCTGGAGAATGCTTCTTATTACGATAGAATTGTCAAGGGCATTTTACCAATCATTGGCCCTTCGTCGCCCGTTGAGCTCCGGAGATGGGGCGCTGAGTTTCTGGCAGAGTCGCTTTCAACTCCTGCCCTGAGCAGCAGGGACAAGGAGAACTTGACGGTGGCTATCTTGGACACATTGCGGTCGCTGGTGGATAGCCCAAACGAAGACCCTCTGGTGCTCAAAGCCAGCGTCATAGCTGCTGCGAGCGCCTATCCAATTGCTATGCGATGGATGTAAGTGTTTGAAGAGATTGCCTCTTTCTCCCTCATGCCCTTGGCAACCCGCCATCCACATGCGCCGTCTCTGCGTCACGCTGTGCCTTGACGCTATGTGCCTCTGTCCGTTTGATACATGGTCGCTCCAACCATGCTGGCCTCAGCGCGGTCAAGGGAGACGGATGTTGGAATAGTTCATCGAATCTTGATATGCTAACATGCTCACTTGTAATAGTATTCACAACTCCTATCACAAGGAAAGCTGGGAGTCTATATCGGCAATCAAGTCAAGAATCCTGCGAATTTGGGATGTATCTCCAACGCCCGTCAAGATTTGCTGTATCAAGTTCGTCCAGCGGGTCGTGCTGACCCAGACGGCCTCGAATGGCATGGAACAAAAGGTTAGGCGCTCCCGTTGGTGACTGCAATGTTGTTACTAACTCAGAAAACATCAGTCGGGCGGTCTTGATGTCTCCCTATCGATGATTCCACCAAACCATCCCCTGCTGGATCCCCGTCTTCTTGAGGCCGAAGCGGCTGGTCTGTTAGACAGAATCCTCTCAGTGTTGCAGGACAATAGCAGGTATACAAAACCACCTTCGTTTAAATATGTGTACATACTAACCGCAGGCCCCTCTCTAGTGATGCCCTGCTTGTTGACGCGACACTCAACACGCTCTCTATTTTGATCCGAACCCGCCCCGGCACGGCAAACCGTATCATGAACACGGTTCTCAACTTTAACCCCCTGAAATTGGCCAATTCCCCCATGACACCCAAGTCGAAGGTGCTGATAAAATCGATGGAGAAGACGACCCGCATGCTTCTGCTCCACTTACTCAAACGGTACCGGTTCCCCCCGCAGGATGTCGTGGATGTTTTGGCGGCTAACCTTGCTCAGGGATCCTGCTAACCCCATAGCGCCGCGCATACAACAACATATTGAGCGGTTGGTGCGGTCAAGGGCTGAAATATTTGATGAGGCGAACAGAAAGCGGCCATTTGTCCAACCCCCTGCTGCCGACTACAACGACGCCAAAAGGCCGCGAATGGATGGCGCACCTACGGCCCAGGTCCAACACATGGTTCCTGGGCCACAAAGCCTAGCAGCGGTTTACACACTCACCAACAATCCTGGCTTGCAAGCCTTCGACGCTACCCAAGTGCCCGCGGCGCTGGCTGCCAAAATAAATGTCAGGACGTTGGCTATGATGAACCCACAGATCCTCGAGCAAGCACTCAATGTACGTACTTTGTGTATTCCCAAGGAGTGAACGCAAACTGACACCGGTCTAGGGAGTACGGGCACGATTCAGCGCCCTCTATGCGGCGGCGGCGGCGGCGGCGCCAGCTCAGCCTCCTGTTATCCTTAACCCAGAAACCGCCCCTCTAGGTGTTGAGGAAGATGACGATGACTATGAGCCCAACTTTTACGCAGCTGAGGACACGGAGCAGATTCTCAACAAGCTCGATAGCGCACCCCCTGAAGTGCCAGTTGAGGAGCCAGTTACATCTACCGTTCTTGCTCCGTTGGGTCCCTTCAAACTTCAACCCCCACCAACCATCGATCCCGATATTGCCTTGCGGGTTGGTCAGGTCGCTTCATCTCGTATTTTCGGGCCACTTCCGAGCCTTGAGGAAGCCGTCGCGCGAAAACCCAAGGCGGGCATCAACCGTCTGGCTGCTAGCTCATATGACCGCGATTCTTGGCTGACACTGATCACCCGTCTGGCCACCCGGAGCACGGCGGCGCTTGAGGACTTGAGCAGCGGTATCAAGCCCGAAGACGCCGACAATACTCTTGACCGTACTCGAATGGGCCTCAGCAACATGATCAGAGAGTTGCTGTATAACTACGTGCTGGAGGACTGGCGCCGCCGCATAGAGGTGGCTGTTGCTTGGCTCTGCGAGGAGTGGTACAACGACCAGCTGACCAAAAAGAGCCGAACCGACGCACCGTTGCATTATGAGAAGTGGGCGCTGCGCTTGGTGGATGGAATATTGACGTATACCACCGCCCAGGATAAGGTTCTTACCCGTTTCCTAGCTGAGATTCCAGAACTCAGTAGGGCGGTACTTGGCCGGCTCAAGTCGTTGTGCGGAGACCCGACCAAAGTACAGCTGGCGTTGACCAGTCTGCTGTACTTGGTTATGATGAGGCCACCGGTAAGGGACATTGCGCTGGATACCGTAGCAGATATTTGGCTGGAGTGTGAGTTATCTTTGCTTTTTGCCCGTGCCGCTGGGTTTATACTGACGTTTCCGTAACAGACGAGGATGCTCGACCTTTGGCTAGCAAGTACCTGCTGAAATGGCGTCCGGGGTTCATCGAGTCGCAACAAGCTCGAGACAGCGCTGCTCCTAATACGATGATCAAAACGTGATGCGCCCGCAGTTAGGATGGCTACAATACGTGCTCATTTCCAGACATGACATAGGTTGTTGCAGATTGCTTCATCGGCCAAAGCAACATAAAGCGACGCTTCAGTAGCTGGGAAGACAGAGCGGGGACTTCATGAAAACAATGACACGAATAGGGATGGGCGGATTTGCATATATTCCCTTTCTTTATTATTTTGTGTGTTCTTTCCATTCGCTCAGTGGTCGGTGATGGTTATATACGGGTCGGGGACATCAAAACATGGCTTTACTGTCAAGCCAAGGCGTTCGGAGACTACAGGGAGAAAAAGGAAGGAAGATTGAGTGCATAGGGCTTCTTGGGAGCCCATCACGCATCATATACATTGCTTGTACATACCAGCTACTGTATCTTTAGGGTCTATACATTGGGGTCTCTAGAGTCTTTTTTGGTGACAGACGAGGTTGAGACCAATTGATGTATCTCCCGCGGCCACCACAACACCAGGACCACCCAGTAACTGCCTTGGTGGGATGAAAACGCGTGACATGAACATGCCCAAAATTTTGTGTTGATATTTGTGGGAATAACCGTCGGCATAAAGAAATAGATTGGCTCACACACATGATTGGGTGCTAACTTTCTCGGTATGGAGTACATCCTCTGGTGTTTGGAATCCGCGTTTGACAGGCAGCAAATGCCACAATGGTGCGTTACGTCACGGCTGTCAGTTGAGAAACGCATTGTCAGTGCGAGAATCAAAGATGACAAGTTTAAGTGGCGGACGTCCAAACTTTGGGGAAAAGTGGTTCGGTCGGTTCTTGATTCTTTGGATTGCGTGCGTCCCAAGGAAAGGGAGCCGGGAGGCTGCGGAAATTGGCAGCCAGGAGGAACGCGGAAACCTTGAGGGTGGATGCAATATCTAAGTGGTGATATATGTCTGTCATTGTTCACATATCGCCCTCAGTTTAGAAGATTGAAGTCGTTCAGAGCCATCAGAACCATCTACTGATCGCCTCGTGGGCTAGTGGATGCGCGGTAGCTCCCGTCTATCACCAAAGTTAAAGCATGCATGCTCCCACGCTGGTAAATGCGCGTTTGGATGGGCGGCTTGCAGGCAAAGCCAAAACAAAGCTGTGAGCTTGGATGAATGAATTTCCGATAAACGTTGTAACGCCCAATCGTGTTCGTCACATCGTGAATCTTTGAGACAAGGGGTTCCCCAGAACTCATCTGCGCCCAGGCCATCGGCAACACCGACATTTGTTCCTGGTAAATTTGGAAAAGTTTCTGTTTCTGCGGCTAGTGAGAAATATGCCAAAGTACGGATTAAACATACGGAGAAGGGCGAGAAGAGAAAGGAAAGCGAGA
>Ga0247770_1001849_pt1 | contig 14288 bp, 10 predicted proteins | sample UWRJL136409B6_FD_179943 | JGI IMG/M metagenome (GOLD analysis project Ga0247770, IMG submission 179943) | Plant litter microbial communities from Arlington Agricultural Research Station in Wisconsin, United States - UWRJ-L136-409B-6 | ecosystem: Environmental > Terrestrial > Plant litter >... | reverse complement strand
TGCACCGCGCCCACGAGTACCTGCAGAAGGTGGCGCTGGAGATGGTGGACGGACTCCTCCTCCACCCGCTGGTGGGCGACACCAAGAGCGACGACGTGCCGGCGGACGTGCGGATGGAGTGCTACCGGGTGCTCCTGGACCACTACTACCCGGCGGGCCGCGTCCTCCTCTCCGTCCTCCCCGCCGCCATGCGCTACGCCGGCCCGCGCGAGGCCGTCTTCCACGCCATCCTGCGCCGCAACTACGGCTGCACGCACTTCATCGTGGGCCGCGACCACGCCGGCGTGGGCAATTACTACGGGACGTACGCGGCGCAGGAGATCTTCGACCGCGTCGACCTGGAGAAGCTGGGGATCATCCCGCTCAAGTTCGAGCACGCCTTCTTCTGCCGCGACTGCGCGCAGATGGTCTCCTCCCGCACCTGCCCGCACGGCAAGGAGAGCCACGTCTTCCTGTCGGGGACCAGGGTGAGGGAGATGCTGGCGGCCGGGGAGCGTCCACCTTCGGAGTTTACACGCCCCGAGGTGGCGGATGTCCTGGTGCGAGCCTACGCCGAAGCGGAGCCGCAGCCGGCCTGAACAGATAGTGCTTAGTCCCCAGTGCCTGGTCCTTGGTGGCCGAGCCCGCGGATCCCGCGCAGTTAAGGACCAAGCACTAAGGACCAAGCACTTTCTTTTTTCTTTTTCCCTGCCCGACCCCGAAAGCGAGACCCTACGATGGACACCGAAGTGAACGGCGCCGCGCTGAGCAAGGTGGAGGCGATCAAGGAAGCGAGCATGGGGCTGTACGGCTCGCTCCCGGACGAGCTTCGCAACGACGCCAGCCACTTCTCGGAAGAGGCGGTGCAGCTGATCAAGTTCCACGGCAGCTACCAGCAGGACCAGCGCGACCTGCGCCGCGAGCGGAAGAAGGCGGGGCTGGAGCCCGCCTACTCGTTCATGATCCGCTCCAAGCTCCCCGGCGGGGTGATGGGCCCCGAGCAGTACCTGGTGCACGACGAGCTGGCCGACCGCCACGGCGACGGCACGCTGCGCGTGACCACGCGGCAGGGGTTCCAGCTCTACGGCGTGCTCAAGGGCAACCTGCGCGGCACCATCCACGAGCTCAACCGCGCGCTGGTCACCACGCTGGGCGCCTGCGGCGACGTGGAGCGCAACGTCCTCAGCTGCCCCGCGCCCATCCCCGGCGGCTTCCGCGCCGAGGCGCTGGACCTGGCGCGCCGCCTCTCCGACCACCTGCTGCCCAAGACGCGCGCCTACCACGAGATCTTCGTCGAGGGCGAGCTGGTCGCGGGCGGGCCCCCGGAGGCGGTGGAGGACCCCATCTACGGGAAGACGTACCTGCCGCGGAAGTTCAAGACGGCCATCGCCTTCCCCGACGACAACTGCACCGACATCTTCGCCAACGACCTGGGCTTCCTGGCCATCCCCGAGGACGGGCGGCTGGTGGGGTTCAACGTCCTCGTGGGCGGGGGGATGGGGTCCACGCACGGGAAGTCCGAGACCTTTCCGCGCCTCGCCTCCGTCCTGGGCTTCGCGACGCCGGAGGAGGTGATCGACGTGGCCACCGCCGTCGTCATCGTGCAGCGCGACCACGGGAACCGGGCCAACCGCAAGCGCGCGCGCCTCAAGTACCTGATCGAGGACAACGGGCTGGAGTGGTTCCGGGCGCGCGTGGAGGAGCAGCTGGGCCGCCCCCTCACCCCGCCGCGCGACGTGGAGGTCACCGGCGTGCACGACCACCTGGGATGGCACGAGCAGGGGGACGGGCGCTGGTTCTACGGCCTCTTCATCGAGAACGGCCGCATCTCCGACGAGGGCGGGCGGCGGCTGCGGACGGGGCTAAGGACGATCGTGGAGACGCTACGGCCGGACGTGCACCTGACGCCGCAGCAGAACCTCCTCTTCGCCAACGTGGCGGAGGCGGACAAGGCGGTGGTGGAGCGGATCCTGGCCGAGCACGGGGTGCACCCGGAGCGGCTCTCCGAGGCGCGGCGCTGGTCCATGGCGTGCCCCGCGCTCCCCACCTGCCCGCTGGCGCTCTCGGAGTCCGAGCGGGTGCTGCCGGCGCTGGTGGACCAGGTGGAGGTGATGCTGTCGGAGCTGGGGCTGCAGAACGAGCGCATCGTCATCCGCATGACGGGGTGCCCCAACGGGTGCGCGCGGCCGTACACGGCGGACCTGGCGTTCGTGGGGCGCAACCTTGGGAAGTACATGGTCTTCGTGGGCGGCAACCCCGAGGGGACGCGGCTGAACCAGGAGCTGGCGGACCTGGTCCCCTTCGAGAAGATCGTGGAGCTGGTGCGCCCGCTCTTCGTCCGCTGGCGCGACGAGCGGCTTCCGGCGGAGGGCTTCGGCGACTTCTGGACGCGCGTCGGCCTCGATTCCGCCATCGTCACGGAAGAGGTGGAGGTGGCGGATTGAGCCCGCCGGCCGCGCCCGCGCGCGTCGACGCGGAGGCCGCCAGCCGCGCGCTGGCGGGGGCCACCCCGCGCGCGGTGATCCGCTGGGCGGCGGAGGCGTTCGCGCCGGGGCGGCTGGCGCTGGTCTCCGCCTTCGGGCCGGGGAGCATGGTGCTGCTGCACTTCATGGAGGAGGCGGGTGTCTCCCTTCCCGTAGTCTTCGTGGACACGCTCCACCACTTCCCGGAGACGCTGGAGCACGTGGAGCGCGTGCGCGAGCGCTACCGGCTGGACCTGCGCGTCGCCCGCCCCGCGGAGAGCCTGGCGGCGTTCGAGGCGGCGTACGGGCCGCGGCTCTGGGAGCGCGACCTGGAGGCGTACCAGCGGGTGGCCAAGGTGGAGCCGTTCGCGCGCGCCACGGCGGAGCTGGACGGGTGGATCACCGGCCGCCGTCGCGACCAGTCCGCCAGCCGCGCGGGCCTCCCCGTGGTGGAAGGCGGTGCCAGGCCCCGCGTGAACCCGCTGGCGGAGTGGACGCGCGACGACGTGTGGGGGTTCATCCGGATGAACGACCTCCCCTACAACCCGCTGCACGACCAGGGCTACGCCAGCATCGGCGACGCGCCGCTCACCACTCCCGTGGCGCCCAGCGAGCACGAGCGCTTCGGCCGGTGGCGCGGCACGGGAATGCTGGAATGCGGCATCCACGCGGTGGGGTGATCGCGATCGGAAGATCCGTTGCCGTTCATCCGCTGCCGTTCAGCAGTCATTCCGAGGCCCGGCCGCGCGGTCCTCCGCGGCGCGCACGGGTGGCCGCAGGGCCTTTGGAATCTCCCCGAGGCACCAGCGAAGCCCGGGCGCGGCAGCGTCGAGACTGCCCGGGTCGCCACGACCGAGGCATGAACGATGATCCGTGCCTCCGCGCCGGCGGGTGAACCCGCCGGCCACGACGACGGGAAGCCTCGCCCGGCTGTGGCGCGGACGAGGCTCCAGGGCGGCGAGGCTTCTTGCGGGGGATCGGTGTAACAGGCTGCGCGACAGGGAGATGAGGATCTTGCGTCAGCGGCGGCGGCGGGCCTGCTTGATGCGCTTACGCTCCTTCTCGGAGAGGACCGGCTTTGGCATCGGCGTGGACTCGAACGGGGGAGGCGGCAGCTCCCAGGCGGCGAGCTCGCCCGGCTCGATCCCCAGCGCCTGCTCGATGCGGGCGGCGTCGAGGACGGCGCCCTGCGGGTCCAGGATCAGCGGAAGGCGCCACCCGCGCACCCGCACCGTGAGCCAGGGGGCGTTCACCCTGTGCTTGCGCGTCGTGAGCTTCCCGTCGTGGTACACGCCGGAGACGATGTCGCCGGGCCGGAGGACGTGCTCCGGCGAGCCGAACGGGCCCACGGTGCGGATGCGGAGGGTGCCATCGTCCTCCATCTCCATCCGCCCGATGTAGCACCGGCCGTAGAGCAGCATCCCGCCGGCCGTCGCGAGCCCGGCCGCCACCGCGAAGACCGAGGCGAGCAGCCGTTCCGTGGCCGTCTCCACCTCCGGCGGCGGGAGGACGTCGGGCTCCAGGAAGCCCAGCCAGACGAAGAGCACGCCGACGGCCAGGAGAAACCAGGTCAGGGCGCGCACCTTCTTCCCCTGCCAGCCGGCGTCGTAGACCAGCGTCATGCGGATGCCTCGTCGGAAGTCGTGGAGATGCGGAGAGGGGAGATCGAAAGCGCGCCGGGATGATCGGTGCCGCGGGATGGAATCTAGGCGCCCGATTCGCGGCCGCCTACAGGGATCGAGGAGAGCGAGATGGTGATCCGGATGAAGAGAGGGCCGCGGAGGCGCGCGGCGGGGCACACCATCGACCACTTCATCGGCAAGACGCCGCTGGTGCGGCTGGAGCGCGTGGTGGAGCCGGGGATGGCCGAGGTGTGGGTCAAGGTGGAGGCCATGAACCCCGGCGGCTCCATCAAGGACCGCACGGCCTTCTCCATGATCGCCGACGCCGAGGAGCGCGGCCTCCTGAAGCCGGGCGGCACCATCGTGGAGCCCACCTCCGGCAACACGGGGATCGGGCTGGCGCAGGTGGCGTCCGCGCGCGGCTACCGGCTGGTCCTCTGCCTCCCCGCGCAGATGAGCGAGGAGCGCAAGGCCACCCTCCGCGCCTACGGCGCCGAGCTGGTGCTCACCGACCCCGAGCGCCGGATGCTGGCCGCCATCGAGGAGGCGGAGAAGATCCGCGACGCCACGGGCGCCTTCATGCCCAACCAGTTCGACAACCCCGCCAACCCGCGCATCCACTACCAGACCACCGGCCCCGAGCTGTGGAAGGGGATGCGCGGGCGCATCGACGCCTTCGTCTACGGCACGGGAACGGGCGGCACCATCTCCGGCGCGGGGCGATACCTCAAGGAGCGCTCGCCGGAGATCCAGGTGGTCGCCGTGGAGCCCGGGCGCTCCGCCGTGCTGCACGGGGAGCCGCGCGGGCAGCACCAGTTCCAGGGGATGGGCCCCGGCTTCATCCCGGCGAATCTCGACCGCACGGTGATCGACCGGATGATCAAGGCGTGGGAGGAGGACGCCTTCCCCATCGCCCGGCGCCTGGCGCACGAGGAAGGGCTGCTGGTGGGGATGAGCAGCGGCGCCATGGTGTGGGCCGCCCTCCAGGTGGCGCGCGAGATCGGCCCCGGCGGCCGCGTGGTCACCATCGCCCCCGACACCGGCACCCGCTACCTGACCACGGCGCTCTTCAAGGAGGAGTGATCGTCAGCGCGCGGATCCGCCGATCACCGCCGGTGGGAACGGGCCGGCGCCTCCGCGAGGCGCCGGCCTCGTCGTCATGCCAGCTTCGTCAGGCGAGCGTGCTGTCCTTGCACTTGCAGTTGGGGCAGTTGGGACCCTCGCAGGTGTCGCTGGCGTCCTCGCGGGCCCGCACCGTCCCGGTCGACAGCGGGATGCCGGCGGCCGGCTCGAACGTTTCCACCGCGAGCGCGTCCAGGTTGAGCCTGAGCTTCTTCATGTGAGCCATCCCATTGTGAGGAGGATCTTCGAAGCACCCGGGTCGTGATCCGCGGCCGAAAGCCGCGGGACCCGCCGGCCAATGTAGTCCGGCTACCTCTTGCGATCAATGTCGCAATTGAGCCGGGCGGGGGGAGTCCGCGGCCGGTTGCGGGATGATGACGAGGGAAGTGATTTCCGCGTGCGGGAGGACTATCTTCGGGGAGACGTTCTCCCCTCCCCTTCCCCTTCGCACGGAGGCCGGTCATGAAGAAGCTGAGGCTGGAGCTGGACGAGCTCGCGGTGGAGACGTTCGACACCTCCGTCACGGACGCGCTGGAAGGGACGGTGCACGGCCACTTCACGAACTTCGCCAGCTGCTCGTTCTGCCACGCCACCTGCATCGAGACGGGGTGCGACACCTGCGACAACTCCCTGGACTACTGCACCTGCAACTGCACCGTCGACTGCAATCCGCAGCACACCCGCTACAAGCCCGACTCGTGTCCCTGCTACATCGAGCCGATGTGACCTCCGCGCGCCGCGCGGTTCTCGGTGGGACCGAACGACAGCCCGGCACGCGGGACGCGGGAGGGGGAGCGGAGGTTCGCATCCGCTCCCCTGTGGCGCTTCCCGGGGAGCCGATCCCCTCCCTCCGCCGGACCCTGGCCGCTTCCTTGCGACTGCGCGGCGCGTCAATGCCCTGCTGAATCCCCGCGCCGAGCGAGCCGATGATCTGCATCCTTCACGGATACCTGCTGGAAGGCTCCGGAAGCAACCTCTGGACGCGCGCCATCGTGGAGTTCCTCTGCCGCCAGGGCGAGACGGTGCACCTGATGGCGCAGGAGAACCACCCCGAGCGCTATCCGTTCATCTCCGAGGCGCGGCGCTACCACCCGGACGGCTCGGTGGAGACCTTCTACCGGCGCGAGGGGGAGGGGCACCCGGGGTGCTGCATCCTCCACAAGCCGGTGCTGGGCGACACGCTCCCCGTCTACGTGTGGGACAAGTACGAGGAGTTCTCCAACGTCGTCCCCATGGTGGACCTCCCGGACGAGGAGGTGGAGTCGTACACGGCACGCAATGTGGCGGCGCTCCTGCGCATCGTGCGGGAGAACGGGATCACCGCCGTCCACGCCAACCACGCGGTGCTGATGTCGGTGGTGGCGCAGCGGGTGAGCGCGGAGACGGGCGTCCCCTTCTCCATCATGCCGCACGGCAGCGCGCTGGAGTACGCGGTCAAGCGCGACCCGCGCTTCCATCGCCTGGCCCAGGGCGCGTTCGACGCCGCGTGGCGCATCTTCGTGCACGGCGACGAGATGCGGGCGCGGGTGCACGCCGTCTTCCCCGACCTCCCCGGGCTGGACGGGAAGATGATCGACCTGCACCTGGGGGTCGACACCAGCCAGTTCGAGCCCGTCGCCCGCCCGGAGCGCCGCCGCAAGATCGGCGAGCTGCGCGAGGCGCTGGCGGAGCTTCCCCGCGGCCGCACGCCCGCGCAGACGGACGCGCTCCTCGGCGGGCTGCGCGGGGACCTGGACGAGGCGGGGCTGGAGAAGGCGCTGGGGGCCGGGCGCGGCTTCCCCTCCAAGCAGCCGGACGCGGAGCTGGAGGCCAGGCTGGAGTCGGTGGATTGGGATCACGATCCCACGCTGCTGTACGTGGGGCGGCTGATCTCCGCCAAGGGGGTGCAGGAGGTGGTCGCCGCGCTCCCGCTGATCCTGGAGCGCACGCCGGAGCTGCGCCTGCTGGTGGTGGGGCACGGCCCGATGCGCGAGCCGCTGGAGGCCATGCTCTGGGCGCTGGAGCACGGCGAGCGCGCCCTCTTCGAGCTGATCGTGGCGCGGGGGCGGGCGCTGGAGGGCGATCCCGAGGGCGAGGGCGGGAGCCACGAGCTGACCAAGGTGGCCAGCTTCCTGGAGCAGCTCCGCGGGCGCGGCGAGCTGGACGCGTACTACGAGGCCGGGCGGCGCCACGTCCGCCGCGAGCGCGTGGTCTTCGCCGGCTACCTGACGCACCGCGAGCTGCGCCACCTCTTCCCCTGCTGCGACGTGGCGGTCTTCCCCTCCGTGGTGAAGGAGGCGGGGCCGCTGGTGTTCCTGGAGGCGCTGGCCTCGGGCGCGTTCCCCATGGGCACCTACTTCGGCGGGATGCGCGCGAGCATCGACTCCGTGGCCGAGGCGCTCCCCCCCGGCGACGCGGAGGCGATGAAGCTGGATCCGGATCCGGACCGCACCGTGGCGGACCTGGTGCGCAACTTCCCGCTCGCGCTGGCGCATGGGGAGAAGCACACGGCGGCGCTGGCCCAGGTCGCCCGCGAGCGCTACGACTGGGGGAGCGTGGCGCGCACCTTCGCGGGCGAGCTGCGGAGCCTGTCGCCCTCCTGATCCGTCATCGCGCGTCCCGCGCGCGGACGGCGACGTCGGGAAAGTCGGAGAAGACCCCGTCCACGCCGGCGGCCAGGAAGGCGGCGATCTCCGCGGCCAGGTCGCCGTGGCCGCCGGGGAACGCGGGATCGGCCGGGTCGCCGGCGCGGAGGTCCGCGGGGAGGAACTGGTTCTCGGCGCGGAAGGTCCAGGGATGCACCGCCAGCCCCGCCGCGTGCGCGTCGGCCACCAGGCGCGTCGGCGCGGCCAGGCGGCCGGCGGCGTCGCGGGGGATCACGCGGTCCTTGTGCGGGCCGATGCCGTCGGCGTAGGCGGCGGCCTCGGCCAGGCCGGCGGGGGTGAGGAGGTCGTCGTACTCGCGCGGATCGCCGGCCGCGGTGAAGTCGTACGGCCGGCCGGCGGATTCGATCAGCAGGATCAGGCGGACGCCCGTCATCTCCCGCAGGCGGCGCAGGTTGGCCGTCTCGAACGACTGGATGAAGACGGGCGCCGGCGCGTCGCTCCACCCGGCGCGCTCCAGCGCCTCCACCAGCGGCTCCTCCAGCCCCAGCCCGATCGACTGGAAGTACGTCGGGTGCTTGGTCTCCGGGTAGATGCCGATCACCCGCCCCCGCGCCGCCGATTCCGCCTTCGCCAGCGCGATGATCTCGTCCAGCGTGGGGATGTCGTACCGCCCGTCGTGGGCGGTGCCGCGCAGCTCGGGAAGGCGCTCGCGGGCGCGGAGCGTCTTCAGCTCGGCCAGCGTGAAATCCTCCGTGAACCACCCCTCCACCTCCGCGCCGTCGATCGTCTTCGTCGTCCGCCGCGCCGCGAGCTCGGGACGCGCGGCCACGTCCGTGGTCCCGGAGATCTCGTTCTCGTGCCGCGCCACCAGCACGCCGTCCCTGGTGGACACGAGGTCCGGCTCGATGAAGTCGGCGCCCATCCGGATGGCCAGCCGGTACGCCTCCAGCGTGTGCTCGGGCCGGTACCCGCTCGCCCCGCGGTGGGCGATCACGATGGGCGTCTGCGGTGCGTCGTCGCGCGTCACGGGCTGTGCGGCGGTGAGGGCGGGGAGGATGGACGTCAGCGTGGGGATTGTAGGCGGTCGATGGGGATCTCGCACGTCGATCTGCCGAATCGCGTCACGTACGGACATCCGGTTCCACGCCGGAGGCCCCGCGCGGGTGCGTGAATACACCCGCTACGACGACGGGAAGCCCCGCCACGGATCTCCGCGAAAACCGGAGATCGAGCGGCGAGGCTTCGTGCGTGATGCCGTTGCGGTTCTCCCTCTCCCCCCGGAGTTTTGGGGGGCGAGGGGGCCCGGCTCGGACGCGCGCAAACGTCCGTCGAGCGCGCCGCCGACCCTGCGTGGGTGCGTGAACACACCCGCTAGAACGACGGAAAGCCTCGCCAGACCGTGGTGTGGACGAAGTTTTCGGGCGGCGAGGCTTCGCGCTGGGGTTCGATGCGTGTGCTCGGCCGAGTCTGGAGGCCTCGCGCGAAAGTCTGCGCAGCCACCTCCACCGGAACGGGGGAGGTGGCGGCTCTCAGGCCGCCGGAGGGGGCGCGGGGCGGCGGACGCGCACGGGCGCATGCTCCCGCGCGGAAGGTGCTCGAAAAACCAGAGGCGTGCGCGGAGACCCTCTCCACGCACGCCTTCCTGCTCACGCCGCCGCGACGAAGCGGCTGCGCGCGGTCTTCCCGCTCCTTCAGATCCCCGAGGAGACGGTGGGCGTCACGCCGAGCTTCTCCAGCATCAGGTCCGCCGTCTGGAGGGCGCCCTCCACCCATCCCTGCGCGTCGGAGTACGCCTCGCCGCAGATGTAAACGGGGGCGCCGGGGGTGGGCTGGAGGATGTCCATCTTCACCTGGCGGCTGTCCACCCCGATGTTCCAGCTGTTCCATCCCCCGCCGAACGGGTCGTCGCCCCAGTCGCGGAAGGCCGCGTTGCGGGCGCGCGGCACGAACGACATCCCGTGGATCAGCCCCAGCTGCCGCTGCACCTCGTCCACCATGGCCTGGGGGGCGGCGTTCTCCGTCCACTGCGGATCGGCCTTCTCCGGGTCGGCGTTCTGGAACATCTCCGGCTGCGGGATGTCGCCCGCCCCCGCGCGCCACCCCACGCCGCGCTTGGGGCGGAAGCTGTCCCAGAAGCCGATGTTGACGCCGTCGTCGTAGCTGGCCATCAGCATGGCCGGGCCGCTGGTGGCCGGGGCGCCGGTGTTGGTGGGCCAGTAGTAGGTCTGGCGCACGGGAAGGTCGGTGGTGGTGCGGCCCGCCTTGACGTTGGCGGGGAGCCACCACGGGTCCGCGTAGGTGGTGAAGAGCTTGAACAGCGGCCGCGGGGTCACGCTCTTGATCAGCTGGCTCACCCGCAGCTCCTGCAGCAGCGGGCTCCCCGGCGCGATCAGCTCCAGCGAGCGGCGGGGCATGGCCAGGATCAGCTCCTTCGCGCGCACCGTGCGCCCGTCGGAGAAGGTCAGCTCCACCCCGCCCTCGACCTGCTCGAAGCCGGCGAGCTGCGCCCCCAGCTCCACCGTGCCCCCCGCCTTCCGGAAGAGGCGGGCGAGCTCCAGCGGCACCTGCTGGAAGCCCTTGATGAAGCCCCGGTAGTCCGGGTTGACCCCGAAGTCCGAGAGGTACCAGGGGATGGCGTCCGCCGCGTTCCAGTTGGTGAGCGTGGTCTGGTAGCCGCCCGCGTCCAGCGCCAGCTGGTACGCCTCGCCGCTGATCACCCGCACCAGCACCTGCCAGAAGCCCTGCTCCATCAGCGGCTTGCCGTCGAAGTAGGCCTGGTGCGCCATCTCGCTGCGCTGCGCCTCGGTCAGCCCCTCCGCGGTGATCCCGGGGACGATCTGCTCGATGGCGTTGATGACGATGCCCCCGGGAGTGTTCCCGCGCTCCAGGAAGCCCACGCGGTAGGGGATGGGCGTCCGCTGCAGCTCGGCCGTCCCCGGCGCCGGCTGCACCGGGAGGCCGAAGTCCGAGAGGCGCAGGTGCGTGCCGCGCAGGAACGCGATGTTCTCCGGCTGGTCCACGGGGAAGGGATAGGTCTTGATCTGCTCCTTGAGCCCCACCTCCGCGTTCAGCTCCTCGATGAGCGCGCCGATGCGCGGCTGCACCGAGGGAAGGATCCGCATCCCCCCCAGCTCCGCCACCATGTTGGGAATCCCCGGCGCCGGCACGGAAAGGAGCCGCCCGCCGATGCGGTCGCTGGCCTCGAAGACCGTCACGTTCGTCCGCCCGCCCTTGGTGAGCAGCCGCCACCCGGAGTACACGCCGGAGACCCCGCCGCCCACGATCGCAACGTCGAGCATTTCGTCAGCCATTGTCTTGAATCCTGTCGAGGTGAGATGAAAACGGAAAACAGATAGTCCTTGGTGCTTAGTGCTTAGTCCTTAAAAACGGATCCCCGTCGTCGTGCAGTTAAGGACCAAGCACCAAGCACTAAGCACTTCTTTTTTCTTTTCTCAGAACGTGATCTGCTTGCGGGCCTCGGGACTGCGCTCCTCTTCCGTCGCGTGGAACTCCTGGAAGAACGCGTCGAGCGCGGGCGGGGCCGAGAGGTCCACGGCGGGCGCGGCCTCCGGCGCGGCGGCCAGCTTGGCGGCGCCCTTGGCGGCCTTCAGGACCTTGGCGGCCGCGCCGGACTTCTTCGGCGGGGCGGGGGTGGGGGGCGGGGTGGAGTTGGTGCGCACGTCCAGCACGAACGCCCGGCCGCTCTCCATCACGAACGTCACCGCGTCGCGGATGGCCTCGTAGACCTCGTCCGGCTTCGTGACCACCCGTCCGTCGGGGATGCCGAACGCCTTCGCCAGCGCCACGAAGTCGAAGTCCGGCTTGCGGATGGTGAGGTACTCCGGGGTCATGGTCACCGGGTGCCAGCCCGACTCCGGCGCGCTCCCGTACGCCGCCACCACCTGCGCCAGCCCCGCCTGGAGCGTGTGGTACTCCTGGTTGTTCATGATGATGTACAGGATGGGCAGCTCCCGGTGCGCCGCCGTCCACCACACCTGCGGATAGAAGAGCGACGACCCGTCGCCCACCGCGTTGACCACCAGCTCCGGCGTGATCCCCTGCCACCCGTCCGGCGAGAGCTTGATCCCCAGCGACGCCGGCATCGACCACCCCAGCGATCCGCCCTCCACGCAGTAGTAGCTGGTGGGCGCCGCCCGCGTCCCCAGCGGCATCAGCATCTGGAAGGCGGTGGAGTCCGACACCGCCTCGTGCACGTACACGAAGCGCTTCTCCAGCCCCCGCGCCGTGATGGTCTCGCGGAGCGCGTCGGCCACCAGCGCGCCCAGGATCTGCTCCTGCTCCTTCGCGCTGGCGATGTACTGCGCCCACTGCGCGGCGCGGGCCTTCGCCGCGGCGCGGAGCTGGTCGTTGCGCTTCTTCGCGCCCGAGGGCTTCGCGCGGGCGACGGCCGCGTTCAGCGCGGGGAGGGTGGCCTTCACGTCGCCCAGCACCGCGCACTCGGCGAAGTAGTTCTTCCCCAGGTCCCAGGTGTTGTCGGCCAGCGCCACCTGCCGCACACTGTCGGGGATCAGCGGCCCGTCCGAGTACTTGAAGACGGCCAGCTGCGCCTGCGCCCCGAAGCCGCAGAGGAACGCCACGTCGTGCGGCTTCAGGCGCGCCTGGGTGTCGGCCTGCGCGCCGGGGAGCTCGCCCTGCCAGTGGTAGTCGTCGTTGGGGAAGTTGGCCATGCTGCTGAAGCCCTCCAGGTACACGGGGGCGCCCAGCAGCTCCGCCAGCTCCCGCACCTCGGCCCATGCGTCGCCGTAGCCCACCGCGTCGCCCACGATGATCACCGGGCTCTTGGCCCCCGCCAGCAGCTTCGCCGAATCCTCCACCGCCCGCGCGTCGCCGGTGAAGCGCGGCGGGATGCGGGTGACGCCCGGGACGCGGTCCTCGTCGCCGATGCGGTGGATGGTGAAGTCCCAGGGGAGGGAGATGAAGACGGGGCCGCAGGGGGGCGCCATCGCCTCCTTGAAGGCGCGCTGCAGGACCAGCGGGATCTCCTCCCAGGCGCGCAGCTCGTGCGCCCACTTGGTGTACTGCTTCGCCACCTCCACCACGTTGGAGGCCAGCAGCGGCTCCTGCGTCACCAGCTCGTTCTGCTGCTGGCCGCAGAGGACCACCAGCGGGACGCGCGACTTCTGGGCGTTGTACAGGTTCCCCAGGCAGTGCCCGATCCCCGGCGTCACGTGCACCTCCACCACCCCCGGCTTCCCCGTCATCCGCGCGTACCCCATGGCCGCGCCCAGCGCGATGTTCTCGTGCAGGCACTCGATGTAGGTGACGCCGTTCTCCGGGATGGAGCACCCGTCGATCATGGGGATCTCGTTGGTCCCCGGCACCCCGAACATGTACTGGATCTCCAGGTCGCGCAGGATGTCGAACAGGTAGTCGCGCGACCAGCGGGTGGCGGGCGGGAGCTGCTTGGCGTCGGGCATCAGGGGTCTCCGTGTGGGCGGATGAAAGGCGGTGCGCTATGGAAGCCGGCGGCATCCTCGCGGCTCGGGAATTCGGTCGATCGGGAGATGGAGATCGCCGGACATCGGCGATGAAGGACGGCGGCAATGGAGAGGCCACCATCCACGTGCCGGAACACGCGCATCCCCCTCCATGCGCCCCGGGCCGACAACGGATTGCGGGAGATGGAGATGCGGATCGAGGCAGCCGGTCGGAGGCACGCCGGCCGCCGGGAACGCGCGTCGATCGGCGTAACGGACCGTTGCATTGATTCAGGGTGGCGATGTAACGAAATGAGTCGGCCGGTCAGGATCACCGGATCCGCTCGGCCCCCGGGGAGAATGGAGCCTCCATGTCCATTCCGACCGTGGAATTCCCTCTGCCCCCCACTCGAGAGATCGGCCTGGAGGCGCACCGGCCAAACACGCAAGCGGATGCCGCCCAACCGCTTGTCATCCTGAAGCCAGCCGGCCAGAAGCAGGGTGGGCACCAGGATCCGCGGGCCGAGGGATCTGAGCTCTCCGCCGTGCAGCCGTCCGCTTCCCGGCACCGGTCCCACGGCCTAGGCGACAGGCGGGGTGGGCATGGCATGGATCCTTCGCGCCCGGCAGATCGGGATGGCGGGCGGAGGTCTCCAGCGGGAATGCGCGGCACGTATTCTGCTTTACATCGCAAAGCACTTGACAGACGGGCACCCGGAGCGCATCGTATCGACCATGGCGAAGATCCTACCCTTCCGCAAACCGCCCGAAGAGCAGCCGCTCGAGCTTCACGCGGCGGCCATGGACGACCTCCGCTTCATCCGCGACACCATGGAGCGGGCGGGGAGCTTCACGGCCGTGTCCGGGTGGGGGCAGGTGGTCATCGGCGTCACCGGCTTCCTGGCGGCGTGGCTGGCCGGGCGGCAGGCGTCGCCCGAGAACTGGCTGGCCACCTGGAGCGTGGCGGCGGTGGTGGCGGTGCTCATCGGCGTCACCACCACGGCCATGAAGGCGCGGGCCATGGGGATGTCGCTGCGCGTGGGGCCGGGGCGCAAGTTCGCCCTCTCCCTCTTCCCCCCG
>Ga0247770_1001848_pt1 | contig 14290 bp, 17 predicted proteins | sample UWRJL136409B6_FD_179943 | JGI IMG/M metagenome (GOLD analysis project Ga0247770, IMG submission 179943) | Plant litter microbial communities from Arlington Agricultural Research Station in Wisconsin, United States - UWRJ-L136-409B-6 | ecosystem: Environmental > Terrestrial > Plant litter >... | reverse complement strand
ATTTGGTAGAAAAGGGGAGTGCGAAGCACTCCCCAGTTATATACAAATGGAAGCTCCCTGTGTGTGGGGAGAGCACATGATCCAAGGCCCCTGCGCTCCAGGCAAGCCTGGAGCGGTAAGGCGCCTGGGCGCCTGAGCGCCAAGAACTGCCGCTGCAGTTCGACACTTTCACAATGCAGCCAAGGTCTGTAATGTGGTAAACCCAGGCCTACTGTCCCGGCACAAAACGGTGTTAGGTGTCCGACAGCGTATTTTGAGACAGAGAAAAAAGACCCTTTACCTTAGCGTAAGCCTTTGTAGGGCACTGTTACGGCACAATAGGACACATGTGTAATACTCGGTAGTATTTACGTGCGCTGCAGGAGTTCCAACTCCATGCAGCAAGTTCTCTCTAGGTGCCGAAGCACTGAGAAGTACCGAAGTTTTTCGAGGACTACCTACAGGTAGGAATATTTCCCATCATAGCTCCATATACAGTCGCTGGCCCATGCGACTTCCCGAGTACTCTCTGAGCAAAAGGCGACAGTGGAGTCTCGTTTCAGCCTTCGCGTGACCAATGGTGCCTCTAACTAAATATGGTTTTCGCCTATTAGTGGGCGGGAACATGGCCAGCCTTCCCTGCAACCTGTTAGCATGACGTTCCATTTACGGTCGAGGCTTTGGAAAAGTGGTCTGTGATCATCACTCGTGGTAAGTGCAAACTTACTTGCGGTCCCTCTACACTGTGTTGTCGGTCTGTGCGTGCCATTCCCAGTCGTCGGCAATCTCGTGGTTCGATTCCTGGGGAAACCTCTCCAGTTTCTTCTCATATGCTATGGTAGCAGTGATCTCCAGGCTGCTCTCCTCACTTGGGATGTAGGAGTAGCACTCAGCCAGCCAGGCCAGCAGCCTCCAGAAGTGGATAGCGCGTTTGAGCTTCTTGATGTCGCGTGCCATACAGTTGACCTCCCAGGATGTGCGTTTGGTGTAGACAGGATTGCGAAAGATGTCCAGCTGTCCATCAACGGCGCTCGCTCTATCGCGCAGCAGGCCGAAGACTGTATTTCCAACAGAGTCCTTGATGTCGAATCTCACTCTCGCTTCCTTGGGTCGCTTCGCCGAGTGATACAGGAGTGCTTCCACCATGCCGATGCCATGCGACATTAGTGAGTCCGTCTGCCAACCCATAAGGCCCCAATCCACATACGAATTGGCTGCTATATGCAGCTGTCACACGAATCAAATCCCTGAATAGCCTCCATACTAGCGATCGGACCGATCGCTGGTATTCTGTCAAATTACTGCGTGGTCCATTCCAGGCCACAACACCGGAGGAATGGAGCTACCCCATTGTACGCAATATTTAGCGGTTGGAATCCCTCGGCTTCCAACAGATTGAAACAATCAACACACTCGTTTTTCCATCGAAAGAGCCTTTGATCCACAGCGTGCAACAGCAGCACTGTCTCACCATCGGAATCCTGGACGTTTGGATCCGCCCCATGATCGACGAGAAGCTTGACTATACATGGCTGTGAAACGGTGGACCGATAGCAGAGATTGGACATGAGCAGCGTGCGGTTATTTGTCTGCTTCTCGTCGTCGGGGAACCAGTCAAATAGCCCCGCATTGATATCAAACTCGGCGTTATCCAGGAGGTGTTTCATTATGATATATCTGTAATGGTATGCCATTGTCGGGTCTCGACGAACCTGATGAGGTACGCCCGGGAGCGAGTTGCACCTCGATAACTGGCCGCAACTTCCAAAGCCGGAGCCCTGAAAATGGTACTGTAGGGCAAATGCCATGTCCTCTTGGACCCTTGCCGTGAGTTCTCTGCACCCGCCGAGAGTCAAAAGGGTGTGGAGGTTTCGGTATTTCTAGTTCAAAATGGCCGTGTACACTGGATGATAGCTTCCGTATGGATGCGCCTCGAATTCATCGATGCCAAATCGGTATCTCCCGTACCATGTCCCCAGTGGCTGCATATCGACACAGGCGCCACGCTGGATGAGCTTGGCAATCGTTTGGTCGTTGTTCCATCTCCACATGGCTAGAAATATGGGAATTTGGCTGTCTCCCTTAGAATTGGCATCCCCACATCCTGGCTGATCCATGATCAAGTCAATCATGTGGTGGTATCCGAGTCGAGATGCCAAGGACGCACCACGTTCAAGCAGCCATTCAACGGCTGAGTTGGTCATTTCGTGCTACGAAGTGTAGAGCCACCCCTGTGCAAGGGGATGCTGTGTGATATGACGTAATCTCCAAAGGGTCGCCATTGTGAATGGACTGGAGGACCTTCGATGGTTCCGGCCCGACTGCGTCGATATTGGCGCCGCTCTGAAGTGCCATCTCCATGGTCGATATGCAGCCCGTCGCAGCGCCCCATAATATGGCACGAGACTCGCGGATGGCATCGGTCTTGTATAATAAGCTGATGGCCGCCATATAAAGCCACCAAGTCTTGCTTGCGACCGATCGAGAGGATCTTGGTGGCGAAGTATGGGAAGGTAGGGAAGGTAGCGAAACTATTCTTACTAAGCTACTTATACCCGATATGCTGTTACCGCAGTGAATTCTGTTGAGCTTTTCGATATTTCATGCGTTTAAGATGTTCGGATGAGTGCGCCTGAAGTGACCAGGAGATCCTCACCCTCTGGGATGCGAAAGAAAGCCCCGCCGTGGGTCCTACACTAAACCTGTCAGCGATTGAATGCTAGCAGCGGCTCAGAGAGTGACTCAACGCTACGAATGATCGGACTCTCTAGATACCATGTAGTGATATAGATTCATGCACCCCCAACAGTTTACCCCATCGACATTAATACCAGATGACAACACATACCCCCAACCTACAACCAGCTGACGCACGTCCCAACTCTCAGATCTCGCTATTCCTCTCCTCCTTCCACATCAACCGCTCCGTCTCCACAACCCCCGGGCCCTTGTACACGCTACCATAAAGACCGCTCCCCCAATCAGAGCCACTGCCCTCGTTTGCCGCCTTCTTCCTATACCACCTGCCATAAATCAACAAAAAATACAATCTAAAGCTCAACAACGCAAACCTGTCTCTTTCCAAATCCTCCGGATATCTCGCGCCCAAATCTACTGCCGCCGCCAACCCACTCATCACCGCAACCTCATGCGCATTGATCATAGTCCACGAACTCGCGAATCGCGTGTGCTTCCTCCCCTGCAGAGCCCACATCCACGGCACGACAAACGCATAATGCGTCCAGGAGTGACACAGTTGATGCCACCAGTCCTTTCTGATGATCTTGCTCTGCTCAATCTTACCATCGGTCCAGAGGTGTCCATCTCGCTCTTTGTTGAGGAAGATAGTCTGAAAAACGTGATCGTCAAAGGGCACCGTTGGTGGAAATTGCGCCTGGTAATTAGTACAATCGAAGCACATCTCGAGTTTGGTGAGATCGGCGTCGTAAGGTTTGATGTAGTACATTGGACGGAAATTCTCGCGAGCGGAGTTAACGCGGGCGGTTTGATCTACCCCTGAAAGTGACGTCACAGCTTGGGAGGAGTTGAAGAAGTTTTCGTAGTGATTGCGCATGTAAGAGGCGTCTGAGTGGGTAATGGTGATATCGTCGCTAAATTTCGCGGAGCCAAGTACGCGCCGCTCACGGAAACTGGAGGTTTTGCCGAGCAGGCGCTTCGCGGTGTCGGCGCTAGAGGGTGTTAGTTAGGTGTCCGATCGGGGAATGGATGAGGAAGTTGGATCTTCTCACAGGCAGCAAAGAACAATCTCGTCGTAGTGTTCGGTGGTTTCTTTTGCGTCATCGTCGGCGTTGCTTGAGGGATCTTCAGGAGCCCATGCGCTGGATGGGTTATGGCCGTCTGGGGCGGGAGTGCGCTTGATGATCTTAACCGTGACCCCTTTCTTGTCGCGACGGACAATCTCGGTCACGTCAGTCGATAGCCGGACATTGACTCCCTTACTCAGGAGATCTTTCCGCCAGTCTTCATAGAAGCAGCTGAAATTTGGGAACACGACCATCGGGGGCAGGTTGCTGGCGATGCTCTGCTTGTCAGGGGGATGCCACATGCCGTATGTCGGGCTGGTGCAGAGTCTCTCTAGGATGATAGCAGGCACCTCAGGGGTGTAATTTCCAGTACCGAGAAACAGCGCCACCATGGGGAGGGCAACAGTATTGGCGAACTCGTAGCTGAACCAAAATAGCTTCATGAGGATCTTGATGGGCAGGAGAGCGAAGAATACTTCGAACCATTGGATGATGCTCAGCATCCTCACAAAACGGCGGATCTCGCTTTGGTGTCTCTCGAGAAGCTTGGTTGGGTAGACATTGGTCCAGAACCGGTCGTCTTTTCCGAAGGACACCTGCAGCTTGACTGGGTTGGCGGTGTAGCCCTGGCGCGCAAACATGGTCATGGTGTGGTGAAAGATGTAGGAGCCGCCCTGAACACCCTGGTTGAGCCACGATGCGCCATGTTTCTCTTTGTCAATCGGGATAGAGAATGCCTGCCCTCCGCAGTAATTAGCGGCCTCGATGAGCGTCACGTCGAATTTGTCCGGGTGCTGCGCGAGATGGTATGCGCAGGACATGCCTGACGGTTGTCAGTTTTTGCTTCATCGAAATCATGATGGGGCCGCAATCTCACCGGCAGCGCCGGCTCCGACAACAAGCACCTTCTTTCGGGCAACAGTTTCAGCCATGGCGGTCGGCAGCAACGGCGGTTGAGGCATCAGCACACATCCCACCTGCCAGAAAGAGGGATGCAAGAAACATGGCCCAGGAGATGGAGAACAAAACGTCGGAATAAAGACAAGAGAGAGTGGAATTCGCGGTGAATCTGTGGCTGAGACTAGCCGGGAGTAGTTGCGTCATGATTTTTTGCCATGTGGTGTCGGATGTCGGATACGGTGCAGCGATCGAGAGCGCCGTTGGAGAGGCGTCCCGATCGTGGCTTCCATTCCGCACCCGGTTTCCGGGAGTGGAGCGAAACATCCCCACCCTCCACAACACAAAAATTGGAGTCAAAGCCTCGATCTCACACGAGTCTTGGCATCTCCTCAAGAAAACAATCCCAATGGTATCCGCACTAGTTCGCTCCTTGGCGGGGCAAGAAGGGGTCACCCTCATCCCACACTGTCGATGCATCCCATCTTGGCAACAAATGCGCCAACATTAAAAGCGTGACAGATCATTAAAATGGAAAACATCCCAAACAAGCATCGCACTAGGCTCACTTGGCGCTCTGGCGCTAAATAAAATCTCCTTGGATAAGGTTGGGAAAGTGGACGCCTCCGGATTTCCAGAAGGGGGCACGGATGCTTCTCTTGTTGCAGTTGGAACGATGTGTGATCGACGAGATATTCTTTGGGTGGCGACTTGCCGATCCGAAGCAGAAAACTCGGCATCCAAGGGGTAAAACATCTGTGCGTCTTTTGGGGTTGGCCGTGGGGGACTGATTAAGGCCCGTTGAGGGTTGTGGTTGGGTGATTGCAGCCCATCTTGGGGGAGTTGGAGAATGACTCTGTCGTGCGAGATCTGACATCTTGAAGTTTTTCAGAGTGCTTCGAGTTGTCGACTGATGTGACTTCGCATTTCGCGGAAGGCACAGCCAAACTTTCCCCAACGGCCAGGTTCGTCTAATGCTAGCGCGTGACAGCGGGCGGCCTGGAGCCTGCCCCCAATTGGCGCCGAGTGTTTTTCCGGGAATTTATGGCATTTCGGACGGGTTTGGAGCCTCACTGTCCCGCACCCCCTTGCATGCGTTTCAGAGACCTGCCGGATCGACATCCCCAGCATTGCGCATGGCGGGCATCCGTCCAGTCCTGATACCATGATCGCCCGCCCGTTGTCAGTCGCTGTCAAATGGACCGGGGCGTTTCCTTTTCTCTGGGGCCGGCCGCCCCTTCCCGTGCCGGAGGCTTGTCAGGTTTGCTCTTCCCGTTTTCTCCATTCTGTTCTCCCGACAACAATTGCACTGTGAAAATGATTGTTTAATCACTCGGTTGGATATTTTTTTTACTTTGGCGGTATTTTGCGCTTTCTCTGTTGACTACAACTGCTGTACGCGCGCTTCAAGCGCCTGGGAACAATGAACAACTCGACTCTTCGGAACGCGACAGAAAACGGGAGGAACTCGACCGGCTTTGGCGGCGGCAACGGGTCCCTGAGGAGACTGCCTGACGATGACTTGGGGCCGATGACAAAGTTGTCGTTGTGGGTGCTGGCATCGACGGCGTTGCTGTTCCTGCTCATGAGGATATACTGCAAGATCGAGAGACACCGGAGGCTACACGCGGACGACTACTTCGCCATTGCGGCATGGGTACGTTGGCTCGGGGAGGGTTTAAGGTGAAAGGGGCTATGCTAACATTCCCCTTCTAGCTGGCTCTGCTCGGAAGCACAATCGCCACGAACCTCTCCATCAACCTGGGATTCGGGAAACACTCGTGGAATATTGACCGAAACAACCTCGACGACATGCTTGTGATCGGACAGGTCAGCGTCACGCTTGCTATCTGCAGCCAGGCGTGGAGCAAAACTTCGTTCGCCATTACGATGTTGCTGATAGGGGATGGCATCCACGGACGGACGCGCATCTTTATCTGGTTCGCCATCGTCTCCATGAACTTGCTTTTCGGGATGGCCGCCATGTTCTTCTGGGTGGGATGTTCGCCGATCGAGAAGGCCTGGCATCCATTCATGCGGGGGACATGCTGGAGCCCTAACGTTATTATTACATACGGCATCTTCGTCTCAGCCTACTCCGGCATCCTGGACTTGGTGTTTGCCATCATCCCGTGGCAGTTCATCATGAGGATGCAGATGGCGACCAAAGAGAAGGTCGGTGTTGCATTGGCAATGAGCATGGGTGTCTTCGCCGCAGCCGCAGCGTTCATCAAGTGCTCCTCGCTCCCTGAGCTCGGAGGGAGAGATTTTTCACGTAAGGCCCCCCGAAACATCTCGCTCGTGTCTGTGGAGCTAGATCTAACAATGAAATCCAGACGATGGCGTCACTCTCGTCATATGGGGTAATGCAGAAGCAGCAGTCACCATAATGGCCGCATCCGTACCCATGTTGCGGATGCTGGTGCAAAGCATAAGACCCTCAAAGAAGAGAAACAGAAACAACAACCACAGCCATCGCAGCAACCGATCGAGAAGACACCTAGTTGACACGTACGGTTCGTCCAAGAGGGTATACTACTATAATAAGCCTCGGAGAGATCTCGTCACCATGACTGGCTCCACATGGGCTACCGAGACCCGCCTTTCGAGCGGCCACACACGATCCGGGTCGCTGGAGAAGGCTTATTGACATTTAGCGGCAGGGATATTAAGGATTTACACTTTCTTTGGTGGTCTGGAACATAGAAACTGGTTTGCGGACATGCTACTGCCGAGTACTATATCATTTTCGGTGATGGCGGCGTTTTGGGTACTACAACTAGGGTCCTTTGGCTTCGCGATGCTGGGGAACGACGGAATTCGGCACCACGGGACGGGAGGGGCTTAGAACGGTTGGCGTACGGCTTATTTCGGTACGAGAATAGCTGATCTCTACGGTCAACTGACCGGGCTCTTCGCCTTCCAGCCATCGCAACTCTCATGCCAAGACGAAGATCTCAGATGGTGGCGATTTGGGCCGCATTCCGTGTGCCTGTACAGTAATGTTTTTTCAGGTCCTAGCGGTTATTTTTAGGCGTCCCTTATTAAATTTCCTGGGAACTGGAGCATCCCAATTCAGCCGGCACGATTGGCAGAGACAAGACGGTTACATGGCGGCGGAAGAAGGCACGCCACTTACGACTGACCCACATCGAAATTTGGCCGGCATTATACAAGGCACTTAACACGGCGGGCTTTCATTCGCCAGGATCCTTAGGTAGATCTCCAAGCTCGGGGCGGGTCCAGGGACGCGCAGGGCCAGCGCGGTGAAGACGGAGCATGCTCGATTCTCCCAGGAACCAGGACAGCCAAACTGTCCTCGACGTGCGCTTTCCCCTCACAAAGGATTCTCCGTGATATAAATCGCAATATGCAGCATGTAGCCTGCACAGTTGCCAAGACGCATCGTCACCGCGCCGCAGTCTGCCTCGCTGGTCGGCGCAAAAGATAAATATTTGTACCGTGTCCGCCGACGTAAACATTGGCCGTGACACGAACTTCATCGCACCTCGCACATCACCGCGCATTTCGCCTCATCAATTGCAAAGTTGATACTGTCGTCCGTCAAATCCGCCAAGATGCTAGCTTCAATCACCCTCCTTGTGGGCGCCATGGCGAGGTACGTGCCAATTGATGGACGAAAAAGGGGCAATTGGCAGATGCTGACAATTTCTGTTTTCAATCAGTGGCGTTCTGGGCCAGATCACATTGACGCCATCGGCGGTCCGGGGAGGCGGCGGTGGGCAACCAATCACCGTGACTGAGTACGAGTTCGACACGGTCACCCAGACCAAGACAGAGAGCTACATCCGCGAGATCACGACCACCAAGCTCGCCACAAGCACCACCACAATACCGCCCCAGACCAAGACGGTGACCGTCACCCAGACCCAACCCCCCGTCACCTCCACTACCATCATCTACAACACCATCAGCCGCACCACCACCGTCTTCAGCACAACCACGCGGGTCAGCACCGCCACCGTAACCCAGACCGTGGTTCGGGAGTCGGTCGTGACGCGATGCGTAAGTACCTGATCGGGATTTTTCCTTTTCCCTCTTGTCTCAGGAGTCCTGACACAGTCGCTCCCCAAAATAGTAGAAAACTTTCGCTGATATCCACCGCAGAACCAGGGCGGCGCTGCATGCCCGACTATCACCCAAACCGCCACGGCATGCCGATCCTGCTTGGTTCCCCAGTGCACCACCACCCAGGTCCTCACGAGGCCGTGTGGCTGCTCGGGCGCTCTTCCCACCGCTGTTGTGAGCTTCCCTTGCGACAGGGCGGACTCGTGCGGGAAGATTGGCTGCACGACTGCGTATGCCATCCAGACTGCGGCATGCTAGTGACCGGAGGCAGAGGAAAGGAAAGGAAATTAAGTCAAACAGCCATAATGAACGCATGCATGAAGTAATTCAAAAGTTTCAACGATTGTCAAAATCAAATCATATCCAAAAGAGACCCTGATGTGCTCGGCCCCTTTTCCGCCCCCCACCACCAACCCAGTGACCAATCTCAACCCACAGGTCAAAATCACAACTTCAACGCATCCTCATACACACTCGTATCAATAAACCTCCTCAGCTCCTCCCTACTCGCCGCCTTCCTTTTATCTACCTCGGCCAAATACCCCTCTTCCCTCTCCAAAAAGTCCACCAGTCCCTCGCCCATATCCCCCGGCCCCCACTTATGCTCCGGCCACACCTTCTTCAGCACCGGCACATCGACGCCAATCTCCTTGGCCACAAACGGATACACCGTCTCGGGCGTCTCCTTGAACACCTCTAAAGTCTGATTTAGGGCCTTGACATACTGCACAATCTTCTTCCGCGTCGCCGGATCCGCCAGGTTCTGCGTCGTCGCGTACAGGCTGTAAATCTCGCGGTACAGCGTCGCGTTCTTGAAGATAACGACGTTTTCTTCGCCAGCGGCTTCGATGCCGAGCTCGACGGCCGTCTCCCAGCAGCCGAAGGCGTCGATCTGGTGGGACTTGAGCTGCTGCGGGAAGGTGTTGGCCGCGCAAGGGGCGCGCATGCACATGTTGCCCGACACGGTGGTGTACTCGCTGCGCTTGAGGCCGGCGCTGCCGAGCAGGGTGTCGACGAAGACTTGGGCGGAGGAAGCGGAGAAGGTGCCGATTTTCTTGCCCTTGAGGTCGGCCAGGGTCTTGATGCCGGCGGCTTTGTTGGCGACGAGGCGGTAGGTGGCCTCGACGACGATGTAGATGAGGCGGTAGTTCTTGTGGGTGGCGTACTGCTTAAGGCCTTGGGTTTCGGCGTTGCCGCCGAGTTCGACCGCGTCCGAGAGGGAGGCTACGCCGCCGCTGACGAGGGAGACGTCGCCTTTGTAGAAGTTTTTGTGGCTGTAGGCGAAGGGGGTGTGCTCAATCCAGGCCGAGCTGCATGCGACTTGGAGGGCGGAGGTCGCGGGGGTGAGAAGGGCGGCGGCGGCGAGGCCGAGGGCGTGGAGGGCGTGCATCGCGGGCGGTTTGGGAGGTGGTTGAGGGGGCCGTTAACCGGGGATTGACGCCGTGTTCCCCAGGTTTGGGGATCGGAGAAAGAGCTGCATGGCCCTTATATTCCCCCATGTTTTTATGTCCGTCGGGCTAAGGTAGGCAGGCACTTAGATCGCTTGTTGATTTTCGGGTATCGAGCCGAGTCTGGGGGCGTGAAGTCGCATGGCGGAGGGGGCCCAATCTCGAAGAACGCGGGCGATATTGCGCGAGAAGAAGGTGCGATGAAGAGGTTCTATTTACCCGCCAAGGATTTCGCCCATCGTAGAGCCTTGGAATGTGGAGTTTGCAACTTCAGGCACCACGGCTGTTCCGCATTTTCGGGCTCGGCAATATCCGAGAGATACCGGCAGTAGGATGAGGAAGGAGTGAGGGTGGCACAAGCTGCTCACCCGTAAGCCCTTTAATTTCTGATCTGGTACACGGCTGACTAGTGGAATTGGTACAAGACGCCATTCAACATCTGTGTCACTTCAACCCTGTTACCCTTTCACTACCTGTGGGTTGAGTCGATTGTCTCCCGCGTGAAGCGGGCGGTCAAGTCGACAACTCCTGTCTGACTACAAAAGCACCCCAGGATGCAGTTGCCAAGGTTCGTAGGAATCCCTCGGGCTTGGCCATTCTTGAGGCTAGGGTTTCCCCAAATGAACAGAGTCAGCATTTGTATCAAACCGCGGACTGCAAGCACAAGTAATCCCTCAATGCTACGCGCACAAACCATGCCAATGTCTAACCGGTTTAGGAATTGCAGCGCTTCTTTGGCCTATAGTGCACGACTTATACCTTACCTACCTACCTAACATACATACCTACTCTTCAGATATCTAGATGATCACGATGGTACTGTTTTCAGCCTCTTGAACAAGATTCCGCCCGGCATCCAACTCTCTTGAATGTGAGTTTCGACACACTGGGACTAGTTTGAAGGGCACGACCCACAACGTTGTCTTGACCTCTCCGTTACCCTATTTTGAAATAGAATAGGTCAACACCCACCTCCGAGTCTGAGACAGCATCACCACCACCGGCTTCCTGAAAGCGCTTGGCAATACCGAAAAGACAAGGAAGAATATCCGTTGGCCTGGTAATATCTTTGTTGACCACACTGTTACTATCAAATACCAATCATTGAATTTTGCCGCAGTCCATGGGGAGGCCAAAGGCCGGGCGCTCAAGATGAGCTGTCTCTCGCTGTTCAAATCGTCGATGTCGCCTCCCATGCACTCACAAAAAGACGCAGTATTGCATGCCTCGTCTATGTCATCTCTGCGGCGAAGTGAACTATTCTCGATGCTAGAATCCCCTCCTGCAAGGTCCATGCCCTTTTGGATAATGGATCAGCCGTCCGCTGAAGAGGGTAGTTCCAGGGCCCGCGTGACAGTGACAGCGTCTTGGAAATTTCTCGGCAGTCCGGCGTAGCTAACATGTCTCTGCCCTGGAAACGAAGCCCAATGTTGTGTACCATCGTTCTCATATCGACGAGATCGCCCCAGCAGTGGCTGAGAGCAGCGTTAGGGAGGCACCCCTCAAGCCTCCTGAGATGACTAGTCTTAGAAGTCCGTTCTTTTCAGTCCAACGTCAAGAACTCGGGATGGAAGCAGCGCGTCGGAATTCTGCAGGCAGCGGGGGTGACCCCGCTGGCAGTTTCTCAGCCATTCGGATATGACGTATCCTAGGACTGATGCTGGGTCTTCCTCGGCGAGTCCCATGGCCGGGTTCACATCAGTATTAACTTCAAGTCAAGATAGAAGAGGAATAGCACCGCGCAGGAATCATGGGTTCCTCATCATCCGAACCGTCACCTTCAGATATAACGTCGACATCCGTTCGGTACCGCAATTGAAGATCGCGGTATTAAACTGAGCCCCGTCACGCAAAATCCGAGGATTGAACAGTGAAGGGGCCTGTGGAGTTACGAGCGGCTTCAGTGTTCTCGGGCATTCGGGAGTGGAAAATGATATTGCTCTACTCCATACACCCCACCTATATAGTACGGTACTGTGTACCCGTATCTTAAGACTCCTCGACCGCAGTATATCTGAAAACGGCCTCGACGCCGTTTCCGAGTATAGCCCCGGGGTTTGCGGTGGCAAGGACGGACCCGCTTATCCCACTGTTTGGATCCGCATTCGCGAAATAGTACGGCTTGATATCCACAGTGCCTGTGCGCCCGTGCTGTTAGCATTCGGGGGTTTACGAAGGGTGATCGGGATGTCTCACTTCCTCCGCCATATCTAACCCATTTCATCCCGATGATGCGAGAAACGGTGTCTACGGTGAACTACGCAGGCTGTCAGAGAACATTCGAGTTTGTTTTGTATAAATTTTGTTGGTTTCGCTAGAATCACTCACAATATCTGATTCATGTGCTTCGTCCGAGCAGCAGTCAGCGACTGGAGCTGACCCAGGTGGTGCTGCAGAGTGGAATTCTGTTAGGATTTTGATCACTTTTAATGGGGTAAGAGTCACTCACTCGCCGGTGTTTCCTGTATGCCGCCACTACGAGTAGAGTCAGTCAGCAGATGTATATAAGTGGATGGATGGTCTGTGTTGCAACCTACACGTCGTACTCGATGTTACTGTAAGTCGAGACGCCCAAAGCGTTGCCAGCCGAAATGTAAGGGTGTGTGATGCGCACCCTTTCAGCTGAGGTGGCACCAGGTGGCACGGTGAACTTGAAGGTCTGCTCAGGTGGATTTTTTAAGACTTGAGCATCCCCGCCCGACATGTGAAGCCACCCTTTGCTCACGAGCGCGCCGGGAGACTCAGTGGAAGCGACCAGAACTTCGATCCCCACTTGACGATTAGAGATGGGTTTTGGCGGCGCAACAGTCTGTGTGGCAATTACAGTCGAGTGGATCGTGCTCGTGATTTGGTCAGTGACGGTCGTGGTGGCAGTCGAGGTCACAGCATCAGCTGTGACGGCACTGGTGACGACGGGGGCTGAGATGCTCAGGCAGTGGCAGGCCGAGGACACGCGGCGCTCGCCGTACGTGACAGGCAGCCACTCCGGGTAGACCGGCACCGCTCTCTTGTCCTGGATGATTGAGTATCTGACGGAGGAGGTTACGGTGGCCGTCGAGGTCGAAATGTCCGAGACAAATTCGGTGATGTAGCTCGTCGCAGTGGTCGAGGAAATGACTGTGGGAGTGACCGTGACTTCAACCTGCGAGACAGGGATGTTGAGGAAGTCGATGCAAAACGGGATCGCGTCTTCGTTGCGCAGGAGGACCAGGAGACTGTCGCTTGCGGGACAAGCGCGGACGCATCGTGCGGCAGCGCCTGCGAAGAGCGATGCGATTTGCACCAGGAGCACGCTGCTGACTTTGGTGGATACCATGGTGGAATTAAACGAATGACGAGCCAAAAGAGCGACTGGAGTGAGTGACTCGGAGGTATCGATCTCAAGGAAAGCGCGACACAGAAAGGGCGGGAACTCGACCAATATCAATGAAAACACTGCGTTCCTTGACGCTGACATCCAATTCCTGATCCATGCCAAGGCCCTTGTCAAAGGTCTTCATTTGGCCAAAATCCCCACAAAGCTAGTCGCCAACTGGGGAGGCGGCAGCGCACTATTGTTCCCGCGGAGCAGTCTCGCCCTTCGCAGGGGTCGATTCGGGAAGGGGCGCTTCGTTAGCGCACGACCAGAAGCTGAAGTCGATGAGATCCGCCCAGTGGATGCCGCCATGCCGAAATTCAAGCGGGTACGGACTACCTACATGTGGATTTGTGCATCGAAACAAACAGTTTGATTCTCAATCATCAAAACCCCGAATCAGAACCCGAACGTCCCTTACCCGGATGGGACCACCAACAAACAACCCAGAAATCACGGAACCAACCCCACCACCAAAACAACTTCCAAACCCTACAACCCCCCCAAAATATCCTCCGACGCCTTCTCACTAACCAAAAACGTCGCCAGCACCGGAAACGCCCCCGGCGGTCTCGGAAACACACTCCCATCCACGACCCTCAGCCCCTCCACTCCTCTCACCCTAAACTTCGAATCCACCACCACATTCGCATCCCCCTCCTTCCCCATCGCACACGTCCCCACCGCATGGTGCCCAAACGTCTGGTCCCTTGCCCACCGCTCATCCCCCTCCCTGCACCCCCCACCCCTTCCCTCCA
>Ga0247770_1001847_pt1 | contig 14291 bp, 1 predicted proteins | sample UWRJL136409B6_FD_179943 | JGI IMG/M metagenome (GOLD analysis project Ga0247770, IMG submission 179943) | Plant litter microbial communities from Arlington Agricultural Research Station in Wisconsin, United States - UWRJ-L136-409B-6 | ecosystem: Environmental > Terrestrial > Plant litter >... | reverse complement strand
AAATGCAACTGACGTAGAAAAACAGATACGTACCTAGTATGGAACAAAACCTAGTATGTGACGGTGCCTAGCATGGAACAACAAAGGAAACGCGACCGTGGATCAGGTCATCTTCCTTCGATCGAAGGGCCAGAATGTTATTAGGCTTTCAATGGGAGGTCTTCGTAGTGAAAATCGTCGGATCGATTGTTGATTCCAAGAAGCACGGTTCAAAGAACCGCGCGGCGCGGCCCCTTTTTGACGGTGGCACGCGCCAGAGAACGCATCGCTATGTATATAAACAGCTACAGTAATATTACATACCAAGCCTAAAAAAAAGACAGGGTCGGCCTGAACAAACGCCCCGAGTCACTATAATATTATAACTTACACCTAATATAGGCCTTAAGAAGACTGGTACAGGTTAAGACAGAACGTATAGCAGGACGTTAAAGACTAAATAAGCGTTCTAAAGACAGCTTATTAAGCTAGCACTTTTAGATAAGGGTTTAATGTCACTATAAGTCGCTATTATTATAATACATAGAAGTAAGTTTAAATAGTAGGATATAAATGAATAATTAAATATTAGCGTAAGGAATTAGGAGTCCTTTACGTCCATTATAGTTATAATAATAACTATTTATATTAGCTAACTAAAAGATACCTTATACCTATCTCTGTAGACTGTGTCTCTATATTCCTTAGGGGGAGTTATTATAGAGACCTCTTTCTCCGTGACCTTATAAGTCTCTGTTAACAAAGACAGGTGTTAGCACAGAGACTCTTCTTACTAGTCGTAGGGGCTTTGGGTCTTTACAACCCTAGCCCAGTGCGCTGCGCTGCGCGCACTGTTCTTCCGCACTGTTCTTTCTGCGGGGAATTCGTCAGGCCGTACCGGCCCAGGTGACGGCCTGCAGGGTCATTACATATAATAGCTATAAGGGACTTTTAATTCCTTATACTAATAGTTAATTATTCATTTATATCTTACTCTTTAGACTTACCTCTGTATATTATAGTGATAACAACTTACAGTAATATTAAACCTTCTGTTTAGAAGTGCTAGCTTAGTAAGCCGTCTTTAGAACGCCCCTTAGTCTTTAGCGTCCTACTATTGTGACGACCCTGCAGGCCGTCACTTAGGCTGGGGCGGCCTGATAAATCCCCCGCAGAAGGAGCAGTGCGGGAAGACGGTGTACACCGTCTAGGCGCACTGGGCCAGGGGTGTAAAGACCTGAAGCCCTTACGACTAATGAGGTGCTACTTGCAGCATGCCGGGTACTTGTATTGTAAGCAGGAGAAACCTTATAAGTAAAACGCTTGTACGGTGTAAAGTGCTTATATAATAAACACTTATAACATTATAAGTAAAGTATAAAATACCTCTTAGTTAGCTAGTATAGATAATTATAATTATACTTATAACTATTATAAGGGACTTTAGTTCCTCACGTTAATATTTAATTATTTATTTATATCTTATTATTTAAACTCACCTTTATATATTATAATAATAGTGACTTATAGTGATATTAAACCCCTTATTTAAGAGTGTTAGTTTAATAAGCTATTTTCGGAACACCCCTTACCTGTTAGCGTCCTGTTATACGTTCTATCTTAACTTATATTAGTCTTTTTAAAGCTTATGTTAGGTGTAGGTTATAATATAATATTAACGTTTTAATTTTAAACACTGTTTATTAAATTCCTAGACATTACCTCCCTTTTACTAATATATTAACTTTTAGAAAAGGTAAGGAGTTTAAAGAAGCTTAGGCTTAGCTACAGCTCCCCACTATTAATAAGTTAGCTACACGCCTTAAAGAATTAAACCTTAATTAGTAAGGGTTAGTTAAAAAGCTTAATAAAGCCTTCCCTAGAGATATTAAGAGCTGTATTAACTTTATTAAGAAACTTTAGGCCTGACTTAACGTTATTAAGTTAGAGAATAATAACTTTAAAGGCTTATAAAAAAAATAAGTAAAGCTCCCTTTACCTTTACGTTTTAAGGGAGACTTTACGTAGCTAGAGTCCTAAATAGCCTAGCTTTAAAGCTATATCACCTATTACAATAAGCAGTTCTTTAAAGAAGAAGAAAAGGTTAAGTTTACCGGTGCCTTACTAAACAGAGTAGCTACTTATTAATATAAACCTTATATAAAGATAATTAATAACCTTTTTATAAATAGAGTATAAAAGGAAGCCCTTAAAACTTAGGCCCTTTTTAATGACTTTAACGTGTTTATTAATTAACTTTAAACTAAGTTTAGAGAATTAAACACCTTAAGGCGGGTTAAGTAACAGTTTATAGCTTTAAGGCAGACGTTTTTAATCCTTAAGTTCTCTACACGCTTTAAATTAGAAGTAGTAAAGATTAAACTTAGTTAAAAGGCCTTAATAATACTATTCTGGAGCGGTTTAAAAAAGCACGTCACTGGAGACCTTTATTAAGAAGATTAACCAGATCGCCTTTAGGAACTAGTTAAAATGGCTATTAAGGCCGATAATTAATATTATAATTACCATTACTAGAAGAACTTTTAGAAAAAGCGGACCCCTTACTAGTTAAGTAAATTAAAAAAGGAGAATTAGTTAACTGTAATAGGTTATTACCCCAGATTAATAGATATTAATATAGTAAACTGTTAAAATCAGCTTAATTATAATAAGCCTTAATAATAATAATAGTAAAAGTAGTTTAAAGACCTGTCCTAAGTTTAATATTTTAATTACGATAAAAAAGGCTATATAGTGTAGTAATGCTTATTATTAAAATAAGTTGGGTGGAAACCGGTTTTAGAAGGAGGAAAGTATATTAGGTTTAACTTTAAAGACATTTATATTAAAATAGCAGGTAATAAAGAAGACTATACTTAGATAGATAAGTGTAAATTAAGAGATAAGGAAGAAGAAGAAGAACTTTAAGATATAGTATACTTAATCTTTAAAGGTGTCTTAAAAGAGTTAGTTATAAAGGTGTAGGTTATTAAAGATTAACTTTAAGGTGGAAACTTAAAGTTATTAAAGGTGTAGGTTATAAAAGACTGACTTTAAGAAGAGATGTTTTAGTTAGCTATTACAAGCCTTAAAAACCTTACCTTATAAGCTTAAAAACTAAGGAAGTTTAGGAAAGACCCTAACTTAAACTTTATTAAAATAGTTAAGGGAGTTAAAAAATTAGCCTTTTAAGCCACTTAAGTAATAAAGTAAGCCTTAAAAGGTGAAAGAGAATAAGTGGAGAGGATTAAATTAAAAAGATGGAAGTTCTTTTTAACTATACCCTTTAAAACTCTTAAACACTTTAAGCACGCTAAATAGATCAGTACCCTTACCTCCTTAAAAGAAGGACAGTTTAAATAGCTACCCTGTATTAAGGCTGGTGTACCTTAGATTAGTACCTTAAAGGTCCCTTAAGAAAGTATAAAGTAAGTATATTAGTAGAGAATCTAAGAGTTAAAGGAGAAATATTAGGAGTTAGTGGATAAGGTAAAGGACCTGTAAGTTAAAGGCCTTACTGTAATATTTAAGGACAGAGTAGTGGAAATTAAGTTATAACTTTATAATAAAGTTTACTTTATTAATTAACTTAAATATTAACTTATTAAGGAAGGCTATTTTATGGAAGAATAAGTTAGGTTATTATTACTTAAGTTCTGGGAAGAAGTGTGGGAGAAGTAGTGTATATAAAAGTAAGTGGAAGAAGAAAAGAAATAAGACACTACTTCCCCTGTCCTATACTTTATAACTGTAACACCTGCAGTTAACATTAACTACCCTAATTACAGGGATATATTATAGATTAACTGTATATATAATAATTATATTTTTAATTAATATAATAGACTTAAGGCTTTTTATAACCATTTCCCTAATGTATAAAAACAGGATTACGTTATTATAAAAGTGGAGTTAGAACTAGCTTATTATTAAATTTCCTACTCCCTAATAAGAAAGTCTAGTAATAAGTAGAAGGTTACTGTAATTAATTAGGCTCCTGTTATATATTAATAAGGAGGGGTATTTAATAACTGTTTAGTTATAACGTGCTTATTATATTTTAATGGAAAAGTTAAAAAGTGGTAAAAGTGAGAAGACTATTAATAGATTTAAAAGTAAAAAGATATTATTATAATCCAGTCTTATAAAGTGTATTATTAACTTATTAAAGATTTTTAGAATATTATATTATTTAAAGTTAACTGGATGTTAAAGTGTAAAAACTTAAAAAAGGTTAATTATTAGGTTTATTAAAGTTACCTGTTTTTTTAAAAAGAATTAGGAAAAGGCTGCAGGCCTTTTAGAAGGGCTGGAAACTAATAGTTTATTAATTAATAAAAACCTTAAGAAGAAGGAGAGGTATTTAAAGGTTAGGCTGGATAAGACCTTAAGGATAGATAATTATTATAACTTAAATGTTAAAAGAGTATAAGTATTATTTTATTAATGTTAATTTAACAGATAGAAGAGGGAGGCCGTTTAAGGTAAAAGTAATAATTAATAGTGGGAGTGCTTCTAACTTAGTGTACCCCTTATTAGTTAACTGAAGGAAACTCCTTAATAAAGAGTATAAAAAGGCTATTTTTATTTAAAATGGAGAAGGAGGCCTGTATTAGTATAATAATAGTAAAGTCACCTATTACTTGCTACTTTTAATTAAAGTGGATAAGGATAAATAATAAGTGGATTTTAACGTTATATTAGTTATAAGTTATAATATAATCTTAAATTTACTTTAATTAGAAAAGTATAACCCTGTAATTAATTAAAGGAGTGGTTACCTTACCTTTAGTAAGTTCCTTAACTGTAATCACTATTTAAAGAAAGTTAAGAAGGTATTAAACCGCTTTAAAGATGTATGAAGCACTTAAAAGTATACTAAACCCTTAGAATTAAGTATAGTTTAAGTTAAGTTTATTAAAACGGTTAAAGGATTAAAGAGTTTACTGTATTACCTAAATAATAACTTAAAAGGTAAAAAAAAGTAAGAAGCTGATCTATAGATAAGTGAAAAAGTTAACTTATTTAAGGTATTTATAAAATGCAGGAAGTTTACCCTGTTTTAAAAAAAGATATTATAATTATTAAATTATAGATTATAAGATTATAAAATTAAGTTAAAGCTGGGAGTGAAGCTTTATAACTTCCAGCCTTACCACTTAAACCCCTAGCAGGTTAAGGCCTTATAGGAGTATATTAATAAGAATTTAAAAAATAGGTTTATTATAAAATCCCAGTCCTTAATAGGGTATTTAATACTATTTGTCTTAAGAAAGGGAGATAGTAAGTTACATATAATTATTAATTATTAAATATTAAATAAAGATATAATTAAAAACTGTTACTTATTACTACTTATTACAGAGATATAAGAACGGATTATTAAAGTAAACTGGTTCTCTAATCTTAATTTCCCTATAGGATTTAATTACGTTAAGGTAAAGGAGGAGGACGAATATAAAACGGCCTTTTAAACTTATAATAGGTATTACTAATATTATATTATATTAATAAGATTAATAAACGCCTTTATAACCTTTTAAGGCCTTATTAACAGTATTCTCTGTCCCTTTTTTAATAAGTTTATCTTTATGTATTTAAACGACGTTTTAATTTATTTTAAAACTTTAAAAGAATATTAAAAGTATATATAACAGGTTTTAACAGCTTTTAAAAAAGTAAAGTTAATAGTGAACTTAAAGAAGAGCTACTTTTATATTTAGGAACTAAATTAATTAAGGTTTAAAGTAACCTTTAAAAAGCTTAAAATATAATTAAAGAAGGTAAAGGTAGTTAAGGATTAGCTTACTTTAAAGAATTAAAAAGAGTTATAAGCTTTTATCGGCTTTATAAACTTTTATTAATGCTTTATTAGGTATTTTATAAAAGTTGTAAAACTATTATATAAGTTTACAGGAGAGGGTAAACCGTTTAAGTAAACTGATAAATAGTAAAAGGTGTTTAAGGACCTTAAATACACCTTTATTATAATACTAATCTTAACCCTCTTTAATTTCTTAAAGCCTTTTTAAGTTAAAACAGACTCTTTAAAGTTCGTAATTAGTGGAGAACTTAGTTAAGTCCAGGATAATGGGAAATACCACCTAGTTACCTTCCTGTTAAAAGAAATCTACGGCCTAACCTTATAATATTTAATTTATAATAAGGAACTAATAACGATTATTTAATACTTTATTAAATAGGTATTATAATTAAGTGGTATAAAAGAACTGGTTTAAATCTTTTTAAATTATAATAACCTCTAATATTTCTTAATAAAGGAACTTAATCTGTAATAAATATAGTGGGTAGAGTTAATAACCTTATTCCACTTTTAAATTTACTATATTAAGGGAAAAGATAATAAGTGAGCTAATACTTTTAATTGGAGATAGGATTATAAGGATGTTAACCTGGCCTTAATCCCTGTAATTATATTTAATAAAGTTAAAAACAGTATATTAAAGTACATATTATAAGTATTAGATAATTAAACGCCAGAATAAATTATTAACGTCTGTATAAACTTATAAATAAAGTATAATATCTATTAATAATAATAAGACTTTTAAGTAAGAAGGTTAATAAAAGGAACCTGTAAGTAAAGGTGCCTTTTAGAAGACTTTTTAAGGTATTTATAAGACTGTAGTAAGGAATACCTAATATATTTAAATTATAATAAAACGAGTTATTAGTTAAAATAACTGTTAAAAGGTGTAAACGGTGCGCTTAAATTAGGAGTAAGGCTTTAATATTAAGAGAAACTGTATATTTATAACTTAAACGAATAAAAGGAGTATATATAATAGATTTATAAGTCTCGATTTAAAGGATATATAGGTTAAATAAAGACTCTTACACAGGTTTAGTAAGTATACACCTTCTTAAGAATAAAGAAGCTAGTTAAGGAAATGGTTAATAATTACAATATCTGTTATTAAAAGTAAAACTGGTGTTATAAGCTTTATAAACTTTTTAAACCACTCTTTATATTATAAGCTTTATAAAGCTTTATCTCACTTAACTTCGTTATTAGGATTCTAAAGTTTAAAGACCCTGTTATAAAAGTCACTTATAATTAAGTCCTTATAATAGTCGACAGATTAATAAAATAGGCCTACTTCCTACTAACTTTAAAGGATATAATAATAGAGTAACTTACTTATATCTTTAAAAAAGAAGTAGTTTTATAACACCTTTAGCCAGATAATATTATTATAGATTAAAATAAGCTGATTATATTAAAGTTTTAATAAGGATTAATGTAAAGAATAAGTGTGAAGAGTAAGCTTTTAATAATATTCTACCTATAGACAGATAGCTAAATAAAGTAAGTTAATTAAATACTTATAACGTATCTTTAAGCTTATATTAACTTTAAATAAAATAATTAGTTTAAACTGTTATTAACAGTACAGATAACTTATAATATAATATTAGTTAAGTTAATAAATGTGTCACTGTTTTTCATTAACTACAGTAAGGAGCCTAAGCTCTGTTAAAGCCCGCTTACTAACACCCCTTAAATTACAGTTTATATAAATTAGATGTAAAAGTTATATAACCATTTATAAGCCGAACTTAAGTTTACACGTAAATAAATGAAAAAGTTTATTAATAAATATTAAATTAAGTAATTAATGTTTAAGAAAGGATTTTATTATAATAGTGAATAAGTTAAGGGACTGACTTTTTAAAAGGGGGATTATATTTACCTTTTTTTACAAAACCTGTATTTAAAACGACTTAATAAGAAGCTTGACTTTAAAAGGTACAGACCGTTTTAAATTAAGAAAAAGGTTACTACCTTTAATTATAAATTAAACCTACCTATTAATATAAAGGTGTGGATTAAGGTTTTTCATATCTCACTTTTAGAACCTGCCTTAAAGGGAGTCCCTTTAAAAAGAAAGGTTAAGATTAACGTTAATAAGGATAAGTACGACGTTAAGGAAATTATAAATTTATAAAAGGGAAAGAACACGTTTAAATATCTTATTAAGTGGTTAAATTATAGCCTTAAAAGTAACTTGTAGGAACCAGTTAAAAATCTTAAATACTTAAACTTAATTATAAAGTTTTACTAAAAGAACCCAGATTAACTAAAACTAACGATAAAAATTAAAAATAAAATAAGGTCTGATATTTAAACTATTATATTAAAGAGTAAGATTACCATGGGACTTAAAGCTTAAAAAGCGGTAGGAAACTCCTTAATAGGTATAGGAGGACATTTATTAAAACCCCTGGCTAGGGTTATAAGGACCTTAAACTTAATAAGGAGGCTGGGCCTTTAAAGCTCCTAACGAGCTTTATATAAAAAACAAGTGCTGTTAAGAAAAGAAGTTAATAAAAGAAAATAAGTAAAAAATTATCTTAGGCCCTTTAACCTTAAGGGGTGAGGATTTAAAGTGATAGAAGACTCTTACGGGAATTAAACTTATAACCTCTTGTTAGAAAGGAAGTTATAAATTAAGTTATAAAGTAACTACTTACTGTAAAGACCCTGTTAGGAAGTTCCCCTAATTAAAAGACACCACGTCTTCAAGAGGGGCGTCCAGCCTAGCCTCCTTACTCTCTTAGAACTTTAATAACTTGTGACGACCCTGCAGGCCGTCACTTGGGCTGGGGCGGCCCGATGAATCCCCCGCAGAAGGAGCAGTGTGGAAAGACGGTGTACACCGTCCAGGCGCACTGGGCCAGGGGTGTAAAGACCCGAAGCCCCTACGACTAATAAGGTGCTGCTTGTAGCATGCTGAGTGCTTGCATCGTAAGTAGGAGAAACCTCACGAGCAAAACGCTCACGTGGTGTAAAGTGCTTATATAACGAGCACTTACGACATTATAAGTAAGGTATAAAGTACCTCTTAGTTAGTTAGTATAAATAGTTATAATTATGCTTATAATTATTATAAGGGACTTTAGTTCCTTACGTTAGTATTTAATTATTTATTTATATCCTACTGTTTAAACTCACCTTTACGTATTATAATAATAATGACTTATAATAATATTAAACCCCCTATTTAAGAGTGTTAGCTTAATAAACTATCTTTAAAACGCCTTTTACCTGTTAGTGTCCTGTTATACGTTCTATCTTAACCTGTACTAGCCCTTTTAAGGCCTGTGTTAGGTGTAGGTTGTAATACGATATTAGTATTAAGTTTTAAATACTGTTTATTAAATTCCTAAATATTACCTCTCTCCTACTAATATATTAATCTTTGGAAAAGGTAAAGAACTTAAGGAAGTGTAAGCTTAACCTTAACTCCTTACTATTAACGAGTTAACTGTATATCTTAAAGAATTAAACCTTAATTAGTAAAGGCTAGTTAAGGAGCTTAATAAAACCTTCTCTAGAGATATTAAAAGCTGTATTAACTTTATTAAGAAACTCTAAGCTTAACTTAATACTGTTAAGCTGGAGAATAATAATTTTAAAGGCTTATAAAAAAACAAGTAAAGCTCCCTCTACCTTTACGTTTTAAGGGAGACTTTATATAACTGGAGTCCTAGATAACCCAGCTTTAAAGCTATATCACCTATTACAACAAGTAGTTTTTTAAAAAAGAAGGAAAGGTTAAGTTTACTAACGCCTTATTAGATAGAGTAACTACTTACTAATATAAACCTTATATGAAGATAATTAATAACCTTTCTATAGATAGAGTATAAAAGGAAGCCCCTAAGATTTAGGCCCTTTTTGATAATTTTAACGTGTTTATTAATTAACTCTAAACTGAGTTTAAAGAACTAGACACTTTAAAGTAGGCTAAGTAGTGGCTTATAGCCTTAAGGTAGACGTCTTTAGTCTTTAAGTTCTCTACCTACTTTAAGTTAGAAGTAGTAAAGATTAAACTTAATTAAAAAGCCCTAATAATGTTATTTTAAAGTGGTTTGAAAGAATATATTACTGGAGATCTTTATTAGGAGGACTGTTTAGATTGCCTTTAAGAGCTAGTTAAGATAGTTATTAAGGTTAATAACTGGTATTATAATCACTATTATTAAAAGAATTATTAAAAGGAATAAACCCTTTACTAGTTAAGTAAGTTAAAGAAAGGGAACTAGTTAATTATAACAGATTACTACCTTAGGCTAATAGATATTAGTATAGTGAACTGTTAGAACCAACTTAACTGTAATAAGCCTTAATAATAATAGTAATAAAAGCAGTTTAAGGACTTATTTTAAGTCTAATATTTTAACTATAATAAAAAAGGTTATATAATGTAGTAATGCCTGTTATTAAAATAATTTAGCTGGAAACCAGTCTTAAAGGGAGGAAAGTACGTTAAGTTTAACTTAGGAGACGTTTACGTTAGGATGGTAAGTAATAAAGAAGACTGTACCTGGATGGATAAGTGTAATTTAAAAGATAAGGAGGAAAAGAAAGAACCTTAAGATATAATATACTTAATCCTTAAGGGTGTTTTAAAAGAGTTAGTTATAAAGGTGTAAGTTGTAAAAGACCGACTTTAAGGTGGAAATTTAAAATTATTAAAGGTGTAGGTTATAAAAGACCGATTTTAGGAAGAGATGTTCTAGTTAGTTATTACAGGTTTTGAAAACCTTACCTTATAAGCTTAAAAATTAAGGAAGTTTAGGAAAGACTTTAATTTAGAAATTACTAAGATAGTAAAGGGAGTTAAAAAATTAGCCTTTTAGGCTATTTAAATAGTAAAGTAAGTACTGGAAGGTGAAAGAAAATAAGTTAAAAGAATCGAACTGGAGAAATGGAAGTTCTTCTTAACAGTACCCTTTAAGACTTTTAAATACTTTAAGCACGTTAAGTGGATTAACACCCTTACCTCCCTGGAAGAAGGATAGCTTAGATAGCTGCCCTGTATTAAAGCTGGTATGCTTTAAACCAGTACCTTAAAGGTCCCTTAAGAAGTGGATAAAGTGGAGGACTTGTAAGTTAAGGGCCTTACTGTGACGTCTAAGGATAAAGTAGTAGAGATTAGGTTATAATTCTGTAATAAAGTTCGCTTTATTAACTAACTTAAATACCGACTTGTTAAGGAAGGACACTTTATAAAGGAATAAGCTGGGTTACTGTTATTTAAGTTTTAGGAAGAGGTTTAAGAGAAATAATATATATAAAGGTAAGTAGAAGAAGAAAAAAAATAAGGTGCCACTTCCCCTGTTTTATACTTTATAACTGTAACACCTGTAGTTAATATTAACCACTTTAATTATAGGGATATACTATGGATTAATTACATATACGATAACTGTGTTTTTAACTAATATAGTGGATTTAAGGCTCTTTATAACCACTTCTTTAATATATAGAAATAAGATTATGCTATTATAAGGGTAAAGTTAGAATTAACTTATTATTAAGTCTCTTACTCCTTAATAAGAGAATTTAGTAATAAGTAGAAAGTTACTGTAGTTAATTAAGCTTTTATTACGTGTTAGTAAGGAGAAGTACTTAATAACTACTTAGTTATAACGTGCTTATTACACCTTAATGGAAAAGTTAAAGAATAGTAAAAGTAAGAGGATTATTAACGGATTTAAAAGTAAAAAGATATTATTATAATCTAGTCTTATAAAGTGTATTATTAATTTATTAAGGACTTTAGGAATATTATACTGTTTAAAGTTAACTGGATGTTAAGGTGTGAAAATCTAAGAAAAGTTAATTATTAGGTTTATTAAAGCTGCCTGTTTTTTTAAAAGGAACTGGGAAAAGGTTACGGGCCTTTTAAAAGGGCTGGAAATTAGTAGTTTACTAATTAGTGAAAACTTTAAGAATAAGGAGAGGTATTTAAAGGTTAAGCTAGATAAGACTTTAAAGATAAATAATTATTATAACTTAAATATTAAAGAAATATAAGTATTATTTTATTAATGTTAATATAATAAATGGAAGAGGGAGGTTATTTAAGGTAAAAGTAGTAATTAATAATAAGAGTGTTTCTAACTTAATATACCTGTTATTAGTTAATTAAAGGAAACTCTTTAATTAAAAGTATAAAAAGGTTATTCCTATTTATAATAGAGAAAGAGGCCTGTATTAGTATAATAATAGTAAAGTCACTTACTACTTACTACTTTTAATTAAAGTGGATAGGGATGAATAATAAATAGACTTTAATATTATATTAATTACTAGGTATAATATAATCTTAAGTTTACCTTAGCTGGAAAAGTATAACCTTATAATTAACTAAAGGAGTGGTTACCTTACCTTTAATAAGTCCCCTAATTATAATTATTATTTAAGGAAAGTTAAAAAGGTATTAAACTGTTTTAAAGATATATAAAGTATTTAAAAGCATATTAAACCTTTAAAATTAAGTATAATTTAAGTTAGGTTTATTAAGACAGTTAAAGGATTAGAGAGTTTACTATATTACCTAAATAATGATTTAAAAGGTAAAGAGAAGTAAAAAGCTAATTTATAAATAAGTAAAAAAGTTAATTTATTTAAGGTACTTATAAAGTATAGGAAGTTTACCTTATTTTAAAAAAAGATATTATAATTACTAGATTATAGATTATAAGATTATAAGATTAAGTTAAAATTAGGAGTAAAGTTTTATAATTTCCAGCCTTACTATTTAAACCCTTAATAGGTTAAGGCTTTAAGGGAGTACGTTAATAAAAACCTGAAAAACGGGTTTATTATAGAGTCTTAATCCCTAGTAGGGTATTTAATATTATTTATCTTAAGAAAGGGAGATGGTAAGTTATATATAGTTATTAATTATTAAATGTTAAATAAAGATATAATTAAAAATCGTTACTTATTACCATTTATTATAAAAATGTGAGAATGGATTATTAAGGTAAACTGGTTTTTTAGCCTTAATTTCCCTATAGGGTTTAACTATATTAGAGTAAAGGAAAAAGATAAGTATAAAACGGCTTTTTAAACTTATAACGGGTATTATTAATACTATGTTATAAGGCCGAAGGCAATGGAAGAACCCTGTAGCTCTCGCCAACACAGGGGGCCAGGAGGGCTACAGCTTAGTTAAACCAGTAGGCTCGGCCCAGTTCTTAGGGGTCTGGCTAGACTGGAAACTATTGTGGAAAGCCCACTACCAAGCAGTCAAACGGAAGCTAAGGACTTAAGACTTTACACTATCAAGGATCGCAGCCAAAACATAAGGCCTAAGCCTTGCCCGTGCCAGGGAGGTCTATACTAAGTGTATCCGCAGCGTTATAACCTACGGGGCTTCCAGCTTCCACCAGCTAACGGCCCTAGGAGGTACCAGCAAGCCAAGAGGGCTAACAAAGGCCCTATTAAAGGCCTAGAACAGGAGCCTCTATATTGTGGTTAGAGCTTACTAAACAGCCCCTGTAAGGTGTTTAGAAACAGAGGCCTAAGTCCCACCACTAGACCTCTACTTTAACAAACGACTAGCTGACTTTGAAGACCGGCTATAGGAGAAAGCCTTATAAACTGGAAAAGGGCCAGAAGCCGAACGAGCTCTAGCAGCATATTTGATTACAGAAGCCTATAACAGAATCAGCTAGCGGTTTAGAAGGAAAATAAGAAACCGGGGACAGAGGCCTTAGTAAGGACCATAAGGCCCAACACCTACTGAACAGGCCGTAATTACAGTAACTTAGTGGGCCAGCTAAAGGTAGAAAATAGGGGAAAAGAAGGATAAAGAGTTAGAAACAGACGAAGTTGTAGAATTAGCCTGGCAGGCCCAGTGGGAGAGTTAGAGAGCTGGTTAGCTAGTGGAAAGGCTAGCAGATAGAGACCCCCCTTCCCTTTTATTTACTAATAAGGCCTTAAAGTGATATAAGGGCCTTATAAAGGCTTAGAGTAGCCTCCTTTCCTAAGCCTGGACAGGGGATATAAGCTTTAGAGATTACCTGTTTAAGGTAAAGGTTTTAGAGGTCTGTACTCCTTACTGTAGATATGGGGAAGGTAGGGAAACAGTGGAGCATTTAGTGGTTTAATGTTTTAACTTACCGTTATAGAGGCTGTGGGACCGCCGAGAGATTCGATCACGAAGGGACTTACAGGCTGTATTACAGGTAGTAAACGCCCGGAGCGGAAGGTTTGTTTGGAAGGTCTTTGGCTGGCTGATGGACTCTGGCCGGCTACTGGAGTACAGACTAACTAGACGGCTAAAGCTGGAAACAGGAGAGGAGGGCTAGTGGGGCTGGAGGCCGATAAGGGCCTCCGTTCGTTTGTAATAAGATGGACTCGTATAGTTAGTGGCTTCGAAGGAGTTGACGAAGGTTTTTATCCGGCCTATACGGCACGGTTTCCTTTGTACATAGCAGTAGAAGGACCGGCGCGCCTGCGGGCATATCGGTGTAGGAAATAATAATAA
>Ga0247770_1001846_pt1 | contig 14292 bp, 15 predicted proteins | sample UWRJL136409B6_FD_179943 | JGI IMG/M metagenome (GOLD analysis project Ga0247770, IMG submission 179943) | Plant litter microbial communities from Arlington Agricultural Research Station in Wisconsin, United States - UWRJ-L136-409B-6 | ecosystem: Environmental > Terrestrial > Plant litter >... | reverse complement strand
GTTGGAGCTGACCGGGCAAGAAGGGAAAGGAGTGGAGGCGCTGCAGGGGAAGACTGCGTTTGTGACGGGGGCGTTGAGCGCGGTGGGGTCGGTGGCGGTGCAGGCGCTGAAGAATGTGTACGGGATGCGGGTGGTGGCGACGGTGTCGACGGCGAAGATGGGGTTGGTCGAGGGGGAGTTGCCGGGGGTGGTAGATCAGCTGGTGGACTATCAGAAGGAGGATGTGGTGGCGGCGGTGGGGAGGGGGAAGGTGGACTTGGTGTTTAGTTCCCAGTGGGATCCGGGGATGGTGGGGTTGTTTCCGCTGGCGAATCCGGAGACGGGAGCGGTGGTGTCGATTGCGAGCGTGCCGAGTGCTGAGACGTTGCGGAAGATGCTGGGGGATACGAGGATACCGTTTCAGGGGTTGGTTCTGTGGCTTTCGAAGCTGGCGAATATGTGGTATAGGTGGAAGCTGAGGGGGACGAATGTCAAGCAGGACTTTATATCGGGGAATCCGGGGAACAGGGAAGATCTAGTGGCCTCGGGCAAGTGGGTTTCCTCGAGGAAGGTCAAGGCTGTGATGATTGTTGTCAACCTTGATGATATAGAAGCTGTCAGGAAGGGGTGCGGACACGTGTTTACTGGCAAGGGTGGGCTTGGGAAGCTGGTGATCAAGTTGGTTTGAAAGGTAAATTGTTTTCCATGTTTCATTGGAATGTCTTCCATCTAATACCAGAAATGCGTTTTGCGTCCCCTCGTCATTGAAGCGACGGTGAAAACCATGGACCTACCTGTCTGTCACCTGGTTTGGCCTATTAGTGCCAGGACTCCCCGTTCAGGGCGAAGACTGTGTCTAGATTAATTCTTGGCACGAAAAGTGGACCTGTTGGAACCCCTGTTGTTTCAACTTTACTTTATGCCCAAGTGGGTACGGCAGGCAGGCAGCTCATCGTTCGCGTGGCTACACACAAGCGTCGAACGCGTTCCCGGCGGCCCGTTGGAATCACAACAAGATCACAATGTTCAACCGTGCCCGCAAGGCATGGAAAAAAGTGGAGGAGTGGGTCGAGGAAGACAACTCGAAGGAGCGGCCAGAGCCAGCTCTCCCAACAGAGGTGGCGCTGGCGGCCGCATCGCAGAGTGAGCCTGAGCCTGCACCCCCGCCCGAACCTGAAGAGGTCACCTTTTGCTACACCAACGCCAACAGCAAAATTACCGCGCCATACACCTATGCACCACTCCCGGCCGACATCAAACGACCGATCCGTCTTCTTACCCTGTTGCCTGGACCGCGCGACGCAGACATCCAATGCCTGCTCAAAGATGCAGACCTCGACGCCGTCGGCGCAACCGACTTCGAGGCGCTCTCGTATGTCTGGGGCGACACGTCCGACAAACGCAACAAAACACCCATCCAGATGGGCAATGGGATCATCGAAATCGGCCGAAATCTCCGCAGCGCGCTGCTGCATTTGAGACACGAGGACCGGCCCCGGACGCTATGGATTGACGCCCTGTGCATCAACCAAGACGACATCGTGGAACGCAGCAGCCAGGTCCCGCTGATGGGCGACATCTACACCAAAGCGGCCCGTGCCATCGTCTGGCTGGGCTGTCCCTGCTGCCTCCTCGGCGTCGCTGGACCCGACCTCTCCTCTCACCGCAGAGAGAAGCTGAAGGAGGACGCTCTCAATGTCGAACGCCTCTTTGCCGCCATTAGCCTCCTCGCCGAAGAGGCTGCCACGGTGGCCGAGGAAGGCCGTCAGGTCGTCCCCGAGAAGGGCGATGTGTACCCACTCATCCGCAATCTCGGTCCGGAGTGGGACTTGATCTTCTTCGACAACCACTGGTGGACTCGTGCATGGACGCTGCAAGAAATCGTCCTCGCGCACCACGCCGTCATGTGCATGGGCTGCGAGCAAGTGGGATGGGAGATGCTGTGCGGCGCTGTTGCGCACTACAACACCCTGGGCTTCTTGAAGTTTTCTGGGTCTTGGTTCGGGAATAAGACTAACTCCGGCCTTGAGCCGCTGCAAATGGTCACATCGATTAAGACGGCGCGGGAGTCCGAAGAGGTCGTCCACGGCGATGTAGGGGATGAGCTGCTGTACTATCTCGCATCTTCCCACTGGCGTGACAGCACGAAACCCCACGACAAGATTTACGCCGTCCTCGGATTGTTCGCTCAAGATCGCCATATCGGCATCGACGCCGACTACCGTTCTGATCCCGCAGATGTTTACCGCACAGCAACCAAGGCTCTGCTGGACCGATCCGGCAACCTGGACGTCCTCGGGTTCTGTTTCCCGTTCAAAATCCCCTGCGTCACCGGCCTGCCGTCATGGGTACCGGACTGGGGCTCGGCTGGCAATCTCGCCACCCCTCTGATGAACGACGCCAAGGGTAAGCTCCGTGCAACTCATGCATCCAAGGGATCACGGTCCGATCCGCGATGAGAAGACGACAACAATACTTTAATCCTCCAGGGCCACGTGGTCGACTTCGTCAAAAGACTCAGCAGCGAAAAGCCGGCGTCCCTAATGGACGATCGCAAGGAAGGGTCTATGGACCACCTGCTCAAAGACCCCGCCATATTGGCCGCAGAGGACTCTTTTCCGGCAACATGGGACGATCTCGATCCCGAGCGACCGGTCCGGCATCTCCTTTCCTAATATTGGAAGGGCATCAAAGTCGCCGCAACCTTGTTAAAAAAAGGCCTGTCCGAACATGCCGACATCGTCTTCCACAAGAGATGTTACGTTGAGTGGCAGGACCTGATGACCTCACAACTCAAGAGCACGAACCCTCCCCACCCAGACCCCAACATGGTCTTCCGCGACATGCTGACTACATCAACTACCTACCCTTCTGGAGAGGCCGAGACCCAGCGCCGCTTCGAGGAGTGGCTCAAGGCCCTGTCCGCCGTCCGGAGTCTCAAAGGGTTGAAAGTAGATCGCATATCGCCTGCCATGTTCAAGACAATTGGCTTCACGGCCGGGTTGTGGAAGGCTGTAGACGAAGACGAGCACTGCTTCTCTACTTACACGTCGCACACGGTTCGCCGGCGGTTTGGAATTACACAGTCTGGCCTGTTGTGTCTGTTACCCAAGAGGGCTGAAGTCGAGGATCAGATTGTGCTGCTTCGCGGTGGGAGGGTACCGGTCGTTCTGCGTCCGAGAGGGGATACAGGTACGGTGGAGTTTATTGGGGAGGCGTATGTCTATGGGATAATGGACGGCGAAGCGTTTGATGAAGCAAAGTGTATGGAGTTCAAGATTACGTGATGACAGCTGGATGGAAGGGGCTGGCAAGTTCTTTCCACTACGGTGTTAAAATTAGCTACACAACTTCGGAGCGCCATCAGACGCCCCTGAACGACCCAAATTATGAGTCCCAGCGCGCAGGCCCCACAACAAGAGCCTCACGAAGCAGCTTATCGAACACATCGACTTTAAGAACAGCTCCAAACCTAGATACGCGACGAAGCGGCTATCAGAAAGATGCCAAATTTGAATCACGTTCGGAAGCAACCCCACTCACCCATGACACTTGACAGCTGCCGCCAACTTAGTGACCAGAAATTGCAACCTCTCCACCTTGAGCGCCCCAAGCTGCAGATGAGCCTGGATGCGGTTCCACGCCTGCACTGGCGTGACTTCGTCTTCGAGCGCAAATGTGGTTGAAAGGGCAACGAGCCGGTCGAGGATGGTTCGCGGTGCAGTCTCGAGCACCTCGTTGATGGGTGCTGCGTTTGAGTTTGCGTCGGGCGATCCGGAGTGTGGTGGCGATGGCGATACGTCCAGCACGTAGGATGATGCTGTCAACGCGTGCCCGCTCGCTTGGTCGGGGGTTGCAGGATCGCCGTGGATGTGGCCGAGGCAGGGAGCTTCGAGACTGCCGTTGCGTTAGGGGAGGAGGTTAGTGTTGTTTGTCTGGTCTGGCGGCGATCTGTTGGGCGTGGGCGATGCTTACACTAACACAAACTCCATTCCCGTGGTTACCAGGTTGGAGTCACTGATATATGCGGGTGGGACATCTCTGTATTCGGTCGGCAAGGGCGCTGTATGTTGAGCAGTCGTGGAAGGGTGGCCCCTGTAAGCAAGATCCAAGGCTGGAGGTTGTGGTTCCCCGACGGAGCAGTCCTGTGCCTCAAGGGCGTCGCGGAGACGCTGGTTTGTGCGCACCAGGTTTGCTTCGACGGACCGGAGGCGAGACACCTCCTTTTCGAGCGCTCTTGTATACTGGTCTTTGCGGCCGCGATATGTTCTGAATCCGGACAAACACGGCGGGTCAGATGATAGATCGAACCGCTGCCTACCGTGAGGACAATGGTGGAAGGGATATCAATTCCAGGCAAGTGAGGTAGGTAGACTCACTGCTGCGCCCGTCGCACCTGAGCCCGCCGCTTTTCGGTGCGCTCTTCCTTAGGCTCTAACCATCACAGAGGTGTTAGGGTCTGGTGCATCCCGCAAGCTTGCCAAGGTAGGTAGCGATGGGGGAGAGGGATGACGCGCCTCCAGGGGGACGAAAGAAACGGAAAACGTCCATTGGAATAAGTAATATCGTTTCTCTGAAAATTATCTACCGGTTTCGGCTACCCCAAAGGTGTACCATTTGTCACGGCGATGGCTGATTCAGAACAGTATCTAGTCAATTTCGTAGAATAGTAGGATGAGGAAAGAAAGACCGGAGCCAGAGGCTTTGCGCGCAGGGCTGGCTGGCCTTTATGGGCAAATGCCCCTCATTCCTCATTTGGCCTAGTGCCTAGTCACGTGGGTCGGGGTCCAAGCCGCAGCTCGGCAACTATCGCGACTCCATCAAATAAACTTCAAATTAACACCTTACCCTCGCTTGCACTATTAACACTAACTGTTTATTTTCTGAGTTCAGGGCCTCGGGTTGCTTCAGGCAGAACATCTTGAGGATAGCGGTGTTGTCTATCGAGTTTAGGAAACATTTATACGAGTGCACAGCGGCGCTGAATTTTACAATGCATCAAAAAGAGACATAAGTCTCAGCTCATGAAAACTTTGCCAATTTGGTTCAGGTGTCTATTCTTTGCTTGAAAGAAAAACCCCCTCTGGTAGTTGCAGCCTAACTCCAATGGTCCCTAGGAACGAGCGCTAACGCGCCTAGCAGTGCGGAGAGATGCCCAGCTGTCGCTTCCAAGACTGCCTGCCTGCGACTCTCGAGTAAATGATGGATGATGGCCACAAGGATGATCGATGCAGGAAGCTGGGCGATTGCATGGCGTTGGATTGAAACTAAAACCTCTTAGAGAGATTTCAACTTGCTGAGGTTTTCCGAAGCTCCTGGATACATTAGCGACGCTACAATATAAATAGTTTGATGAAACACACCTTAAAGAAGGACTACAAGAAACATTCCGGTAATAAGGACTCTCGCGGAGGTGCTTGTCGGAACCAAGAGAAGCGAAGCAGCGATAGGGAAGGCGAGAAACCCCGCAGCAGGCCCCGAGAGCCTTTGAAAATCTTCTCCATGAGAAATCCAGTCTGTTCCATAAGAGGTCCAATCTTCTCCACGACAGGCCCAATCTTCTCCAAGATGGGCACGATATCTTTGAAGGCGATGTGAAGTTGGAGCGAGAAAAGGTGTACAACGAAGAGAACTTTGACGAAAGTAGTTGTCGGAACCAGGAGAAGCGCAGTGGTAACAGGGAAGGCGAGAAGACTTGCAGCAGGCCCCGAAAGCCCTTCGAAAATGGCTGCTAGCATGGGTGTGATTTTGCCCAAAATATTCGCAAAGCCTAAACCGTAGTCAGAAGTAGTAAACAGATACTGGATGGTGGTCAATACTATAGTACGCCTCACTTGAGCGGGTGATGAAATACAACGCCGTGTTGAGGGCAATCAGGATAACCGTCAGAGGGCGCCAGAGGTACCGAGAACCGGTCTTGAGCTGGAATTCCTGAGGGGAAATGGTGATATTCGTCTCTTTCGCCATGATGGAGTCGGTGAGAATGCTGATGAGAAGTGATGCAAGGTCGGTGGCGGCGAAGAGGATTTTGTGCGTGAAGCTACCAAAAGCGCCGAAAGAGCGCTCGAGATGATGAGGGAAGAAACTCATTCTGAATGGAGATTTGTGATTTTTTTTGTGGGTGTAAAGCGTGGACCGTCTGCTGGCGCTCGCTTGAGTTGCAGTCTTTACATTCCGGAAGGGTTCCTTGGAGTCGTGGGACTTTGCAAGACCTGACTTCTTTATGGGATGGAAGGTCGAGGTGGGTGTCACGTGACAGAACCATCATTCACTGCACAGGAACATTGAGAGCCGCACAAGATAAGCGGCGAGATAAGCGCAACCAAAAAAAATCTCCTACCATTCTGGAAAAATCTCTTCCACGATGTCTCCATCGTTCCAATCCAGGTTCGGGCAACTTCTTGAGAAGATCGCAAGAATGGAACCCTCATTTTAGTTTAACTCCACAATCTGACTACAGCGGAAAAGATTGCCGGTGCTGTCAAGACAGGTGAACCTCCCACCGCTCCCCTCCTTCCGCAGAGCCTCGCTTGGCATGTACTCTCCGATCCACCTGCGTCCCTGAGCGCGGTACAACATGGTAGCTGCGTCATAGAACGGATCCCCCAGAACGGGCTGGTCGGAATCGATAGCGGAATATTCCTCGCAGAGAAGACTGATACCTGTATTGTGCCCGGCTCACCGATCGCGTCAGCGGAGAAGGCACCCGCATGCAGTGTCGCGTTCGTCCCTATCAGGTTGGAGGGGGGCGGGGCTCGATGGGGGAGTGCATGTAGCAGCGAGGTGGATATTGCCGCGCACAATTCGCCCCAGAATCGGCAATCCTTGCGTCCAGATTCGGAGACCCGTACTTGAGCTGTAAGGAATGGCGGTAATGTGGATGGGAAGGGCCGAGCCATGCTGCATTGGAAGCAAAAGACGAAAGTCGACGTTGATATCCCGGTAGGAAGGTATATCGTTCGGCCAGCTGGTGGAGTTGCAGAGGTGCATCAATCGATCGCCGGCATCCTTGTCGTTGATCGGTACCTGGTTTCACCAAGGAGCGGCCCTTGATCATGAAGCTGGTGTTGGTACCGTGACGTGTTTCAAGGGGTAATTCACGACGGATTAGGCAATCATGTTTCCATCATCTGAATAGCCCTTTCCGGTAGACTCGCTTGGGCCATAAATTCCAGGTTGCGTCTTCATTACACCGGGTAAGCGCCCGGCTCGAGACGATTTTAAGGGGTAGCTGACGAATTAGGAAATCTTGTTCACCTCATCTGGATCGCCCTTTTCGGTACGCGACCCCGCGTATTCCACATGATCCGCATCGACATTTCCCGGCACATAGTGCCCGGAAACCTGCCCCTTGGCACCTAACCCGAATTGGAAGTGGTGATATGTAATCGTGGGGGTTCCATCAGCGGTCTTGCGACAGTCACGGAGACAGGAGATGGTATGATGCCTCATAGGTGCACGGCGTGTTGCAGCATCGGTCTGTATCTTAATTTGCACGTATCTACGCGAGCCCTGCCCGTCCTATGGCACCTCCCCAGGGAGCCCATGCTGCTTTCCACCGCGATTCTTCAACGCTACAAACCGAAAGACTTGAGATATAAAGGAGATAGCTTCTCGCTCGTATTAACTCTAACATTGGACTCATCCGAACCTACCTATCCGATCTCCTCGCTGCTTCCTCACATTATCATCATCTTCTCGTCCACCTCTACCAAATCTCTTACTTCATTTCTCACACTCCCTCCCTCATGTTCGCGTTATCCATCCTGCTGGCACTCCAAGTGGCCAGCATCGCCGCCTCTAGGTGTCCCGGCAGGAACAAAAACACGACGACATCGGGAAAGGCACTATACTTCATCACCAACGACGAGACCAACTCAGTCGTCGCGCTACCCATCGGCGCCGACGGTCGGCTCTCCCTCGGCAGTGTGACGCCTACCGGCGGAGCAGGCTCCGTGGCGTTGAACAGCGAAGGCCAGCCAGCAACCCCCGATGCCTTGGTCAGCCAGTCAGCCCTTACCATTGCCGGAAATGTAAGTGCCTGTCCCGCGCACGAACCAACACCACCAACCTGACCAACCATCGACACCCACCCACTAACACAAACCCTCCCAGCTCCTCTTCGCCGTCAACGCTGGCTCCAACACCCTCAGCATGCTAGCCATCTCAGCCTCAGACCCCTCCCAGCTCTCCCTCCTGGGACCACCCGTCTCCGTCCCCGGAGAGTTCCCCAGCACCGTCGCCGCCTCCCTCCGCCACGGCATCGTCTGCGTCGGCACCTCCGGCGCCAAGGCCGGCATCGCATGCAGCCACTTCTCCCCAACACGCGGACTCAGCCCCATGGACGACCTCCGCCCGTTCGATCTCGGACAGACCACCCCGCCCGTGGGGCCGACCAACACCGTCTCGCAAGTGTTCTTCTCCTCCGACGAGGCCTCGCTCTTCGCGACCGTCAAGGGCGACCCGCCCACCAACAAGACCGGGTTCTTCTCAGTCTTTCCCGTCCAGGGAGGCCGGGGTCGGGGTCAGCGCGACAGGCGGGGCGCGGTGCGTGTCTCGAGCGTGGAGCAGCGCAGCACGCCGGATGGCACGGCCGTGCTGTTCGGCGCACAGGCGATTCCCGGGGGCGGTGCGTCCCGCGTCTTTGCCACGGATGCGTCGTTTGGAGCGGCCATTTTGTCTGTGGATGCGGCCAGCGGCCGGGCCACGGCGTTGGCGGCGGGCAGGATTCAGGGCCAGGTGGCGACGTGCTGGGCGACCATCTCGAGGGCCACGGGCACGGCTTTTGTAACAGACGTCGGGGTGAATCGGATCGTGGAAATGAGCCTGCAGGATGCCAGTGTGGTGTCTGAGTTGGATTTGTCGGTTAACGGCGACCCGGGGCTGATTGATTTGCGTGCCGCTGGGAGTTTTATCTATGCTCTGTCGCCTGGGAATGGCACTACAAAGGCTGGTATCGCGGTGGTGGGGGTTTCTGGCCGAGAGGGCAAGGGGGCAGCCATGGTTCAGCGCTTTGGACTCGAGGGCGTGGCTGGTCCGCGTGCGATGGGGATGGCTGTTCTGGAGTGATGTATGGCGGTGATCTGGTCCCGTAGTAGGCCTACCTTGGTAGTCTCACCCGACCATTTTTTCTGTCCGAGTCCGTATTAGTCGCAAATCCTGAGCTAGGGGTGAGCAGCACTGAGGCCCGCCTGAGCCGAAATTTGCTCCGGCTATACTTGCCGTGGCTATAAATGGGGTGGTGTGTTGTATGGAAACATATGTCCAATTTTGGGACACCGGCGCCCCTGCACGTAATGGTGGCTTTCCCTCGCCACGTAACTACCGTTGTCTCTTCCCCACCGTTACCGTTACGGGTTAATTAAAACTTCAAACTATACGCGCTCTATTAAACTATCTAGTACAGGCACTGCGCTACAAGGCAAAGCGAACCAGGACAAGAGAGCTATCAAGTAACTATGACTTTGTAAGACAACAAAGAAGAGAGCTAAAGAAACAACGCTGTAAACTGACCGTCGGGGGACTTACGCAGCTGGGGTGATAGTTTTCCAGGCATATGGCTTGCAAACAGCACCCTTGTCAAGGACTGCAGTGTCTGCTGGCCTTGGGTCCAGACGTAAATGCCGGTGGGGTTGAAACTTGGAATGGGTTTATTCTGCTGACGCGTTCCATCTGGTGTGACTGGCCGTTAAAGCTTATAGATAGCAATATATTCAAGTTAATTGGCCCTTGTATGAGTGAACCTTCTAGTGGTGACGACATTGTACACGCGTTCACCCAGTCACTGGTTTGGCCTGGCTGGAAAGGATTCCTATTATTACAGTCATGATCCATGTCTCCGTATGATCTAGCAGCCGAATCCTGCAAGGTGGACGTTATAACCAATGGGGCTCGTTTCTAAGGCGCTCACGAGTAACGTATCACCGAGTCGGCGTGCTCTTAGGAGTCATCATCTCTGCATAGCGAAATTCCATTTTTAGAAGACAGAGGAGCTGCGGAGTTGGCTCTTCAGATACGCCGCAAGGATGTAGAATCCTTTCCCTGGTATCGTGCCTATGGAGGCTGGGTAGCAATTATACACAGCAGAACTGCAAAGCTTCGGCTTCAATTCATCCGAGCATGCAAACGAACTCGTCTTCCTAGCCAAGGAAGAAACGTTTCCAATCACAGGGAAGAGCAAAGTCTTCTTCGGCAAAGAAGAGACATCTCTCAATCCATCCAGCCTATACATAGCCATGTTAGAAGCGCGGTACAATAGATTCAGGTACATTAATTAAGGTTGCAACTGCGTGAATGTATTGCTTTGTGTCCGCGGCTCTCTAGCCTCGGCCAAGGCCCTTGTGAATTGCGGCAAGCCGTTGCGCGCCAGTTTACGCGGCTGTGGGAATCTATAACAAGTCCACAGTTCTAGCAGGTTCTAGATCCCTCGTTTCTAATTGGCACTACGTGGCAGAACCCCTTTCTTTCTAACAAGCCATCATTGAGTAGGCAGTGTGGAGCCTTTGAAGCTAATTCTCGTCTAAGTAGGCAGCGAGTAAGGATTGCTAATTCTGATCAAATCTCCTAAGAATAGGCAGGCGGTATGCCCCCAGAGCATATGGCGTGGTTCCCAATCGAGTTGGCAGGTAGTGAGACTAGAACTAGGAAGGCGGTGTGCATTTGAACTAGGGAGGCAGTCGGCGAGCCCAAAAGCGGTGGCCATGAGGCGGTGAGTACGAAGGTGGAAAGTATAAAGGCGGTGAGAACAAATTTACCCGGTTGCTTCAATGCAGAACCCAGATCACGGTCTGCCGCTTAACCCCTGCAGTAAGTATGGTCGCGGCGAACATGAAAGCGGATATTGGACGTCACGGTCGGTGCGAAGATTGGGTTCACTCAAAATACCGACGAAAGGAACTAGTAGTGCCGCCGAATTTCCCGGATCAATGCAAAAGCTGAAGGCGGATGATCTCATCTACCTTGCTCAGTGGTTTGGGATTAATGATGCACCTCGTTGGCGGCTTGGAGATAGCAGTCCTCGATTTTCAGGACTCTGTGGCCGCTGAAAGGCTCCCACGTCATCGCGGGGACGGAGCACTACGGGGATGCAGCTGGACGTTGTCTCGGTGCAGCCGGGGGCAGTTCCACCTTGGTAACAGATCGTAGATGGCGAAGATCTTGGCGATAGTGGTAGCGTTAGTACGAGTACTGCACTGATAGCTCCCCCCTGTAAACGGGGCGGGGACCGAAATGGCTGCGGCTGAGCTGCTTAACTGCGCTGTGGCCGACGATCCGGAGCTGGAATTGGAATTATCCCTGGCGCTTCGGCACTCTCGGGCCCAGTGGCCAGATTTGCCGCAGTTATTGCATTTCCCGTCACGGATGGGAGTGCTATCTTTGCGTGTTTTTCCACCGTTCAGTGCTGTGGGACTTGTTTCCGCTCTTCCTACCCTTCAGAGCAAAGGTCTCGTCGAGAAAGTCCGCTATAATGGTTTTAAGCGTAGTGGGCTTGTTATTGCGTAGTTCGGCTCGGATGCGCGCCGCCTAGTGAGATAGGCGGCCGTTAGTACTCGTGAGGAAGATCGTACGGGCTAACTCTTTGGGGAGGGGCATCCGACTTTTTCTAGCGTGGTCGGGAATCACTCCGCGTGTTTGTGGCCGTCTCCGCCGGTGTACCTCTTGTTGTTGAGCTCCTCGTAGAGCGGCGATACTCTTCTGAAGATTTGCGATGGCCCTTCTACTACTCTCGAAGTCAAAGTCGGCGAGGTATGGCGGCGTCACGGTGCGTAGCAACTGCGAAGCCAGCTTAGTATCGTTAACGCTGTCTAGATCCGATACGCCCCTGTATCCGCTGGCTCTGGCAAGGTTCTCGATAATGTGCTTCCAGGCCTCAAGGTTGTCTTTGCCTTTCAGCCACATCGCTTCGGGGATCTTGAAGTTCTGCCACTCTAGTGGCGTGTTCAGATTCTTTCTGCTGTTGCGGGTGGTGTGCTAGGGCGCTGCAGAGCTGCTTTCGCCGGCCATTACCGTGTGGAATCGCTAAGCGAGGCTGAAGACTACGGAGTCGTCGTCTGCGATCTCTACGTTGGTGAACTTCCGCGCCGCTTTCCGTTCGTGGCGCCGTTGGTTTCGCGAGAGCGGCTGAGCAGGGTTGAGATCCGGAGTATCTGGCTCGGAATCCGACGATTATGGGTAAACGCTCGCCAGTTTGGACTGCCGCGACTTCTCGGCCTCGACATCTGGTTGATGGACAGGAGGTCGATCTAGAGGGTCTGACTCTGGGCAACCAACCGCTTCAGGGTGTAAAAAAGATTCTCGGCGATGGTCATACAGTTGCAGCTGATAATAAACGTATCTTCGGGCCGGCTGGCCCTGTCTAGGCAGACGTAGAGGCTGGCCCCACATGTATGGGAGGGTGCGGAAAGGGTTTGGGACGTAGCTTGCGGGTCTGGACCTGGAAGCCGTGCGCAGTGTGTCGTCTTGCAGAATTAGACCATACCACGACCCGCCCGCAGCAGCTTGAACCTTAAGGGTTGAGTTGCTCTCTACGCGAGTGTCTGTTTTCGCCGACTCCTTAGACCTTGTCGTCGCACGCGAGAATGCTCGCGCTACGCGCGACCCTCATGGATTCCGGGACGGTGTTAGCTCCTGAGTAGTGGTAATAGGGGGACCAGTCCTTGTAGTTAAAAGAGAGGGATGGTGGGATATGCTCCAACCATCATAGCAACGCCTCGTCTTGTCATCAGACCCGCTATCACCTCACCCAGGGAGAGTCTTCCACCATCTCGACAGTGTTGAACAGCCCTCCACCTTCTACACCATCGTACTTGTAAGTGCTCCACCCCAGACGACCTTATCCGCCCAGGAGCCGAGTTTCGAGGCGTGTCACAGAGGAACTTACCCAGCCCGGCCCCAATGAAGATGCAAATGATGATGTACGCAACACTGAAAGTCGCGGTGTGGATGACTGCGCGAACGAGCTACTGCAGCGGTGACGCCCGTAAAGTAACTGTCTGGGGTCCGTCCCCCGGGTGTCGGTGCTGATAACACTCAAGCGGGCCTGGAAGTCGCGGAGGACATAGCTGTCGAATTCCTTCCCGATGCAGGTGGCGGCGAAGGCGGCGTGGCTGGTGATTTGCCAGGCGGGCGAGAGGAAGCAGGCGTCGAGGGTGTACCAGTTCCAGAGCATCTAGATTGGTTAGGGATGGACGTAGCTGGGAATAATGGAGCCTACGGATATTTTGCACGCATTTGACGTGGTTGAGCCGTGATCTTGGTTCATCTTGATAGCGTAAGGATGGTGGATAAGATGGTTGCAGGAGGAAAAGATGAGAGAGGCTACGGTGCTGGTAGATGAATCCAAGTCTGAATGTCGTGTGCACCTTCTTGGGGACTGTGTCTCAAGAACACCTGCCAGATTCAACAGGGTGAATCCGCGATGCTGGTCTTGCGACTTTGGAGGTACCCCGGGTGTCGAGATGAAATATTGAGTCTTCAAAGTTGGTGACCGCTTGCCTGGATCGAGCCACAACATCGGGCTTCTGGTGGTTCATATCGGACATGACATAGGCGACTGATGGGAGATATATGTACCATTACCCAACCCAATGCCTATAATTTTTTCTGTTCACGGACTCGCAGTTCCAGTTAGCTTAATAGTAATCAAATGGGAAGTTGAGCAGATATGAGCGAGAAACCGGGATACTCCCAGGTCAGCGCCAAGCCACCGGCGTGATGTCCGAAAGCCAAGCAAGCCGCCAGTAAACTTGGTCGGCCTTGCTCCCGCGAGACCGGGGACTAGCTTGGCATCGCAGCGGTAGCTTTAGCGGGTCACTGAAACTTCAACCCTGTGAGTCGGGGCTCTATGTAAATACTAGACGTGTTTTAGCTTGCTTGACTACTCGCTATTCCTGTTCTACGAACTTAAAGCATCTCTCCAATCTTATTTTCTAGAATTTCGAAGGTCTTAGCTCCTTAAGCTGGTATCGGCCCACTTATATATAATACCTAGAACTCAACACATAACGTATTTTATAAGCAAGCGTGCCACTTTCCACCACCCCACCACAGCTATACTCAATTACACAACCACAACACTAGGAAATTGTGACGACCCTGCAGGCCGTCACCTGGGCCGGCACGGCCCGACGAATTCCCCGCAGAGTGAACAGTGCAAAGGAGCAGTACGCACGGTACTGTGCACTGGGCCAGGGGTGCAAAGACCCGAAGCCCCTACGACCAATCAGAAAGTGCTCTGTCGCTCTGTGCGCTCTGTCACAGAGCAAGGGAGCAGACAGAGCAAGGTACGGAGGTACCTCTTAGTTAGTTAGTATA
>Ga0247770_1001845_pt1 | contig 14293 bp, 7 predicted proteins | sample UWRJL136409B6_FD_179943 | JGI IMG/M metagenome (GOLD analysis project Ga0247770, IMG submission 179943) | Plant litter microbial communities from Arlington Agricultural Research Station in Wisconsin, United States - UWRJ-L136-409B-6 | ecosystem: Environmental > Terrestrial > Plant litter >... | reverse complement strand
TGTCGAACTGCAGCGGCAGTTCTTGGCGCTCAGGCGCGCAGGCGCCTTACCGCTCCAGGCTTGGCTGGAGCGCAGGGGCCTTGGATCATGTGCTCTCCCCACACACAGGGAGCTTCCATTTGTATATAACTAGGGAGTGCGAAGCACTCCCCTTTTCTACCAAATCAAGTCACTTTGCAACTACACTTCCGCTGCTCCTGAGCCCCTCGTTCCCCAGTCAAAACGTTCCACATAACATCTGATAGAATTCTTTGAGGGGCTTCACCAAGCATACCCGCAATATGCGCCTTACACAACGCCTGCTTACACAAACACTGGGTATCAACTTATGGCATACGCTCTCGAATCCATCAAGGGCAAGCCATTCGATACCCTGATGAAAGAAGGACTCCTTGAGCCCCTTGGTCTGAAACACACTTATCTCGCCAACGCTCCCGCATCCGAGGGCATCATTCCTGGCTCACGGGAAGCCGCAGGCTGAGACTTTCAACTTGGCGACGAGAACCTGTAAGTTCTCCCCTCCTTCACTACCTACTCGCAAACCAGAATCACTTTGCTTTTTTTGTGGAAAAAAAAACGGAAAGAAATACCAAGGACGAGAAGAGAATGAAGAATGAACGAGAAATGCTGACACCTCACAGAGCAGGAAACATGTACTCCTCCCCCAGCGACACATCAGCCCTAGGCCGCGCAATCCTCCGCCCAACCCTCCTTTCTCCAACCTTAACCCGCCGCTGGCTGAAACCGCTCTCCTGGTCCTCCGAACCAAACGCAGGCGTCGGATCCCCCTGGGGCGTGCGACGCATTGTTCTCCCAATAACAAACGGCAAACGCGTCATCGACTCATTCAACAAAGCAGGTCGCATCGGATATTACTCGTCTCTTCTCGTATTATTACCCGATTACGGCGTTGGCTTCACCATTCTCATCGCAGGTCCCAACATCCCTGGCAACACGAATTTCAATCTAGCAGATTTAATCGGCGGTCAAATCGTCCCTGCGCTTGAAGCAGCAGCACGGGAACAAGCGGGTATCAAATATGGAGGGGAGTATATCGTTGATGAAGAAGGGAAGAATTATCTCAAGTTGACGACGCAGGAGGATAGGCCTGGTTTGGGAGTGGATACGTGGGCTAGTAACAGGACGGATATGAAGTTGATTAGCGTGGTTCTTTCTGCAGGATATGAAGGGGTTCAGCCTAGTGCTCGGTTGTATCCTACTGGTTTGGAGACGATCAAGGGTGGGAGGAGGAGGGTTGGGTATAAGGCTGTTATGGAGGATTTGAATATTCCGGCTAGGGTGGGAGTATGTTTTCGACGGATTGTGGGACGTGGGTTTCTTTTACGAGTGTGACGTATGGGACGCATGCGTTGGATCAGTGGGTTTTTGAGTTGGAGGGGGATGAGGTGGCTGGGGTGGAGATTGTGGTGTTGAGGGTGTTTTTGAAAAAGGTTTCGTGAGGTGTGAGCATTGAGAATATCTGAAATTATGAGGGGAGGCCATAGAGCGAGAATAAACAGATTATTTGGTATAGGCGAGGGAATGGAGAATTGTGCGTCAGCCCCTGAACTGCGGGTCTGATGCATATGCCCGTGCCCGGTCCTCGAATCTTTGCAATAAAAGTGCAACCTCTGCATGTCCATGTTTAGTCGCGTACTGGCAAGGGGTAAGACCGGCGTTGCATTTTGAAAGCACGCCTCCGTCCACACGCAAACCCAGCAGACGACAGAGCTCCAAGTTCCCATTCCATGCTGCATGGTGCAATGCCGTCATCCCATCCATGTTTCGGAGGCCGGCGTCAATGCCCTCGACGCCTAGTAAACGTCGAGTCAACTGTAGGTTCTCGACCCCGGGCTGAGCAGAGAGCCGAGCGGAGAGCCTTGAAAGGACAGTGTCACCAGTGTGTGATTGTACGTTAATGAGCCCAGGGCACTTGGCTGTTACAGTTTCCAAGATCGCGATTTGCTGCTTCGACCCAGGCTCCATGCTATTGACCGCCAAGTGAAGAACAGTATGACCTTCAAAGTCAACTGTTTCATAGTCTGTACTTTTGAGGTGCTGCAACAGAAGCTCACAACATCCATCACTCTGGTTCTTCCGACCAGTTATAGCCCACATGAAAGGTGTCCGCCCAATTCCATCTTGGACCGAAAGGACAGTGACGGAACCGATCAGGAATAATGCAACAACCTTATCCCGATCTGCGATCGCTGCATAGTGAAGTGGTGTTCGGTCAAGGCGGTCCCGTGCGTTTGGGTCGGCGCCTCCTTTCAATAACATAGCACATGCGGCTATGTACCCCATGGAAGCCGCGTAGTGGAGGGCTGTGCTGTTTGTTCTCGTCCGGGCGTCTATCTGTGAGTCCGGCCCCAGCATGGCTTCTATCACGTCAGGAAAGTTGCATTGTGCTGCGATATGAAGCAGTGTTCTGCCATGACGATCGGCAAGGTTCTTGTGAGGCGAAGGCGAATGTCGCAGGGCGTCAAGTATCGCGGGAGCTATGCTGATATTCGCGTTTTTGTTCTGCCTCCTTTCGTGGTGTAGGGTCTGGAGATAGACTTGGATACCAGTTGACCCAAGGTAATCTTGGACGGTCCAAAACTGCTCTGCTGTAGGTGGGATCTTCCTGACCCAGGCTTCAAACACGGTGTAAGAGTATGAGTCCGGGGGTATCAAATCCCGACAGTCGATATGATTTAGCAATGGCTGGAGTGCGTGCCGAAACCCGGACAAGAGTGTTGTATATTCTCTCATCAGCCGGGCGTTAAATGCCGTGGACTGTCCAAGCAGTTGACTACGGAGCGTCAGGGCGAGTCCAAAGTCGCTCTCAGCTCGTAGATCTCTCAACACCATAGATGTCAAAGACTCGTCAAAGGGTTGCTGTACATCCCGCCCATACGATAACTGCTCAGTAGACTGGCCGGCAAGTGCGAGTAGCAGGCCTCTCAAAGCGGTTGCTTCGAGGCGTGATGGTCTGTCGTTGAGCGGCTCAACGGTTTTGATGCGGTGACAGAGCAGATTAACGACCCTTTCTTTCATTTTCTGAACAAGGGGATACCAATCAGCTTCTGGCTGACCAATTGGCCCACGGATGTCGGGGAAAATGACATCAAGCTCTAAATCCCATTGTCGTGATCGGGCTACAGCCTTTTGCAATGTCTGTAAGAGATATACTGCGTTGGAGCTGTTGAAAAATCAGTGACGGAGACACCAATCCCGAGGAGTGACCTACAAGTTGACAATGTTCCACCAAAGGCTTTGAGGTGTCTCAGTCTTGGGAGAGTCAGCTGGTTTGGTATTTTACAGGTAGATCCGGCTTGTGTCTATCTTGAGGTATCTGGAACATGAGGAGCTACTCACTGCTTTAACCTGCGATTGATGACGAGGCCGTTTTGTGGGAGTGTTCTGAAAAGACGATGAAGGAGTGGACGGATCTGAGAGTGCTTCTTGCACTAAAAAGTCGTCAAACTCGGTGTCGGGTTTCCTTTTTCGGGTGTTTTCGGAGCATGCAAAGCCCTTGGCCTTGCAGCGGTCGCACTTCTCTGGCCACTCGCGGGTATGGGGCTCGCACTGTAAGTATGTTAACACGACTCCGCGAACAGAGTACCTACCTAAGCATGCAATTTTGATCATACCTTTTGCTTGTCTCTTCGACATGGTTCGCATTTGGAGAGATTCAATTTTCCCCGTGGTCTTCTTGGCGTTGCTGGTTTTATCGGTTGCCTTCCGTTTGGACTGTGGGGTTCTTGGCTCAAGTTGCTCATGGTTGTTTGCGATGGCTGGGTTGACATTGATTGGCATGCTGGAAAACCGGGTCGATGCCTTGACGGATCTTAGATTGCTCTTGAGAGTGTACGACGATTGCAGGTGAAAGATCTCAGGAAGGTTGCTCGGTAATTAGTATCGTGGGAAGCGGGGTTCATATTTCTTTTCATCCCGCAGCCTTGCCTCATCAGCCCTTCCATTTAGTGGGAGACGCTGAGCGAGGTGGTCGGGGGAACTCACCCCGCGTTGCGATAAGGTCGCTTTATCGGGGAAAGCGAGCTGAGTGACGTGGGAGTGAAAAGGGGGCACCGCCCCTCGGAGGGCGCCCTCAACCCTCAAGAAGCTGCTACACCGCCCAAGCTCCCCGACGCACTTCATCGCACTTCACTCTCTCGCTTGCCATCGCACTTCATACCACCTCGTCACCGTGCGCCGCGCCCGCACCTGCGACGCAGCCAACGTTCGGTCGATTAAACAGTAGACGTTGGCCCAGCAACAACCCATTATCGCCCTTATCACTTCGAGGACCCCAAAAGCTACGGCCCACCTTCATCGCTCTCCCATCTCCAAAACTGCGATGGCCAACCGTTCTCCCTCATCGCCTCGACGCAACGACCCAAGATTACCAAAACTGCGATGATATCGACATGCGACGGCCAGAGAAAACAAATCGCCCACCCGACGCACCGCTACCCTCTCTTCACAATGCACACCCCGATTGACCCGAGTGCACCCATTGCACAATTCAACTTCCACAGACAACGCCTGCGTCCATGATTGAGAACGGGGACGAGCCTGCACTTGCAACAATGACACAAGCATCATCAAGGTCCGAATCGCTGTCCTCGCCCGAGTCGGTGGCGGCGCAAACAATCGCATTCGGCCTGGTTGCGTCAGTTGCTGCTCTGGTCGCACTCTACTTGTCCTACAGACAACTGCGCATCATGCGGTCTCGATGCGATCGATCGCCAGCGCAAGGAGACCCTGAAGATGCTCCTCTGCCGGGCACTCTCACGAGCGCATACCCACTCTCACACCGAGGCGCCGGCGCCGGCGCCGGATACATCCAGGAGGCTCCCGACCAGGAGTACTTTCTGCAAATCACAAGATCACACGCCATCCAACAGTATGTTCTCCCTTTTCTGTTTGTCCTGGCACTCGCTGACTTTGTTTCCACAGGGTGACGGTCCGGGCGCGAGAGCTGCCCTTCAACACCACGACTTGGGCCCGGGTTCGGAACCTGCTTGACACCCTCAGCCACGCTCCGTGATGGGCGACGGGCGATACAACAGGGGTCTATACTTCCTTCTGAACAAAGCCTGTGGGAGAAGAGATCGAAATGATCAACACTGTACATAGAATTGGCGTTCTGGACAGGATAGCTCCCGCTCGAGCATTGGTGCCGGGCGTTGCGCCTTTGCGACAAGACACTGCGTTGGTGGGGGTATACAATCATTACAATAGAGTTTACAAGAAATTGCCCAGTCTCAACTTCGACCCCGAGGTGCGTTTTGGTCCAAATCAGATGGCACTCAAGTGGTTGCGGGATCGTTTTCCTGCGATGACCGGCGAGGCTGCACCCTGGAAAAACGCGGGGCTGGTTTGACCGTGACGGCCGCGATGACGGCTCCCCAATCCTGCCCGCCAATCCTGACTACCAATTCCCCCGCCGATTTCCAGCCAATTCTCTTTGCCAAACTGCAGCCGTCGTCGCTCACCTAGGTGATAGAAATAACTAGAACGGGAGATCCCAGAAGTGTTGCATAATGCGATAAGATGGGGGCAGACACTCTAGCTGTGCGCCCACTGTGAGGACGAGAGCGCCGTTGTGCCTCCCAAACACCACGTCCCCCCCCCACTTTTGGCGCTAGTGGAGGTTGGGCCACACCGCTGATTCTGACAGCACCAGCAGCACTTGGGATGATGGAAAATCGTAACTATTCAGGGCAACCAATTCCAGCGTATTTGCCTACTACTTGCAGTTAATTCTACCTATGGAAACTACTCCAGTGACCCCTAAATCGATTTTGAAGCGGCCAGGGACCCCTAGCGGTCACAAAATCCACGCCGCAGCGGCTCCGTCGCCCCCGAAAACTCCGTGGTATAGTCCGATTCGTGATGCCTCAAGGCAAGCGCCCCAGAGCCGATACCAACAAGCCCCCTAGGTGCTCCGGCAGACCGAATAAAGCCTCGAAGAAAGCGGCCGAGGCCGCTGTGGAGGTGTCAGAAAGAAGGGGGTTCAGAGGGCCTGGGCATCTAGTCAGCGGAGCTGACTGGATACCTGGCACTGCCAGTACACCAGTGAGCCTCAGCCACCAGAGTGACGAAGCCTGAATCCTGCAGAATAGTCTATAAAGAAGCCTCTGGCTTCCAGCCAGAGCCAGAGGAACAGAGAACACAAGCAATACAATGACACAGTTGCAATCCAGAGTGCAGTGCTTCTGACAATTAAGAGTCTCATTCGCTCGACGCGCCAATCGCTCATCGCACCGCTTGCGCACCGATTAGTCAGTAAACCCTATCAAGAAGCAATTTCGACTTGCACTCCTGGACTTTAGACCAACTGGTTTAATCCACCACAAAGATCCAATAAAATGAACACTAACAATAACGATAAGACTGTCTTTCTAGCCAGTTCCGAAGACTGGGAATTGTGGAACCTGCAGTTCTAGGCCCAGGCTGTAGCCGGAGGCCTGTGGAGCTAAATTCAGGAAGTGACCCCTTTTCTCTACAAACCCTCGGCTTTAGAGCTTGCAAACTATAAGTATAAGACCCTTAGCCAGTCTACTATTACAGTTAGGGGTAGCATAAGTACTGAATTAGTGAGCGGTGACGACGAGCCTAGCTAAACTAACTAATTAATCATTACAGCAGATCTTACAGCCGATGGATTCTGAACTTACTAGATGGATTAGACGATTTACTAAGCTAACGATAAGAAATACACTTAATAAACCGAAAGGGTTAAACGGCTGAAGTAGTGGATTCTGAAAATTATTAGCTTACACCTTTAACTTACCTCTTATAATCTAATACAGCTTATTACACACTGGTATAAGGCCTTGAAATTACAGGCTGGAATTAGTGACAATAAGGCTCTTTACAATGCTTAAGAAATCTACTAAGTAGCTGTCAGAAAGAAGAGTCTGGAAACCACCCGAACAATAGGTTTGTAACCATTGCTACAGACGCGCAATTGTAGCCGCGCGGCTTTGCCACACGGCTTGCCACTATTCACAGTTATAAGGAAGGTTCTCTGGCTGAGCGAGAGAGCCGAACAAGCAATACAATTACGCAGTTGCAACCCTTACAATTCCACAGAATCTAGAGTGCCGCGCTTTTAACAGTAGCTATAAAGCTACTACTTCAAGCTCTTAAAGACTCAATTGAATAGTTAGAATCTTAGGAGCAAGCCATTGCTATAGCTTAACGGAAAGAGGTCTCTAAGGCCCTAACTATAAAAACGTGGTTTTACGACTTTCTGGATGCAGTGAAGCTAATTCTTGGCTATTAAGTTACATCCTATAAGCTATAAAAAGCAATAACAGTATAATTAACCTTAAACTACTGCGTAGTAGCTAACGATTTTCGAGAAGAGGTGCAGTAATTAACGAAAGCCTGTATACCAGTTAGTAGCTGGATAGTAAAAGGCTTATTTAACCCCTCTTTTATAGTTAAAGAAGGTAACTTAGCTAAAGAAGGCAATGAGACTTATTAAGAGGACGCTTTAAATAGCGAAATCGAACCTAATAGCGATAGGAGGGTGTGACGACCTTACAAGCCGTCACTTAAGCCAGGGCGGCCTGACAAATCCCCCGCAGAAAGAACAGTGTAAGAAGATAGTACATACAGTACTGTACACTAGGCTAGGGGTGTAAAGACCTAAAGCCCTTACGACTAATAAGGTGGTGCTTGCAGCATGCTAAGTGCTTGTATTACGAGCAGGAGAAGTCTCGCGAGTAAAGCGCTTACGTAATGTAGAGTGCTTGTTAAGCAAGCACTTACAATACTATAAGTAAGGTATAAGGTACCTCTTAGCTAATTAGTATAGATAGCTATTATTGTGATTATAAGAGACGTAAGGGACTCTTAATTCCTTACATTAATATTTAATTATTCATTTATATCTTACTGTTTAAACTTACCTTTATACATTATAGTGATAGCGACTTACAGTAACATTAAGACTCTATTTAGGAGTGCTAGCTTAATAAGCTGTCTTTAGAACACTTCTTACTTATTAGCATCTTACTATACGCTCTTTCTTAACTTATACTAATCCTCTTAAGGCTTATATTAAGTATAAGTTATAATATAATACTAACGTTATAATTTTAAACACCGTTTATTAAACTCCTAAACACCCTCTCCCTCTCTTTATTATAGCCTACGTCCTTCTCCCTAACCCTATAGGAAATAACGACTTATCTAATAATTGTGACAACCCTGCAGGCTATCACTTAGGCTAGGGTGGCCTGACAAATCCCTTATAAAAGGGACAGTGCTAGGAGACAGTACGCACAGTACTGCGCACTAAGCCAGGGGTGTAAAGACCCGAAGCCCTTACGACTAATAAGGTGTTGCTTGCAGCATGCTAAGTTATTACAACCTGCACCTAACACAGGTCTCGAGAGAACTAGTGCAGGTTAAGACAGAACGTATAGCAGGACGCTAACAGGTAAGAGCGTTCTGAAGACAGCTTATTAAGCTAGCACTCCTAGACAGGGGGTTTAATGTCACTGTAGGTCGCTGTCACTATAATGCATAAAGGTGAGTCTGAACAGTAAAACACAAATGAATAATTAAATACTAACGTGAGGAACTAAAGTCCCTTACGGTAGTTATAGGCATAATTATAACTATCTATACTAATTAGCTAAGAGGTACTTTGTACTTTACTTAATCTATTATGCTTAATAGTGCATTACGTAGTTATAGCTAAGCAGTTAACTGAATAATACTTAGTATTATCTGTCCTTATAAACCACTAAGCACTTCCTTACTAATTGTAAGGGCTTTAGGTCTTTACACCCTTAGCTTAGTACGTTTAAACAGTATACACTATCCTCTTACACTGTTCTTTCTATAGGGGATTTGTCGGGCTGCCTTAGCTTAAGTGACGGCCTGTAAGGTCGTTACACAATTCCCCCTTTTTAATATTCTTTTCCTATAAAGAATCGTTAAGTTAGTTTCTTTCCTTCCCTACCTTCGTTATATCTTTTAACTGTGTTGAAAAGCATAAGAGACAGAGAAAACAGGAAAAGGCTTCTTATAACTACTATATCCGACTTACAGAGTCTCTTAACGCCTTTAGTTTACAGATATCTCCCTACATTTATTATTAAATTAAGTCTTTATTATATTAAGCTGTAACGTAATCTAATAGCTACAGTAAATGCTAATCTGCTAGTATACCTTCTTTGTATAATGTGTTCAGTTACTTTAATAAGTTTATTAAGGGGTTAGTGGATAAGAAAAGGGAGCTAAACACTTTATACGACTAAGTAGTTATTAAACACTGTAATTCCCTTACGAAGTTACAGTGTGTTAAAACTTAACGGCACGCTATTGAAGTGAAAGCGATGAAAATGTTCTCTTATAAGGCTAAGGTTTTATCTTTCCAGAAGTAAGTAGGGGTAGTAGACCTAATTTAAGCTAAGCTAATCTCCTAAGACTAAGACTCCTTCCTTATTAATTTCCTTACTAAGGGGTTACCTTAGCTTACAGCGTCTTCCTAACTTAGTTCGTAACTTCCTTCTTTTAATAACCGAAACGGCCTTTTAGTATAATAGTAACGCACTTACTTCTTAAAGTAAGAGGTTATAAGTTCAAGTCCTATAAGGGTCTTCTATCGCTTTAAATCTTTACCCCTTAGGGCTAGAGGGTCTAAGGCGACTTTTTTATTATTTTTTTTTTTCTTTTTACTAACTTCCTTTCTTAACAATGTCCGTTCCTGCAGTTACGTTTTACTGCCATACGTGCAACTTATATAAGGCTTACTAAGAGCTCTAGAAGCCTAACCTCCTTATTAAGTCTAAGGTCCTTATAACTTATATGTGACGACCCTGCAGGCCGTCACTTGGGCCGGGGCGGCCCGACGAATCCCCCGCAGAAGGAACAGTGCAGGAAGGCAGTACGCACGGTACTGCGCACTGGGCCAGGGGTGCAAAGACCCGAAGCCCCTACAACCAATTGTTGAGTGATCACTCTGATCTCGCCAAGAGCACAGTGATTACAGTGATTAGAGGCATTCTAATCACTATAATCACTCTTCGTGTTAAGTAAGCATAGTGATTAAGGTATAAAGTACCCCTTAATTAGTTAGTATAAATAGCCATGGTTATACCCATAACCACTATAAGGGACTCTAGTTCCTCACGCTAATATTCAATTATTCATTTATATCCTACTGTTTAAACTCACCTCTATATATTATAATAATAGCGACTTATAGTAACATTAAACCCCCCGTCTAAGAGTACTAGCTTAATAAGCCATCTTCAGAACACCCCTTACCTGTTAGCGTCCTGCTATACGTTCTGTCTTAACCCACACCAGTCCTCTTAAGGCCTGTATTAAGTACAGGTTATAATATAATATTAGTATTAAGTTCTAAACGCTGTTTATTAAATTCCCAGACACTACCTCTCTCCTACTAACATATTAACCTTTAGAAAAGGAAAGGAGATTAAGGAGGTGTAAGCCTAGCCTTAGCTCCCCATTATCGACAAGTTAGCTATACGCCTTAAAAACTTAAACCTTAATTAACAGGGACTGGTTAAGGAGCTTAATAAGGCCTTCCCTAGAGATATTAAGAGTTATATCAGTCTTATTAAAAAACTCCAGGCCTAATTTAACGCTGTTAAACTAAAGAATAACGACCTTAAAGGCTTATAAAAAAAACGAGTAAAGCTCCCCCTACCCTTACGCTTTAAGGGAGACTTTATGTAACTAAAGTCCTAGATAACCTAACTTTAAAGTTATATCACCTATTACGACAAGCAGTTCTTTAAAGAAGAAGGAAAGGTCAGGTTTACTAGAGCCTTACTAGATAGAGTAACCGTTTACTAGTACAAACCTTATGTAAAGATAATTAATAACCTCTTTATAAACAGAGCACGAAAGGGAGCCCTTAAGACTTAGGCTCTTTTTAACAACTTTAACGTTTTCATTAATTAACTCCAGACTAAGTTTAAAGAACTAAACGCCCCTAGGCGAGCTGAATAATACCTTATAGCCTTAAGACAGACGTTTTTAATCCTTAAGTTCTCCACACGCTTTAAACTGGAAATAGTAAAAACTAAACTCGGCTAAAAGGCCTTAGTAATACTGTTCTAGAGTGGCTTAAAGGAACACGTTACTAGAGATCTCTATTAAGAAGACTAACTGGACCATTTATAAAAACTGGTTAAGATGGTTATTAAGGCTGATAATTAGTACTATAATCACCATTATAAGAAGAACTTCTAGAAGGAACAGACCCTTTACCAGCTAAATAAACCTAAAAAGGGGAATTAGTTAACTGTGACAGGTTATTACCCCAGACTAATAGATATTAGTATAGTGAACCGCTAAAACCGACCTAACTGTAATAAACCTTAGTAATAACAGTAATAAAAGCAGCCTAAGGACCTGTTACAGGTTTAGTGCTTTAACTGTAATAAGAAAGGATATATAGCATGGTAATGCCCGTTATTAAAGTAAGTCGGTTAAAAACCCATCTTAAAAGGAGGAAAGTATATTAAGTTTAACTTAGGAGACGTCTATGTTAAGATAATAGGTAACGAAGAGGACTGTACTTAAATAGATAAGTGTAACTTAAGAGATAAGGAAGAAGAAGAAGAACTTTAGGATGTAGTGTATCTAATCTTTAAGGGTGTTTTAAAAGAGTTAGTTATAAAGGTGCAGGTTATAGAAGACCGACTTTAAGGTGGAAACTTAAAACCATTAGAGGTGCAGGTTATAAAAGACTGACTTTAGGAAGAGATGTTCCAGTTAGCAGTTACAGGCCTTAAAAACCTTACTTTATAAGCCCAGGAATTAAGGAAGTTTAGGAAGGACCCTGACTTAAAAGTTACTAAGATGGTAAAAGGAGTTAAAGAATTAGCCCTTTAGGCCACCTAAAAGGTGAAGTAAGCCTTAAAAGGTGAAAGGGAGTAAGTTAAGAGAATCGAATTAGAGAAGTGGAAGTTCTTTTTAACAGTGCCCCTTAAGACTTTTAAACACTTTAAGTATATTAAGTGGATTAGCACCCTTACCTTCCTGGAAGAAGGACAGCTTAGATGGTTACCTTACATTAAGGCTAATATGCTTTAAACTGGTACTTTAAAAGTCCCTTAAAAAGGTATAAAGTAAGTATACTAATGGAGAGTTTAGGAGTTAAAGGAAAAATATTAAAAGTTAGTAAATAAAGTAGAGGACTTATAAGTTAAAGGCTTTACTGTAACGTTTAAGGATAAAGTGGTGGAAATTAGATTGAAACTTTATAATAGAGTTCGCTTTACTAATTAGCTTAAGTACCGACTTGTTAAGGAAGGCCATTTTATAGAAGAATAAGCTGGATTATTACTGCCTGAGTTTTAGGAAAAGGTTTAGGAGAAATAACGCATATAGAGGTAAGTGGAAGAAGAAAAAGAATAAGGCACTATATCCCCCGTTTTATATTCTATAACTGTAATACTAACAGTTAACGTTAACCACCCTAATTACAGGGATATACTATAGATTAACTATATGTATAATAACTGTACTTTTAACCGATATTATGGATTTAAGGCCTTTTATAACCACTTCCTTAGCGTATAAAGACGGGATTACGCCGTAATAAGGGTGGAGTTAGAACCGGCCCACTATTAAGTTTCCTACTCTTTAATAAAGGAGTCTGGTAATAAATAAAAGGTTATTATAATTAATTAGGCTCCCATTATATACTGGTAAGGAGGAGTATTTAATAATTACCTAGTTATAACGTGCTTATTACATCTTAACGGAAAAGCTAAAGAATAGCAGAAACGGGAAGATTACTAACGGATTTAAAAGTAAAAAGACATTACTGTAATTTAAGCCTGTAGAGTATATTACTAACTTATTAAGGACTTTAGAAACATTATACCGTTTAAAGTTAATTAAACACTAAGGTGTAAAAACCTAGGAAGGGTTGATTACCAGGTTTACTAAAGCTGCCTGTTTTTCCAGAAGGAATTAGGAAAAGGCTACAGGCCCTTTAAAAGGGCTGGAAACTAATAATTTACTAGTTAGTAAAAACCCTAAGAAAAAAGAGAGGCATTTAAAGGTTAGGCTGTATAAAACCTTAAGGATAGATGATTACTATAACTTAGATGTTAAAGAAGTATAAGTATTACTTTATTAGTGTTAATATAACAGATAGAAGAGGGAAGCTGTTTAAGGTAAGAGCAGTGATTAATAATGGGAGTGCTTCTAACCTGGTGCACCCCTTACTAGTTAATTAAAGGAAACTCCCTAATAAAGAGTATAAAAAGGTTATTCCCATTTAAAATGGAAAAGGAGGCCTATACCAGTATAATAACGGTAAGGTTACCCATCACTCACCACTTTTAATTAAAATAGACAGGGATAAATAATAAGTAGACTTTAACGTTACACTAATTACAGGGTATAACATAATCCTAAGTTTACCTTAGCTAGAAAAGTACAACCCTGTAATTAACTAGAGGAGTGGCCACCTTACCTTTAATAAGTCCCCCAGCTGTAATCACCGTTTAAAGAAGGTTAAAAAAGTACTAAACCACTTTAAAGATACATAAAGCATTTAAAAGCACGTTAAACCCTTAAAATTAAGTATAGTTTAAATTAGGTTTATTAAAACAGTTAAAGGATTAGAAGGTCTACCACACTGCCTAAATGACAATTTAAAAGGTGGAGGAAAGTAAGAAGCTAATTTATAAATAAGTAAAGAAGTTAACTTATCTAAGGTACCCGTAGAATATAAGAAGTTCATGTGACGACCCTGCAGGCCGTCACTTGGGCCGGGGCGGCCCGACGAATCCCCCGCAGAAGGAACAGTGCGGGAAGACGGTGCACACCGTCCAGACGCACTGGGCCAGGGGTGCAAAGACCCGAAGCCCCTACGACCAATGAGGTGCTGCTTGCAGCATGCCGAGTGCTCGCATCGCGAGCAGGAGAAACCTCACGAGCGGAACGCTCGCACGATGCAAAGTGCTCGCACAACGAGCACTTGCGGCACCACGAGCAAGGTGTGAAGTACCTCCCAGTTAGTTAGTATAGATAGCCATGGTTGTGCCCACAACCACCGTGAGGGACTCTGGTTCCTCACGCTAGTATTCAATTGTTCATTTGTGTCCTACTGTTCAGACTCACCTCTGTGCATTATAGTGACAGCGACCTACAGTGACATTGAACCCCCCCGTCTAGGAGTGCTAGCTCAACAAGCCGTCTTCGGAACGCCCCTTACCTGTTGGCGTCCTGCCATACGTTCTGTCTTAACCCGCGCCAGTCCTCTCGAGGCCTGTGTCGGGTGCAGGTCGTA
>Ga0247770_1001844_pt1 | contig 14298 bp, 4 predicted proteins | sample UWRJL136409B6_FD_179943 | JGI IMG/M metagenome (GOLD analysis project Ga0247770, IMG submission 179943) | Plant litter microbial communities from Arlington Agricultural Research Station in Wisconsin, United States - UWRJ-L136-409B-6 | ecosystem: Environmental > Terrestrial > Plant litter >... | reverse complement strand
GAAGCCCCATATTAAACCCTAACCCTACTACACCGCCACCGGCGAAATTCGCGAATATTTACGGTGGCTCCGGTGTGGCCGCCGTGCTTATTTCCGGATATCTATGGCGCCGGCTGATTCGGCCGCTAATTCGTCACGGCCCCCGGAGCCTCCACTATAATACAGGGCGCTAATACGCCGTAGCTACACCACTATAACGGGGCTGGTGTCGTAAGCAACCACTAGTCGCGCCTTTCAGGGAGTCTAGCCCCCCCTTGCTCCGCTCCAACTCTCCGTCCCTAACCTTCTCTTCTTTCCAGTACTGTAAGCCGGCCTCCTTTGCGTTATGGCTCCCCGGAAGCGACAAGCGCTGGTTTTAATGCCGGCACCGGCTGGGCTATTAATTACAGTAGCTGGATCGGCCAGTACAGAATAACCCCTGGCTGGTTAAAAGGGGCTAGTGTAAGTAAGGATTCTAACGGCGTGGTTAAAATGTGTTATCGTTAATAACACCGAGCTCTGGGCTAACACGTAAAATATCTTTACTATAATTAAAGCGGCGTAGCTGAAGAACACGTTGTTAGTGTATAAGCTAAAGCAGGAAGAATTCCGGCAGTTCTGCTGGTGGAAACAGTATTAAGACAGCGAGACGGTGACGGAGGATAAGCTCCTTCTTTTCCTTATTAAGGAGGTTGTAAATTAACCGTTACAGTCACAGAGCTAAAAAGCCGACGGTGATATGCCGCTTTTAGAGATTTAGCTTACCTAATAGTTAGTTTAAACTTATATCACTGCTATTACAGACCTTTACTGATTATAATAAACCTTTAATATAAACACTCACCCTTTACCTCGAGAGGATAACGCTTAGGAGTATATTAAATCTCTCTAACGCTGTAATACGGAGTGGTAGAAAGCTAATTACGCTAATAAGGGCTAAGATACCGTTTTTAACAGCTATTTAGAGGATAACCTTAAGTGGGTTATTAGGGAGTTATAGGGCTATACTAGCTAATTAACCGAATACCACTTCTAGACTTTAGCTGATATACTTCTTAGCTATTATATACTTACCTATAGTGGTAATTACTAAAGCCTTAAGTATTACGACCTGTACCCGACACAGGCCTTAAGAGGACTAGCGCAAGTTAAGACAGAACGTATAGCAGGACGCTAATAAGTAAGGGGCGTTCCGAAGACGGCTTGTTAAGCTAGCACTTTTAAACGGGGGGTTTAATGTCACTGTAGGTCGCTGTCACTATAATATACAGAGGTGAGTCTGGACAGTAGGACATAAATAAACAATTGAATACTAGCGTAAAGAACTAAAGTCCCTTACAGTGGTTATAGGTATAACTATAATTATCTATACTAATTAGCTAAAGGTACTTTATACCTTACTTAGTAGCCTGTTACTTAGTGAGGAACTGAGCAACCTGTTACTGAGCACTCCCTGCTTAGAGGTTTCTTAGATACTTAGTAGGTAAGCACTCTTACTAAGATTAAGCAGCTGCTAGTTAATCGTAAAGGCTTTAGGTTTTTACACCCCTAGCCTAGTACGCAGTACTGTGCGTACTGTCCTCCTACACTGTTCCTTATATAGGGGATTCGTTAGGCCGCTCTGGCCTAAGTGACAGCCTATAGGGTTGTTACACAATTCCCCCTCTTCAATATTCTTTTTCTATAAAGAACCTTAATAAAAGCGTTCCTTCTTTCTTAACGTAATTATGTCTGCTAACTGTGTATAAAAGCGCACTTTGAAGAACAGCACCTCTTGTCGTTATAACCTTACAGACTTTACTTCGACTTTTAGATTGCAAATGTCGCTTTATAGTTGTTATTCTTTAAAATCGCTTTCCTGTCTTATTACAGTACAATTAGACAGTTACTCCGAATGTTTACTAATAGGAGTTTTATCTTTATGTGACGTATTTAGTTATAACGACGCTTTCTTTTAACAGCTCCTTTCTAAGAAGCGCTGTCTCGACGCGGAGTATGACGCTGCTGTATAGAACTTAGAGTTGAAAACTTAAGAGCTTTACGAAGCTGTTACTTGACTTAAACGGATTAAAACTTAACGTTATTGTATAGAGGAGTAAGCTTTTTCTACATTTAGTTAGGAGGTAGAGATCCTTCGTTTCCAGGAACAGGAGGAGGCCTGTCTAGCTGCTCCTCTTAAGGTTAGCGAGTCCTTTAATTAAGGAGGCTTTCTAGCAGGAATGCCTGCCGGTTCTTTTTCTGGAAGATTGTTACAGCTAACGACCTTTTCTTAACTTAGTTTGTAGCTTCTTTCCTCTTATGGTTCTGTAGTGTAGCGATAACGCGTTTGTTTTTTTTACTAACTTTCTTTTTAGTAGCGCTGGTAGAGCTCTAAAGGCTCCAGAGGCCTAGCCTCCTTATTAGGTCTAAGGTCTTTATAACCTTAGTTAAAGTTCTAATAAATGTCCTTCTGTACTTATTAAGGAGTTTCTTGCTGCTTTTTAGGTTTTAAGTCTTATAATGGTCTTACTCTTTAATATAGTAATTTAAATGTTAGATCTTATCTTATTTCTAGTTCTTATCGTTAGTTTTAGTTAGTTTAGATTTTTTCAGTAGAACTCTGCAATTAGGTTTAGGCACTTAAGATTTTTAACTAACTTCTATAAGTTACTTTCAGAGCTATAATCTAGCCATTTAACGAGATACTTGAACATATTCTTTCCCTTTTATAAATCCACAACTTCCTTAATATTATATTTATCTTCGTTAGTATCGATCTTAATCTTCTTTTCCAGAGGAACTCCTTTTAAGGCAGGTTTTAGAAATAAGATGTGAAAAACCTTAATCTGCACTTTTATATTAATAAGTAAGTTTAATTCGTAATTAAAGGTAGTAACCTTTTTCTTAATCTGGAACAGTCTGTACCTTTTAAAGTTAAGCTTCTTACTAAGCTGTTTTAAATATAGGTTTCGTGAAAAAAAGTAAACGTAGTCCCCCTTTTAAAGAGTTAGTCCCTTAACTTATTCACTATCGTAATGGAGTCCTTTCTTAAATATTAGCTATTTAGTTTAGTGTTTATTAGTAAATTTCTTTATTTATTTACGTGTAAACTTAAGTTCGGCTTATAAGTGGTTATATAGCTCTTACATCCGGTCTGTGCAGACTATAGCTTAAAGGGTATTAGTAAGTGGGCCTTAACGGAGTTTAGGCTCTTTACTGTAATTAGCGAAGAACGGTAATATACCTGTTAACTTGACTGGTGTTGTGTTATAAGCTATCTGTGCTGTTAATAGTAGTTTAAGCTAATTATCTTATTCGAAATTAACATAAGCTTGGAGATATGTTATGAGTATTTAATTAACTTGCTCTGTTTAACTGTCTATCTATAGGTAAAATACTGTCGAAAGCTTACTCTTTATATTTATTCTTTATATCAGTCCTTATTAGAACTTTAATATAATTAGCTTATTTTAATCTGTGACGATGTTATCTGGTTAAAGGTGTTGTGAAACTACCTCTTTCTTAAAGATATAAGCGAGTTACTTTACTGTTATGTTTTTTAAGGTTAGCAGAAAGTAAGCCTATTTCGTTAATCTGTCGATTACTATAAGGATTTAGTTATAGGTAACTCTTATAATAAGGTCCTTAGATTTTAGGATCCTAGTGACGAAATCGAGCGAGATTGAACTTTATAGTGCTTATAGTATAGGGAGTGGTTTAAGAAGCTTATAAGGCTTATAGCGTTAATTCTGCTTCTAATAACAGATATTACAGTTATCGACTACTTCCTCGATTAGCTTTTTTATTCCCGGGAAGGTGTATGTTTATTAAGCTTATATAAGAGTCTTAGCTTGGCTTATATATCTTTTAAGTTAAGACTTATAGACTTATTAGACGTACTCCTTCCGCTTTCTTAAGTCGTAAATGTACAGTTTCTCTTAGTATTAGAGCTTTACTTTTAGTTTAAATATGTTATTTACACCTTTTAGCAGCTATTCTAGCTAATAACTGTTTTTACTGTGGTTTAGATGTATCGGGCACTCTTTCCCACAGTTTTACACGTGCCTTGAGAAATCTCTTAAAGGGCACTTATACTTATAAGTTCCTTCCGTTAACCTTCTTACTTAAAAGTCCTATTATTGTTAATAGATGTTATACTCTGTTTACAAGTTTATGTAGACTTTAATAATTTATTCTGGTGTTTAGTTATCTGATACTTATAATGTATGCTTTAGTATACCGTTCTTAGCTTTGTTAAATATAGTAATAAGGATTAAGATTAGATTAGTATCCTTATAGTCCTGTCTCTAGTTAAGAGTATTAGCTTACTTATTATCTTTTCTTTTAACGTGGTAGATCTAGAAGTGGAATAAGGTTATTAATTCTGCTTATTGTGCTTACCGTAAGCTAAGTTCCTTCGTCAGGAAGTACCAGAGGTTATTATGGTCTGAAAAGACCTGGACTAGCTCTTCCGTACCGCTTAGATACAGTACCTACTTAGTAAAGCACTGAATAATCGCTATCAGTTCCTTATTATAGATTAGGTATTGTAAGGCTGGGCTGTGGATTCCTTTCGATAAGAAGGTAATTAGGTAGCGTTTCCTATCGTCTTAAACTTAGTTAAGTTCTCTGCTAATTACAAACTCTAAGGAGTTAGTCTTGACTTGAAAAGGCTTTAAGAAATTAGGGAGGGTTAAGACTGGTACTGTAATAAAGGTGTGCTTAAGGTCTTTAAATGCCCTTTACTGTCTATCAGTTTACTTAAACGGTTTACCTTCTCCTGTAAGTTTATATAATGGTTTTACAATCTTTGCAAAGTACTTAACAAAATAATAATAAAAGTTCGTAAAGCTAATAAAGGCTTACAACTCTTTCTAGTTCTTTAAAGTAGGCTAATCCTTAATTATTTTTATCTTCTTTAGTTACATTTTAAGCTTTTTAGGGGTTATTTTAAACCTTAAATAGTTTAGTTCCTGAACGTAGAAATGGCTTTTCTTTAGGTTTACTGTTAGCTTTACCTTCTTAAGAGCTGTTAGAACCTGTTGTATGTACTTTTAATATTCTTCTAAAGTTTTAAAGTAAACTAAAACGTCGTTTAAATATATAAAGACAAACTTATTAAGGAAGGGGCAGAGGATACTGTTAATAAGGCTTTAGAAAGTTACAGGGGCGTTTATTAATCTTATTAGTATAATACAGTATTGGTAGTGCCTGTTATAAGTCTGAAAAGCCGTCTTATGTTTATCTCCTTCCTTTACTCTAATATAGTTAAATCTTATGGGGAAATCAAGGCTAGAGAACTAGTTTACCTTAGTAATCCGTTCTTACATTTCTATAATAAGTGGTAATAGATAGCGATTTTTAATTATATCCTTATTTAACGTTTAGTAGTTAATAACTATACGTAACTTGCTGTCTCCCTTCCTTAAGACAAACAGCATTAAGTATCCCGCTAGGGACTGGGATTCTATAATAAACTTATTCTTTAAGTTCTTATTAACGTACTCCTGTAGGGTTTCGGTTTGCTGGGGGTTTAGATAATAAGGCTAGAAGTTGTAAAGCTTTACTCCTGGCTTTAGCTTAATTTCGTAGTCCTACAGTCTGTAGTCTAGTAATCGCGGTATCTTTTTTCGAAACAGGGTAAACTTCCTGTATTTAGCGGGTACTTTAGATAAATCGACTTTTTTACTTATTTATAAATTAACTTCTTACTTCTTTTTACTTTTTAAATCGTTATTTAAGTATTACAGTAAACCTTCTAGTCCTTTAACCGTCTTAGTAAACTTAACCTAAACTGTACTTAATTCTAAGGGTTTAGTGTACTTTTAAATACTTTATATATTTTTAAAACGGTTCAGTACCTTCTGCTTCTAAGTGTTTCGTACATCTTTAGAACAGTTTAGTGCCTTTTTAACTTTCTCTAAATAATAATTACAGTTAGGGGATTTACTGGAGGTAAGGTAGCTACTCCTTTAGTTGATTATAAAGTTATACTTTTCTAGCTAAAGTAAACTTAAGATTATATTATATCCTGTAATTAGTGTAACGTTAAAGTCTACTTATTGTTCGTCCTTATCTACTTTAATTAGGAGTGGTAAGTGGTAGGTAACTTTACTGTTATTATACTGGTATAGGCCTCTTTTACTATTTTAAATAAGGATAGCCTCTTTATACTCTTCGTTAGGGAGTTTCCTTCAGTTAACTAGCGAGGGGTGTATTAGGTTAAAAGCACTCTTACTATTAATCATTACTCTTACCTTAAATAGCCTCCCTTTTCCGTTTATTATATTGACATTAACGGAATAATGCTTATGCTTTTTTAATATCTAAGTTATGGTAATCACTTATCCTTAAGGTCTTATCTAGCTTAACTTTTAAGTACCTCTCCTTCTTCTCAGGGTTTTTACTAACTAGTAAATTACTAGTTTCTAGCCCTTTTAAAGGGCCTGTAGCCTTTTCCTAATTCCTTCTGGAAAAATAGGCAGCTTTAGTAAACCTAACAATTAACCTTTCCTAAGTTCTTACGCCTTAGTGTCCAGTCGACTTTAAACAGTACGATGTTTTTAAAGTCTTTAACAAGACGATAGTACGCTTTATAAGCTTAAATCGCAGTAATGTCTTTTTACTCTTAGATCCGCTAATAGTCTTCCTACTTCTACTATTCTTTAGCTTTTCTATTAAAATGTAATAAACACGTTACGATAAGGTAGTTATTAAACACTTCTCCTTACTAGTATATAGTGGGAGTTTAATTAACTATAGCGACTTTTTACTTATTACTAGACTTTTTTATTAGGGAGTAGAAGACTTAGTAATAAGTTAGTTCTAACTTTACTTTAACGATAATGTAGTCCTGTTTCTATGTGCTTAGGAAGTAGTTGTAAAGGGCCTTAAGTCTATAATGCTAGTTAAAAGTATAGTCGTTATATACGCAATCGATCCACAGTATATCTCTGTGACTGGGGTAGTTGATGTTAACTATAGGTGTTACAGTTATAGAGTACGGAACGGGGGAAATAGCACTTTATTCTTTCTTTTCTTCCACTTACCTCTGTATACGTTATTTCTCCTAAACTTCTTCCCAGAACTTGGGTAATAATAACTTAGCTTGTTCTTCTATAAAGTGGTTTTCCTTAATAAGTCGATATTTAAGCTAATTAACAAAATAAACTTTATTATAGAGTTTTAATCTAATTTCTACTGCTTTATCTTTAGACGTTACGGTAAGGCCTTCGACTTACAGGTCCTCTATTTTATCTACTATCTCTTAATGTTTCTCCTTTAGCTTTTAAATCCTCCGTTAGTGTGTTTACTTTATGCTTTCTTAGGGGACCTTTAAGGTACTAGTCTAAGGCACACTAGCTTTAATGTAAAGTAGCTATCTAAACTATCCTTCTTCTAGGGAGGTAAAAGTGCTAATCCACTTAATATGCTTAAAGTGTTTAAAAGTCTTAAGGGGTACTGTGGAGAAGAACTTCCGTTTCTCTAATTTAATTTTTTCAGCTTATTCTCTTTTACCTTCTAGGGCTTACTTCACTACTTATATAGCTTAGAGGGCTAATTCTTCAACTTCCTTAACTATTTCAGTAAGGTTTAAGTTAAGGTCCTTTTTAGACTTCCTTAGTTCTTAAGCTTACAGGGTAAGGTTTTTAAGGCTTATAACAGTTAGCTGAAATATCTTTTCTTAAAGTCGATCTTCTATAACCTATACCTCTAATAGTTTTAAGTTTCCACCTTAAAGTCAGTCTTCTACAACCTGCACCTCTGTAACTAACTCTTCTATAATACCCTTAAGGACTAAATATATTATATCCTAAGGTTCTTCCTCTTCTTCCTTATCTTTTAAGTTACACTTATCTATCTATATGCAGTCTTCTTTATTACCTGCTATCCTAATGTGGATATCTCTTAAATTAAACCTGATATGCTTTCCTCCTTCCGGAACGGGTTTTTAACTAACTTATTTTAATGATAAGTATTGCTATACTATATAACTTTTCTTATTATAGTTAAAGCACTAAACTTAAGACAGGTCCTTAAGCTGCTTCTACTACTGCTGTTATTAAGGCTTATCGCAGTTAGGTTAATTCTAACGGTTTACTATGCTAATATCTATCAGCTTAGGGTAGTGGCTTATCGCGGTCGACTAGTTCCCTTTCTTTAGTTTACTTAGCTAGTAAAGGGTCTGTTCTTTCTAAAAGTTCTTTTAATAATAATGATTATAATATTAGTTATTAGCTTTAATAACTATCTCAACTAATTCTTAAAGGTAGTTTAGCTAATCCTCTTAGTAAAGGTCTCTAGTAACGTGTTCCTTCAGACTGCTCTAGAATAGCATTACTAAGGCTTCTTAACTAAGCTTAATCTTTACTACTTTTAACTTAAAATGTGTAAAGAACTTAAGGACTAAGGACGTTTACTTTAAAGCCATAAAGCGTTATTCAGCCCGCCTAGGGGCGTCCAGTTCTCTAAACTCAGTTTAGAGTTAGTCGATAAAAACGTCGAAGTCGTCGAAAAGAGCTTAAATCTTAGGGGCTTCCTTTCGTGCTCTATCTATAAAGAGGTTATTAATTATCTTTACATAGGGTTCATATTAGTAAGCGGTTACTCCGTCTAGTAAGGCTCTAGCGAACCTAACCTTTCCTTCTTCTTCGAAGAACTGCTTATCGTAGTAAGTGATATAACTTTAGAGCTGGGCTATCTAGGACTCTAGTTACGCAGAGTCTCCCTTAAAACGCGATAGCAGGGGGAGCTTCACTTGTTTCTTCTACGAGCCCTTAAGGTTGTTATTCTCCAGCTTAACAGTATTAAGTCGGGTTTAGAGTTTTTCGATAAGACCAATACAGCTCTTAATATCTCCAGGGAAGGCTTTATTAAGTTCTTTAACCAGTCTTTACTAATTAAGGTTTAAGTCTTTAAGGCGTGCAGTTAACTTATTAATAGTAAGGAGCTAAGGCTAGGCTTACGCCTCCTCGATCTCCTTACCTTTTCCGGAGGTTAACATGTTAATAGGAGAGAGGTAGTGTCTGGGAATTTAACAAATAACGTTTAAAACTAGACGTTAGTATCGTATTATAACTTACACCTAATATAGGCCTTAAAAGGACTGGCACAGGTTAAGATAGAACATATAGCAAGACGCTAATAGGTAAAAGGCGTTCTGAAGACGGTTCGTTAAGCTAACACTCCTAAACAGGGGGTTTAATATCACTATAGGTCGCTATCACTATAATGCATAGAGGTAAGTCTAGACAGTAAGACACAAATGAATAATTGAATACTAGCGTGAGGAACTAGAGTCCCTTACGGTAGTTATAAGCACAACTATAACTATTTATATTAACTAGCCAGAGGTACCTTATACTTTGCTTAGTAACCTGTTACTTAGTGAGGAACTGAGCAACTTACTACTAAGCACTCCCTGCTTAGAGGTTTCTCAGATGCTTAGTAGGTGAGCACTCCTGCTAAGACTGAGCAGCTGCTGGTTAGTCGTAGAGGCTTTGGGTCTTTACACCCCTAGCCCAGTGCGCAGTACTGTACGTACTGTCCTCCTGCACTGTTCCTTGTGCGGGGGATTCGTCAGGCCGCTCCGGCCTAAGTGACAGCCTGCAGGGTTGTCACATTAAGATCTTAAACCTCTTTACGTTTAAATTTACTAGTAAGGGGCTTACTTAGTATATACCACTTATCACCATTACGTGGGCCGGAAAGCAAAACTAACACGGCCATTTAGAAACTGTTAGTGCCTTTTAAAGCCAAGACCTGCTTATTTACGTTCTTGGCACGGTAGCCTTCTACCTCCTGTACTGGTAGGACTTTACTAATAAGCCGTTTCCCTGTTTTAAAAGTCAAATGTAATAATACGATATCTAGCTATTAAAGAGCACTAAGGCTAGCCCTACCTCTATGTTAACGTATAATAGCTAGTAAGATTAGGTTATTAAGGCGTTTACATACACTAGTATCTGGTTGAATAAGAAGACCCATATTAGCTGAAGCTCTAGAGTGAAGATAGTGGAGTTAAAGGGGGTAAGCGAGGTGCAGATTCGCTATGCCGGCTAGTGGAACTAGGAGTAAATGGTTAGCTGTTACCTGAATTCACTACCCTGGAAGTTTATATAGATTATGGCCGGCTATCCGGTATAGATAGGGGGGTTTAAGATACGCTAAAGCCAAACGCTACCTCTGGACTTACTGTTAACGTTAATCTAGCCGGAGTTAAACTAATAGGTAGATAAGTTCGGCCCTAGCCTAGAGTAAATAAATAACTTTATAACAGCTAGTTTTATAAACTTATTATTTTATCTTTAAGAGGTGATTTTAGAAGACTTAGTGCCGTTAATACACTAGTTTCCAGAATCTGCCGTGTAGAACCATCTAGTATTCCAGTATAAAGATTACCGGCTGTATACGTACTATATAGCGGTAATAATAGAAGAAAGCGAGCGGTTAAGCTAGTTAGCCGTTCTAATATAGGCTTTACCGGTCCTTACTAATTACCTAAAGACAGCTGAAGCCTGGAGTGAGGTGAAGATATCGGAGCTTTTAGCAACCCTGATAGCTAAGGTTCGTACGGTGGTAGAACGGCTAGCCAGAACCTACCAGTCTTCCTTACGCAACCTCTTTGCTAAAAGTGTTTTCCGGTTATAACCACTACTGGCACTAGCACTGGTATCGGCTCCAGCATTAGTGATAATACCGGCTCCGGCTCCAGTGTTAATATTAATATTGCTATCAGAAAGCTAGTTAAACCACTCTAGCCAGTTAAGCCTAGAGCTGGAGATTATAGGGCTGCCGAAACACTGTATAAGCCGGGCCGTTAAGACCGTGAATAACCTCTAGTGTAAGTAGATTACCGGCTTACGGGGTAGCCTTTCGATTACGGCTTTAGATAATTAGTAGGGGAGCTAGTGGTGTGCCGGCTGTTAGGCTGAAGTTCAGTGGTATTCTTTACGGCTGGAAGTCATTTAAGAGATTTGGTGAGTTGCCAGCTTACGGTGGTTAAGCGAGGAATCGGCGATGTTCTTTGTTACGGCCGAATAACGGTAATCTAACTGTTCTCTGGATTAGTATTATAAACGGCTCCGCGTTAACAGGAAGACGAGGGAGGCCGGCGCTGGCGATAAGAAGGGTGGCTGGCCAGCGCGATAACGGCACGGCGCCGGCGGCAACAAGCCTTCCGTAAATAGATTTAGTAATTAAACCGTTGTTATAATACAGTTTGGGCCTGAAAATGCTGTTTACTGCGTAGATTACGCGCAATTACGCGTAATTACTTGTGTTTAGGGGCTTAAGGGTTAAAAAATTGTATATATAACCCTAACCTTACACAGATGTAGACATCCTTGGGATATTTCCGGTCGCTAAGGGCACGGCCCCTTTTTAGCTGCGAGGTGGCGCTCAGCGGCTGAATCAGCTACCAATTAGCCGCTGTAGATATACTCTTGATGTTCAGGATAATAAATCGCTATCTGGACGAAGGTACTGTAGTAGATCTTGTCCTTCACGCTGGCTTTTATGAACAGTGCCAGTTTTTGTTGGAGCAGCTGCTTCCATTTCGCACAGTCTCAGCAACTTCCGCCTCGTCTATTTTAGCTTTGTCCTCTCGATTCACTTGCGGCCTTAAGGCTAGTCGGATTTGGCTTAGACGTCACAAGAAGAAGCCTCGGCGCGAGTATGGTGCTAATGACAGCGGAATACCGCCATGGTACGACTGCCCTTTAAAGCGAAGCGAGTATCTTACTCTTCTAAGCGGTAATCTTCTTCGTAGCCGTGCAAATCGACAAGCAATCTGGGATATCATCGAAGCACAAGCAAATTCTGGTCACCCTCGGTCGATAACACATCTGAGAGACGCGATCTCATACGGAAATGTCGAGGCTGTACGAGAGATGCTTAACCGAGGGTGGCCAGTGGAAAGTCGCCGGCCGTTATTTAGCTTGACTGCGTGGTCGCCATTGCTGCACATTGACTTTTTGAGAGAACACGAGACCTTTGCCTCGGACGGCCTTATTGAAGCAATGGAAGAAGACTCGCCTCCTCGAATTCAGATTTCCGATGCTGGAACTCACGAAGAAATATACAAGCAGTACCACGAATACCATTCCAACGCTGTCCAGGAGTTCTATCGAGAGCGACTGCGTGAAGTCCGGCAGTTACTCGTGGATCACGGGGCGAAAAAGCCAACGGTTTACCTCAAATTCAGCTTTCTTTCCCTAGCTGCGAACGACACGCTCACGGCTTGGGCTTGGATCTGGTTTATTCTTACCTACGCCATCGCTCTCCCGCTCGCGCTCGTATACAGCACGGCGCATACGTGGACATCTATGACACGCACACAAAAGTTTGTCTTTTCATATTTGTGGTCAGGCCTCGCCGCTTCGATCGGTGGCTTTCCAATGATATTTACCAAACACGGCTCTGGGGCAAAGATGGTTTTTTATTTTACCGCATGCGCTATTTCATTCATTGGGAACCATTTCGCTCTCCCGTATTGCATCGTCCGGCTGAACTGGTCACCGTTGTTCGTATGTAAACCCGCGACCATTGTGAATGGTGAGTTGGCTCAAAGTTGCACCAACTATTCATTCCTGATGCCGCTTGCGCTATTCGGGCTTGAGCTTGTTAGCTTTCTCCCAATCTTACGTATAAAATTTCGATATTAAAGGACAGTCAGGGAGGGACGTGATAACTTTTTCAGGAACTTTACCATAGCTGAACTGTTAAATATCTGAAAAGAGTATTTAGACAATGTCTCTTTTTCTCTAAGGTGGCTTCGGCTTGGAAGTACATATTTAATAAATGTTTCTGATCAAATATGCAACTGGATCATCTACGCTCAACAACTCGATAAAAGTAAAGTTACCTAAGTTGTTCTTCACACCTGTGCTGGTAAAAAAAGCGGAAAAGCCCAGCAGTGACCAGCATAACAACGACCTCCTCTGACACGTTAAAGCACTTCAAAGCAATTTTTCTAACTCGTAGAACTTGAAATAAGAAGCAATGCATTTACAATTGCAAGTCTAGCTTCACTAGACTTGTATACTAATTCTCTTTCCCAGATTATTCCCAGTACCAGCTTAGAAGTTCGAGACATGTGACGTGCTTTGACAGTAAGTAGGTAGGTATCTAATATTTGAGACGTGTGATCATGCAAATAGACATCAGTAGTCTTTAACAAACTAAAGTTACAATAAGCTACAGCACCTGGGTATCATAACCATGACCTCGCTCCGTTATCATGCACCTTGTTCGACCGCACACCCATACATTATCCCCCGACGGTGACCTCTCCCATATACACCCATTCCCACGGACTAAGACTGAGAAACGTCCACTGGTGAATAGCCCCGTCCACTATACCATAGACCAAGCGCTGAGAATTTCCCGCAATGGCTGAAAATTTCGGGTTCTCCGGCGCCGCTGCCCTCGGTGCTGTGGGCGTCAAATCTGGTGCTTTCATGGCACTCCAGGTCTTTCCGTTGCTCCAGACACTCATCCCAGGCCTGCCATCCGCATCCAATGTCAACACCGACATGTTGACAAGGTCGTACGTAAAGGAAGCCAGGTCGGTGATGTTCTCCGTTGAAGCGGACGCCGGTCCGATGGATTGTCCTACAATCATCAAAGTCAGCCCAGGAACCACTACCACTTGAACAAAACACCTCAGAAATACCCATCTCACCTTTCGTCCACACCTTAACCAACGCCTCGGAATTAAACTCCCTCATCCCCTCCTCCCCACTCCCACCCCCCTCCAACACCAAACTCCACCCCACATCCGTAATATTCCCATTCCTCATCACGCTCGCCAGCCCTAGAGGCGCCCCCACCCTCGCCGGCACAATCGGCACCTCCATCGGCACCCACTGATCCGCCCGCGACACGGCCACCACCCCATCGACCCCCTGATACGCCACCGCCATCCACGGGAAATTCACCTGGCAGTCCCTACTCGTCCCGCAATGCGGCCGCAGCGCCGCCAACTTCGAGCCCTCGGCGGTAGTAATCGGTCTATCGCCCCCCAGCCGGCCCTGCTTCCACCCCTTCACCAACCCGGGGTCATCCGAGATCATGAGCTCCCTGATGGAATTCCCTGTCGTCAAGATATAAACACGCGTCTGGAACTGCGGGTTGGTGTACGTGTAGGCAGCGATGGGGGTGGCGGGGATGATGTCGAGAATCATGCCGGAGGCGGCGAAGATTTTGGAGATGGAGAGGGTTTCCCAGGTGGTGTTTTGGGAGTTCCATTTGGAGACGACGAGGTCTTTGGTGGGGGATTGGAAGAAGAGGTATTGGTGGAGGGTGCCGGAGGCGGAGGTGTAGTTTGTTGCGGCGAGG
>Ga0247770_1001842_pt1 | contig 14306 bp, 18 predicted proteins | sample UWRJL136409B6_FD_179943 | JGI IMG/M metagenome (GOLD analysis project Ga0247770, IMG submission 179943) | Plant litter microbial communities from Arlington Agricultural Research Station in Wisconsin, United States - UWRJ-L136-409B-6 | ecosystem: Environmental > Terrestrial > Plant litter >... | reverse complement strand
GATGACAGCGTCGGCGATGGTGCGTGCGGTGGAGAGGTAGCTGGTGTTTTGGGTGGCGCGGTAGAGTTCTAGGGGAGGGGGTTAGTGGCGAGGGGGGGAAGGAGAGAAGGGGTAGGTAATGTTACCGGTGAGTGCGCCGAGAACGACTCCTTGGTTGTAGGTCTAGGTAGGGCCGTTGTTGTTGAAGCATACCCCGTCTTTGTTTTCGGCAAGCCCGTCGTTGAAGAGGTGGTCTGAATTGAGCATGCCCGAGGCGCTGAGCTAATCTCACGTTGCTGTGGCTTTGGCGAGATACTTGGTATCGCCGGGGATCCGGTTGTGGAGTGAGGCCGCGAGAAGCATGTATAGCTGGTTGGATATAGCGTTTTTGTAGGACTTTTGAGGTATGTCTTGGAAAAGGCCGCCGTTGCACTCGGATGTCCAGACTGATACATGTAAGCCTCGTCCAGCATCGAGATGTTTAGGTAGGTGTGGTTGCCTGTGATGTCGAACATACGGAGCAGGGCGAGCGCCCTAAGGTGCCAGGAGCGTCAACCTGGCTGTTGGGTGACCGTCGACATAAGCCAAAGGACCCGGGAGACTGATACGCACCACCAACCCGTGTCATCGGTACTATCGGCACGGAAGTAGCCCTCTCCCTGGGGCCACCAAGGAAGAGGTGCCTTCTGGAGGTTGATGGTATGCTGGGCCTGCTGCATATACTTCCGAGATCTGTAGTCCAGGATATCCTGCAGGGCAAATCCGCTCAACCACTACGCGATATCAGGGGACCAGCGACCCTGGGCCTCGTCGTAGAACTGGTTGATGGAGACGATGGCGGCCTGGCACTCTTGGTGTAATTCAACTTTGGCTCGTCGGCTCTCGCTTCGTGGCGTTCGTGGCCCGGGTTGGCGAACGCACGAGAGCCGCAGCAGAGGGCCAGGAAACCGGCCGCGCTGGCGATAGTCTTCGTCTTCATGTTGCTGCTGATTGACGGGCTGAACGGAGCTCCTCCTCCTCCTCTAACTTCCGACCGAAGCACGACGTGAGAGATGAGGATGCGAGCTTATAGTACCTCGGTGTCCAGACGCCTGGTCCATGACCGATGCTCTCATCGTTGTCTCGGGAAACCATTGGATGCCGCTCGGAGGCAACATGCAGCGGCTGGTATGCGGTGCTAGGAGAGCAATGGAAGGAGAGAAAGCTAATTTACGAGGAGGCAGCCAGCCACTGCTCGAGTGAAGACCGCGAGCGCACCATGGCACCTCATTAGCCACTTGGCTGTCTCGCACGCTCAGTGTCACGGCGTTGGGCGCGTGCTTTTGAAACTTTATTTTGGGACAGATTCAATGTATTCGTAACTGACGCGCTCAGGACCCCCTGAATGCACCAAAGTGGTAAGTAAACAAAGCGCCGGCAATTCGAGGGGTGCCAAAGCCCCGTGGGATGGGACCATGTCTGTGTTTGCCTCCTGGCCGGACAACAGCAATACAACGCGCAAAGAATGGCCTTACTGATGCTGCGAGGTCGTATATTAAGGTACAATGCAGAAAATCTGGCGAATCTCACCGAGTCCCCGACCAAGACGGTTCCCGCGCGGGCAGAGCAGCGCGAGGTCAATCCCGTCCTGCCGGCACATCGAGTCGCTGCACTTTCGCTGCAAGGAACGCTGCGGCCGACGTACGCCCATAGTGCTCGGGTGTGCAAGCGCGGAAACGAGGTCGCATTTGGGAGTAATTAAGTTGGGTGGCGTCTGGTGGTGAATGGTGGGGGGTCCATTTTGGATATTCAGGCGAGTTCAATCTCCACGACCAACCACAGCGCGTCCGGAGCAGAGGGCATCAACGGACCCGCAATGCGATCGTTCCTCGAGAGAGGAGGGCCAACAGACTGCACAGTGCAGCTAGCGCAAACTGCTGCAGGACCGGGCAGAGCACGGTAGCAGACGTGGAGGCGCGAGTGATGCGTGTCCGACTGGAGACGCGCTTCGATGCGTCCAGAAGGCAGCACCGCAGGATGCTTTGTCACCCGCAATCTGGATATATTGCCGATACGATCGCCAGCGGGCCAGCGCCGCATCTGGATGGCCTTTTGGCTTGTTTCCCATGCTACCGCCAACCCCGTCGACTCCCGCCATCTCGTTGTCGATCTCGGCCGCGATGTGCCTATCCGCATTGCGGACGAGGGATCGTCCGTTCATCTTGCGGAGCAATCCTGCGGGATGGCGAACGTCGACTCCGAGATTGCGGTCTTGACTCGGAGCGGCATGGCGTGTTGGCCGCATGACGGGAAGTGGGAGGAAGGTCGCCGAATCCCAGCAGCAGTTTGCAGCATGTGGATACTGCTCGCAACCAAACTAGTCAACTTCCAAGGTTTTCTTCTTTTCTTCTCTACCATGCTGTTGGAGCGGATCATCTTCAGAGAAAGATTCATGCTGGCGACCCACGATGCCCGGATTTCTGGAACTGGAGGATGACGATTCTCCTGGTTCAGCGTCCGGATCTGTCGGGGAACGGCCCTGTGAGGGGGATTATGTGCGCTCCAGGGTCTCAGCGTGATTGATCCGCGCCTGGATCCGGGTGCTCACAGAACGCCTCTTGCCCTATCCCCGTCACACCTAGTCCGTCTTCACTCTCAGGATTCCCTGGGACGATCCTCATGCGACGCCCCGATGGCGCCCTTCTCTTCCTGACGTTTGCGGAAGCCGGGTCTGCGACAAGCCACGCCGACAAGGATCACCCGAATCTAGCCACATTCCACTGCGGCGCCAGGGGCAACCGCACCGAAGCCGACGTCATGCCCGGCTGTGCTGGCACCTCTCACAATTGGGGGTCAGCTCCTGTGCTGACGACGGGAGCGCAGGGTGCAGCATTGCAGTGCGCGGCGCGATAACCATCCTTGATGGGGCACGGCATGAAGGACGATAGTTAGCATGATAGCAACAAGAGAGCACGCTGCTGCTGTTCAACCAAGCCGGTCCCGAAAAGCCGCGACAAGCGGATTGGATTGTATCCCGCGCCCCGATTGACGGATGGTGCTTGGAAATCCGACCAGACGGGCGAGTCAGACAGGCAGCGACCTGCGGAGCTCCCTGTCATTAAACCTGCTCTTGGCTTGCCTTTAACCAGTGCCTGTTTCAGCCGTCCCAGGCGACCAGGGGGCGGAGACGATCGTCTAATTTGAGCCTTGCCGGGGCTGCCCTGTCTGCCAACATCCCGTCAGTCAAAATCGAATCCCCGTCTCGAGCTCGTTGCGACGATTTCTCGAGGCGCGGTTGCCTCTTTGCCCGTTCAATCGCATGCAAGCAGTATATACCCTCGATTCTCCCCATTTGCCCAGTCACTGCTGCAGGCTCCTTGCCCTGTCCGGCCTTTCGGCACCTGCGGCAAACAACACAGAAGCATCGACTCCTGCCCGCCTCTCCTTCCACCAGTGATATCCTGCGGCCGCGAGTTCCGGTCGTGCTATCTCGCGCGTTGCCTGCAGGCCGTCAGCGGTAAGACAGGATCTCCCGGCGACCAACGAATATACGTGCGACAGTAGGTGCGGGTCTGCCGTCGAGTCGGAAAAGTTGTAGAGCAGCCTTGCGTTGGTTGCAGCAGGGCCTCCTCGATCATCCCACCCTTTCCCCTCAGATCACCCCGGCATCGACACCGGACTGGACAATAGCATCCGGCCCCTATATCTGCTGTGCCTCATTCAGCCGGGGAAGCTCATTCGAGCGCTGTCAGGATGGAATCCCTTCAGACCCCTAAAACCGGACGGTCGCGGTTCTCGAAGGCCTTGCCCGCCCCTCCCTCCTTCCTAGAGCGCAAGTCGAGCAAGTCGAGCAAGTTGACCAAGTCGAACCTTCCATCGTTACCCCCATCGCTACCGACGCTTCCACCGCAACTTCCCCCATTGTCCATCGGACTCCCTAGCTCGCCTGCCCCGATCGCCCCGGCTTCCCGGATAGAAAGCCCAGGGCCGTCGCTGTTGGGAGAGAAGCATCTGCCCCCTATCAAGACTGGCCCTCCCCTCCCACCACCTAAGCAGCTGGTTAGAAAAGTGTTTTCCATGGCTGCCGCCAGCAGTCCTCGGCCCCTGGACTCGCCTCTTCCGCCCCTACCGAAGAAGCTCGGCGGACTTCCGTCCATGTCGATCACCCGTCGCCCCGTCCCTACTCCGGCGCCTGCTGGTATCTCAGCCCCAGCCCCGGCCCCGGTCTCGCCGGCTGCATCGCTGTCTCCTGCTGGCTCCTTTTCCAGCCTGCTATCCGCCTATTCGAACCACTCGACGGAAACGACGCCGAGGTCGTCAACAAACTCGGCCAACGGCCTTGGTAGTGCAAAGGAGTCGTACTCGACCGTCTCGCCCGGTGAGCAGGCCAGGGGCAGTGCCCGGTCAGGTGGCCCTGCGAGCGGTTTCTCGGGGTTATCACCGAGTCGAAATGCCCAGGAACAAGAATTTGGCGGAGTGCGGACACCCCCCGAAGACAAGAAAGAACTTCCACCGCCCCCGCCGCTGAAAGATAGTATTCACAGAACGCACACACCGCCAATTGACAGGAAATCACCCGGCCAGTCACCGACAGCCACGCAATCACCGTCTGCGTTGGTGAATTCGGCGTCTCAGCAAGAACAACTCTGGCGGCGGAGATCGGTTCGTTCTGAAAAGAACATTGCGGTTCCGGAGCTCAAGTTAGCCATCAGCCACGGCTCTACCGCCGCCTCGACCCAAAGCCAGTCCCAGACGGAGCCCAGCAGCGCAGACCCGCAGTCGCCCGCATATCTGCCTCAGCAACAGCCCGAGAGTTCCTCCCAACCTGCAAACTCCCGGCTTCCGCTTCCTCGGAACGCCAATGCTCCGCTGCCGGGGCGAAATATTCGTCCAGTAGCCTCTCGTCAGCAGAGAGCGGCACCGGAAGAAGACAGCATGGGTCAGAAGGCTTCTCACTTGGCCAGGGATGTGGCTGGTAGGAGCCCCAGGAACGATAGCCCGGTAAAGCCGACTGAGAAGAGTATGCCGCCAGTACCTTCCCCGGTTCCTTCTGTCAAGCCTATGAAGTCCATGCCCAACATCGCGCCCCCGCACTCGGTCGTACGACTTCCTACGCCCGAGTACGATTCGAACGACATTAAAAATCCACTTGTGGAGACGGTCGTGTCGCCAGTCTCCCCCGCCTCGTCACCAGACTTGCCCACCGAGTCGCAGTCGTCGACATTTGCACGGAAACCCGTCGGCGAAGCTGCAAACCAAGTGCGCCATGCTAAGAGCACGCCGACGCTGGTACCAAAGACTGCCACCCCGCCCTTTTCCATGCGGCCCCCCATGGGGCTCCCCGCATCCCCGGCTGCCAACCGCGCCCCCGGTCAGTTCCCTACCCGGATGACCTCTCGGATGGGGGATGACTACCAGCCATCAACAGTGACCAGTCGTCGGGAACCGGCAGGACCTCCGAACGCGTCATTACACAAGCAAAGAGACCAGCAACCCAGGCCACCACCCAACGTGACAAGAACAATATCCGAAAGTGGTTCCACGGCGTCTGACGAGACAGTGAAACCGAAAGTGCCGGGTCCCAGCGCGGTCCAATATATCAATGGCGATGTGCCCCTCGCTGCTCAAACTAATGTAGTTGAGGCCGAGGAGTCGGATATGACGGACCATCCCGGCGCAGCACTCTTCCCCCGAAACTGGTACACGCCGATGCCGGCGAACGAAGTTATGGACGCACGGCCGCTCGAGAATAAGCATTTCCGCTGCTTGACAAGCCACCGCTCTATGACGGCGGCGAGGCAAAAGGTCAACCCGATCGCCTGCCGGACATGCCGAAGCAAAGACCGGAGCGCGGAATGCTACATCTGCAGCGCCTGTCATCTCAACATTTGTCCCAGCTGCAATGTCAGGCTGCGGAGACTGAGGGGAGACCTTGAACAGCTCCTTCAGCAACTCAAAGAAGAAACGGAAGGGAAAAGAAGTCCCGAAGTCTCACAAGAGACGCCACGGCCGGATAGCGACACGTTCGCGGTTCCGCCGGCAGACCCACCACTTGCCTTTGTCATCGAAGCCCAATAAATACGGAAAATACTTTTATTCTACTTGCCGGAGTGGCGCAAGCCCTGTTTTTCAGAAAACCCGAGCGGTTGTTGACGGCGCTGTATATGGAAATGGGCCCCATCGGGGCGGAAAAGGATAGAATTGAACGCCCAAAACAGGACTGGAGACAATGGTTGCGATTGGGATGTAGATAAGTAAGACGGCGAGATACCACATGTTTGATTCTTCTACAGAGGGGGCTTGCTCAGCTGAGCATATTCTGGGGCGGCTAGTTCCGCTTTTCTTTCTTGGGAGGGCGGCGTGTTTGGTTCTGCTCCTGGTTGAGGGAGCAGCAAGACGGATACCCAGTTACTTAGTTGTCGGAGAATATAGCAGGAAATCCACGAGATTAAACTCGAATACCTACATATAAGTCCGTACCGTGTCCTTGGGCCGGAGTGATATAGCAAATGAGACCAACCCGGTTTTGCGCAGAGTGTTTCGCTGTTTGGCACGATAGAAATATGTTTGAGCCCGATCCTCTGTCCTAAGCTGACCAGGCAGGTGCTCGTTGAAGTTCCTGGCTGTCAGCCAACCACCAGCCTTACACCAGCTAATGCTCCGCGTACTACCTCGTTATAGCGTTGCATCAAACCAAATTAGGTGATGTGCCCGAACTGCCGCGGCCATGCAGCCCCCCGGCCCCCACAGACCATGCACAAGCCGCTCGGTACCTACCTAGTCGCCGTTGACGACCTGCAAACAAGCGCAATCCACTATCAACAGCACGCGCACCTTGACGAGCCGTGACGACATCGCTGCACATCTGACTACCTGGACGCGGGACAGGTTGCACACGCAGATGAGCGTACACGATTGACTTATTTACAATGTCGTCTTCGTTCAGCGGGCTGACGCGCTCACGGTCGACGCGGTCTACACGGCAACCGAGGGCGGAGGCAGAAAGGGACGACGAAACACAGCGGAACGTGTCGCCAAGTCGGCTGCCAGTCAAGGGGGCGCCTGGCTCATCCGCAAGTGCCACAGATCGCTCATCATCAAGAGCCGTCCCTGCCACCACGGCGACCAAGAGCAGTCGGCCGCTGTCGGGCGCGTTTGGACGTCCGAGACAGGCGACAGTCGCAAGCCAGGATAGCTCGACTACAGGCGCAACAACCACAAGACCACCGAGGACAACACGCGCTCCCACTCTCACGCGGCCTCCCTCATCCTCAGCGCAGACGTCGTCAACATCTGCTTCACGGCCCACCACCTCATCCGGTCTGCCTGCCTCCGGCGCAACCTCCAGGCAGCGCGCCCCCTCTAGTCATACGCGCACAAAGTCGTCGGTCACCACACTCACCAGCGCTACCATCCTTAGGCCACCGTCACAAGGCTCCGCTGCCACAGCCTCTTCCACATCCACCGCTGCCACAGCACAGACACAGACGGACCGAAGCCGCCCGCCCATCACTCGCGCAGCAACAGCGCACCACCGCCGACAGCTCTCAGGTCCAACCCCTTCGTCCTCCGCGGCCCTCGCCGCGCGAAGACCCGCCAGGGACCACCCAGCGCAGCAACAACCACCGCCACAGCCAGCGACAACCACCACCAGCAACCTCGACGCCATCCCCCCCCGCCACCGCCCCGCCTTCACCACCCTCCAGCAGCACTACTCCCCCGCCAAGACCCTCGCCCCCAAACCCCTAACCGCAACTTTCTTCGCGCCCCCCTCCCCGTCCAAACTCCCCGCCAACGTCGCCATCTCAGCCGAGACAGCCCGTCTCCAAACCGAGCTCCTCCAGCTCCATCTCATGCATCGCGATGCCGGCATCGTTACCACCCAATGGCGCGCCAGTGCCCGCCAAAAGCTCGGTGCCCGCTTCAGCGAGCTCGTCACACAAGAACATGACGCCACCAAGATGGAAGCAGCAGCTGAAGAGGCAGGGAATGTCAAAGCCCTTGTGGCATGGGGTGATGCGGGCCGCAGGCTGGAAGAGAAGATCCAAATTCTCGACACGGTGCTCTGCGGGGTGTGGGCCATGGGCGAGCCTAGCGGGCGGTATGCGAGGGTTGTGAGGCGGTTTGAGAAGTGGGCGGCAAGAGCGGAGGAGGTGGTCGAGATGCGCGGGGAAGCTGCTGGGTTGGAAGAGTTGGTGAGGCGAGGGGGGGATGTGCTCGTTGGAGAGCTGGACACGCAGTGGAAGGATGAATGCACATGTCTGGTGAGGAGGTTGGATGAATGGCGGAGGGGGTTGAGAGATTTGGAAAGGGTGGAGGAGGGTGAAGAGAGTAGCAACGGCCTGGTGAGGATTCTTGCTGGGTGTGGCGCGCTGGTGGGCGATATGTTGGCTGAGTTGGATGTTATGGAGCAGATCGAGAGGGAGGTTGTTGTGGATGAGATGCGGTGGGTGAGGGAGGTGAATAGAAGGGCTGAGAGAGATGCGCCGAAGGCGGGTGCGGGCGCGATTTGGAGAGTTTTGTAAGAGCGTAGTTAGGGTAAGAAGAGATTGTGTTATAGTATAAATACCTTGTGCGATATTGTAGTGTTTAGCATATGACGAGGTACGCCTCGCAACAAACAAGCAGGGCTTCAGCGAACTTGGACACTCAACATGCTGTCCATTCATATCATCAATGTAGCAAAACCAGTAGCTACTAGTGGCGTACACCCATCTTTATTCCTGGATCAATGGTGGTCAAACATAAAGTAAGCTACCGTGTGTAGTCCGGATGATATAGGTATCGTAGTTCTTGCGTGTTGGAAATGGGGTTAGTACACTTCTGGGGCAAGGATATGGCAGAAAACCACCCCTTGTCTGTTCATGGCCCACGACATGCGAGGGTACGGGTGAGACACAGTAGTATGGGATAGGCCACAATCACAAAATACGATGAGAACACAGTTTGTTTGCAGTTCTTTATACACTACACTAACATATATGATAAGACTCTCTGCCTCTGGCGGGCACCCTAGTCGCGGGGAGAAATGTGAACCAACACATATATGCTTGTTGAACTTTTTTCGCCTGAAGAGCACCCCCAGCTGGAGCGTGCCCTCCACACATGCTCTGTCCAACTTCGAAAGCCTTGGCAGGCAAAAGACAAAATAAGTACGTCGAAAATATATGAAGGGGGGGTAGGTCATCAAAGAAACGCTTTCCCATGCCCGGCACGCAAAATGTGGCGTTTTGCTGTTTTGCTTCATGAAAAGAAAAAAAGACAAGACGCCTGAGGAGGCCGGGCATACAACCATGGGGACAAGCGCAATAATTTAGGGTATTCGCCTTCTGAAACCGACAAAAGGAGCACATAAAAGACATCAGTGGAAGTTGAAAACAGAAAGCAAACTCCAGGCGAGGACAAAGCATGCAACCGTCGCTTCCCATCGCATCCACAGTTCAGAGGATCCCGGCGACCTAACCGATGCGAGGAAGGGTAGGGTACAGCGGCTTCTCGAGGCGCGGGTCGATGCGGGCGTCATCGTCCCCATCCTCATAATCGCCGCGTTGCAGGCGATGCTTGATGCCGTTGCGCAGGTGCTCGAGGATGCGCATGTGCTGGAGCCAATCATCGTACGTCTCGGCCTCGCCAGCCTCGGACTCAGCAGAGGGAGAGCTGACCGACGACATATTGACGTCACCCGACTTGGGTGTGGAGGAGCGGTCCGAGGGGCCGCGGGCACCGCTGGCGCTCTGCAAGACACCACCCGAAAGGCGGCGCTCATTGTGGGTGAAGTTGGAGCCGAGGCCGGACGTGGACGGGTACGGCAGGTTCGGGCGGTTGGGTAGGCTGGGGTACGAGACGGTGGAGCTGTGGCGCGAGGTAGGCGACATGCCGGACGAGGAGCCGCCGGGCGAGTGCGCAGACGTGTACGACATGCTGCTCGAGGGGGGAGTGACAGCGGGCGTGCCGCCATTCGAGTGGGTGGGTGCCGAGAGGGGAGAGGCAACTTGGGCGGCCGTGAACGGGTCGATAGGCGGACGGGTGGCATACGTGGGCGACTGGTTGCGAACGTCGGCCGGGGCATAATGGGAGCCAGGGGAACCAGTATTCTCATAGACGGTGGCTTGCATCTGCTCCAAGATGTGGTCGATCTGCTGCAGGTCCTCCTTGGTGCGCAGGTTCGGCATGGGCGGCAAGTAGTAGTGCTGCGTGAGAGGGCCGTGGGAAGCGCTGGCAACGCCGAGCGTGTGCGGGGCTTGCGGCATGTACTCGGTGGCGAGGCCGCCAGTCTGGATGCCGAGAGAGGCGTGGATGGGCATCAAGGAGCGGCCGACCTGGGTGTACGAGGTCGGGTCGACCTGGCGGCGCTTCACGCTGCCAAAGAAGTCGTTGAGGTCCTCAAACCCGCGCTTGCGGCCATCGAAGCCGGCCGCAGCCTGGTGGCCAATGAAGTCGCCGCGCTGGCCCATGGGCTGGGGCTGCGAGTAGTAGCCGATGGGACCAGCGTGGTAGGTCGGAGCGGGGTGTTGGTGGTAGTAGCTAGCTTGACCATTCTGGTGCGGCTGCCCGTAGGGCCCCGAATTAGTACCACGCATATGGCCATTGTGATCATAGAAGCTGGAAGGAGCTAGAGGCGGATTAGCCTCGAAACCTTGAAATAGCCCTCCGCCTCCGGTCGTCAGGAAGGCCGGGCCACGGAAGCGAGACCGATGGACGGGGACGGGGGTGGGGATGGGCACGGGGCTGACTGTGACGTGGAAGGAAGCAGAACATACCTTTCGGGGGGGGGTGCCGGTACGCGCCGGGGTTCATCGCACCGTTCTGGTCCTGGGGGGCTCTGCCCACGAGAACCGAGTCGTCGGCGTGCGTCTTGACATGCTTCTTCAAGTCCTGGGGCCGCTTGAACGACTTGCCGCAGAAGTCGCACTTGTGGGGCTTCAGCGGCACGTGGACGCGGATGTGCGAGGTGATGTGGTCTCTCTTGACCGTGGTGGTGCGGCACGAGTTCCACTGGCACGTCAAGTTCAGGTTGTTGGTGCTCTTGCGGCCAACATGCTTCTCGCAAAGGTGGTCCTGGGGCGGTCAGCAGGTGTTTTTGTCACTCTCTTTTTTTCTTCTTCAAAGCAGCAACTTACATAGAGGAGCTCAGCGCCCTGGAAGCGCTCGCCGCAGTCGGTGCCCCAGCGGCACACGAGGTTGTCCTCAGCCTGGGCGCTGCTCGAGGCCGAGCTCGTGGTCGTCGGAGCAGTGGACGGCGCAGGCGTTGCTCCGTTGGACGTCGAGCTGGTCGATCCAGACGACGATGTAGTCTGCGCTGCAAGAGTGGCCGCACTGGCATCCTGCTGTGTGGCCGACATGGTGATCGTACAAACAGGTTTTGCGGGCAAAGGGCCTGAGTGAGGTCAATCACGTGCGTATCACGTGGTGGTTGTTTCTTGGCGAAGAAGAAAAGTGAACCGTGCGCAGAGGGTGAAAACTTTTATGGCTGGCAAGTCTGATGTGGGTCCAGCAGCTTTTGTGGGGCCAAGCCTAGAGGTCGAGGGGCGCGGTGCGCAACGCGGCCAACAACAACAAAACCGCAAGGTTTCCCAAGAGGCGTCGCTCAACCAGGTTGCAACAAACTCGCTGGAGATCTGAGTGGCGCCTGGGGGTTTAGGTTGAGTAAGCAAGCTGCTTCCCGTGGAATAACTGTCTGAGAGGAGATTGGAAAAGGAAAAGCGATCAACGGTAGGAGAGCGGCGGGTCATTATGTCTTTATTGCAGTTTTCGCTCACTTGCGATACATGGCGGAGAGTCTTGGCGGTCTTGGCAAACTCTCTTGGCAGTCGGGGCCTCGGATGCCCCGCCCATATTATTGGTCAGACATGGAAGCCACGGTCCGGTGGGAGTACCTTCTGTTGTAAACGAGCCGTTGGGCCGGCCTAGCCCCCAACAGCGCTCCCCGCCGCCCTAACAGCACGACATAAGCGCCAAGATACGCCAAGGATGGCCAAGCCTGTGCCAAGACTTGGTATTGCGAGGAATGTCTGGGCCGCCCTCTCTCGCCTCCCCTCTCACTCGCTCCCACTCGCCTCCAGGGTCACACGCTCAGCCCACCTCCTTTCATGCCATTCCCCCTTCGCGTCTCCTCCCATGCGGCGTGTGGTCCTCTGCTTCTGGGGCCGGTCGTGGCCTCGGCTTATCAACAGTGGGGGTGGGGTGGAGCGCTGGTGCTGGTCTGCAAGGTGGCAGGATGGATCGCTCGCGCTCGCTATCCCGTTGCGCGGACATCACACCGGCTCTTGTCGCCAACGAGACGGAAACCGTTGTTAGCCATTTTCCATCCGTTGCGAACGGCCAACACCATCAGATCAGGGCACCCGCCAAGCTTTCCGCTAGCCAAGAGATCACCCTCCGCGTGCCAAGTACTTGGCGACTCCGTCCTTCCTCAATTGCGTTTACAAAGACTCCATCTTGTCGGGTCGACAACCTATGCCGTCAAAACACAGCCCCCCTCTTACGTTTATGAAGCTGCGAGGCAATTGAGTGCCCGGCAGACATTGTTGTCCCACTTGCCCGCGTGAGGCCATGTGGATTCAAGTCAGCCAACAGGACCACCTTCTCTCAAAGGGGCCCACCCAGCACAGAGACCGTGAGATGCATCTTTTCTGTCGCTCTCATTTCTGGATCTCCCTCCTGTCCATTGAGCCATCCTATAAGCAGGGTGTAGTAGTCAGGGCCCCAGGGAACTGCCCGCAAAACTTGTCTATTTATCGAGTCAAATGGGCTCAAAGACGTCATTTCTCCTGACTTTCCCCAATGCGCGGGGTTACGTTCCCACAACGCCATCTCAGAGCACCCCGCCACAGGGCCCAAAGCATCGCCACCCCCCTTCCGACCGTCGCCAAGCTCAGAAAACAAGGCCAGCACGTGCTCGCCGAGCCGCCAAGGTCTTGACATTTTCCACTCTTTCTAGGAGATTGGGTAAAACGAACGACAGCCGTTCTCGTTGCAGAGAAAACCCCCTCGGTGCTTTCTATTGTGCTAAGTAACAGCGAGCCAGCACACATCTGCATTCCTCGAGCGAATATATCCCAACAGGAGTAAATTAGCCAGTTATGGGCTTCATCTCAAAACCACGCGGTTTTGCACTCTCAGTCGCTCGTGGCTCTCCTTGGCTCTCCCTTGGCCGTCTTGGCTTCCCCATCCTTGGCTTCCCACACCTCTTGGCTTCTTGTCCTTCCAAGTGACGAAAAAGCTTTTCCCTGCCACCTTTGCTTGGCCTTTTCTTGTCCCTCCTCGTCCCCGCTCCTCTGTCCAAGAAATCCCGCTCTCCGGGACAAGAAAAACCAAGACATGACCAAGCTCTGGGCATCGTATGGCGCGGCGGTCATCGCTCGATAGCCCAAACCGTTGCTTAGAAACTGTATATTGGGCATCTTGGAATTCATATGTGCACCCGTTCATGAAGGCCAAAATAGGAACCGTGTCCTCTGCGTATATTTGCGACAGGACGAAGTCCGTTCGTTGAATTGTATGAACCTGGCCCAAACATCCATGCAACGGAGTTCCGTGTCATTTCTCTCTCATCGAGGGCTGTTACTTGAGAGTCACAATACACACGTACTGTGGCCGGACATCACATACACACACAAATAACCATAGAATTCGCCCGCTGCTTGCACTGCCAGTTAACGGTAGTTCAGCTCCGGATTCGCCCGGAAATTACACTTGCACCTGCACTCCGGCACCGGACACTCCTGGTGCCTTGCGAACCACTGACGTGCGTGATCCAGGTGCAACACGTGCTCGCACTTGAGGCAAAATGTTGGAAACCGCCCGGCCAGCCTAGTGTCCAGGTCAACCCCTCCAGGCCCGCCAGACCCGGCCCGCGCCGCCGATAACTCCGGCCGGTCGCTCCGCGGCATACCTACCACCTCCAGGCAAACGACGCACCGTGGTAAGTGGCGCTTGCAATTGGGACAGCTGATACCGGCGGCAGCCATCTTTTCTGTGAATGGGTTTCCGTGGTGTTGTCCCTCGCTGCTGGCCCCCCTGCTAGACGGAGGGGCGCCCATGAAGCTGGGTAACACCGGTGCCCCTCCACCACCCACCAGGCTCCCATTGTGAGCGTTCAGAGACGTCTCAGCATCGCAGTAGATGCAGCGCAGCGCAATCTGCCGCCCGGGAGGGCGAAGTGTTGGGCGGCCGTGGTGCTTGCTGCGCTTTGTCGACTCGACATCAAACTTGGCGCGCAGGAAGAAAGCATGGTGGCGCTGCAGGTAGGCGCGATAAGCTGAGCGGAAGGCAGCAGCGCGGACATCGTCGATAAAGCGCGGCGCGCAAATGGATAGAAGTAGGGCGGCCGTTTGATAGTCATTGAA
>Ga0247770_1001838_pt1 | contig 14352 bp, 9 predicted proteins | sample UWRJL136409B6_FD_179943 | JGI IMG/M metagenome (GOLD analysis project Ga0247770, IMG submission 179943) | Plant litter microbial communities from Arlington Agricultural Research Station in Wisconsin, United States - UWRJ-L136-409B-6 | ecosystem: Environmental > Terrestrial > Plant litter >... | reverse complement strand
GTGAATTAGAGTAATAATTTAATAATTTTTAATTATTAGCTTATATAATCAAATGATACGTTTTAATATGCATCACATGATGTAGAATCCGATTTTCACATTGTTTTCAGGGTTAGGGTTAAGTAACGGGAGATATTCAGGTTTAAAGTGAAAAAATCATGACTTTCACAGTTATTATTTTAGTTTATAATATAGAAAAAGATAGTATTATACGTAAATTTTAACCGTAATTCTTAATCTAAAGCCCGATTTGGAATAGCTATTAAAACCAGAGAGATATTTAAGTTTATGTTAATGTTATTATTATTGTATAAGTTTAAACAGTCATATCTTTGTTATTATAAGCCATATAGTAAAAAGAGTTCCAGCTCTGTATTCTACGTAATAAATTGTATAGGAAACGTAATTATTACTTCTTATTATGCTACTTATTGACAGGTTATTATTATAATAACTATTATTATCAAACTTTAAACATTAATATCTTTCTCAATTTAAGCAGTATGGTAAAACTGATTCCAGTTCTGGATTCTACATAATAAGTCATATAATGAACGTAAGTAATAGAACTTATTATATTACTTATTAACCAGTTATTATTTAAATAAATATTATTATTAAACTTTAAACAGTAATATCTTTCCTATTATAAGCTTTATAGTAAAACGAATTCCAGTTCTGAATTTTAAGTAAAAATCTACGTATAACACTACCTTCTTTGATTAGATTTAGCTTTGTTTTTATTTCCAAATACACATTTGTTTAATTTTTTCAAACGCTAATAACTCCTGAACCGTAACCCTAACCCTGAATATGACTTCAGATTTGGACTCCTGGTCACGTGACGTATCTGAAACCATATCATATCACGTGATTTGGGGCCCGAGTAGGGGCCCGAGCGGAAGGGCCCGAGCAGACCCACTTTTGATAGTGAACCGACCAGTCCTAGGTTGAGTTGAATTTCCTTATCAGTTTTGACTGAATTTCCCATAGTAATTTTTTTTTGGACCACCCTTACAACAAATTGTCCTCCGGACAGGATTACAGCTTAGGGGGCGCTAGTAGGTGGGCTTTAACGGAGCTTAGGCTCCTTATTATAATTAGTAAAGAACGGTAATATACCTGTCAATTTAACTAATATTATATTATAAGCTATCTGTGCTATTAGTAACAGTTTAAACTAATTATCTTATTTAAAATTAACGTAAGTTTAAAGATATGTTATAAATATTTAATTAATTTACTTTATTTAACTATCTGTCTGTAGGTAGAAAGCTGTTAAAAGCTTACTCTTTACACTTATTCTCTATATTAGCCTTTATTAAAACTTTGATATAATTAGCTTATCTTAATCTATAACGATGTTATCTAGTTAAAGGTGTTATAAAATTACCTTTTTCTTAAAGATATAAGTGAGTTACTTTACAGTTATATCTTTTAAAGTTAATAGAAAGTAAACTTATTTTATTAACCTGTTAATTACTATAAGGATTTAATTATAGGTGACTTTTATAACAGGGTTTTTAGACTTTAGGATCCCAGTGACGAAGTTAAGTGAGATGGAGCTTTATAACGCCTGTAATATAGGGAGTAGTTTAAAAAGCTTATAAAGCTTATAATACTAATTCTGCTTACGATAGTAAATATTATAGTTATTAACCACTTCTTTAATTAGTTTCTTTATTCTTAAGAAGGTGTACGCTTATTAGGCTTATGTAAAGGTTTTGGCTCGGCTTATATATCCTTTAAGTTAAGACTTATAAACTTACTAAACGTACTTTTTCCGTTTATTTAAGTTATAAATGTATAGTTTCTCTTAATATTAAAGTTTTATTCTTAATTTAAATATGCTATTTACACCTTCTAATAGCTGTTTTAGCTAATAACCAGTTTCGTCGTAATTTAAATGCTTTAAGTATTCCTTATTATAGTCTTACAGGTGCCTTAAGAAGTCTCCTAAGGGGTATTTATACTTATAAGTTCTTTCCATTAGCTTTTTTACTTAAAAGTCTTATTACTGTTAATAAATGTTATATTTTATTTATAAGTTTACGTAAACGTTAATAGTTTATTTTAACGTTTAATTATCTGATATTTATAATGTATATTTTAATATGCTGTTCTTTGCTTTATTAAATATAGTAATAAGGATTAAAACTGGATTAATATCTTTATAGTCCTGTCTTTAATTAAAAGCATTAGCTTACTTATTATCTTTTTCTTTAATATAGTAAATCTGGAAGTGGAACGGGGCTATTAACTCTACTTACCGTGCTTACTGTAAATTAAGTTTTTTAATTAGGAAGTATTAAAGGTTATTATAATCTAAAAAGACCTAGACTGGTTCTTTTATACCGCTTAAACACAGTACCTACTTAATAAAGTTTTAAATAACCATTATTAGTTCCTTATTATAGACTAGATATTACAGGGTTAAGCTGTAGATTTCTTTTAATAAAAAGGTAACTGGGTAGCGTTTCCTATTGTCCTGGACTTGGCTGAGTTCTCCACCGATTGTGAATTCTAAGGAGTCTGTTTTGACTTGGAAAGGCTTTAAGAAGTTGGGGAGGGCTAGGACTAGTGCTGTAATAAAGGTGTGTTTAAAGTCTTTAAACGCCTTTTACTGTTTATCGGTTTATTTAAACAGCTTTCCTTTACTTATAAGTTTGTGGAGTGGTCTTACGATTTTTGTAAAGTACTTAATAAAATAGCGATAGAAGTTTGTAAAGTTAATAAAAGCTTATAACTCTTTTTAGTTTTTTAAAGTAGGCTAATCTTTAATTACTTCTGTCTTCTCGAGTTATATTTTAAGTCTTTTAAAAGTTACTTTAAACCTTAAGTAATTTAGTTCCTAAACGTAAAAGTAGCTCTTCTTTAGGTTTACTGTTAGCTTCGTTTTTTTAAGAGCTATGAAAACCTGTTGTATATGTTTTTAGTGTTTTTTTAATGTTTTGGAATAAATTAAAACGTTATTTAAATATATAAAGATAAACTTATTAAGGAAGGGGTGGAGAACACTGTTAATAAGGCCTTAAAAGGTTATAAGGGTGTTTATTAATCCTATTAGTATAACATAGTACTGGTAATACCTATTATAAGTTTAAAAGGCTATCTTATACTTATCCTCTTCCTTTACTCTAATATAGTTAAATCTTATAGGGAAGTTAAGACTAGAGAACTAATTTACTTTAATAATCCGTTCTCACATTTCCGTAATAAGTGGTAATAGGTAACAGTTCTTAATTATATCTTCGTTTAATATTTAATAATTAATAATTATATGTAATTTACCGTCTCCCTTTTTTAAGACGAATAACACTAGGTACCTTATTAAGGACTGGGACTTTATAATAAACTTATTCTTCAAGTTCTTATTAATATACTCCCTTAAGGTTTTAACCTGTTAGGGGTTTAAATAATAAGGCTGGAAGTTACAGAGCTTTACTTTTAGCTTTAACTTGATTTTATGGTCTTATAGTCTGTAATCTAATAGTTACAGTATCTTTTTTAAAATAGGGTAAACTTCCTGTACTCTGTTAATACTTTAAATAAGTTAATTTCTTCATTTATTTATAGATTAGCTTTTAACTTCTTTCTACCTTTTAAATTATTATTTAAGTAATACAGTAAACCTTTTAATCCTTTAACTATCTTAATAAACCTAACTTAAACTATGTTTAGTTTTAAAGGTTTAACGTACTTTTAAATGCTTTATATATCTCTAGAACGGTTTAGTGCCTTTTTAACTTTTTCTAAATAGTGATTATATCTAGGGGACTTATTAAAGGTAAAATGGCTACTCTTTTAATTAATTACAGGGTTATACTTTTTTAACTAAGATAGATTTAGGATTATATTATAACTTATAACTAATGTAACGTTAAAGTTTATTTATTATTTATCCCTGTCTACTTTAATTAGGAGTGGCGAGTGGTGGGTGACTTTGCCATTATTATACTAATATAGGCCTCCTTCTCTATTTTAAATGGGAATAACCTTTTTATACTCTTTATTAAGGAGTTTCCTTTAATTAATTAATAAGGGGTGTATTAGGTTAAAAGCACTCCTGTTATTAATTACTGCTTTTACCTTAAACGGCCTCCCTTTTCCATTTATTATATTAATACTAATGGAATAATACTTATACTCTTTTAATATTTAAATTATAGTAATTATCTGTCCTTAAGGTCTTATCTAACTTAACCTTTAAATACCTCTCCTTCTTTTTAAGGTTTTTACTAATTAGCGAACTATTAGTTTCCAGCCTTTTTATAGGGCTTGTAACCTTTTCCTAATTCCTTTTAAAAAAACAGGTAACTTTAATAAACCTGGTAATTAACCTTTTTTAGGTTTTTACACCTTAGTGTCTAATTGACTTTAAATAGTGTGACGTTTTTAAAGTCTTTAATAAGTTAATAATACACTTTATAAGACTGGATTATAATAATATCTTTTTACTCTTAAATCTGCTAATAATCCTCTCACTTTTATTATTCTCTGGCTTTTCTGTTAAGATATAATAAGCACGTTACAACTAAGTAATTATTAAGTACCCCTTTTTACTGACACATAATAAGAGCCTGGTTAACCACGGTAACCTTCCGCTTATTATTAAATTCTCTTATTAAAGAGTAGGAAACTTAATAATAGGCTGGTTTTAACTTTATCCTTATAATAGTATAATCTCGTCTTTATATGTTAGGGAAGTGGTTATAAAGGGCCTTAAGTCTATAATACCATTTAAAAGTGCAGTCGTTATATACGTAATCTATTTATAAAATGTCCCTGTAATTAGGGTAATTAATATTAACTACTAGTGCTGTAATTATTAAGTACGGAATAGGTAAGGCAGTGCCTTATTTCTTTTCTTCTTCCACTTATCTTTATATACACTGCTTCTTTTAAACTTCTTCTTAAAACTCAGGTAGTAATAACTTAACTTATTCTTTTACAAAGTGGCTTTCTTTAACAAGTTAGTGCTTAAGCTGATTAGTAAAGCGAACTCTATTATAAAGCTACAGCTTAATTTTTACTACTTTATCCTTAAACATTATAATAAGACTTTCGATTTACAGGTCCTCTATTTCATTTACTAATTCTTAATGTTTTTCCTTTAATTCTTAAACCTTTTACTAATATACTTACTTTATACCTTCTTAAGGGACCTTTAAAGTGCCAGTTTAAGGTATACTGGCTTTAATATAAGGTAACTATTTAAACTGTCCTTTTTCCAGGGAGGTAAGGGTGCTAATCTATTTAATGTGCTTAAAGTGTTTAAAAGTCTTAAGGGGTACTGTTAAAAAGAACTTCTACTTCTTTAACTTAATTCTTTCAGCTTACTTTTTTTCACTTTTTAAGGCTTACTTTACCGTTTAAGTGGCCTAAAGGGCTAATTCTTTAACTTCCTTAATTATTTTAATAAGGTCTAAATTAGGGTCTTTTCTAGACTTCCTTAGTTCTTAGGCTTACAGGGTAAGGTTTTTAAGGCCTGTAATAGCTAACTGGAACATTTCTTCCTAAAGTTAGTCTTTTATAACCTGCACCTTTAACAGTTTTAAGTTTCCACTTTAGAGTCGGTTTACTGTAACCTGCACCTTTATAGCTAACTCTTTTAAAATACCTTTAAGGATTAGGTATATTACGTCTTAGGGTTTTTCCTCTTCTTCCTTATCTCTTAAACTACACTTATTTATCTAAGTGTAATCCTTTTCGTTATTTACTATCCTGACGTAGATACCTTTTAAGTTAAACTTAATGTGTTTTCCTCCTTTTAAGATAGGTTTTTAACTGATTTACTTTAATGACGGGCATTATTATGTTATATGTCTTTTCTTATTATAGTTAAAGTACTGGACTTATAATAGGTCTTTAGGCTGCTTTTACTGCTGTTATCACTAAGGTTTGTTACGGTTAGGCCGATTCTGACAGTTTACCACGTTAATATCTATTAGTCTGGGGTGGTAACCTGTTATGGTTAACTAGTTCCCCTTTTTAGGTTTACTTAATTAATAAAGGGTCTGTTCCTTTTAAAAGTTCTTTTAATAATAGTGATTATAATACTAATTATTAGCCTTAATAGCTATCTTAACTAGCTCCTAAAAGTGGTCTAGTTAATCTTTTTAATAAAGGTCTCTAATAACGTGCTCTTTTAAACCACTTTAAAATAGTATTATTAAGGCCTTTTAGCTAAGTTTAGTCTTTACTACTTTTAATTTAAAGTGTGTAGAGAATTTAAGGATTAAGGACGTTTATCTTAAGGTTATAAGGCGTTACTTAGCCTGCCTTAAGGCGTCTAGTTCTCTAAACTTAATCTGGAGTTAGTTAATAAACATATCAAAGTTATTAAAAAGGGCCTAAGTCTTAAGGGCCTTTTTACATACTCTGTTTATAAAGAGGTTATTAGCTGTCTTCGTATAGGGTTTATATTAGCAAACGGTTATTTTATTTAATAAGGCTCTAGTAAACCTAACCTTTCCTTCTTCTTTAAAGAACTGCTTATTATAATAAATGATATAGCTCTGGAGTTAGGTTACCTAAGACTTTAGTTACGTAAAGTCTCCTTTAAAGTGTGACGGTGGGGGGAGTTTCACTTATTTCTTCTATAAGCCTTTAAAATCGTTATTCTTTAACTTAATAACGTTAAGTTAAGTTTAAAACTTCTTAATAAGACCAATATGGTTTTTAATATCTTTAGGGAGGGTTTTGTTAAGTTCCTTAACTAGTCCCTACTAGTTAAGGTTTAAGTCTTTAAGGCGTGTAGCTAACTTATTAATAATAGGGAGCTAAGGCTGGGCTTATACCTTTTTAATCTCCTTACCTTTTCCTAAAGACGATATGTTAATAGAAAAGGGGAGGTGTTTAGGAATTTAATAAATAGCGTTTAGAACTAAGACGTTAGTATTATATTACGACCTATACCTAATATAGGCCTTAAGAGGACTGGTGTAGGTTAAGATAAAACGTATAGCAGGATGCTAATAAGTAAGGGGTGTTTTAAAGACGGCTTATTAAGCTAACACTCTTAAACAGGGGTTTAATGTCACTGTAGGTTGTTATCACTATAATGTACAGAGGTGAGTCTAAACAGTAGGATATAAACGAATAACTGAATACTAGCGTGAGGAACCAGAGTCCCTTACGGTGGTTATGGGTATAACTATAACTATTTATACTAACTAACTAGGAGGTACTTTACACCTTACTTAGTCCGTTATGCTTAGTGGTGCACTACGTAGTTGCGGCTAAGCAGTTAACTGAATGGTGCTTGGTGTTGTCAACCTCTGCGGACCACTAAGCACTTTCTTACTGGTCGTAGGGGCTTCGGGTCTTTGCACCCCTGGCCCAGTGCGCCCAGACGGTGTGCACCGTCTTTCCGCACTGTTCCTTCTGCGGGGGATTCATCGGGCCGCCCCGGCCCAAGTGACGGCCTGCAGGGTCGTCACAGTGGACCTAAGGTCCGAACCTCCGGGTCTTCAGGTCCGTCCCGGGGTCTGGAGCTTTTAGGACCATGGGTCTAACGGGATTAGTTACACGGGGGCTTGTGAGTCCTTTCACCCTATGGCCCAACGATTAGTTCAGGTAGTCCCGCTTCAGGCTACCTGCACGGTTTGTGATAAGAGTGTTAAGCTATATCAGACCACTTGCCAAGCGTCACAGCTTCTAGGCCAGTCTCAGGCCTCAATTGTGGCCCAGAATATACCAGCATATGCCCTAGGATAGTATACAATACCCCAGCTCAAGTTGTAGAATAGTACATGCTGTACTAGCACTAATAGAATATCCTATAATATACTAGTACATGATAAGATGGCTTAGAATATGCCTCCACAACGACCGAGCAATAGAGTAAGGTACGAAGTTACCTCTAGTAACCAGTAGTACCTATAGATACCATCATCGTGTCCACGATGGGTGAGGAACCTTCTTGGTTCCTTACACTAGCCATACATTGTTCAGGCTTACTCATTGTTTACCTTGGATCTATTTTTCTAGGACCTCTGGATCCACGGCCTGTTTGACAATGTACTGCCCCCTTCTTGAGAGTTGTGCTAGCCTTCACTCGGTCATCTTGCACCTATAACTTAGAGCAGTTGAACCCTGTCCGCTCTTACGATCTGTCTTCACCTAGGTCACCCGGGCGCCCTGGATCAGGACATAACAGAGAGATGATGCGGGGACAGGCGGGGAATCGAGGTGATGCGCCATGCGACGTGCGGAGGCAATGGCGTCACTATGCGCCAGGCACATCCATCCCCCCCAGACAACCATGTTCTATCGGATTTCGCCGCCATATAGCGTAGGGGATGCAAAATCAGGCATTCTGATTCTCAACTCGACGTTCTCCAGATATAGGAGCCGCAGCGGAGGCGAAAACTATCGAAGGACTAAAAAGAAAAACGTACAGCACCGGAGACTCGCTGGTCGTCACCGAGCCAAGTACTAGTCTGGCCTTCACTGGCATATCTACCTAGGGGAGATTGGATGCGATCTGGAGTTCTCCAATGGATACAGTTGTTAGTGCAAACTATGCGGACTTTTTATTTTATTTATTTTTTGGGGTGGGGGAGAGCCCTGAAATCCAAGGTAGGACGGCCCCCGGTTCAGTAAATCCCCACCACTGACAACAACGCTTCCATCTTTCACCTAGGTGTCGAATTGCGTATGCGCATTCAGCGCAATCCACTGCGCCAATTCCTTGCTCATATACGGCGGCAACCCCACAAACGGCACGCCATCATCCTTCTCCTCCAACAGGGCCAGAGCTTCGCTCGCCCCCTCAATGTCATCACCGTGCATGGACAGCCACAGGTCAATGCCATGCACCGCGCTCTCCAAAGCCCCCACAACCCACGCATGGTGCGGACTAGTCGCCTCTCCGATCAGGAACAAGTCACTTGCGATAGGGCAGATGATCTTGGTCCACACGCAAGAGAACTGCTGCGGACGGAAGAAGGCGAAGGCTCCAGCGGTATTGGGATCGTGCGTCCAGTCGTGAGCGTAGTGGTCCAAGTAGAGCGGCGCGATGAGGTTGTACATGTCCTCTTCCTTGACGGGATTTCCTTGGGCGTCGGGGTAGGAATGGAGACGCGCGAGGTCGCGGAGGAGAAGTTCTCTGAGGGCGGCTTCGTCCTTAAGCTGTTGATCGTGGTCTTTGCTGGTGGAGAAGAGGGCGCCGAGGCGCTCGGCGTCCTGCTGCCAGGTGTAAGAGCAGAGGAGGACGGCGGGCTGGTCATCGGGGTCGTCTATGTTGTACGAAGGGTACACGCAGGTGCGGATGCTGAGATCCGAGTGGCCTTGGCCGCCCTTTTTGATGCAGCGGCCGTGGCCGAGGTCATGAATCCACCAGGGGCGGCTAAACTTAATGCCAACTTTAGCGGAGGGCCCGTAGCCCAACGATCGGATAGCCTGCCGGGTTGTGTAGCCGAGTGTAGCGACGCCGTCGGTGTTAATCCTCTTGAGGGCGCCGAGGGTGGTGCTGTTGAACACTGCGTGGTAAGTCCTTGTTTCGACGACTGTGTCACCAGCGCATGCCGGCCTAGTGATATCAACGTCCAAGTTCAGTCCGCAGGCGCTATCCTTAATGGCCGTGACGCGGGAGAGGTATTCGGGCTTGTTGGCAAGTCGGTCTTCCATCCGAATCGCGAGCTGCTTGGCCCCTCCGAGGATCGCGTACCACTTGATGTCGTCGTTATCATCGTATTCAAAGTCAAGGGACTCCAGCACTGTCTCGCTGTGGGCTTGATCGTACCAATTCGTGCCGCTAGTAGCCACATGCACTTGTCAGCCAAGATAATAAAAATAGAAAAGGAAAAGGAAAATGAAAACGGAAGTCAAGTCGCAGCAGGGATCACAAACCCGTTGAAGGTTTCCAAGAACTCGACCGTTTCGTAGTTGAACGGTGGCAGTTTGGTATCCCAGGATGTCGTGCCCCACTCCGCCCCCGATGCTTGCTGTGATCTAGCGCCAAGTCAATTCACATCCCCTGACAGATGACACAGTTGGTGGAATACTAACACGGCGAGGAACTGTCGGGTGCTGAAGTTGTCGAATTTCTGCAGGGATTTAAAGCCTTCATTGCCCGTGCTGTTGTTCCCATTCAGGTCATCCTTCAAATTGCTGCGAACGACCTTAATTGCTCCGTTCAGCGTTTTATCGGGGGACTGGCCCAAGACGCTGATCATAGATGTCAGCATTTTCAGTTTTGGCAGAAAAACCAGGGTTACAAGCTATCTTACTCGTCTGGGATGGCAAACTTGTATGAATTGTCGGCGTCTGGGCTGTTGCCCCAATTGCTATCATCGTTCAGATGGAAAGGATCGTTCTTAGGGGCTGCTGGATCGTCCGTCTGGGCTGCTGCAGCTAGGCTTTCGTAACCGCCAAACTTGCTGATAGTGTTGAAGCGCCACGGCTCCTTAACTTTTCCATTGTCGATGTTCTGCAGGTAGTAAGGGATCAGCGAACCGATTACAGGCTTCGCCGGCTTCTCGTCCAGTGGCCTCAGAGTCTCCAGTGGCCTCAGAGTCTTTTTCATATCCAGATAGTCGAAGAGGCTGAAGAGCCTGCGCGGGAAATTGTGAGCAGCCGGGCAACAAATGGGGCGAAGCAGCACCTACCTTGCCATGACTTTGTTCTCAGGGAAGCGCATCGCTCCAACATCATAGTAGTCATGAGGTCCCTGGGGGTTGGATGCGCCGGCGGGTTTGAACTCGTAGGTAAAGAGCCTGCCCCCGACTCTCTCCTTCTCCGCAGCCTCGAGGATGTCGTAGTCAACGTTGAAGCTGGCCACTTTGAGGTTCAGGTAGTCCAGTATCATGGCGGCAAAGAGGCCGGCTGCACCAGCCCCCACGATGGCGACCTTGGGGTTGGCGATCTTGGTAGCCGGCGTTAGCGACAGGTAGCGCATCTGCTTTACAGAATCCTTCAAGTGATCCTTCAAGAGATCCTGCGTCAAGGGCGGCAGATGCTCCCCGTCGTCTTTGTCGAAAGGCAGTCCGACATTGGGAAATCTGGCAAGCAGGCTCTCCTTCACGGTGTATTCCAAGTGGGCTTTGGCCCACTGGTCGCGAACATGGATGTCCGGTTCCAACTTGGGGAAGTTGACCGGACCACGCCTAATGTGAGGGGCCAGGTTCGCCATGGTGAACGGTGAGCTTTAAGACACGATGCTCCTCAAGGTAAAGTACTGCCAAGAGAATATCGGAACTTGAATCAAAGAGGGATGATGGTTCAGATGCTTCGTTCGGGGAACAGCAAAGGGCATGGAGGACGACGAGTGTCAAATACATTTCCCCTGAGCCTTCATTTGAGCCTTCTATCTCTGATGATTGCTGACCTGGGAGGTACCCGGGTAACTTTCCAGTCCAAAAACAAGGTCTTGCTGCCCTTCCCCAAAATGTGACTGGGCTAGGTAGGTAGGTACAGAGGTACTCAGTCGCGAGGCTCTGCCTGCCCGCCCTCCCGCGCTTAACGCGGAGAGAAGAAACCTTGGAACCAAAGAAAGAGGAAACAAAATGGGCCTTCTCTGGTTGCACTCACCAAATGCAGAGAGACCTGCTGCCAGTCCACATAATAAGCCCTCTAGGGTTGTGCTACGTATGGACAGGATGCGCCCAACACATCGGCCACAGGTTTTGTGACACATCGACTATTTTGGTATTGGCTACGGCATTGATGCGCGTTACAAAATATCGCGCACGCCGCGTCGACTATTTGGTATTGGCTACGGCATTGATGCGCGTTACGAAATATCACGCACGCCCCTTCGACATGTCAACTGTGGGCTCCGGCATAGCCAGACTGGGAATGCCAGAAAAAGCGACGAAGTGACCGCTGGAGCCTAGCGCGGGTGGATGACGCTGCCTGCCGAATGTGCCGCCGGTCTTCTCTTGACAACAGCGCAGGTTGTATAGGCTCCGATGCAGGAAGGTTGTCTGTGATCAACATGGCAGTTGTGAGGGGGAAGCATTTTCACCCATCTCCAAACAAAACCCCGCTTTGTGATTCCGTGTCATTCTCTGCCGCAAGTTTGGTCTGCACTAGTTGTTTTTGCATGGGGCATCTACCTATCCAGCCAAATCTCACGCTCTGAAGAACCCGGCACCGTCTTCTCTTGAGCTCCTTCGCACTTCTCAGCAGTTATCCTCATTCGCATTCACTTCAAGTTCAAATCGATTACAGAGAAACACATTCACCGCTCTAATAACGAACATGGAGGGCGTTTCGGTGAGTAGCTCTGGCCCTCAAATCGACAAAGTTTGAATTTCAGATTGTTTACTCCCCTCAAGGCTCCAGGTCCCCAATGTCCCCTCGGCTTCGGACATGGTCCTCATCCTCGCTATACCACAGACAATGGTGAGAGGCCCCTTTCTTTCTCTCGCCAATGAAATTCTTCTAACGCATGGTACCCCTAGGAAACCGCGTCCAAAGTCCCGAGGCAATGGTTAAGGTTGGCGGCCAGCTCCAAGGTCCCTTACTTGTCCAAGACATCAACTTGCTCGAGACACTGTCCCACATAACACATGAGAGAATCCCCGAACGGTATGATGGACGACCCAACAAGCAACATTTTCAAGACCCTGATCAATCAATATTAGTCTTGTTCATGCAAAGGGGGCAGGGGCGTATGGGGTCTTGGAAGTCACCCATGACATCTGTGACCTGACCATGGCCGACTTCCTGAAGCAAGTTGGTAAGAAAACCAGGCTCTTCGCCCGGTTCTCCACAGTTGTGGGCGAGAGAGGGTCCGCAGACAGCGTCAGGGACTCGCGTGGGTTCGCCTTCAAGCTTTACACCGAGAAGGGGAATCTGGACTGGCTGTTTTTCAGCACTGTATGTTTTCTTAAATTTCCCCTCTCACAATTTAGCGTTTGGGAAGTTGACAAAGTTCAGCCAACTTTTCCCATCCGGGACGGGGGTAAGTTTCCGTCCTTTACGCACTGTCAGAAGAGAGAGCCCCAGACAGGCCTCAGATCGGCAACAACAGTGAGTACGCCTAGGCCCCGGACGTGGTTTGGTTTTTTTTTTTTGCATCGCAGCTAACTGATATTATGTTTAGTTCTGGGAGTACGATTGACTCTCCAATGTTCCTTCTTCATGCGCTAACATCCCATGTGCAAAAGCTTTATGAGCAGCAACCCGGAGACATTCAACACCCTCATGTTGAACTTCAGCGACAGCGGCACTCCCATGTCCTACCGCCACTCCTGCATCTATAGCGTAAACGCGTACAAGTTCGTTACGTCCAGCGTGGGTTCTCGAAATATCTCCTTCATTATCGGCGACCCCTGAAAACTGGCAGCAGCTAACAAAACTCAACATGTCGTCGTAGTCATATCGCTTTGTGAGAATTCACATGTTTCCGGACCAGGGCGTCCAGGACTACACGCAACAGGAAGCCGAGACGCTTGCTGGGGCCGATCCCGATGCCTTCACAAGGGATCTGTTCAACAGCATCGCCTCGGGCAACTATCCGTCCTGGACTGTGTACGCTCAGACCGTCGAGCTCAAGGACGTGGCCTCATTCCCGGTGAACATCTTCGACCCAACCAGGCGGTGGCCCACCGATGCTGCGCCCCTGAGAAGATTTGCCAAGATTACGCTGAATGAGAATGTGCAGGATGCATTCGGCGAGATCGAGCAAGCCAGCTTCTCGCCTGCCGCCATCGTCCCGGGATGGGACGTCAGCGCCGACCCGAGTAAGTCGCCCCGCATACATAATTCTTTCGAATTGGGTGCTGACTTTTTTTTTCTTTTCTTTTTCTTCTCTCCAAATAGTCCTTCAAGCCCGTCTTTTCACCTACGGCTCAGCCGCGCGGTATCGACTCACCATCAATTTCCATCAGCTCAAAGTCAACAAGCCACTCTATGAGCGGAACCCCACGAAGCGGGACGGCATCCTCTACCAAAACCATAATGGGCTGCAGCCCAACTACATTGCGCGCGACCGGGGAACCCCCCCTGCGCCCAATGATGCCGATGTGTGGACGGGCAGTGTGCAAGGGTTCGAAAGCAGCATCAACCCGAGCGACTTCGATCAGCCCCGGGAGCTGTGGAAGAGGTTCATGCAAAATCCTCCCATGGCCAAGAATTTCATTTCCAACGTGGCTTCCAATCTATGCATGGCCATCAAGTGCGTCAGAGAGCGCACGTATGGTACGTGCTTTGGACTCTGGGGGCCTTGGCGCTGCTGACAATATGTGACAACAGCTGTCTTCGCCAACATCGACGAGTGCTTGGGCAAGGACATTGAAGACGCGACCGAGAAGCTGGTCCCGCATGAGCACCCGGACCGTGGTCGTTGCGCGCCCAACACGGCCGGTATAGGATTCTGAAGGGCAACCGGTAGGAATCACT
>Ga0247770_1001837_pt1 | contig 14369 bp, 16 predicted proteins | sample UWRJL136409B6_FD_179943 | JGI IMG/M metagenome (GOLD analysis project Ga0247770, IMG submission 179943) | Plant litter microbial communities from Arlington Agricultural Research Station in Wisconsin, United States - UWRJ-L136-409B-6 | ecosystem: Environmental > Terrestrial > Plant litter >... | reverse complement strand
GGGGGAAGCGGGGAGGTATAAAGTAGTAGGGGAGGCGTATGTGCATGGGGTTATGCATAGGGAGGCGGTTGGGGGGAGGGAGGGGGCCGTTGTTACGTTGGTTTAGGTTCCTTAGACGTGATTTGGACATAGAAACTGGAATTTTAGTTGGATTCGGGAGTACCCATCAGTAACAAACACGAGAGATAATTACCTAACGATACGTAAGTCAACGTATATTTTCATAGATGAAGAATGATAAGGGCCTGAGTCATGTGATTGAAGCGCAGTGAGGCTGAAGTTGAGCATGAAGTTGAAGCTTTGATGGCGCCTGAAGCCAATGCCCCAAGTCATTAAACCGTAACATTGGAATGGAATAACATGTCCCTACTTATGCCATTTATAAAATAAACTTGTTTCCCAGCTTTCTATCAGCAATAACCTTTTTACTCCTATAACTTTATCCAAACACCAACTTCGCACTCAATCATTATACTAACTCGGGGAAATCCACTCAGGTGGATTGCCCTTGTGCTAAATCACCTGTGTGGAGACCTCACAAGTCCGTGTCAAAAGGAGGATGGATCAGTTAGCTTGAGATTCTAGAGAAAACCAACATCCTTTTTCTACTCGAAAAGGTAAAACATTCTTTCCACAATGTGATTTGCAGCCTCAGGCCATTCTTTCCTTCCTCTTAGTGATGGTCTCTCTCTGATTGGAGGGCTAGGGACACTTCTTTGCGGACTTTACAGTAGGAAAGGAGCATAGAGTATATTAGCCACCACATTAATCTAAGCACCCTCTTACTTAATTGTGGACTTTCAGTACGTCCTGTATTTCTCTTCCTTTACTCCCTTTATTACGTATATAATATTAGTAATAACGATTATAATCTGATTATAAGCAGCTGACGCGGATGATGCATGACGATAAGCATGGGACTTACGCGGTATTTCGAACCCAGGATGATCTATACCCCTCTAAGCCAGAGGACTTCAGCCTATAGGAATGGGCTACGAAGATGCACATAGCCTGTTACACTCGCCTAGGTGGTGCCCGTAGCCTCGATGCCAGACATCTCTTCGAGTTCGGCCTTTACACTCGAGAGACTGTGTTGAAAAATATCCCAATTATCGCAGCGGCCTTGGACCCATGGGGGTCCGTCGACGTCGACGCTTTCGAGGAGGCTCTTTCCTGTGCCATCATGATGTGCCGTCACTTTCAGTCATGGGATTCACTCGCTCGCTTGAAGAAGTTGTGGACGTGGCTCCACGCCGATTCTCCGGATCAAGATGCCACAGCTTTCGCCTTCTCTTCGCTTAGGGCTCCGTTACGACAACTGATTCGAGATGGTGGTATTGAACCCAGGGCTCATGTACCGTACGGGGAAACACATAAACAGGGGAAGCAGGGTATGAAGCGCCAGAGGCCGTGCCGTTCAGAAAGTGATGAAAAATAGCCGGGTTAAGTACCTAGCCAAACACTACCTCTACTATGACAAGAACAGGTATCAGAACTCGTCGGAAAATTCAATAGCCCAGATTCCCATCCCCGCACCCACGGCGGGCTTGCCGAACTCTTCAAGGTCTTTCTCGGCTTATTCTGTCTGCGACAGTTGTTGTAAGGAACATGGGAGGTCAGATCGTCATGGTGGTGTTGAAATGATATGCAACGAACAGGGCCTCCTGATTGGCCGTGGTTGAGCTGAGGGGGTCATGTGGAGAATGCAGGCAGCCATGTCCGCCTTGGACAAAATTCGTCCATGGCTCCTTCTCACTCTAGGAACAACAAAGTCGTAGCCTGACATGCCAGTGCCTGCATCAGCAAGGAAATTCATCGCAATCTGTTTTCTCTTTCACGGCACAATGAGTTCAAGTGTGTGCCAGGCATGCAACAATCTCGTCGGCGTGGGTCGGAAAACCGGGTACATCAACATCTACAGGCGTGCGCTCGAAGGCTGTCCCGGATGCTCAATTCTCCTGGCTGCCGTTTTGCACTTTGCCGGCCCCGGAAAGCGCAACATCACCCAACTCCAGCTTCTTCCAAACAAGCATCCCGCGACCGAGACTTCGCCTCTGGTTTTGAAGTCGACAGCGCCGATGGGGTGGAGTCTGCCATTGAGCTTTTTCGCCGATTGCCACCAGTGTCTGGATCATTCGAGAGACAACAACCCGACCCGATAGCGTGCCAGAGACAAAAGTGGCCAGAGATCGGATTTGCTAGAGCTGTATCTGATCTTCAGGCGGGCCTTCGTCCATCCTCTTCCCTCACGACACCCAGTCGACGACCGCGATGCTTTGAACCAGGTCCACGGGCCACTTTACAAGGAATCTGGTGGCGACCTGACAAGCATTGTTCAGCTGCACTGGAGCCTCGTCGTCTTCGAGCTCACAGCCCGAGCGCTGACATTTGAAACTGACCGTCTGGCAGCTTTGGCTGGCATTGCCAGCCTGCTTTGCCGGCGCACCGCGCAGCAATACTACTTCGGGGTGTTATCCGGCCACGCTGTGCGATGCCTTCTCTGGCGCAACTCACCAAAATCCCGCAGAAGCCGTCCAAGCAAAAGGTTGGCTGCAAGCTTCGCACCCTCGTGGTCTTTCGGGTCCATCACCGGCCGAGTCAGCTTTGAGCCGAATCCGGAGAGGTTCACTCTGTTTCATCAGACCGCCCATGTACATCACATTTCTCGAGAGCTTGCATCTAACGCGAATCCCTTTGGGTCTGGGACGGGGACCATGGATATCGAAGGATGCATCATTCCGGTCCACGTTGAAGATCGAAGACACTTAGCGGCAAGAAAGGAGGAGCTCGTGCTATTTTTGGCTGATGACGGCTCCACTGAATCGAGAGTCGAAAACCCTCCCTACGACTACCCACCCCACCTTCCGCAGGGTTACTTCCAATCTGACGTAGATGTTCATGAAGAGGAGGTATACCGGACAACAAGAATGTGTCTCTTGATTCTGGGATGGTGCGGCGTGGTGGATAAGAAGGGAGAGCAACCATTTGGCCTGATGCTCTCTGAGGGCACTGGGAGTAATGGAAGCCCTGTGTACAGAAGAGTCGGCATTTTTACTGGCGGGGGTGGATTTGGAGGCTACAGCGTGAGCAGATGGGCCGAGTTCGGTTCCACGAAGCTCATTTGTTTGGTATGACAGATGCGGAACTGCTTGCAGTACTTATGCTTATGTCTCGAGAATTTAAGACACCCGAATAAAATCAGTCAAAAACTTGAAATGCAACCAGTTTTGAGGTCGCGATGCGAAACATCCTTAAGGAGGAGACGTAACCGGGGCTGGGTTGGATTCAGGGGCTGACAGTGCGAACTTGCTCTTCGATTAATCTGGTGATCTGTCGCCTGCCTGATAATATAACTCTCGCCGACCGAATAATGATCTTGACCACAACAATTGAAAGAGACTGGTGCGCACTATACGAGACGCAGGTCTCAAAGACACCGGGTTCGCCTGCCCGGCTATATTCAGCCTTCTCGCTCACGAATCCTTCTTGGGAGGTGACGGACGAGATTGAAGTGACCTTAAGTGCATGCAGCTTATTTATTACGGACGCACTGCCATAAAGAGCGTTCTTATGTGGTAACCGAGCCAGATACAGGGCCCAAATGGGCGTAATAAACGGGTGGCCATCCCACCTCCGCGATCCTCGCAACCCCTTTCCCCTAGTCTCTTTCCATGCCTCCCAGTTTCTACCCAGTGTAATTGCTACAGAAATTACGTCTGCCCAAACTTACACGAGATGTCTTCTCTTCCATCTGGTCTTTTTGTTCCTTGCTATAGATTCAGCTCCCAAGATGACCTGTGTCGCTTCTTAGGCATCTCTTCCCCGTTCAAAACCTGCGTTGCTAGCACGCTTGCGTCTCCGAACCCTAACACCCATCTATGCTTGCGAGAGGTCAACAAAAAAAAAGAGACAAAGCCAGTCAATTGCTTAGTAGCCTGTGCAAGACTGGGATCCCACCACCCGGGGTCGAAGACGTGCTGAGCAGCCTTTTAACCCATGTCCTGTGTGGTGTCACCGGCAGGCACTAAGCCCGATCAGGCGATGTCTACCGTCAGTGGTGCGATAAGTTGTGGACCGAGTACCTGAGATGTAACGGCTTTGATCCCGCAGGCTAAACACTGGTAATAAGGCCGATGTGAAAATGGGAATCTGAGATCCAGAAGCTTCGAGATCAGGAGGCCCAAGACGTTGAGGAAGCGGCTCCTTTTCAATATGAGGATGAGTTGTATGCCAGCCCTAGCGATGGTGACTCACTGGTAGGGGACTTAGGTGAGGACGAAGAGGGAGATTTTAAAGAAGATGTCGAAACACCTCTTACCGACTGGGACGAGGATGAAACCACACTCTGTGTCGACGTGCCCGGGACGAGTGAGGAGAAAGAGGGCTTAGAGAGAGCATACTTCCTCCCTTTAAAACGCTGAGCTTGGCGGACAAAGAGCCTGATATTGAAGCACTCGATCCCGTTAGCCAACATCCATCAATAACCCCCGTCGCCGCCCCACAAATTTGTCCCCTACACACCCACGACGACCCAGCCTTATATTATCCTTACCACTTTCTTTGAGATAATGCAGAAACCCATCCGCCAGGGCTCCCGCCACTCCGGCTTCCTGTACATTATGCGCCGCACCGACATCCCAGACCATATCAAGATCGGTCACGTCAAAGCGCAGTCATCCTTCTCCCTCGAGAACATAGTAGACAGTAAGAAAGAGGAACATCCAGTCTATAGACGCTGTACCAAACTCTCCCAGAAATGCAAAGCTGCGTATACGGTCATCTCTGAGGTCTACATTCCCTGTAAGGTAGTTCAGCGCATGGAGCGACTCGTGTACCTGACGCTGCAAGACTACCGGATTGAGATAGAATGTAGCGGGTATGAGGTACAACATAACGAGTGGTTCAACGTTGAGACTGTAACAGCCACAAAATGGATTGAGACGGTGGCTATATTTGCGCGGCAGGTGCCGTATAACGAAGGTGGGGAGCTGGTTAAGTCGTGGTCGAGTAGTGTGGATTATGCCCTGGCGTATGAAAAGCAGAGCAATAAGAAGAAGAAGGGGAGAAAGCGTAAAGGGAGCAATGCACCAGTGATTACTGGTGGTTCTGGTACCGCCAGTATTAGGGTTACCGTGATGAGCTGGCTGGAGACGAACGTGCCGCAGCTGATCGGCTCCAAGGATTTAGACCTGTTGGACGGAAAGCCGCAGCTGCGTAGGTCAGTGACTATGTAGATATCGTATTTTGCATGGACCGAATGGTTACCTCTCTCTTCGATGGCAAAGCCGCAGCGAGTACCTCCTGATTAGTCTGTCTGGGCGAGGCTTACGTGTGTGATTTTGAGGATGGCAAAGTGTAGCGGAGACAGGTCGCTCTGATCAAGACAGTGAACAACGGGCAGAATGGTCGCTAGGCCGCGGTCCTTCGGTTCGTTGGCGGTATACACCTGGAAGGCCATACTCATGACGGACCGGCCCTGGGCGATCTCGAGGGGGTGGAATGGATCGGCGCTAGCTTGGAGGAGGTGATAATGGAGAGATCGCGGTGTTCGATACTTGCGCTGAAGGCCCACCATAATCCCGGAAACATGCCATCACCGTAGACGTCGTAGACAGAGGCAGCGCCAGACCGAAGCAACGACTTCACACCCTCGATATCAGCAAGCTGGATGCATTGGCCGATTCCTCCAAGGCCCTAGGCCTCATCGATGTGCCGGCGGTTGTACACGCGCAATACTTGGGGGCTGCCGTTAAGATTGGTCAAAAATAATGTTGATATCGTTGTGCGAGCCAACCAATCAGGGAGGTGGTACACGATGCGGACGTCGCGGAATGACTGTGTCTGACCTTATTGCGAATCGCGACACATAAGGTTGGTGCATGGCTGTGAGCGACACCCAGATATCGCAACAGCCAATGTGCCCGCGATCGACCAGAGGAGTGTAATGTTCCACCAGGCGCTGGTTAGACGGTGGGATGTGCAGACGCAGCTTATGTCGCAAAACGGGGCGCGCTTGGCGGGGGGGTTGATCGGAGGAGGCGTTAATGGCCCTAATTTGTTGTCCTTGTTGTCTCTGGACTGGGTTTCTTGGCCGACGGAAACGATCATGTTGCTTTCCATGACTCGAAAGTGGTTGTGCATCCGTGTCATGAGTGCACCCTGCGATTGAGACAACTCTACTACGGTGAAGCTCGCAAGGTCGCCACTACCTCATCACGTGTTCGTTTTCTGATCTGGGGTGAGGCCTGCGACCAGTTGACGTCGTAGACAAGGTGTTGTTTTACCCTAAAATTGCCCTCGCCAATCCCTGGTCACCCACACCACCCCTCGCCACCTTGCTCAGGGGCTGCTTAGGCGATACTTAGGACATGATCAGGGAAGCCGCCAACGTAGTTCAGACGAATAAGCAATGCTCAGTAACTCAGCGGAGTTCTAGAAACTGAAATGGCAACTCTTCGCGAGCGAACAGTTTTAGGCCACCTGTGTCCCAAAACTGGGACCACCTAGCCTCCCCCCCTTTTTTTCCTCTTCCCTTCCCCCTAGACTCTTATAAAACCCAGTCCACCCCGTGTCCATATTCGCCTCCTTATCCGTGTCTGTGTCGGTGTCCGCGTCCGTGTTTATGCACATGTCCGTGCCTGAGGTACAGAGGCAGTGCCTCTGTAAAAGAGATTGCTACAGCGGACTCTGCGCTGTAGAACAAGAGGGATACTGAAGGCAGTGCTTTGTGGTATGACTGAATGAGTGGTGTGAATTGCTTGCTTATAGAAGGCTAGATAAAGGAGAGGAGAGGGCTTTGTGTAGGCTGTGGTTGGCTTCCAGAACCTACTATCTACTAATACAGGATTGGAATAGTAGTCGTAGGCCACGTAAGTGCGCCGCTGCAGGGTACCCACTGGGGCTAGAAAACTAATAATCGACATCCGTATTCCCGCGCAAAAAAAAAACCCTGGAAGTAACGGCATGAGGCCTCTTTGCCCAGACATGGACAAGCCACGCAAGAACATTTCATGCGCTACTATCATCTCCCGTCCCCGAATGGAGTAATGCGCCTTTTATTTGAGCTGTGTTTCTATTAGCCTGACTCTTCGGGCCTAATGACTTCCACCCTCTCCCGTCACAAGCAACGGTGTGAATTTAAAACTAACAGCTCAATATTCAGTGCCACACCCCTGAATTACTACTACCTCTTTCCCAGACAAACCGAAGAGACAAGATTCAACTGCCTCGATCAAAAGGAAATCAAAAAGAAAGACCCGGTACTAGTAGTAGTCCACTAGGGCAACTTGCCCGCCTCAGGGGCCCCAACCGGCGGGATGATGGCGGTGCTAGTCTCGATTGGGGGCATTTCCGTCCCCGGTAAAGGGGAGCTCAAGCTTGTCGACACCGAGGTGCTCGCTGTGCTACTACTACTGCTGGTACCCGGCACCTCCGGCAAGGTGTGGTTCTGCCACGGCGCGCCCTCCGAAGGGATGTTACCGTGAGTGCACTCTCCCTTGTGGCCGCACGGGGGCTTGCCGCTGGGGCTGGGGCTGGGGACGGGAGCCTGAGATGACGGGTGGCACTTCGACTTGGTGCAGGGCTTGGTGCTGTTGGTTGTGGGGATGGCTGAAGGAGTAGTCACCGGAGGGGGAGGAGGAGGAGGAGGAGGGGCGCTGGTAGAGCAAGGCACCAGCTCCGTCTGGGTGAGCATGACGGTCTGGTTGACGACTTGGGTGTACCAGGATGTTTGCCAGACGGTGCTGGCTGGGGCGCACTCTTGGGTGCCGCCGCAGCCGTCGCTCTGGAGAGTGATGGGGAAGCATTTGGTCTGACCGAAGTTGGGCGAGACGTAGATGTTGTACTCGGTGTCTGTGGCGGGGCAGGCGAAGAAGGACGGGGAGCCCTTGTAGAAGAGGGTGTTATTGGTGCCGATGGAGAAGCCCGGGGTGGGTTTCTTGCCTTCGTCGCATTGGATTTGGGTGGTTGGGGCGTCTGGGGGGTGTTAGTGCCACTTTTCTGTTTGAAGGTACGTAAGAAATGAGTCATTACTAGTCACAATGCATCCGAAACCGCGCGAGTTGGTGATTCCGCCCTCCTTGTCGAGGCAGAAGGTTGAGCTGTCGTAAGTCCCGTTGAGCCGGATCTGTCCGTCCAGGAGCTCTCCAGCAGGACAATCAAATCCGCCCGTGGAGGAGAGAGTGAACTTGCAGCAGTTGGAACTAAAATCAGGGCTGTTGCCATGGTTGGCGAGTGTGCCGGACAGGAGGCCGCCGAGGACAAGGAGGAGACAAGATGACTTGGCCATTTTGGCTGGCTGCGAAGGGAGGAAAGAAGGAAGGGGAACTGGTGGCAACCTCTGAGTCTCTTTTCTGTGTGGTTGGTCCTTCACACCACTTTTGGGGTCCTACCATTTTATACCACTGAGATGGGCACTTCGAGCCGTAATCCGGAGGCTGGGAGCTCGCTGTCTGCCTCGTTGCGCGCTCTGTTCTCCGACATGCACCCAGTACTCTCCCCTTGAACTTCAAAATATCAAAGTAAGTCCGGTCAGCAATCAACTGTTTCTTGTTTTCGCTGTCATGTTCGAGGTCCTTCCAATATACGCTCGGACCGACGTTATCTCGTCTTCCGAAGGGTAGAAAGCCATGTTGGCGTCGACGGCGATGACCGATGTCATCACGAAGGGTGCGTGATCACCGAGTTGAAATCACTTGAAGCTATTCGGCCTTGCTGCTATAGCTCAGGGTTTCAGGTACTTGGGACCTTTTTGGGTGGGATGTAAGAGTCGCGTGTAAGATGATTGGCTTGCTCGCGCTTACACAAATTGGGATGCAAGGGGTGAGGCTGCGCACCACACAAGTGCACACAACCTGGCCTGGAATCCGAGCACACCATCTCGGGAATCCTGCGTCGGCAGTCCCACGCTGCAATATATTGTCCTCGCACTTGGCCCACTTGTCCGGTCTTGTCTCAGCCCTACCCGACCAGGGCACCACTGTTTCCTGCCCGGTACGCGTGCACGCGACAACACCCCACGTGGGGAGGGGATGTGCTCCGCGGCTGTTTGAATCAGTTGCCAGATCGGCATCCTTCGGTTAGCGGTCGCGTACCTGGATAGGGGGTTGCACAGCATCCTCCGTTATGCATTGCATTGCATTGCATTGCGTCTCGTCTCGTCTCTCCTTGCCGACCAGACCCACGCAACCCCTTGCCTACTTGAACTTGACCTCAGTCTTAAGTTCTTGTCTCTGAGCCCTCGCTTCGACTTCCAAAACACCAAAATGCAAGACCCCAAGGTCCTCGCAGATATCCTCACGACGCTGCAGCGGCTTGAGAGCCGCTTCGAGGACCAGACCGACCGTCTCGCGACCATCGAACTGTCAGTGAGATCCGGAGCCACCTCGCCAACGCCTCCCTCAGTGTACCGCCCCTCAACTGCCCTGAACCGGTACTCAGTTGAAGAAATGGCAGCGGACTATCAAGCCTCAGTCGCGAGGCTGCGCAACCGCTTCGAGTTCATCGACGACGAGAACCAAGACAAGATGTACGCCAGAGTGGTCGACGACGCAGGCGACTGGCAGTCCATCTCGGTTTACTCGTCACGCCCCCACTCGCAGGTCTTGCTAGATGGCTTCCCCTTGCCACCTCCGCCGCCCGTCCCGCCCAAGGACGAACGCCGCACTCTCCACGTCAATACTGCTCTCAACAACAACGAAAATACCACAAACAGTCTCCCCAACGCAGACCTAACCTTCCTCGTCCCTCCCCGCTTCGAGCTCCTCCCAACTCCTCCCCCTACCAATTCCACTTCCACCTCAACCACAACGCAGCTATCCACTAACCCCTTCCCCTCTCCCCCCTCAACCCCCCCAACCACCACCTCCATCACCACCTCCCACTTCCACATCCGCCGCCCCACCCGCATGTACACCGATCAAAACAACACCCCCGAGCGAGCCGGACAAGCAGCATGGAAAAACTGGCGCCACTGGATCCGCCACGGCCCCGGATACCGACTAGACGCGGCCAAGGCGGCCTTCAGGGACTCGCGAGTGAACTACGCCAAGGCGAGCATGGTGGAGAAGGGGTTGAGGATGCGGAGGGGGGCCGGGAGGGCGGTAAAGGGGTGTTTGAGGGTGGTGCCGAATTTTTTTGCTTGGGCGGGGAGGAAGATGGTTAGGGAGCAGGTGAAGAGGTTGGATTTGTCGGTTTGATCGGGGCGTTGGTACTTGTGGTTTTTTTGGTTAGGCCTTTCGTTTCAGTTTGTCTGTTGCGAACACGCAAGTGTTTCTTTTGTTACTTGGTGGGTAGGTTTAGTCGGGTTAAAGGGCATACATTCACTCGGTTTGGCTTTTTCATACCCTCGTTATTTTTTTTCCCTAGGCGTATACAAGTACATTATGTGTAAACACTTTCAGATTGAGTCAACAAGTTCAAAATGTCAAGCTCAACCGGAGTCCTGCCCCGCACGAAACTCCCCTCGTTCCATCAACGTGATGCCTGTAAAAACAAACAAATCGATCCTTCTTTGGAGTCCACAAAGTAGGCCCCTTCACCCTCCAGGTTTCCCTACATCATGGGAGTCACCTAGGAATACCAGCCACCTGACAAATCCAAGTCCGCCATCTCCTTCAGTTGGACTTGGTTCGCCTCCATGGTTCCAGTCGCGTCTACGGTTCGCGTTTAGTGCCAAGAGTCACTCCCCCTCGAAAAACATGTTTCCTCTCACCGCCACGCACAGATATAAACCTCGCAACCGAAAATCCTTCCTAAAACATATCGAGTCTTGTCCGAGCTCAACATTGATAAGGCATCGCAGGTGAACGGAGAGATCGAAGGCGCGAGCAGATTTGTAATCCATATAACCCTAAGTGGTGCTTACCTAGGTCTTTTTCTACGGTACTGGTTGCCTGAAATTGATTAGGGTAGTAGGACAATTTAATATCTCTAGCCCGGTAGAGCGGTGCTGCGCCTTGGGCAGATGACAATCGAGTGATGGCCGAGGTGGGTGTGGCTTTACCCGGCTCGGGCTCGGAAAATGATTTTTAACCACGGGTGCGTTTCCGAGGTGTGTTATCGGGTTATCCGCGTTCCGCCGTCTGGATCGGCCGATTCCGGTCGGATGTTAGGGGACGGATAAATGAGGTACCGGGGGCGAAGGATAGATACCAAAGCCTCCGCCTTGGGGTGTCCAAGGTAAGCCGATGGATACCACGGGGTTAGGGTCATCTATTTTACTTCCCTCGGACGTAGGTAGCTAATTACGCGCTTGCGTGCTACGCGTACCTAACCGAGCCGGCCAATAGGCGTGCAGGATGCTATCTCAACCTTGGTGGTCCGAGTAGAATAGTACGGCAGGATGAGCTCGTTCCAAGTTTTGGTCTCGATAATATTCCACCTTCCATGTCGGATGGGATCGGAGGTAAAAGCCGACATGGTCTTCACCGACGACTCATCTTCTTACTCAGACTGATAGTAGTGGCAAGACGAAAACGAAAATGGTCTCTGATATAGGTACATCGGCAATGAGGAGGGCCTTTTACCCCTGGCGACACGGAGACGAGGCAGATTCAGGATTCCACGACAAGTCTGTTGATCAGACTAGTGGTGCCGAGGATGGATCTCAACGGTAAAGCAGACGGCAGAATAGGGCGAGAGAAACTGCGATGAGCTACAAAGGCAGAGCCTTGCCTCAGTCAGTGAAACAACATCGACTTCCACCCTCGTCACCGTATTCCGTTCAGCAAGTCTGCGCAAGATGCGGCTGCGATCCCTTCCCCTTGGGCTTTTCGGCTTGATAGCAATATTTCCCCTTCTTTCGACTGCCATCTTCCACCGCGAGACCAACAAGTGCGCCCCCGGGGAGTACTGGTGTCAAGACAGATGTGGCTCCGATGCCTATGGCGACACGTGCTGTACGACCCCCGACGGACAGCATAACCTGTGTGGTGTTGGTAAGTCTTTCTCGATATCAATCTCCTGCGGCCCTCACTTACACGTCCAGGAACCATCTGCTGCCGGTTTGGATGCTGCCCGTCAGGATCAGTGTGCAACCCTGTTGGCGGCTGTGACACTCCTGCAGGCGGATCTAAAATTCCGCAAGCACTTGAACCTCCCAACGTCTCAAAGAGCCCCGAAGTGTGCCCACCTCAGCCAGTGGTAACGTCAACCACGTGGGCGACGTACGAGTGGCCGTGGATTGGCTTCCGGTACGCCACAACCACGACGAGCCTCACGAAATGCAACGGTACCATCATTGGAATCTCCCCGCCCACCGTGGCACCCACCAACCCCGGCGTGCCGTCTCCCGTTAATACCGTCTCAGTCATCATCATTGGCGGAACCGCCACCATCTCGGTGCCTGTTGTGACTGGCACAGCGCCGGTCACACTGTCAACCGACAGCCACACCTTCACCGTCTTCCCTCCTCCGACTTCTGCGCCACCAGTTGCCTCTCCTCCAGCAACAACTAACGTCCTCACGACAACAGGCACAGATGGACAGACCATCATCTCAAGCGGTAGCCACATCATCATCGGCACCAGCACCCTAACCCTGCCCCAAGTCACAGCGCCCTCGACGCTGGTAACAGGGGGCGCAACTTTTACCATGAACCCACCGCCGCCCGCTACCTCGGTTCCCCTCCCTCCTCCGCCGCCCCCTCCCCCTCCAGGACCCGGCAGTGGAACGCCTGGCATGACAACGACGCTTCCCAACACCGAGGTGTTTACCTTCCCTAGCGTGACAGCGCCAAGCACCATTGTCACAGGCGGCACGACGCTCACGGCACTGCCGCCTCCACCTGCGTCTCTGCCGCCAGGCCAACCACCACAGCCACCGGTAGCGCCCACGTCGTCAGTCGTGACCCTCCCCGAGAACGGCGAGACATTTACGCTCCCAAGCGTCACTGCGCCCACCACTATCACCACTGGGGGTACCACCTTGACGGTCTCCCCCCCAGTAGTGGCACCAACATCAACTCCCTCGGTGGTAACGCTCCCCGAAAACGGCGAGATCTTCACCATTCCCAGCGTGACGGCCCTTACCACCATCACCACGGGGGGAACCACATTGACTGTTCTTCCCCCCGTCCCAACCAGTTCTGGCGCAAGCAGCAGCACTGGTATAAGCAGCACCGGCCCCCCACCCCCCGGAAGCGTCATAACCTCCATCCCGGGCACCGGCATCTTCACCCTCCCAACCTCTGCCACTACCCCAACCACCATCACCCAAGGCACCGATACCATCACCCTGCTCCCGCCCATTACACCCCCCGTCGTCACTGGCACCGGGTCCTTAACTCTGCCCTCCAATACCGTCATCTCCGGCACAACACACACTTACCCCTGCAACACTGGAACTGCCACCTCCACAGTGACCTTCGGACGAGAGACCATCGTCCTCGCGCCAACAGGGCAGCTAGCATGCTTCCCCTCAGGCACCGTCATCGGCGGCACCACGCGCTCGTACCCGTGCAACACAGGGACAACCGCGTCAACTGTTACCTTCGGACAGGAGACCATCGTGTTGGAGCCTAGTCGTCAGCTGGCGTGTCTGACTTCAACTCAAGCTTCCGCACCCCCCATCACAGGCACCGCATTGCCACCCCTACCCTCAAACACCGTCATCGGCGGATCGACTTACACCTTCCCCTGCAACACATTCACCACCACTTCCACCGCCACCCTCGGCGGCGAGACCTTCTTGCTTTCGCCGACAGGGCAGCTGGCGTGCTTTCCCTCCGGTACCGCCATAAGCGGCACCACGCACACCTTTCCCTGCGCGACGGGAAGCACCGCTTCCACCGTTACCTTCGGCCAGCAAACAGTGGTGCTAGAGCCCAGCCGACAACTCGCCTGTCTCACGGGGGGTATAATCCCCTTGCCGACCCCAACCGGCAGCGTAACCACCATCTCGGGCTCCGCGTTTACATACCCGTGCGTCACGGCCGTAACAACTGTAACCTTCATCCAACAAATCCTAACCGTCGCACCCGGATGGCCTTGCTTCGGAACACTCACTCCTCCCTCCGGCAGCGGCACCACGACTCCCCCTCCGCCCAGCCAGACAGATGGTCTAACCACCTTCTCGACGTGGCCCCCAGACAGAACCATCAGCTTCATCTCGACCACCGTCGAGGAGCAAAGCGCAGAGACAAATGGACATACCAAGTCCAACTGCAAGCTGTGGTTCTTAACCATCTGCATCAAGTGGGGAGATATCGAGATTGGCGGAATCGACTGGCCGCCCTTGCCGCCGGGCGTGTATCCGCCGTGTCTGAACCCGGGAAGTTGTCCACCGATTAGTTGGCCGCCGGGGGTGCACTTTACGGGGGTGTGGCCGCCTTGGCCAAGTATTACGTGAGTTTTTTTTTTTTTTTTTACTTT
>Ga0247770_1001836_pt1 | contig 14384 bp, 8 predicted proteins | sample UWRJL136409B6_FD_179943 | JGI IMG/M metagenome (GOLD analysis project Ga0247770, IMG submission 179943) | Plant litter microbial communities from Arlington Agricultural Research Station in Wisconsin, United States - UWRJ-L136-409B-6 | ecosystem: Environmental > Terrestrial > Plant litter >... | reverse complement strand
AGCGCCCCCAATGAATTCCTCTCCCCCAAGACTAAAGTCCTCATGTCCTCCCTGGATTCTCTCTCCCCCTCCCTCTCCGCCTCCTCGTCGCTCTACCCCTCAGGCGACTCCTTCATCCGCGGCGCCATCCAAGCCTGGGGCGAGCACTTGCACCTCGTCATCCGCCCCGAGGAGGTGTGGTTCACCATCCTCGTGCAGATGAACTTCTTCATGAATGCCCACGCCGAAGAGCTTCGCAGCATGTTTGTCAACCACACGGGGCAGGAGGTCATTTACATCGAGGACTTCACGTGGTATGACGTGCTGCGAAAGTTTCAGTTTGCGATACAGGAGAAGGTTAAGGTTAAGTGGTTGTTGGAGTGGATACGGCCGAACTTTACGACGACGACGGAGAGTGATATCATGACGGCGAATGTGCTCATGATGGGGCTGACGCAGGCGTTTTTCAAGTTTGAGGGGGGGATTGTGTGTGGCTTGCCGTCGGTGACGCTGCTGGGGGAGGAGGGGGATTGGGTCAAGATGGTGGAGAAGTTGGATCGGCTGGCGGAGTTTGGGGCCGAGCCGGCCGAGTATGCGCGGAGGTTGAGGCCGATTTTGGGGCGGTTTGTGAGGAGTTTTAGGGAGCCGGATTCGAAGGAGATCAAGGCGTTTTGGAATGATATTGCGGTAGCGCATCGGTATACGTTGTGTGGGGCGCCGCCGATTTCGATCACGGGGTGGATTGTTGGCTTTTTCTACTGGCGGTCGGATGGGAAGCCATTTGCGAGGGCGGGGACAAACCCAGGGTATCAGAACCCGGATTTCTTGGTGATGGATAATATCACGTATCCCACGGTGGATATCACGAAGCTGCCGGTTGGGTATGCCCGCGCGCCGTTTATCATGCGCGACTTCAACAACGAGGCGCGCTTCGAGGCGTATGTTGCGGCGGGGACCATTGGCAAGCAGATCAAGTCTGGTCCGCCGGCGGGGTACGCTGATGCGCTGCGCAGGTCGGGGGGCGATCTGACGCTGTTGGATGAGAGCAAGAAAGCGAGCCACTCCACGCTTCAGCCGATGTCGGCTTGGATGCTGTACGGGCCTTCGCCGCATAACGCGACGACGACGTCCTGGTCGGAAGAGGCAGAACTTTTCTCGGATCTGTACTCGAAAATACTTTCCGATGTGCCTCATGGGGGGACTTGCCGGGCGAAGTAGTTTCTGGGAGAGCGTAACGAAGCTGTTGTTCAAGACCTGAGCGACTGCTCTAAGTGGTGATCTTCGTTGGCCAGAGACTGGCTTCACCGCACAAGTCCATGAGGATTTTGCTTGTTACTACTGTTGCTCCGCGTAGATAACGTCTCGTTATATTTTCTTCGGTGACCAAGGCCCAATCCCAAGTCGGGTCATCCAACATGCCGGAGGTAGCATCCCCATGCGGCCGGCATCTCGTTCCGATCGCCAAGACTTGTACCGCTATTGTCAATTACCAATAATAGCTCGGGTTACATCCCACCACGCCATTGGATTGGCGGCTGTTCAGGATGTGCGCGAGAACTCCCTGAAGAGGGGACTTCACCGCATTGTATGGCTCGGGTTGAGGCAAGTGGACATCACTGTTTCGAGATGATCGGCCGTTGCCTCTGATCGTCCACTTCGTGCTCGTGATATCTGACTCAACTTCTAAGACGGTAATGTCACTGTCCACGATGAACGGGTCGCTTACCTCGCGAGTAGTATTTCACGACCTTGCTCCCCTCTTCGCCATAACTTGCCCTTGCTCTGCTAGTTGCGATACGGTACCATGATGCAAACCTGAGCACTTTATCAAGTCGCACATCTCGAGAGCAGGGCACTTGCTCACCAAAACGCTCACCCATCATGAAGCTCTCCATCACCACCATCATCACGCTCCCCTCCCTCGCCCTCCTCACACTTCCCCCTTTGGCACTCGCCCAGTCTCCGACCAACTGCAACCCCGCCACCAAATCCCTCAACCCCTCCGACTTCATCCTCACCGAGCAACCCGACAATCCCAACCTCACCACCCTCTCCAAAATCTTCACCGCCTCCGGCCGCCTCACTCAAGTCTCGACCCTCTTCACCGACACAAACCGCCGCCTCACCGCTGACCCCTCAGGCCACTTAACCTAGCAGTCCGGCGACAACACCACGCCCAAGTGGATCCCACAAGGCATCTCGTCGACCGCAGACGCCCTCGAGGTTGGGACATACGAAGGATACAACGGGTGGGTTGTTACTTGGCATCGGGACGATGACAAGAGCGTGAGAGTGTCGTTTGTGAATCAGGGAGATAACACGTACCGGCATGCGCTGCTGGTGTATTCGTTTGCGGCGGAGGATTTCCGGGAGGTGCCGGTGCATGCTGGGGGGGTTATGTGGTATGGTGATACATTGTGGGTGGTTGATACCAACAACGGAATACGGGTGTTTGATCTGGGGAATGTGTGGGAGGTGGATATCGGGGAGGAGATTGGGAAGGTTGAGGGGAAAAAGGGGAGGTATGAGGCGAGGGAGTATCGGTACGTCATACCGCAGGTAAGGTAGGTTGCCTTTCCTTTCCGGTGGTTGATGCTATGGCTCGGGCTAACTCGAAGGAAGATGGTATATGTGGACGAGCTCTTTTCCGTTTCGGTTCTCGTACATCTCGCTGGACCGGACGGTGACGCCTGATACGCTGATGGTGGGCGAGTATCAGCCCAACACGATGGTCCCCATCCGCATGGTCCAATACGCACTGGACTACAGGACCCGCAGGCTGAAAATGGATGGCCGAATAGCCACGGCCGCATGGGCGTATTGTGTTGGGATAGTGAGAATACAGGGGGCGGTGCAGGCGGACGGCAAGATATATATATCGAGGAGCAACGGAGCGAAACCCGGAGATGTATTTGGCTGGGTGCCGGGGAAGACGGCTCGGAACAACGAAGGCTTCTTCCCGCGCAGTCCAGAGGACCTGAGCTACGACAAGAGAGGGAATAAGGTGTATGGGCTGACCGAGCATGAAGGACAGCGGTACATCACATCGTCGGATGCCTCAAAGGTGAGGTTCGACTGACGCGGAATTCGGAATTGAACATGCAAATCCCATGGGTTTCGTGCCCGTTTCACTGGTTTGTTGTTTTTCTTGGCGCCTGTAAGCTGTACGGAGCACGCTGACCGATGTCGAAATTCTTATCTCCTTTAGGTCTTCTCTAGAATGTCTAGGCGACGGTTAAGGCGGAGTCCTCCACCTGGCCCGCTTAACCTGGTCTGGCTCTGACGCGGACATGTGACGACCGGGATCCGGATCCTCTGCTCGTGAGACCCGAAACCGCTCGCATCTACGTGGCAGAGCCGGAATCAGGAACCGGTGGCTTGCAGTGCGGTCATGGCGGCGATGTGATTCGAGATACGAAGCTCTAGATAGGGCAGTCCCCGGTGCCTACTGGGCGCGATTTTGAGGTGTCTGCACGTTGTTCTGCTGCCTGTGCCCTATTGGGTTCTTGCATCATGCACTAACCGCGGCCCTGTGGAAATGTGCACAGCCCCTGTCGCATGGCATCCGCTTCCGCTGCACTGCTATTTTGGCCGAAACCTGAATTGCGGAGTTGCGGAGTTGTGTTGAAATCATCAATGAATCTTGATCCCAGACTTCTTAGCTACTCAAGCCAATCACTGTATTTGTATTCGTCCGTACCGACGACTCTGCAAGTTGGTTGTTTAGGAGCGAGGCGCCGCCCAGCTGGTCGGTCCTGGGAAGAATTCACGCGACGAGTTGTTCGGGGCGAGTGTGCTGAACCCGACCCCGTTGATAAGGGATCGCCGCTAAGATAATGTTACGAATACGCTGTGCGGACGGATTCATAGGGCAGATGACACCTCGCGGGATGCTCGCAATTCCCTTCGAGTGGATCAACCCGCCATTCGGGTCGTGTTTATCAGTCCAAGGAAATTTGATGCTATCGTCAGGACCTGCTGAGGCTCGTCAGTTCCTGCTAGCGCAGTCGCTAATTATATCGCGCCAGCGAGGAAGGGCTCCGCATCTGGCGGATTATTCTCGCTGCACCGCGAATGATTGTGCTGGTGATGTTGCAGCGTGGTGGATGGATGCATGCTGCTTGTAAGACGCACCGACGCGGTCGTGGGACGCCATAAGCTTTGCCGTCACAAAACCGAGGTCGTTGCTGACAGACAGATGATGCACCCCATCAGGCAGCTCCCGTTCTCGGCAGCTCTGCCAGAATTTACGGATATGGGGAGATGTTAGACTCGCACGAAGAAAAAATTCGGTTGGCGCAGCATCGCCAAAAGGTATGGATGGTACGGAGGACCTCACTCGCAACATCGACGTCCATCAAGCGTGTGCCCTTATCGCCCAGCGCAAGCCACATCGGACAGTTGGGCCCGAGTTGTCCCTCGGACTCGCGCGCACTCGTTCGCTGCTCCTTTCGATGTGAAACTAGGGGCGGTGGCGAGGCCTGCTCTTGCGGCCGACGATCGATCGTTTTGCCCGCAGAATGCCTTTCGTGCCAGCCAACGCCGGCTGTGGTGGGCCGACAACAGGACGAGAGCGTCTTTGCTGCGACGTCAGACGGCAGAAGGAAAGCAGACGTGAATGGGATCTGGGGGTGATTGGGTCAGAGGCGGTCCGTGCCAAGCCTCCACCCAGCGCGAACCCCCCGCACTGGAACGCCCCTGCCATTCCTTTGCACCACTGCCCGCTTGGGAGGGCGAGCAGGACGCCAAGGTCTTGCATCAGCTCACTCTTCGAATGTGGCTAGATCGCCAGTTAGGGACAGGCAGGAGGTCCCCAACCAAGGGGCGCATTCCCTCCTTCGATGCTGGGCGCGGCGGTCGTGGGAGTGCGGTTCAAGAATTAAAAACCGCCGCCCCCCTCCCCGCGTTGGTTGTCTGTGGTGAGCGGTACTCGGTTCGACCTTATCGGCTCAATCCATCGTCCTACAGTGCTGACCGGACACATTCTGCCTCCCGGTTTCTTCATGCGCAATCAACCTTAAATCCGGGACACATCAGCTGGGGGACAAAACCAGACGCTGTCCCGTCATCTTCCCATCTCCCATCACGTCAGCACTCAGCGTCTCCGTTGCAGTTCACCGCATCGCGATACACGACCGCCGTTGCGACACGGCGCCGCTCCGCAATTGTCGGTTCGCACTCGCCTACTTCCCCGCGACTCCGCAATCCAGGACCTCCGCCGCAAGCCGAGATCGTCACTACACAACATGGGCTCCGGCTTAAGTTGCTTTAGGAGCAAGGCGAAGAGGGAGGATGGGCTAGGAGAGAAGGATATCGATTTCCCAGTGCGTCTACACGATGGCAACGCCTCTTTAGATGTCGTAAAGCTAGGGAACACAATCCGCCGTTCCGCGACGTACCCGGGCCCCACATCGCATGTACCGAAAGCACTCTCCCGTCGAACTACCGATCTCGACATAAAATACCAACGCGAGCAGCGCGATGATCAATGGGCGCCATCACCCACCTCAACGCAAGTTTCTGACATGACACTGGTCACGACGCTCAATGGGTTAGAAAAGGATGCAAAGCTAAAAGAGGAGGACGTTGACGACCCCAAGGGCAAGGAAAGGGCGCGAAAAGCCGAGGAGGCGCGAATTAAGGCCGAGAAGGAGGAGCAAGAGCGCATGGACTTCCTCCAATGGATGTAAAATGCAAGATGGTTAAGATGGTGATTGTTACATTGCGGGCCTGCGCATTCCCTTTGTCTTGTTATATATGGATTACACCGCGGTCTCCCTCGGCGCGGGGGACTAGACATACAGGCGCTGTTGGATTTATCGCATCGCCGGGCGATGGACTTTTTGGGCATTTTGGCGTTCACTGGCATTTGGTTCAACCACGGGCGGGTGGTGATCAGTTTGGCTGACAAGCATCGACTTGCAAGCAAAAGCACTTGGCTTACAATAGTTATTCTTCTGGACCTTTTTCCCCTTTTCTCAAGGCCGCACTTTGTCTCGCTGGTCGCAATCAGGGTTACGGAATTTCAATTCGAGGTCTGGGTTTCAGAATTTCACCATTCAGACCCACTTTTCATTCTGACATTGAAAAACTACGCACGTGCCACATGTACTGGGGGTTAGGGTTATCTGCAACCGTACCTTCATGGCACTTCACAGGCATCATCCCCTCTGTGTCAGGGGCCTAGCCAGCCAAAAGGTGGGGCGTATGCTAACCCTTACATAACCCCAACCCTGAAATTCTGGCCATTTCAGGGTTTGGATTTTCAGAATTTGGAATCCCAATCGGGCGGAATTCTGAAATGAAAGAATCATTCCGTACCCCAGTCGCAATTAGGCCCGCGTCATCAGCTGCTGAAGCAGCGCCACAGCGCGCCAACATTCAGGCACTTGTGCCCCGTGCTTCAATTTCACGACTCTGTGGTTGGCCCAGACACGCGATCGATGTGGCTCGAAATCTCTTTTGCATTGATGAAATTGCCTCCAGGTCAGCCAGCCGTCGGAGCTGGTCGCTGACGGTTTGGACACATCGCGCGTTAGACATCGCATGCTAGAGGGAGACATGCCCGGCCGATGAGACCTGCCCGAGTTCGCCTTGCACAGCAGTTGCAGGCGCACTGTAACTTATGTCGTAGCTCATCAGCCTCACCATACTGTTTCGGCCGCGGAATGAGGCCTTTAGGATCGCCACTAGAACGCCGAAAACAACTCGTACAGCGAGTCAATGCTACTTTCAGGGCTACGCGGAGAGGAAGATCAGCGGAGCTGGGTCCCTCCCGCGATGGGGCCCGCGTCGCCAGTTTTAAGGCAGAAACGACGGGACCCCGCGCCTCCACCGTGGACGGGACTTGGCGATCGTGGAAGCCCGCTCCCTGTAAAGACCTAACTTGCGAACAACAAAAATAAAGAAACTCCTATGAGCAATTAATTCTCAGGGTCTCTTCACAATGGAGATTGACAAGAAGCTTGCGGTTCGCTTTGCGAAATGCCCCTGAATTCAGGTCGGCCCCTGCATTCCATGCCGTCAGTCAATGCAGCCATTCGGTCCGCAGTCGTTGCCCGGAAAAGGCTTACTTTCAGATGGGGCAGCGAAGCGAGCACTCCTGCTCACGTGCACCCTACACCTGACGAAATTTGGCAGCCACTTCGTGAGAAAGGGGCATGTCAATATCGAGACGTCACATTGGGGCCTATGGCTGAGCATCTACGTTCTTTGCTCCAATGCATGCCTGCCTCCAATTGTCGCTCTTTGGTATTTGAGCTATTTGTGATAGTACTGGCAGCTCTCAACTCATATATCGTGCCCTGCATTTCAGGACCGTGGGCCTGGTATCTAGCCAGTGGCAGCTGTCGCGGTACTTGGTAGGCGTGGCAACTGCTGTCTTGAGGGTCTCGTGACTTCACTACTCGACAACTTTGTCCAGAACATTATGGCTTGGTTGGCTCACTCTCGCATGTTCCCCGCATTCAAGAAAATGGCCAAACTTGATCGCAGTTATGAAGAAGGCTGCAAGTAATTGGCGCACGTCTTGGACATTCCGAGATCTGGTGCTGTCGGCGCATCTGAGGTTGGCTGGAAGAGTAACTCGATTCCGAGCATGATCATGGATGCTCAACCGGCTACGTACGACTTAAGACTCTAAAATGTCGACACGGCTCTGAAAATAACCTGCAGTTGACCCTAAGTGACCGAGTTATTAATTGAGCTAATTTGGGAATGAAACGAGTGACCCAGGGAGAATGGGACATCCATTGCCGACTTGGGGAGCTGAATTGAGGTGTTTTGGCAGGCTCAGGTGGAGGGGAGACGTGCATCGCTCTTGCACAGATCACTTCCAGTGAGCGCGGGCCCAAACCAGAAAAACAATCTCTGCAACTTCGAGCCCGACGAACTTCCGATCGCGATCGATGCGTGTCATGCGACGATAACGCGAAAGAGCCAGCTCACATTGTCGAATAATGCTCAACTCGGCATTGTCGTCTGCAGGAGAGCGATAGCGATGCGCACGCCGTTGCAGTCATCTGACGATGTACTGAAAAGCGGAGGCTGGTGTCCGCCCCGCTCAATTCGAGAAGCGGTCTCAGACGCCCCAGGCGGTGGAAGATGGCAAGCAATGCCGAGGACAGCCACAGCAAAACACAGCACGCAGCGAAAAGGGGGCACCCGAGTGCACCAATCTGGGCGCTACAAAGTTAAGCGATTGAGGGCAGAGGAATCGATCGAGGCTCATCGCAAGTGGGCGGCGTCGACGTGGCAGGCGAAATTGAGAAACCACTTTCCGACGGCGGATTTCAGGCTGCAACAGCGCCATGGATCACGCCCATCAATTGACGACTGTGAGTCCGCCATTTGGCAGCGCTGCGGATGCAGCCCCCTTTTGTTTGGGCTCTGCCCAAAATTTGACCCAATGCCCAACGCTTGGCTGTCGGGGAAGCAGCGGCCCGCGACATGGTTGGGCGAAGGATGGAACGGTCAGACCCAGCCCATCGGTGCCGGCAAAACGACCACTCGCGGTGGCTGCAGCGGCCGGGATCGCTTTTCCGGCATCGCGTGCGGGGACTCAGGTGCTGTCGATGGCCAGTGGCAGCAGGCGGGACGATGGGGCGGACGGGGCGGATGAGGGGCCAATGGCTGCAGCGCTGGATGCTGCCGACAGAAGGTTGGCGAACAATGCTGCCACGTCAAGCCAGTGCAGGGTAGCTTGGTGGAACTGCCAAATCGCACGCCCAAGCCCGTTTCGAGTACGGATCGCTGCAGATTGGCGAGGCGGGTTGGGCCGGGTCACGAGTGGGCTCCCAGCGACCACGCGAGCCCAATGCCCCCCCGCGAATAGGGACAGGTCACGGACAGCGAAGCTGGCACCACTCAGGAGCGGCCTGCGTGGTGACTCAGGTCCAACCCGCTGCCCTCGGAACAGGCTCTTTCGTCGACATGTCGACCTTGCCTCTTCTGCCCGCGGCCTCAGGCGCCAGCTCTTGTGCCAAGGCCTCTTGAGTGCACATTATATAGTCACCGAAACACGCCGTCCATTCCCCGGCCTCACAGCTCACCAAGCCCACTCGCATTGGACGCCAGACCATCGTGACAGACGATAGCGTCAACAACCACGACGTCACCGACGACACCGACACCCTTCCGCTCCCCTCCGTCCGATTCGTCAGGACGGATCTCCCAAGCTGGCTGCCAAAACGGCTGACATTTTCGGGACACACGCGGAGCCGCTCCTGGCTCTGTTTGCCGGTGCCAACTACCCCTCACCCCCCTCCGAAGCCCCAGACCGCGACGGGTCCGAAAGCATGGGTTCCCACGCCGAAGCCGACCCCACCCATGCGGTGGACGGCCTTGTCCGTGCCATCCGGGACTTGACGTCGGACCCCAACTACAAGCTGGTGGCCGATGTCTTCAGCGAGTTCCTCTTCCTCAAGGACCACAACCACCGCCTCTCCATGTCCCACCGGGAGACCATGGAAGAGTACCGCAAGTTCCGCAACGACCTGGAGGCCACCAAGGACAAGATCGAGAAGGAGAAGAGGGACCTGGAGGGCATCATCCAGGAGAAGAAGCAGGAGATCGTCCAGCTGAGCGCCGTTAGGGCCGCGCTCGAGGCCGACCTGCACGACACCCGGGTGAGCCTCGACCTCGAGAAGAAGAACGCCAACGAAGCTGCCCAGACGGCCGCTCAGAAAGCTGCGAGCGCTGCAGAAGCTGCTCTGAAGGAGTTGACGGAGCTTCAGGCTACCAAGGAGGCCGAGCTTGCTGAACTCCAGGCTAGCAAGGTGGCAGAGCTTGCTGAGTTGCAGAAGTCAAAGGAGACAGAGCTTGCCGCGCTCCAAGCCTCAAAGGAAACCGAGCTCGCCGAGCTTCAGGCATCGAAGGAGTCCGAGCTTGCCAACCTGCAGTCATCTAAGGAGACTGAACTTGCCGAGCTCCAGACATCAAAGGAAACCGAACTATCCGACTTGCAAGCATCAAAGGAGACGGCCCTCGCAGACTTACAGGCGGCGAGGGAGCAGGATATTGCCGACCTCACAGCAGCCAAGGATGGCGAGATCGCCGATCTCACCGCAAGGAAAGACGGTGAGATTGCCGACCTTGAGGCGGCAAAGGCTGCCATCGAGGAGGCCAAGAAGAACGCAGAGGAGGCTGCCGCTGCTGCTGCCGAGGTTGCTGCTCTGGAGATCGCTGCACTTACCGAGGCCAAGACTGGTTTGGAGGAAGTCAAGGCTAACAACGAGGCCGAGATTGCGACCCTGAAGGGCGAAGTCGCATCCCTTGAAGAGGCGAAGGCCGGCCTGGAGGAGGTCAAGGCCAATAATGAGAGCGAGATCGCCACTCTCAAGGAGAACGTCGCTAACCTCGAGGAGGAAAAGAAGAAGGTTGAGGAGGCGCTCGCAGCCGCTAACGCGGATATTGAGTCTCTCAACGCTACAGTGGCCCAGAAGAAAACCGAGATTGAGAGCCTGCAGGAGTCTCTGCGGGCTGCTGAAGAGCAGATTACCTCGCTGCAGCAGACGGTTGAGGAGAAGAATGGAAAGATTGATGAGCTCCATGGCAAGCTCACGGACGAGGGAGAACGCGCCGACAAGGCCGTTGCCCACGGAAATGACCTCCAGATTCAACTCAACGACACCGAGCAAACACTCGAGGTCACATCCGGTCGCCTCGCCGATCTCGAGCAGTATCGCGTTGTCTTGCACGAAGATAACGAAGACGTGTAGTATGTCGCGCCCCCCCTTCATCTTGTATCCCTTGCTAACCCCTCTCAGCGTGACGGTCCTTGACAAGATTTGGACCAACATTGTGACCCTCGTCGAGGGAACCTTCCGCCCCGATATTGACGAGGGTATCCTCCAGGACCCCTCCTGCTGGACCAACCTTCGTAGCTCACCGTACCTGAAGCACGCAACACAGCTCCAGATCCCCCTCCCCCAATCCAACAGCCCCGCTGCTAAGGGTATGCGCATCAGCGCTGTCCTCGCCGTTCTGTCACGCGCGCTCCATCGTCACATCTTCCGCCCCGTCTACCTCTTTGACGACGATGACGAACCCTTTTGCAGGTTCCTTCGCAGCCTCGAAGATGAGGACCCCTCGCGCGAGGCCCACCTGCGCGCCACCCTTCTCTCTATGTCGCAGGAGCGTCAGATGGAGCAGGGCGCCCGTCGCATCAAGACGGTCGTCCGCGAGGTATCCTGGCTGGTACAGCACTTGCTGTCAGCGCTTCAGTTTGAGGCGTTTTGCTCTGGTCTTGAAGGTGCGTGTCGTCTGGCTTGCGAGCAATGGATGCGTATCCAGATGGCACAACTCAAGATCGAGCCGTATTTTGGTCCTCCGTACGACGACTTCGATTGGCAGGTGCTTGAGCTGCCTGAGTTCTCGGAGGGGCTGCGCGGAGAGGATGGTGGTTCGGCGACCATGAGCGGCGGAATGTCGGTTTCGATGCCCAATGGCACCGACGATGGCGAGGAGGGCATGCACGACGGCCCGCTGGAGGCGGTTGAAGCGAACGCCGCCGAAGGAACTCCCGAGGCCGACGCCGAGGCTGCTGCACTGCAGGACGCTCAGGCCGCCGAGACCGCTGAGATGCAGGACGCCGAGGCCCTTGAGCATGGTGCGCATGACATTGAGGGCGGCGCGTCGATTCAGGAGGAGGATATGGAGGAGTATGATGACGGGGAGATCTTGCCCGAGGAGATCCTGCTGGTGGTGTGGCCGAGCATGTGCTCGGTCGAAGGCGGTGATCTGGTCTCGATTACCCAGGGTCTGGTCATCTCCAAGGAGCAGGCTCGTCCGGCGCTCGAGGAGGTCCGCGCGCGTCCCCGCATGATGGCGAGACCTGGTTCGCGCCGCGCGAGGACCATGTCGATGCCCGGTCAGAGCAGAGGCAACAGTCCGACGCGGGCGAGGGCGCCGGTTTTTCCACAGGCCCCGCGAAGCCCCGCGCCGGGGGAAACGATCGGCGAGGGTGGTCCCGACGATGGGTGAAGAAACTCGTCGACTGGCAACGTAGCCGGTGGGAGGACATAGAGGAGGATACGAAGGACGAAGGGGATGCTAATTCGCAGCTGGAGAAGTTGAGTCGATGGAGTGTGTAACAAAAGTTTGGCGGGCTGTCTGTTGTACCTTTCCTTTCCACCCTCGTTTTATCCTTTTCCTTTGTACCTGGCATGGACGAGAGCCATTGCAATTAAAAGGGGGTTGTGTCTTACTAATGATGATAGATGATGATCTTCTCTTTTGGTCTCTTGGGTCTCTTTTCCTTACCTGGTCTTTTGGGCTGTATCTTGGCTGAACAGTTTGTTTACTCCTGGCATTTTTGGGACGCATATCGCATTGGCATGGCGTGGCATGGTATGTTGGGTTTGCATGCGCCTGTGTACAAGATATGTTGGAGGGATGATGACATAGATACTTTGCTATCTGAAACCAGCCCATGGGCTTTCTTCCTGGCATTTGTGTTTACCCATGGGCTTTGTGACTGGTCTGATGTTACTGGCAGGCTTGAAGCGGGGCGACAGACATTGAGCGTTATCCCCGAGACTCTTTTTCTTTCCCGGAACTGGAGGGACAAAAGGGGGGTGTGTCCCCGCATCTGCACTCCACCGCGGTCCAGCCAACCACCACACGCGCTTTACTTGGGGCTTCTGCGGCGCGCGATTGACTGGTCAGCGGCGCGCCAACATGACAATGTGGTGATTCTTGCAGAAACATACGCGCAGTGTACATGGAGCTGCAGCTGCGATTCGGCACCGGGGGTCGCGGCGTCCAGACCCGCAGCAGTCCAGAGCCCGCTGACGCCTGGCGAATCAATGTGTCATTGCGACGACAAAAGAACCTCAACACACCTGCCAGAGCCTCGTCGAGGGCGGGGACCGGCGGTCTCGTCGTGAAGGTGTGAGGGTTGCACAGCGCTTGGATTGGTTGGGGGGGCATGAAAGTGCGGCTCTGGGCAGCCGAGGGTAGCCCTACATTGTGCCGTGCTGTCTGCCTGGAGGGCTGGGGAGGGCTGTCAGACGGGAGACGGGGAATCCGGGGCGATCGATCGGGTGCATATAAGCCGGAGGCTTCTCCCTGAGGAAGGGAAAAGTTTGGCTTGTTGGTTCATCGAGCCATTTGATCGAGCCATTGGCACGGGAAAGACAGACCAATTCGTCCCAAAAAGACATTGAATATTGTTGAGGATGGTTTCAGGGCACTTTGACGGGCTTGTCAACGCCGTGAGGGCGTGAGTTGTTCATGCCGCTCGGGTTTTGGGGAAAGGGGCACCTTGCTGACCAGTTACTTCCCCACACAGACTCTACCTCAACCCGAGGTTTTCCGACCTCAGCATCGTCAGCTCCGCCCGGACGTATCCCGTCCACCAAGCAGTTGTTTGCTCGCGGTCTCCGTACCTTGAAGAGAAATGCAGCGATCCTGGCTTTGGGGTGTGTACTGTCTGTCTCTAGTGAGGGAATGTGAGCGGAGACTGACCTAAAATAGGCCTCAGGAAACATTATCGAGGTCAAGGATGACGACCCCCAAGCTGTCCATCTCGTGATCGAGTACCTCTACAACCTTGACTACACCGACGCACTCCCGGACGACCTCATCAACCCCCTTCAACCCAACGGCCACGCCTCAGATCATGAAGGCGCTACCTCCACACCCGACGGCTTTGGCGTCGCCTCCACGCTCGACGGCTTTGCGCCCGAGTCCCCCGTTGTCGCAACTAACGGCTTCAACCACCCCGAATCACCCGCGCCCGCCGCGCCACTCGAGGAACGACAAGAGACCCTCGTGCCCGAAACTGAAGGCGCCTCCCTCGCTGTCGACAACGAGCCCCTCGACGACTTCCTTAACATCAAGAAATCCCCCGTCATAGGCAAGAAGAAGAACAAAAAGAAGAACAAAGGCGCCCGTGCAAAGTCCATCTCTGAGGCAGACGCCGAAACCCCCGCCCCAGCCCCTGAAGACACTCCCTCCCAAAACACCCGCCAGATCGAGATGCCCACCCCAATTGACACCACCACCACCACCAATGGTAACGGCATCACTAACGGCATCACCAACGGCAACCCTCCTCCTCCCATCGAATCCCCTCCCCCCCCCCCCCCCCCTCCCACAACCACCACCACCCAGCTACAAACAACTCTAACCACTCACGCGAAACTCTACTCCCTCTCCGCCAAATACGGCATCTCCGAACTCCAAGCCCTCGCCCTCTCCAAATTCCAGTCCCACGCCCAAAGCACCTGGGACGCAGATGACTTTGTGCACGCCGCGGGGGAGGTGTATTCGTCGCCGCTGTTACTGGAGGAGAGTCATGGGGAGATGAGGAGGGCGGTTACGGGGTTGTTGTTTGGGCATCGGGAGTTGCTGGATGGTGAGGGGGAGGGGACGAGGGTGAAGGAGATTCTGAGGGGGGAGTT
>Ga0247770_1001835_pt1 | contig 14402 bp, 10 predicted proteins | sample UWRJL136409B6_FD_179943 | JGI IMG/M metagenome (GOLD analysis project Ga0247770, IMG submission 179943) | Plant litter microbial communities from Arlington Agricultural Research Station in Wisconsin, United States - UWRJ-L136-409B-6 | ecosystem: Environmental > Terrestrial > Plant litter >... | reverse complement strand
CCGCGGTCGCGTTTGGAGCGTCGCCGCGGCGACGCTCCAAACGCGCGGTCAGTGTCGATGCGAGCCAAGCCCGCGCAGCTACAATACGGGCCAAGCGAACATCACCACAATCGCACGGGACGCAACACTTAGGACTTAGGACTTAGGACTTAGGACTTAGGACTAAGGACTAAGGACTAAGGACTAAGGACTAAGGACTAAGGACTAAGCACTTCCCTTCCCTCAGTCGTCCCGCCCCTCCAGCTGGTACTTCGCCAGCATCCGGTGGATGGTCTTGCGGTCGATCCCCGCCGTGCGCGCCGCCTGCGAGATGTTGCCGCCGTGGCGCTTGAGCACTTCGGCCAGGTACCCCTTCTCGAAGAGCGTGATGGCGTCGTTCTTGGCCACGTGGAAGGGGAGGTCGGCGCTGTACACGGGCGCCGAGCCGCCGCGGCTGGCGGCGGGGCGACGCTGCGTCAGCTCCTCGGGCATGTCCTCGGCGCCGATCTCCTGCCCCGGGAGGCACATGGAGACGGTGCGCTCCACCACGTTCTGCAGCTCGCGCACGTTCCCCGGCCAGTCGTAGTCCTGCAGCATCCGCAGCGCCTCGGCGCTGAAGCGCAGGTTGTCGCGGTCGTAGTCCTGCGCGAAGCGGCGGAGGAAGTGCTGCGCCAGCGCCGGGATGTCCTCGCGGCGGTTGCGAAGCGGCGGGAGCTTCACCGGCACCACGTTCAGCCGGTACAGCAGGTCCTGGCGCAGGAGGCCGTCGCGCACCGCCTGGTCCGGGTCGCGGTTGGTGGCCGACACCCAGCGCACGTCGATGGGGATCTCCACCTCGCCGCCCAGCCGGCGGATGCGGCGCTCCTGGATGACGCGGAGGAGCTTGGCCTGCAGCTCCATGCTCATCTCCGTGATCTCGTCCATGAAGAACGTGCCCCCCGCCGCCACCTCCAGCAGCCCGCGCTTCATGGTGTCGGCGCCGGTGAAGGCGCCCTTCTCGTGGCCGAACAGCTCGCTCTCCAGCAGGTTGTCGGGGAGCGCGGCGCAGTTGATGGCCATGAACGGCCGCGCCGAGCGCCGGCTGTTGCCGTGGATGGCCGTGGCGATCAGCTCCTTCCCCGTTCCGCTCTCCCCCGCCACGAAGACGCTGGCGTCGGTGGGCGCCACGCGGCTCACCACGCTGAACACCTTCTGGATGGACTCGCTGGTCCCGATGATGTTGTCGAAGGAGTAGTGCTTCTTCAGCTGGTCGCGGAGCGCCGCGTTGTCGCGCACCAGCTTCACCTGCTGCGCCGCCCGGCCGATGAGGATGCGCAGCTGCGTGGCGGTGAACGGCTTGGGGATGTAGTCGTACGCCCCCGCGCGGATGGCCTCCACCGACGAGTCCACCGTGGCGAAGCCCGTGATCATCACCACCAGCGTCTCGGGCGCCTGCTTCTTGACGTCCTTGAGCAGCTGCAGCCCGTCCATGTCCGGGAGCATCAGGTCGGTGAGGACGATGTCCGGGCGGTGGCGCTTGACCGCCTCCATCGCGTTCCTCCCGCGCCCCTCGGTATGCACCGTGTGACCCTCGCTGGAGAGGATCTGCGCGCAGCTCTTCACCAGCAGCTCCTCGTCGTCGACGATGAGGACGGTGATGGGAACGTCGGTGTGCTCGGCGGCGTCGCTCATGAGGAGATGTCGGAACGGGCGCGGGGTCGCGCGTTGCGGGAGGATGAGGTCCGGAAGAGACAATCCGCGGAGGATCAACGTAGGACGTGGGCACCGATGCCGCAACGGTGTCGGGGCACGCCGTCCGCACGTGGGGCCAATATGTCACACTCACGGCGTTCGCGCCATGGTCTTGTTCACGCCCTTCCTGGGCCTCTCCGGGGTAGGAGATGGATAAAACCAAGCAACGGCAATGAGTTACGATCAAAACAAATAGTTTTTGCAAATCTAAACTCGATACTTTCGCGTGACCGGGACACGCGCTCCCCACTTCGCGGCGATCGAGAGCCGATTCGCGCATCTCGCGCCCGCCGCCTACGGCCATCATCTTGAGACAGACGTCGCGTCTTCACCGCGCACGCACACCCGTTTCCGAGTGTCCGTTGATGGATCCCGTCCTCGTCCCGATCGCCTCCGCGCTGCGTCTGCACACCCGGCTCTTCCACAACTGCCTGGAGGAGATCGATGACGAGCAGGCGCGCCGGCGGCTCGATGACCGCACCAACAGCATGGCGTTCATCGCCCTGCACATGGTGGACGCGCGGCACCTGGCGGCACGGACGATTGCGGCGGAGGCACGCAATCCGTTTGCGTCGCTCTTGCAGGATGCGCGCGGAATCGACAATGTTGTCGCGATCCCCCCGCTGACAGAGATCCGCGACGCGTGGGACCAGGTCTCCGCGGCGCTGGAGGCCCGGCTCCAGGCGCTCACGCCCGAGGAGCTGGCGTCGCCTCCACCGCAGCCCTTTCCCGCGGACGACCCCACGCTCGCCGGAGCGACCGCCTTCCTGGCGACCCACGACGCGTACCACGTGGGCCAGCTGGCGCTCCCGCGGAAGTTCCTGGGCTTCGACCCCATGCGATACACCTGACCCCCGGACCCGTGGACGACCTGCCCGGCACCCTGGCGGAGCCCGCCTTCCACGCGCTGGAAGGCCCCGACCTGGAGCGCTTCCTCCAGCGCTCCAAGGCCACCTCCGGGCTTCCCAGCGAGATCGACCTGCGCCAGCAGCTGCGCGCCATCCTGCAGAGGGCGCGCGAGCTGGTGCCGTCGGAGTCGGGGTTCATCCTCCTGGACGACCCGCTCCAGAAGGTGGACGAGCGCGCGCGCAACGAGCTCTGCTTCGTCACCGCGTTCGGCCCCGCCTCGCGCGAGCTTCCGGGGACGCGCATCGCGGCATCGCGGGGGATCGCCGGCAAGGTCTATTGCACGGGGCGCTCGCACCGCGCCACCGACATCCCCGCCGACGCCGTCGGGGGGGACGCGGACGCGCGGCACTCGGTGGTGGCGGCGCCCATCGCCATCGGGAGCACGGTGTGCGGGGTGATCGAGCTGGTGGACCGCCCCGGCGGCACGCCCTTCGACGCGCGCGACCTGGCGCTGCTGGAGATCTTCGCCGGCTACACCTCGTCCACCCTGCAGAACGCGCTGGACGCCAAGCGAGCCAGCGAGCTGGCCCGCCGCGACGACCTCACCGGCCTCTTCAACGACCGCTGGCTGCACCACCGGCTGATGGAGATGATCACCGAGGCGGACGCGACGGGGCGGCCGTGCGCGCTGGTGTTCTTCGACCTGGACCGCTTCAAGGGGATCAACGACACCTACGGCCACCTGGCCGGGAGCCAGGTGCTGCGCGAGGTGGGGTACCTGCTGCGCCGCACGGTGGACCGCGAGGGGATCATCCTGGCGCGCTACGGCGGCGACGAGTTCGTGGCCGGCCTCCCGCACACCGGCCTTCCCGAGGCCATCGAGATCGCCGAGCGGATCCGCGCGGCCATCGCGGGCGGCATCTACGTGGAGCGCGACCACGGCCCGGAGCTGCCGGCGCTGCACCTGCGCAACGCCATCTCCGCGTCGCTCGGCGTCGCTGGCTACACCCCTGGCCGCTCCCCGCACCCCGCGCACGTCAAGGAGCAGAACCTCCTGCACCGCGCGGACGCGGCGATGTACGCGGCGAAGGCGCGCGGGAAGAACCAGGTGGTGGTGGACGAGGGATGAGGAACGGCGAACAGAAGTGCTTAGTGCTTAGTGCTTAGTCCTTGGTGCTTAGTGCTTAGTGCTTAGTCCTTAGTCCTTGGTCCTTGGTCCTTTGGTAGGATCTTCGATGACCCTGGGTGCGACGACAATCGCTCGTCCTCCGCACCAAGGACCAAGCACCAGGACCAAGCACTTCCCTTCCCTTCCCTCCCATGCGCATCGCCGTCATCACCGACGCCCACGCGAACCTCCCGGCGCTCCGTGCCGCGCTCGCGGAGATCCGGCGCATCGGCGTGGACGCCGTCCACCACACGGGCGACGCCATCGGGATCGGGCCGCAGCCGGCGGAGACGCTGGACCTGCTCCTCGATCAGCCGGACGCGGTCCTGGTGATGGGGAACCACGACGAGTGGTTCGCGCGGGGGCTCCCCGAGCGGCCGGAAGGGATGAGCGTGGGGGAGCTCACGCACCACCGCTGGGTGCACGCGCAGCTCGACCCCGCCCTCCGCGGCGTGGTGACCGACTGGCCGTACGCGAGGGACGAGGAGATCGGCGGCGCGCGCGTCCGCTTTCTCCACTATCCGCTCACTCCGCGCGGATTCGCCCGGTTCCGCACGCTGGAGACCCCCGCCGACGCCGACGCCCTCTTCGGCGGAGCGGGCGACGCGGATCTCCTCTTCTACGGCCACCACCACCCGTTCTCGGACCTCTCCGGCGCGGCGCGGTACGTGAACCCCGGGTCGCTGGGGTGCCACCACCGGCCGCTGGCGCGCTTCGCCATCCTCGACGCGTCGGCGGAAGGCGATCCCCGGATCACCTTCCACGCGGCGCCGTACGACCCCGCGCCGATGCTGGCGGAGTTCGAGCGCCGCGGCGTCCCCGAGCGCGACTTCATCCTCCGCCACTTCATGCCGCAACCTTGAGGCGGCCGCAACCGTAGTCCGCCGCCGGGGTACGCCTCCCCCTTGCCACGGCTCCCCATCGTGGCAATTTTTTAGCATCCGCTGCCGGATCATGCAGCGGCATGCCTCGCCTCCATGGTGCCCGCGAGCCGTACAATGAAACGCTGTCGATTCTGCGCGGAAGAGATCCAGGACGCCGCCATTCTCTGCCGCTTCTGCGGGCGCTCGCAGCAGGCGCCGCGGGAGGACCGCGATCCGCTGCCCCGCGTGGCGGCGGCGCTGGTCGTCTTCGCGCTGGCGCTGGGGATGGTGTACGCCGTGACCCGCTCGGACAACCCGGCCCGCTTCCGCGCCGCCGTCCACCAGCTCACGGCTCCGCGCGACTCGGCGCAGACGGCGATGCCGGCGCGGGAGTTCGTACCGCCCGCCCCGCCGCCGCCTCCGCCACCCCCTCCCCCCGCCGTCTTCCGCGTCGCGGACTGGGATGTGGAGCAGCGGCTGCCGGCCGGGCACTACCACTGGTTCGACGTAAAGCCGGACGACCCGCGGCCGTGCCGCCTCACCGGCCGGGTGGTGGTGCTGGACGGGGGGAGCCACGACGTCGACGTGTTCGTGCTGGACGAGGACGCGTACATCAACTACCAGAACGGGCGGGAGTTCCTCCCCATCTTCGCGGACCAGCGCACCGCCGCGGTCACGCTGGACCTGCCGCTGGAAAGCTACCGCCGCTACTACTTCATCGTCTCCAACCGCTTCTCCGCCTTCACGGACAAGGTGGTCGACATCGACGGCGTGCGGGTGACCTGCGACGGGGAGATGCCCGGCGACCTGTGACGGGAGATCCCGGGTGAGCCGTCGGATCGGCGCTCCGCATCGACGTTCGAGACCGCCCGCCGAGCATCCGCGGGCGGTTTCGCGTGGGATCCGCGCGGACGGCGGTGCCTCGCCCGCATGATGCCGATCTCCCGGCGACGACCGACGACGCGCCGGGAATCCGCGGATCATCCACCGATCCCGCTCGTTAGGGCTCCATTAGACGCCGTGGCGGATCCTCCCGGCGGTTGACGGGAGTCGCGGTTCGGCGGTAGCTTTCGCGTTTGTCCCGCGAACCCCGGAGCCGTTTCCCGCGGTCTCCCCGGCTGCCCTTCCGGCGCGCCGGGCGGGCGTCTTCCCGGACCGAGAGGCCGTGCCGCACCCGCTGCTCATCGACTCCTTCCAGACGGTCCCCGCTTTCCGGGAGCTGGCCGGAGGGCTGCCGCGCGCCGGAGAGACGGTCGTGGCCCAGGGGCTGTCGGGAGCCGCGCCGCTGGTGATGGTGGCCGCGGCCCACCGGGCGCGCCGCGAGCGCCTGTGGGTTCTGGTCGCCACCCACCCCGAAGCCGCCGAGCAGGCCACCGCCGACCTGGAGGCGCTCCTCGGCGAGGGCGCCGTCTTCCTGTATCCCCAGCGCGAGTCGCTCCCCTACGAGGAAGCCGAGCCGCACCTGGAGATCGGCGGCGCGCGGGTGGAGGCGCTGGAGGCGCTCCTCTCCGGGCGCGCGGCGCTCCTGGTGACCACCGCGCGGGCCATGCAGGAGCTCTCCCCCGCCGTGGAGGGGCTGGACGACCTGCGGCTGGCCATCCGCGTGGGGCAGACGGTGCGCCTCCCCGAGCTGGCCGAGACGCTGGAGGGGATGGGCTTCGAGCGCGTCGCCACGGTGGAGGAGGTGGGGCAGTTCGCGCTGCGGGGCGGGATCGTGGACGTCTTCGGCTTCGGGACGCCGGAGCCCGCGCGGATCGAGCTGTTCGGCGACGAGGTGGAGTCCATCCGCTTCTTCGACATCCTCTCGCAGCTCTCGGTGCGCGCGGTCCAGGAGCTGGAGCTCCTCCCCGTGGACCTGCGCCCCGCCGCGCAGGCCAGCACCCCCGCACGCGCCGCCGCCCCCTCGGAGGCCGCGGAGAGCGACCGGCGGTCGCTGCTGGACTACCTCCCGCCGGAGACGGTGGTGGTGCACCTGGCCGGGAGCGCCACCCGCCCCGAGCTGGAGCGCACCTGGGCCGAGGTGCAGCGCCTGTACGACGCCGAGGCCAAGCGCGGCACCCGCCCCGAGGGCCCCGAGCGCCACTTCCTCCCCGCCCTGGAGGCCGAGGCGCGGCTGGCGGCGCTCCCGCAGCTCTTCGTGGAGGAGGCCGGGGGCGCGCGGGTGCGCGACACCTTCCGCTTCCGCGCCCTCCCGCCCGAGCCCATCGACCGCGACATGGCGCGGCTGGGCGAGGTGCTGCGCGGCGGCTCGCAGCGCGGCGACCAGACGCTGGTCCTCTGCGACAACCAGGGGCAGCTGGAGCGCCTGCAGGAGCTGCTGGACGAGCTCCGCGTGGCGCGGACGGTGGAGCTGGGGATCGGCTCGCTCTCGGGCGGCTTCGTGCTGGCCGACGCCGAGCCGCCGCTGCGGGTGCTGACCGACCACGAGATCTTCCGCCGCTCGCGCCGCATCCGGCGCCGCCGGCGGTTCCGGGGCGGGGCGGCGCTGGAGAGCGTCTCGGCGCTCAAGCCGGGGGATTACGTGGTCCACATGGACCACGGGATCGGGCAGTTCCGGCGGATGGAGCGCGTCCGCGTGGGCGAGGAGGAGTTCGAGACCCTCGTGGTCGAGTACGCCGGCGGCGAGCTGCTGCGGGTTCCCGTGCACCGGGTGGACCTGATCGAGCGCTGGGTCAGCGACTCGGACGACGCGGCGGCCGCGCCCAAGGTGCACCGCATCGGCGGGAAGGACTGGTCGCGCGCCAAGCAGAAGACCCAGAAGGCCATCCAGGAGATGACGGCCGAGCTCCTGGAGCTCTACGCCTCCCGGAGCGCCGAGAAGGGCTTCTCCTTCAGCCCCGACACCCGCTGGCAGCGCGAGATGGAGTCGGCCTTCCTCTTCGAGGACACCCCCGACCAGCGCCAGGCCACCGAGGACGTCAAGCGCGACATGGAGTCGCCCCGCCCCATGGACCGCCTGATCTGCGGCGACGTGGGGTACGGGAAGACGGAGATCGCCATCCGCGCGGCGTTCAAGGCGGTGCAGGACGGGAAGCAGGTGGCGGTGCTGGTGCCCACCACCATCCTGGCCGAGCAGCACCTGCACACCTTCAGCGAGCGGCTGGCCGACTTCCCCGTGCGCATCGAGGCGCTCTCGCGCTTCCGCACGGCGAGGGAGCAGGACCAGGTGATCGAGCGGCTGAACCTGGGCGAGGTGGACATCGTCATCGGCACCCACCGGCTCCTGTCGCCGGACGTGGTCTTCAAGGACCTGGGGCTCCTGGTGATCGACGAGGAGCAGCGCTTCGGGGTCAAGCACAAGGAGATCCTGAAGCAGCTGCGCAAGACGGTGGACGTGCTGACGCTCACCGCCACCCCCATCCCGCGCACGCTGCACTTCTCGCTGCTGGGGCTCAGGGACATGACCCTGATCCAGACCCCCCCGCGCGACCGGCAGCCGGTGATCACCCACGTCCTCCCCTGGACCGACGCGATCATCGAGGACGCCATCCGGCGCGAGCTGGACCGGGGCGGGCAGGTGTTCTTCGTCCACAACCGGGTGGAGACCATCACGGCCGTCGCGCAGAAGGTGCAGAAGCTGGTCCCCGACGCCGGGATCGGCGTGGCGCACGGGCAGATGCGCGAGAAGGAGCTGGAGGCGGTGATGACCTCCTTCATCGAGGGCGACACCGACATCCTGGCGGCCACCGCCATCGTGGAGTCGGGGCTGGACGTCCCCCGCGCCAACACCCTGATCGTCAACCGCGCCGACCAGTTCGGGCTCTCGCAGCTGTACCAGATCCGCGGCCGCGTGGGCAGAAGCCACCACCGCGCCTTCTGCTACCTGCTGATCCCCGACGAGGTGCAGGAGGACGCCGAGAAGCGCCTCCGCGTGCTGGAGCACTACACCGAGCTGGGGAGCGGCTACCGGATCGCGCTCAAGGACCTGGAGCTGCGCGGCGCGGGGAACATCCTGGGGGGCGAGCAGTCCGGCTTCGTGCACGCGGTGGGGCTCGACACGTATCTGCGGCTGCTGGAAGACACCATCAAGCAGATCAAGGGCGAGGGGAAGTCGGGCCCGCGCGGGCTGGCCGAGGTCTCGGTGGACGGCGCCGCGCTGATCCCCGACGAGTACGTCGCCGACGAGCCGCAGAAGCTGAACTTCTACCGCCGCCTGGCGCGCGAGGAGACGGTGGAGGGGGTGGAGGCGCTGCGCCGCGAGCTGCGCGACCGCTACGGCCCCATCCCCGAGGAGGTGGAGACGCTCCTCCACACGCAGAGCCTGCGGCTGCTGGGCGCCGTGCTGGGCGTGGAGCGCGTGCTGGTGCGCCCCTGGGACGTGCGGGTCAACTTCCGCCGCGGCGTGGTCCCCCGGATGGCGGCGCTGCAGAAGGCGTTCGGGGCCCGGCAGCTGGAGGTGGAGATCCGCCGCCCGCTCCCCCTGTCGCTGACGCTGACGCGCCACGGGACGGAGCCCATCCTGCCGACGACGGTGGCCGCGCTGAGGGACCTGGCGGCCGATCCGCAGCGGGAGGCGTAGGACGGAAGAAGGAAGAGAAGTGCTTGGTCCTTAGTGCTTGGTCCTTAGTGGGTACGCCGATTGGTTCCGCCGCGCCTCTGAGGATTTCGACACAGCAGTTAAGGACTAAGCACTGAGGACGAAGCACTTTCTGTTTTTTTTCACCGGCCGGCGCCTTCGCCGCGCCGTTCCTTTCACCCGGTCTGGAGACCCCCAATGAAGTTGTCCCGCTGGGCCCTGCTTGTGGCCGCCGCCCCCGCGATCGCGGGATGCGGAGGCCTCAACGGCGCCATGTCCTCGCACAAGGACGAGCTTGCCCGCGCGGCCGGCAAGCAGCTGAAGGTCGACGAGGCGGCCCAGCTGATCGCGGCCAACCCGCAGATCCAGCCCACCCCCGAGATCGTCCGCCAGGTGGCGGACCGCTGGGTGGACTACGTGCTGCTGGCCACCGCGCTCGCCGAGGACTCGTCGCTGGCCGTGCTCGACCTGGACAAGCTGATCCAGCCCGAGCGCGAGTCGCAGACCATCAACCGCCTCCTCACCTCGGCGGTGCCGGTGGACACCACCTTCACCGACGCCGAGCTGGCGCAGGCGTGGAGCGCCGAGGGCCCGGGGCAGGAGGTGCGCGCGCGCCACATCCTCCTCACCGTCCCCGCCGACGCCAAGCCGGCGCAGCGCGACAGCATCAGGCGCCGCATCGAGCAGATCCGCGCGCAGGCCGCCGGCGGCGCCGACTTCGCGCAGCTGGCGCAGCAGAACTCGGCCGACCCCAGCGCCCAGCAGGGCGGCGACCTGGGGTGGTTCGCCCGCGGCCGGATGGTGCCGGCGTTCGAGCAGGCGGCGTTCGCGCTGCAGCCGGGGCAGATCTCGCCGGTGGTGGAGTCGCCCTTCGGCTACCACGTCATCAAGCTGGAGGAGCGCCGCCAGACCGAGCTGGGCGAGCAGAAGGAGCGCTTCCGCGCGTACCTGGTGCAGAAGCGCCAGTCGGACGGCGTGGAGGGGTACGTGAAGCAGCTGAGCGCCGCCGCCGACGTCAAGGTGCAGCCGGGCGCCGCCGAGCAGGTGCGCGAGATGGCCAAGCAGCCCAGCGCTCAGCTGCGCGGCCGCGCGGCCGACCGCAAGCTGGTCACCTTCCGCGGCGGCGACCTGACCGCGGGCGAGCTGCTGACCACCCTCCAGGGCGTCCCCCCCGAGCAGCTGGCCCCCGTGGTGGAGGCGAAGGACAGCGCCATCAACCAGATCCTGGAGCAGCAGGCCTCCCGGGAGGTGCTGCTGGTCGAGGCGCGCCGCCGCAACATCGGCGTCTCGGGCGCCGAGCTGGACTCGCTCCGCTCGCAGGCCCGCCAGGTGGTGCGCCAGCTGGCGCAGGCCACCGGCCTCGCCGGGCAGCGCGTCCCCAAGGGCTCGGCCGGTAACGCCGTGATCGAGCAGCAGGTGCGCGAGGTGCTGACCCAGGCGGTGACCGGGCAGCGCCAGATGCCGCCGCTGGGCCCGCTGGGCACGCAGCTGCGCGGCATCTACGGCCACACCATCAACGACAGCGCCATGGAGCGCGTGGTGGAGAAGGTCAAGTCCATCCGCGCGCTGCAGCCCACCCCGCCGACCCCCACGGGCCCGGTGCAGGGCGGCCCCCCCGCCGGGCAGCAGGGGCAGCCGATGCCGGCTCCCCAGCCCCAGCAGCAGCAGCCCGCGGCCCCGGCGCCGCAGCCGGCCGCGCCGGGCGCCCCCAAGCAGTAGGAGCACGGTGAGGCGCGGCGGGGGGAACCCCGCCGCGCCTCGCGCGTATCACGGCGGCCCCCGGAGCAGGCTTCTCCGGGGCCGCTTCGTTTCATCCCCCTGATCATCCGGACTCCCGATGCGTGCTCGTCATCTCCTGATCCTGGCCGTGGCCGCCGCGGCCTTCCCGGCCGTCCTGGCCGCCCAGCCGGCTCCGCAGCCCGGCGAGCAGGTGTGGGACCGCGTGGTCGCCGTCGTGGGCGACACCACCGTCCTGTACTCCGACGTGCTGATCGAGATGGAGGCGATGCAGGCGCAGGGCCAGGCGCTCCCCACCGACCCCGCGCAGCGCAACGCCATGGCGCGCGAGATCGTGCAGCGCCGCGTGGACGACCTGATCCTGCTGGAGGCGGCGCGCCGCTCCGGCGTCACGGTGGACCCCACCGACGTGGTCACCTCGGTGGAGCGGCAGATCAACCAGGTGCAGCAGCAGTTCGGCTCGGAGCAGGGGTTCCGCGACGCGCTGGCGCAGTCCGGCCGCACGCTGGAGCAGTACCGCCAGACGCTGACGCAGCAGTACACCGACCAGACCATGATCCAGCGCTTCGTCCAGCAGCGCGTGGCCAAGATGGCGCCGGCGCCGGTGACCGAGGAGGAGATCCGCGAGGTCTTCGCGTCGCAGGCGGACCGGCTGGGGCAGCGGCCGGCCACGGTCTCCATCCAGCAGGCCATCCTGAAGCCCATGCCCACCGAGGCGGCGAAGGCGGCGGCGCGCGCCCGGGCCGACTCGGCGCTGGCCGAGGTGCGCCGCGGCGGCGACTTCGAGGTGCTGGCGCGCCGCTACTCGCAGGATCCCAGCGCGCAGAACGGCGGGATGCTGGGGTGGTTCCGCCAGGGGCAGATGGTGCGCCCCTTCGAGCAGGCGGCGTGGGCCATGCGCCCGGGCGACGTGAGCCCCATCGTGGAGACGGAGTACGGCTACCACATCATCAAGCTGGAGAAGTCGCGCGGGCCGGAGCGGCAGGCGCGCCACATCCTGATCCGCCCCGAGATCACCCCGGCCGACGTCGAGCGGGCGCGCGTCCGCGCCGACTCGGTGGCCGGCGCGGTGCGGGGCGGGGCGTCGCTGACGGAGCTGGCGCAGCGCTACGGGACGCCGGCCGAGCAGCGCGCGGTGCGCGACATCGTGCTGGAGCGCCTTCCGCCGGCGTACGGGACGGCGCTGGGGGCGGCGGAGGTGGGCGCGGTGGTGGGCCCCTTCGAGACCGCCGAGGGGACGGGGACGTCGTTCATCGTGGCCAAGGTGACGGACCGCGCGGCGGCCGGCACCTACACGCTGGACGACGTGCGCGAGCAGGTGCGCTCGCGCGTGGTGCAGCAGAAGCAGGTGGACCGCCTGCTGGCGGAGCTGCGGCAGGTCACCCACGTCCAGGTCTCGCTTTGACGGACGAGGGACCGCTCCGGGTGGACGTCCTCCTGCACCGGCTCTGCCTGACCAAGAGCCGGAGCGAGGCGAAGGCGGCGTGCGAGGCGGGGGCGGTGCTGCTGGAGGGAGAGCCCGCGCGCCCCAGCGACGCGGTGCCGCCGGGACGGAGGATCGAGGTGCGCTACCCGTCGCGGACGCTGGAGGTGGAGCTGCTGGAGACGCCCCGCAAGGGAACGTCGAAGAAGGCTGCCCGCGAGCTGTACAAGGTGCTCCGCGAGGAGCGCCGCAGCGACCCCGGCACCTTCTGGGAAGAGTGACCCCGGTCCGCTGATCGGATCGATCCGGCGAAGACGCGGAGGCGCGGAGACCATCTCCCGCCCTCCGCGTCTTTTGCTTTTCCGTGCGAGGGAGGAGATTGGACCCCGTGGATCGCGGCGTCAGGAACCACGGTGGCCCGGTGATCGCACCACCACGGATCGTCATCCCGGGGTCGATGGAAGAGGATTGGGCCACGCGAATCGCGGCTTCGGAATTCACGGTGGCTCAATGATCGCACCCATCCCGGAATCTCATCCTGAGGCCGGCCGGGCCGAGACCATCGTCCACGCGGAAGCCCCGCAGGCCGAAGGATCTATAGCCGGGGCCCGCGACCAGCTCCGCGGATCACGCGAGTCGGTCGGTCGGTGCGGAGCGGCGGCGATGGTGTGGAGGAAAGGATAGATCCTTCGGCCTGCGGATGTCCGTCGCGGCGATGGATCAGCGGGACCGGCCTCGGGATGACAGAATTCGAGGACGGTGGATGGGTGGCGGTGGATGGGTGGAGGACGATCGGCATCGGACGTCGGTCGTGGCGATCTCGGGCGAGGGGGAGAGTGGGACGATGAGTGGGATTCGCATCGCGGTGACGATGGGCGATCCGCGCGGGATCGGGCCGGAGGTGACGGAGGCGGCGCTCGCCGATCCGGCGGTGGCCGGCGCCGCCTCGTTCGTGCGCGTGGGGCCGGCGTCGCTCCTCCGATCTCCCGACGACGTCTCCGTGGGCGACTGGAGCGCGGAGGACGGCGTGGCGGCGGCGGGAAAGATCGCGGGGGAGGCGATCCGGCGCGCGGTGGAGATGGCGATGGCGGGAGAGGTGGACGCCATCGTGACGGCCCCGATCGACAAGGCGGCGTTCCACGCGGGCGGATGGCACTTCCCGGGGCACACGGAGATGCTGGCCGAGCTCTCCGGCGTCCCCGCCGTGTCGATGATGATGGCGGCGGAGCGGACGGCGCTGGGCGGCCCCCTCCGCGTCGTCCTGGCGACCACGCACCTGGCGCTCCGCGACGTCCCCGCCGCCCTCACCGCCGACCTCCTGGTGGAGCAGGCGATGCTGACGCACCGCTCGCTCCGGGACCAGTGGGGGATCGAGTCGCCGCGCATCGCCCTCTGCGCGGTCAATCCGCACGCGTCGGACGGCGGGCTGTTCGGGGACGAGGAGGCGCGGATCGTGGCGCCGGCGCTGGAGCGGCTCCGCTCGCGCGGGATCGACGCGTCGGGGCCGATCCCCGCGGACACGGTGTTCACGCGCGCGGTGCGAGGCGAGTTCGACGCGGTGATCGCGCCGTACCACGACGTGGGGATGGCGGCGTTCAAGACGGCGGCGTTCGGGAGCGGGGTGAACGTGACGCTGGGGCTTCCCTTCCCCCGCACCTCCCCCGACCACGGCACCGCCCTCGGCATCGCCGGGCGCGGGATCGCCGACGCGTCGTCGATGAAGGAGGCGATCGGGCTGGCCGTGCGGCTGGCGGGGAGCCGGCGGAAGGGCTGACGGGGATCGAGGGGTTCGACGGGCGGTGGGGCGCGTCGTCGGCGGCGGCGCCCCCTCCTGACCGCTGGGGGCGATCTGTCCTCCCCCGTTCCGGGAGAGGTTGGCTCGCCACAGGGTTTCGCGCGCGCCGAAGGTCGCGAGATGGTAGAGAAGACTCCCTCCCACCGCTTGCGGGGGGAAGGGGCCGCCGCGGCATGCGACACGTCCCATTGAACCGCACCAATCCACCGGTTCCGTTGCTGTAGCCCTCTCCGCATCGCGGACTGCCCGTCGCAAGCCCGAGATCCGGATCAATCCCGCTGTCCCCTGTAACCTGTCCCCTGTCCCCTGTCCCCTGTCCCCTGTCCCCTCTCCCCCGTCCC